>Ga0126369_10003620_pt1 | contig 11170 bp, 8 predicted proteins | sample PanSoiMetaPlot_1_FD_109646 | JGI IMG/M metagenome (GOLD analysis project Ga0126369, IMG submission 109646) | Tropical forest soil microbial communities from Panama - MetaG Plot_1 | ecosystem: Environmental > Terrestrial > Soil > Tropical forest > Bulk soil | place: Panama | collected 2016-02-17
AATTCCATCACCAGGAACTCGCCCGCCCCTTCGCTGAAGTAGTCCATCACTTTAGGCAGACCGGGATGGCGGAGATTTGCGAGCAGCGCTGCCTCGCGCTCAAAGGCCTGACGCGCCATGGAGTCCTTGCCGATGAGGGTCTCTTTGAGTGCGACCACGCAACTCACTCGCTGGTCGATCGCTTCGTAGACGGCGCCCATTCCGCCATGACCCAACTCGCGGATTATGCGATATCGATTTTGCAGGATGGCGTTGGGGGCTGGCATTCCAGGGCGGCGCGTAAACCTGGGCGGCGCCGGCATCTTAGCGAAGTTTGATACGATGCGCTAGAGTCTGCGCCACAAACTTCTCGGAGTCAGATCAGGACCCAGCTCAGTAATTCGCGGGCCGTCGTCACAGTCGCGAGAGGCTGCCGATACTCCAAGTCTTGCATCACAGCAACCCACCGCAACAGTAGTTGGTGACCTAACTTGACTGGAGCGCCTCGGTTGCTCTGTTTAGAGAAAGGCAAGCGAGGACGCTTGCGCTCCAGTGCAAATGGTCGCCGATTTCAAATTAGGGCACTACCCAACAGCAGCCGCCGGAAGGAAACTTCGGTCATCGCTGCAAAAGACCGATCGACGTGCCTTAAAACTCTGGACAGCGGCATTTGAATAACGGAAAATGCGGCCAACCTCGCATTTTCGAATTCATTTTCCCCGACACTTCGTTAGTGTCTGCCGGACCAAAGTGGAGCTAGTCGACCAGGAGAAAAATGATGAAGATAATCAACTATTCGTGCCTCGGGGCCGCGACCATCGCCCTTCTCTGTCTGCCGCTGCTCTCCAGCCGAAGCGCTCGGACCCCGCAAGCTTATGCCGAACCACAACCGTCACCCCGAGCGACTTTCAGCTTTGTGCGCTACACGGGTAACAAACCTTTCAAGCTCAACACGCTGCCGACCACACCGTTCGGACCACCTTGGGCCGACATCATGAGTCATCCCAGGGAGAACATGCTGGCTTGCACCAGCGCTGCGCCGATAGCCCTCTGCTACTATTCCGGACCGTCAGGCACGACGCCGTGCACGCTTGATGGATTGGGCATCGCCAATTGCACCTGTTATGAAATTCCCGCGGGACCGCACCCTTACTTCGTCGATATCAACGCGATCCTGAATCTCGATGTCTATCTGAAAACGGTACAAGTCTGCGGCCGAACCGGCGAGAAATGCCGGCCCACCGGACAAATCGAAGCGCCGGTGTGTGAGGCGATCAACAGAAACCAGCTCATTCCGGGAGCGGATTTGATCTCGACCTTCAGCCTCTACCTGGCGGCGCGGAAGGACATGAGCATTAAGCTGACGGATTGCGATAACCAGGCCGATTATGCGGGCTGCATGACGGCGCCATGTAAACGCACCGGCGCGACTGATACGACCACCGGGTTACCGTTGGTCCAATGCGGCTGTCCGGTCTACCACGGCAAGTATCAAGTGGGAACGGAGATTTCTCAGGACCAGTGCGTGCTTGGTGGCAACCAGGTCTGGTCCGCCGCATACACGCCGAAGCCCGGCGGTTGATGTCCGCGGCTAACGGCAGACACGATGGAAGACTATTCGCTCTAGATGTTGAGGGTTAGGCCTCGCGCTCAACGGTTGAAGTCTGAATCGTATTTTGTGGATTCGCGCGTTTCAGACGTGCGCGTCCCAGAGCCGGACCGTGCCATCGCCGCTCGCGGTAGCCAGCGCGGCGCCGTCAGAAGAAAACGCGAGGTCATTGACGTTGTCGCACAATCCGACCGTGTGACAGCGTCCGTCAGCAAGGCTCCAAATACGAATCCGGCTATCGAGGGCGCACGCCCCGAGTTTGTCACCTTGCAATGAAAACGCGATGCAGCAAATGCATGAACACCCGGCTCCCAACACTGTGGCCTTCCTGGTGCGAACGTCCCAAAGGCGAACCTCTTCATCCCAACTTCCCGATGCAACCTGCCGTCCATTTGGAGCAAACGCCACCGAGCTGATGCGGCGCCGGCAGCTTCCCAGTATCTCTGCGGCGCCGGTATCCAGATTCCATAGCCTGATCACCGCGTCCGTTCGGGTGGCGTCCGCGGCCGCAATGAACTTACCGTCCGGAGAGAAAGAGATTGAACAGGGTCCGCACGAGCCGCGCAGGTTTTGGCTCTGGCCGCTTTGCAGATTCCAGACGCGAATCATTCCGTCAGGTTCGGCGCTCGAGCACGCGAGCCGGGTGCCGCCGGATGAAAAGGCCAACGACGGAGACTGAAGGCCAACTTCACCGAGATCGAGTGACTCGTTCGATTGCAGATCACGTATTCGCACCAGCGATTTGTCAGCGCCACCCTCGTGACTCACGGTGGCCAGCAATACGCCGGTCGGAGAAAATCTCACGGCTGATACAGGGCCTCCGCAATCTTCCAAAATTGAAGTCGCGCCGGTGCGCACGTCCACAGATCGCACTGCGCCATCATCACCCGCAAAAGCGATGAGATCAGACAGGGGCGAGAAAGCTATGGAACGCACCGCGCTGCCCGACTGGGCGACGATGCCGAAAGCCCAGTGCTCAGACGCGGTCGAATCATTAGGAGCATCGGGAGTAGTCGCCGCATAACCTCCGAGGCGTCCAGGGAGATCGGCGGGGGCCAGCGTGCTGACTGCGAACGACCACGAATCAACCACCCACCGCGCTTCGCCTTCGTTCAATTGACTGTTTCGACGCAAACGGCTCACCAGTAATCCGCGCAGCACCTCGCTTTCTACCGCATCCTGCGAAACCAGTAAGTCGATCGGGATCCTTTCCTTGACCCCGAGCACCAGCAGCGAGATCTCCTCTTTATATTCGCCGCAATAATCTTTCAGCAGATTCTCGCAGAGGCGCGCATCGGTAAGCGACGACTGGCCGTGGGTGTTGAGGATCTCACGGAGTTGGCGCGGAACTGATTCTTCGAGGCGTTTCAAAATCGGATTTCGCCTTCTATGTGACCAAAATTGATTCTCGTACCCGGCGAGAGCGTGACGCTGCGTCCCGGAGCAACATCATTGATTTCGCCCCTGACGTTCGTGGTCGACCAGGTCCGCTCAGATAGGTTCTTCAGTCCCCAAATTGTCTGGTCCGCGGGATGCCGGTTGACCGCTGCGATGGGCGCGCTGAAATTATACTTCTGCTCCTCATCAGTATGATGCGCAAACAGCGTGGTGTCATGGTTGAGCATGACGGGCGTGCGCCCCAACCAAATTTGCGGCGGGAGATGAAGTCCACGCCGGCAGGACCAGCAGCGGCCGGCGGCGCCGGTCGCGGCGACTGAACTGCCGAGATCGTGAAAGTTCTCGGCGCTACAGTGCGTGCAATAGACGATCGCGTCGCGCAGTCGGGCCATGGCCGCACGCCAATGGCTCTCGCGCACGCGGCCGTGCTGCGGATCGGCGATCCCTTCGGTGAAAGCTTTGGTAAAGAGATCGCGCAGGAACTCAGGATAGATTTGCCAGAAGACGAGGGCGTTCCGTTGATGTTGCGGATCGGGGGCATTCGAGCCGTCTTTGGGATCGAAAATAAAAAGCGCTTCGGTGCCGTAAAGCTTTTTCATGGCCGGCAAATCCAGGCACTTGATCGCCAGTTCCCGTTTGCCTTCCAGCGGATGGTGCATCATGAACATATAGAAGAGCAGCACCGCCAGCGAAAAGAGATCTGTCTGCGTGCTCGGCACGGCGTCGCCACGGACAATTTCCGGCGCCATGAAACGCGGCGTACCAAAGACACCGCTCATCGATTGATTGTCCACCGCGACGTTGTCGTTATCGCAAATCACGACTTCGCCCGTGAGCGGATCGAAGAAGGCGTTGCCAAATGAGATGTCCCGGTAACACAGCCCCTTGGAATGAAGTTGCAGAAAGCTGTGCGAGAGTTCGAGCCCGACGGTCACCAGCGAGCGAAAGCTGGGCTCAATGCGCCGCTTCATCATATCGACGATTCCTTTGAAGCGCGGCTCGCGCAGCGGCATTACATAACCAAAACTCTTCGTCCACGAAGCGTCAGCCAATTCCGCCGGCCAAAGGAAGCGGTCGCTCGGCGCGCCCCGTTTGATCAGGATCTCAAGCGCCTTCCGCTGTTCCGCGGTAGACGAAGGTGAGTAGTACCACTTGAGCGCCACTGCTTTATTGCCCAGGCTGGCGCGATAGACTTCGCCCTGTCCGCCCCCGCCGATAAACTCTTCGACCACGCAGATCGACCGGGAAGCGGTCTGTACTCGCTGTCCGATTCTCAATATCTGGTCCATCAGAAATATTTTATGCCGGCTTGGATTTGTGCGGCCGCGGGCGACGTTTTTGATTCTGCACTCGCGTCTTGCCCGGGTAAAGAATCGCCAGGGTCACATCATCTCCGCTGCCCTTTCTGGTGGTATCGCGCAACCAGTCGGGGAGCGTATGGCGCACGCGCGACACGCCCTCAGCGCGCAAAGTCTTCAACATATCCGAACCCGCTTGCAGAAAGCCGCTCTCGTTGCGAAAAGAGTTGGGGTAGCCGTCAGTCGCCAGCAGAATGAGCGATGGCCGCGACTTGGTGAGTGGTTGGAAGGCGACGCGAAAATCTCGCCAGGCGTTTTCGGCACACAGCGACGTCGTCTCATTGGCTATCAAGCGTTCATCGTTGGGGACCGGCCGCTTCACTTCACTGCCGTCGGTGACTGTCAGAATCTCGCCGTCGCCGATTTGCAGATAAATCACGAAGGCATCCGTTACTCCGGCCGCCACCAGCGTCGTGCCATAGGCGATGGTGTGATCTTCCGCGGTGTCTTTGCCTTTCACTGCCTGGGCCTCGGCGATCGACAGAGGATTTTCCTGCAGATGTTCCTTCACGGCCTCAAACCACGCGCGCGCCAGCGCCTGCGGCAGCCATTCTTCCGCCGTGCGTTTAATTAATGACAGGTTCGCAGCGTCTTTGTGCCGGGCGGCGAAAGAATAAATGAGGCGGGTCGATGTCTTTACCGCCAGGCGAGAACCAATGTGGCTGCGAACATATCGCGCGCTGCCGTGACCATCGGCGAGCGAGACAGCCAGCGACGAACCCACGCCGGATTTCGGCAACCACCCAATCGCATCCTGATTAGGTGTGCCCTGACGCTCATGGGCAGCGCCACGGACACTCTGGCCAATTATTTGCCATTGCGATATCGGGTCCACGGCTAGCGAGATTTCTGATGAGGCATCAGGTTAACAAACAGGCTGCCAAGCGTGATCTACCAGACATCGTCCGCGGAAGCTCCGCCGGCGTCGGGCAAAGCGGGGATGGGGACATTCAAGCCCGCGACTGAGGCCGCCATGGTTTGACTCGCCGGCGCCGAGGCAGATTTAAGCACCGCGGTTGAGACCCAGCGGATGTATTTAATCAGCGCTTCGGGATTATTGGCTTGCAAAGGCCTGAGCTCCGGATTGGCAATAAATTTTTTCAGCACTTCCGGATCGGCATCTTCGCCGATGGCAATCGCGACGCGAACCGCTTTACGGCCCCAGGGCTCGTTCATCAGCGCTTGCAGACCGCCGGTGAAATCATCAGTCGGCTGACCATCAGAGATCAGCACCAGCACCGGAGGCAACGCCCGATCAGTCATCGGAGGAATCTTGAGCTGATCCGCAACGATGCCCAGCGCCATTCCCATCGCGGTCACCCCGCCGGCTTCCAGATCGTCCCACTTGAAATCAGAGATGTCGGTTGGTTGAGAAACGTGCCACTGCGCGCCGTCGGAAAACTTAACCGCGCGCACCAACACTTGCGCATTCGGGTTCTCGTCGGCCACATCCTGCATGTGCGGAATCGCTTCCTTGATCGCGGTGTTCAGCGATTGAATCTTGCCGTCAACCGCCATCGAGCCGGAGCAGTCTGCTATCCAAATGAAATGCAGTGGCCGAGTCGCGAGCTCGCCACCGGGTCGCATGGTCATGTGGGCCACCCACCTCCTTCGCTTTCAGAAGGTCATTATGTCACGGCGTTACATACCAGTTCCAATGCTTTTCTTTCCTATTTCCGCCAAATGGCCGCTCCTGGACGCGAGGCCTCCGGCGCAACCACGGAGTCTGAATCAGAAAGCTGGACCTGGCGAACGACAATCGAATCACCGGCGTGGACTAATAAGCTAACGAGAGATTCCCACTAACGTCCCTTACTTCATATCGGTTGTTCAGGAAATAAACATGACGGGTAAGGCCATCCTGCAGTCCCCGAATATTAAAATGCGGCTGCTCTCCTCTTTCGTGGCCGAACCAGTGGACACCACTTAAATGAGCCCATGAGTCGTGCCCCCAGTGCCAATCGCGAATCACCTGGTAGCCATTGGGCGCGGCGGTGCCGGGCAGGGCCGGGTGAACAGGTAGCTGCGGCACTAGCTGCTGTTGCTGTTGTTGGACCTGCTGCTGTTGCTGGACCTGCTGCTGTTGCTGGACCTGCTGCTGCGGTTGCGGCGCCGGCTGTTGTTGCTGCGCTTGTTGATTGTTGCTGCTGCTACTGGAGCTCATCGCGCTGCTGGTACTGCTGCTCGTCGCGTTGTTGTTATTGCTGCTGGTGGAATTGGTGTTACTGCTGCTGGTCGAACTGCTGGTCGAACTGCTACTGCTGCTGCTTTGGCTCTGTTGCTGCTGCTGTTGCTGCTGTTGCTGTGGTGGCGGTGTTGACGGCGTAAATACGGCCGCCTTCGTATTCCATTTAAAGCCTTGGGGTGGTTTTGATAGTTGGATAATCGCACTCTTCGTTTGCAAAACCTTCGGAACCGGTTGGGGTCGGTATGGCAATGGGGCGGCCGGCGCTCCGGATTTCTGTCTGGGCAAGCCCGCAGCCATAGTTCCGGGTAACGACGCGGGAGCGGGCTTACGTTTTGCCTGCAAAGCAGCTAGCGCCGGTTGGTGAGGACAGGCCCGTGGCGTCATAGTTGGGCGCTTCCCCAAAGACGGATTCCTGATTTTCGTTGATTTAGTAGGGTTCTCTTTAGTCTGAAGCAACCCAGACGCAGCCGTTTGCTTGCTACCCGGCAACGCTATTTGCGCAGCTCGCGGGCCGCCGGCGAGCTGCAGCGGCTGCCCACGCTGGTTAGGTGGTGAGTTGAATCGGCTCGGGATGGCATCAACCAATCTGGGTGCTCTGTTTTTTGTGTCCATTGACGTGTACCGTGCCTTTCGGATGTCGTCGTTGTTCCGGCTACGCACGAGTTTGCGGCGAGTCGAGCTTGATGCGCAGAACTCTCGGGCTACCAGGTAGGCCAAACAGCCCCACAGAGGTTAGTCGCGAGTGTGCGAGCGGTTCTGCTGACATAGATCTGCCGACGATGTTGCTCTGGCGCGCTGCTTGTTCTCGAAACACTTCGATTTCCTCGGTTCAGGGCAAGTTCATCCTCGCTACAGCTATAGCTTCCATCTACCGCTATGGATCATGATCGACATGATTATCCAATGCAGCGGCCTCATTCTCAGGCCGGGCGCAATTCAATTACGGTCGCGTGCTTGCTACGGACGTAGGCGACCGCGTCCGTTGCAGACATCACCTTTGAGTAGATCGCGCTATCTCCGTCCTTCTGGCTTATCGTGACATTGCCGCCCTGATTGTCGGCGATCAGAAAGTGCGCATTTGCTCTGAGCGCGCCCAACTGCAACACATGTCTGCCATTATCCAAAACCACTTTCAATGCCTCTCGGTCACCTTGAGTGTTGAGATCGTATGTCGTCCCGGCCTGGTAGTTGGCCCCGCCGGTGGCATAGTCCTCGCAATTCTGGAGCGGAGTTGGACTTCCGGATCTGGTGAAGCCCGGGTATTTTTCGTCCCAATAAGCGTTGACGGCTTCTGCGGTTAAAGGACGGAGCTTGCCGTTGGGTTCACTATAAAAGGTATCGCCGTTATAGACGGTAGGATTTGTACCCCTACGCTTCCACGCCTTCAGCTGCGAAGCCTGTTCATGAGCATCAAGCATGCGGGAAATCCACTGGTCGTCCAGTTCTTCAACGTCGACCGTGCCCCCGGCGACCAGATCCTTCTGGATCCTTTGAATGATCCCTCTAGCGGACGCATGAAGGCGAAAGTTTGCCAAATTGGATTGCGACGGCAACGCCGATCGCTGGATCGTCTTCGCTTGAATCCCTCGTAATGAAGCAGCCCTACTGACAGCCGGCTCAGCAGAAAACGCCTGCATAAGGCGAGACGCAGTAACGGTTCGAGACGTGTGGCTAAGCTTTCCAACGTCTGCCGGGGAGCGCTTTGTCTGTAAAACTTTTGGCGCTGATTGAGGGCGATAAATCGGCGGAGCTGTTGGCGCGCACCTTTGTCCCGGAAGTTGGGCGTTCGCTTTTTGCGGCGGGCGATTCCCTGTTGATGATTTGCCCGCCTGCACGGGGACAGGTTTCTTCTGAATGATTTTATTTGCCGGCGGAGACGCAGGCCGGGCGGATGGGATTAGCTGCGTGGGAAGCGCCTTTGCGAGTTGAGCGGTCGCGCTTTTCGTCTGCAGCACCTTTGGCAACGGTTGCGGACGGTAGACCTTCGGCGTGACCGGCCGCGGGAGGTTCGACCAGCGATTCTTTGCTTGGGCCACTACCGGTGCAGTTCTCGGCGCGGGCGCATGCTGATTCCGATCAGTCTGCGGCCGGACTGGCAACCCTGGCGATTTTCTGTCGGCAGGTTTCATGAGTCCCTGCATCTCCCGCGCTTTTGCTTCTTGATTTACTTCTGCCCGAAGCCACTGACTCAATGGTTCCAAGCTACAATTGCTGCAACGAACCGCGCGACCCCGGCGTAGCAGACTCAACAGTCTGCGGTGATTCGAGCTTGATGCGCAGAGCTTTCGCCGCATCGAAGTCCGGATCCATTTCCAGCGCCTGATTGATGTGATTACGCGCCTCGCTCATTTGTCTGAGATGGTAATGGCAAATTGCCATGTTGTAGGCCGTACCCGGTTCCATTCCATAGATGGCCACGGAATGGTTCAGCAGGTCCAGGGCCTCCGGATATAAATGCATTTCCAAAAGCAGCGTGCCGAGCTGAAAGGCCAGGTCAAATTCTTCGCCGATCGGGTAATGCAGATCCCATACATGTTTTATCGCTTCAAATAATTTTTGATGTTGCGCTTCAGAAATCTCCGGAAGATGACGTTTGAATCCGGAAAGACAATCCCTGAACACTACATAGTCCCAGCAACTCAGTCTGAGAAACGCCAGCAGTTGCTCGAAGCCCCAAACGCCGCCGCCGGCGCCCAAACCCTGAGAGAGGCTAAAGAAATCGTCAGGCCCAAATTTTTCAATCGTCTCCCGATAGGCCTGGCGAGTTTCACAAACGCCGCTACCCGAATCATTCAACCAGAAGGCGGAGATATTCAGGTTCTCATGCTGATGCGTGGGATGCAGCGCCTGCCCTCCGTGCCTGATGAAGTATTTTCCAATGATCTGGTAATCCACCATCATGGAAAACGAAGCGTGCATCACGATGCCGGGAAATCCCTGGCCCCAGAGCAACGCCTCATCGCGGTTGTAACCCTTGTCCGCAGAGAGCAGGAGTAGTCGCCCCTGCGCCAGCCGATCCAAATTCCTGATGCATTGCAGCGCTGCGATTGGAAATAGAAACTCCGTGCCTGGCAATCGTTGCCGGCTGTCCTCCAGAATCTGATCCCATTCAGAGTCGCCGTAGTAGTCACTGTTCGCCGGATTGTGGTGATAAAGCACTTCGATACGGGAGAGCAGTTCGGGGTCATCCAGGACGGGCTCTTTTCTGCCTGAGACAACCGTGACGAGGTTTTCAAACAGCTGTCCGTCCTGGAGTGAAAACGCATCCTGCGGGATGCTGTCAAAGACATAGTTGGCGATAACCGTCAGCGGGTTTCGCAAGGTTGACGCCGATAATACCTCGCCCGATATTTCCAGTCTCAGTTCCTGATCCTTCTCGGCGTCGAAGAGGGCAAAATCAAGCACCCCCTTTTCAATAAAAGGTTTCAGCCACTCGTGGGTGCGCCAATAGTCAATGTTCCGCCGGGTAAAGTCGGTCATCAGGTACTTGATTGGCTGGTCATGAAAGGCCGAGTTGCTCAGTAACCTGAGGAAGCGCTTCAGAAAGAGAAAACCGAACCGGCCATGCCCCGAGCCGAGCTCGACAATATAGAGCGGCTGTTCCGAGTCGAGTCCGGCCGGCGCTCTCTGGCAGTCTCTGAGAAAGCCAAATACTATTCGCGCATAAGCATCGGCAATAAAGGGATTGCTGGTGATGTGATAGGGAACGCCGTCGGCGCGCCAGGCCTCGATTCCCTGGCGGTCAAAAAAGTTTCGCTGCAACTGCCAGATCATCGAGCGCGAGAGGCGCTGCCTTTGCTCGAGTGGGGAATTCTTTCGATTGGCGATTAACATAAGAGGTCATGCCGGGCGTACGGTCGCGCGCGCTTCATCTGCGTTGATACATCTGAATCTCGTCAGCTTCTTACTGAACGCAACTGCCGGGAACGCGAATGTGATTGTCGCGTAGGAGCTTGGCCTCCTGCTGGGTCAGTTTCACCTCAGCGTCCATAACCAGGGCCTTGTATTCATAGGCGTGAGGAACGTTGTGTCCCATTCTGCGGCGCCCGCTCCATTTCCACCATCGGTCACCTCCCGGATCCCATTTCCACCATGGGCACCCGGCGGCCGCAGCATTCGAACGCTCATGCGTGCCTCCATCGGTACACCAGAACTCCTCATCTGCGCGCGGCTTCGTCCTCTCATCGCCTGAAGTGATCGTTCTCTTCCCTCCGGCACGTCCATCGCCGTTAGGTCCATATTCCCAGTAATAGCTACCCATGGGGAGACAACCCTGGTTGTTTTCATAGGCATATCGGTAAGTGGAGGGTGTAACCCACGAGTTATCAAGCGTAATGTCATTGGCGGTCTTCGTATAATCAACCGGAACTGTGTTGTATCGCATAGCATCGATCTTCGCTTGCCGCTTGCGGTTCCAACCTTGCGCGACTTGCACCGCCGCCAACTTCGCCCGGGCGGCGTCAATCGCTTGCTGTCGTTGATCTATCACCGCCTCTTCGCGAGCAATGAGGCCTAAGAAACCCTCGAAAGCAGTCTCCGGCGCTATCGCCGCGACGGCGCGTTGAATAGCGCCGGCCGGGGCTGGGCGAAGCGAACGCAGGTGAGCGTTCTGATGATGGGTCGCCGTCGCCGGACCGC
>Ga0126369_10003622_pt1 | contig 11167 bp, 7 predicted proteins | sample PanSoiMetaPlot_1_FD_109646 | JGI IMG/M metagenome (GOLD analysis project Ga0126369, IMG submission 109646) | Tropical forest soil microbial communities from Panama - MetaG Plot_1 | ecosystem: Environmental > Terrestrial > Soil > Tropical forest > Bulk soil | place: Panama | collected 2016-02-17
TGCGCGAGCCGGCGCGGCTCCGGCGAGCAAAAGGACAAGCGCAAACAAACCGGTATTGCGGGCAATTCCTCGACTGCGGGCCATCGGACCCCTTTCCATGTGATGAATATCCCCAATCAATGTACACCTATTAGGATACCAAAGGACTCACTTTGCGTTGCTTTGGGCAGCTAGCAGCAGGGCGATTTCGTCGGCGGCACGTTCAACAGCTCCCGGGGGGCCCAGGAGATTTTGCACCTCTTTGAGGCCACGCAACATTTCGATGACGCCCGGGTTTCCGGCCGGTGAGCCGGAAAGCAGCGACTCCGCCTCGGCGGCGAGGCGCTCGGGCGTGAAATCGTCCTGAATCAGTTCCGGAACCACTGCTCGCCCGGCAATAAGGTTGACCATGGCGAAGAATTTGGTTTTCACCAGCGGCTTTGCCAGGCGGGCAGTCAGCGGCGAAAGACGGTAGACCACGATCATCGGTTTGTTGAGAAGCGCCGTTTCAATCGTGGCTGTGCCACTCGAGACAATGGCGAGGTCAGCGGCGCTGAGTGCGTTGTACGTGTCATTCATGATGAAACGAACCTGCCAGTCAGCGGGAAAGCTTTTCTCAAGCCGCGCGGCATGCAATCCCGGTGCGATGGCCACGGCAATCTGCAGCGTGCCAGAGACACGCTGGCGGATTTCGCGGAGCCCTTCGAGGAGAACAGGGAGATGGTGAGCAATCTCTCCGTGGCGGCTCCCCGGCAGGACCGTGACGATTTTCCCTGACTCTTGTAGATGGTATTTCTTGCAAAAGGATTCGCGGGTCAGCGTGGCACAAACATTTCCAACCAAGGGATGGCCGATGAACTTCACGGGCACCCCGGCATCCGCATAGAACCTTTCTTCGAAATGAAAGATGCAAAGGGCTTCTGCAAAGCGGCGGCGAACGAGATTGACGCGCCAGGGACGCCAGGCCCAAAACTGCGGACAGATATAATAGACGTTTCGAACGTCCTTGCGGCGCAGCTTCCGTGCTAGGCGCAGGTGAAACCCCGGAAAATCCGTGAGGATGGCAAGAGCCGGCTTGCGGCGATCCGCTTCGTCGACAAGATGGCGCATGGCGCGAACCAGGGATGGCAAACGCTTCAAGACTTCGGTGATGCCTACGACGGAAACTTCGGAATAATCTGTGATGATCTCGACGCCCGCAGCCCGCATTTGCGGCCCGCCCATCCCGAAGATGGCGACATCGAGACGCTGCCTTAAAGCGGTGGCTAGCCGTGCGGCGTACATATCCCCGGAAGCTTCGCCGGCGGAGAGAAGAAGCGGGATGGGTGGCATGTGCGGCGAGGACTGCCCTCAATCGCTCGCCCGGACTGCGGGCGGCTCGGCCGCGCTCGAAGCCTCAAGCGGAAGATGCAGCTCCTGCTCTTTGTACTGGAGCTGATACAGGCGGAAGTAAATGCCGCGCTGAGCGAGAAGCTCTTGGTGCGCACCCTGCTCGCGCAAGCGGCCTTTGTGGAACACCAGAATGCGGTCGGCGTGCTGAATGGTACTCAAGCGGTGCGCGATGACCAGCGCCGTGCGGCCAGAAAGAAGGCGGCTCAGGGCTTCGCGGATTTGCAATTCGGTTTTTGTATCAACGCTCGACGTGGCTTCATCAAGAATCAGGAATCGTGGATTGTGGGCGAGGGCGCGAGCAAAATTGATGAGCTGGCGCTGGCCGACGGAAAGCGTTGAGCCGCGCTCATTGACGCTGGTGGCGGCGCCGTCCGAAAGAGAACGGATGAATTCACCGAGCCCGACTTCTTCGAGCGCGAGCTCGACCGCCGCGTTTTCGATATTCTGTGTGCCGAGACGGATATTGGTCTCAATCGTTCCGGTAAATAGAAACGGATCCTGAAGCACGATGCCAAATTGGCGGCGCAAGTCCTGAAGCTCGATGGTGCGAATGTCCTTGCCGTCGAGGAGAATCTGGCCCCGCTGAATGTCGTAGAAGCGGAGGAGAAGGGAAATCAGCGTGGTTTTGCCGGCTCCCGTGTGGCCGACAATGGCGAAGGTTTGTCCCGGCTCAACGCGGAAAGAAACGTCGCGGAGAACCCAGTCTTCATCCGCGGGCTCAGGAACATTGCGGTAGCTAAACCAGACGTTGCGAAACTCGATTTCGCCGCGCGGCTGGACGAGTTCGACCGCATGCGGATCCGATTGAATCGTAACCGGCTCGTCGAGCAGCTTGAAGATGCGCTCCGAAGCGGCCATAGCGGATTGCAGGATGTTGAATTTCTCGCTGAGGTCCTGAATGGGCCGGAAGAAGCGCTGCGCGTACATGGTGAATTCGGTGAGAACGCCGAGCGTGAGCGCGCCGTGCAAGATGCGATTGCCGCCGGACCAATAGATGAGCGCGATGGTGGCGAAGCTCAGGAATTCAACGGCGGGGTAAAAAAGCGCGTAAGCAAGAATGGCGTCGCGCCAGGCCAGCATGTTGTCGCGGTTGCGCTTGGAGAACTCCTCAACGGCCTTGCGCTCGCGATTGAAGAGCTGCACCACGCTCATGCCGGAGATGTATTCCTGGAGAAAGGCGTTGATGCGCGCAATGGCGGTACGGATGCGACGGTTCGCATCGCGCACGTATTTGCGGAAAATCAGCGTGACGATCAGGATGCCAGGCAGGATGGCAAGCGTATCGAGCGCGAGGCGCCGATCAAGTTTGAAAAGCAGAGCGGCCATGACTACGAGGAGAAAGAAGTCGTTAATCATGGTGACCACGCCGGCCGCGAAGAGGTCATTGAGCGCGTCAACGTCCGTGGTGACGCGAGTGACCAGACGGCCGACCGGGTTGCGGTCGAAGTAGCCCATGGGCAGGCGCTGCAAGTGGCCGAAAATTTCACGCCGCATGTCGTACATGGTTTGCTGGCCGACGCGCTGCATGATGCGGATTTGAATGTACTGGGCAAGAAAATCGAACGCCAGAACCGCCAAATACAACAGACTCAGCCAAATGACACCCATCCAGGCCTTGGACTCCGCGATCTTGTGGGCTATTGCTGGCACGAAGTTGTTATCAATAGCTTTCTGAAAAATCCACGGCGGCGCAAGCTCGAGGGGCGTGACCACAGCGACGAGCCCAAGCGCCAGCACCACACGCCAGCGGTACGGCTTCATGTACTGCAAAAGCCGCCGCATCAAGCGCGAGTCGTACGCTTTGCCTAAAGCTTCTTCTTCGTGCTGCGTGCTCATGCGTTTTCGAGTTCTTCCTCGAGCAACTGCTTCTGGTATAAATCCGCGTAATAACCGCCGCGCTCGAGCAATTCGTCGTGGGTGCCGCGCTCGATGATGCGGCCTTCGCGGAGAACGACAATCTGGTCGGCGTTTTGCACGGTGGAGGTGCGGTGCGAAATCAAAATCGTGGTGCGGCCGCGCATGACGCCGCGCAGGCCGGAGAGGATTTTTTCTTCCGTTTGCGTGTCCACACTGGAGAGAGCGTCGTCCAGGATCAAAATACGCGGGTCACGCACAATCGCGCGGGCAATGGCCGTGCGTTGCTTCTGACCGCCGGATAGCGTAATGCCGCGTTCGCCGACCGCCGTCTCATAGCCGGCGGCAAAATCTTGAATATCCCCATGGAGGCTCGAGATTTCCGCAGCTACGCGGCAGCGCTCGGTATTGTAATCCGGCAACCCGAACGCGATGTTCCCGCCGACCGTTTCGCTGAAAAGATACGTGTCTTGTGGAACGTAGCCGATGGAGCGGCGAAGCGCCTCGAGCGGCCAATGTTGAATGGGACGGCCGTCGATCAACACGGTTCCTTCCGGCGCCTCCCAAAGGCGGGCGACCAGTGCGGCGAGCGTGGTTTTTCCGCACCCCGTCGGCCCCACGACGGCGAGAGTAGATCCGGCCGGGATTTTGAGGTTGATCTCGGAAAGAATCGCGTGCGGGCCGCTCCCATTGGATTTGCCTGAACCGTTGGAGCCGTTCACCCCAGATAATGTTGTTGGATAGGTGAAAGTGAGATTGCGAAACTCGATATCGCCTTGTGGCGTCGCATCCTTGGGAAGGACGGCAGCGCGATCATCGATATTGGGTTTCGCAGTCAAAATGAAATTCAACCGTCCCATAGAAGCCGCGCCGCGTTGAAAGATATTGGTGACCCACCCGAGCGCAATCATGGGCCAGACGAGCTGGTTCAGATAGAAAAAAAAGGCAATCAGCGCGCCAAGAGTGATTTGGCCGCGAAGAAGCTGGTGGCCGCCCTGCCAAAGGACGATCAGGAAACTTGTGCCGACGAGCGCCTGAAGCGAGGGCATAAACATGCTCCAGGTGCGGATAAGCTTGATATTGCGCGACACATACTCGCGATTGGGCTCGTCAAAGGCGCGCATTTCCGCTTGTTCCTGAGCATAGGCGCGCACAATGCGCACACCCGATAAATTTTCCTGTACGCGCGCAGTCAGCGTGGCGAGTGCCGCCTGAATCGTTTCGTACAGTTCGTGAATGGTCTTGCCAAAGAACCATACGGCAACGGCAACGATTGGCGCGGGGAGCAAAACCCAAAGTGTGAGCGAAGGTGACAGAGTGACCATAACGAGGATGGCCATAATCATGGTGACGATCGTCGTGGCGCTGTACATGATGCCCGGTCCGAGCACCATGCGCACGGAGTTGAGGTCGTTGGTGGCGCGGGACATCAGTTCGCCGGTACGGTTGCGGACGTAGAATTCGGGCTCAAGGGCCAGCAGGCGCTTCAGCAGGTCGGTGCGAATGTCGAACTCAATGTCGCGCGAGACGCCAATCAGAATCCAGCGTCCGGAGAAAGACAGCACTCCCTTGATCGCCACGCAAAGCACGACGATGAGGCAGTAAATGCCTAGGGTCCTGCGGCTGTTTGGCGTGTAGTACGGTATCGCTCGGCTGAGTGTGGACACACGAGAAATCGCTGCCAGGGCAGGTCCCTTGCCGCCCGCGTTCTCAAACGGAGCAGGACTGCCGGCAAGCGAGTCGGTCATCACGCCTGTGGCCAGCGGGAGCACGTTGGTCACAATCCCCATCAGGAAAACCATCAGCAGCCCGATGACAATGCTCCAGGTGTAGTTGCGGAGGTAGGGCATCAAGCCGCGCAAGTCTTTACTCGGAGGAGCGTCCGCCGCGGCGTTAGATACCGCGCTCGCGCCGGTCGTTGCTTGGCTCATCGCAGCTTGGACCTCGCGGTTTCGATGGAGGCGGACTCCAGGAGAAAGTGTTCGTAAGTGCGGTCCAGCGACTGGTAGCGCTTGGTCTCGCGATTCCAGCGCACACCGATCGGCAGCACGTGCGAGTCGGTGACGCCCTTCAACGGAGTGAAGTAAAGCGACAAACCCTTGTCGTCGCTTTGCTCGTATTGCAGCCGCCACCCGGTTACCGACGTCAAAGGCGTAAGCCCCAGATACCCCTTGGGGTTCTTGAGATGCTCATCGCAGCGCAGAACTTCCGACCACTTCCCATCCGTGTTCTCGACGACCACCGCACGCGTGACGATGGTGCCCGGCAGATTGTTGGTAGGCGTTTTTGGCACGACGTTGGCAGCGAGGAACGCCTGTTTGCCGTTCTTTGCCAGATCCCCGAATAACAACACTTGCGTCTCTTTTCCGAGCAGCGATTCCGCCGCGGTTTGAATTTCATCGGGGACGGCCGGCTCAGGAGCCTTCGCCTCTGCCTGTGCTGCAGGTTTGGGCGCTTCCGTGCCGCAGCCGCCCAGAAGAATACCCATGGGCGCAAAACTCAAGCACAAGTGCAGCAGGATTTTCCCGGTTTGGACTGCGCCGGCACCGACTATCCTCTCTAGGAAGGACGGAGCGCGCCGTGTCCCGTTAGCACAGGTACCGGCATTCGATGAGGTCTTTACCATTGCAACCTCGGTGCCACGATCCGATGATCGGATCAAACTCTCCTCTTTCCCCGGAGTCCGCGGGCTAGCTACCTCGGCGACATTCCGGAAACACCGAATTTCGGAACAATCAAACAATTCTAACTGTAGGCGGCGCTCCTTTGGAAGAACTCCGCAAGCTCGGATTGCTCCGGAGGAGACGCCTAGCGCTGGGCGAGAATCTCGTCCAGCCGCGCTTCCATATTTTCCTCGCCTTCCGACCATAACTCCGTGCGCTCGACGGGCAGAGCCTGTTCGATGGCCTCCACCCAATGGAACAATTGTTGGATGTTTTCGCGCGTCTTGGCGTGATATTCCTTCAGGTTGTTCCCGGCGGCCATCCACTGGCGGAAGGTGTGCTCGACGGGGTGTTCGGCAGAGTAGGTGGATTGGGACGGTTTGGAGTTGGAGGAAGTATGCGGAACGAGCAAACCTGCGTGTCCGGTGAAGAAGTGCTCGAAGCCCAAATCCGCTTGAAAGTGTCCTGCAGAAGCGGCAATTCGATGGTCGTAATCGGGCCCATAGCAAGCGAGTTCCAAAAGCTGAGGTGCGCGTTGCCACTTCAGCATTTCCAGGTCGAAGGCCCATAGGTCCCAGGTTGCGCTCGCAAAGTAGGCGGTATCAGGGTTGAGATGCTGCGCAGCCAGAGCCGCGACTTCCGCTGCTCCTGCCTGCGATGGTCGCAAATCCCATTCAGCGATGGGAGTTTCACCAGGGTCGACGGCCTGCACAATCAATTCATCGAACGCGTCGTGAGAAGGTGAGAGCGGCGCGGTTGCAAGGAAGCGGGCGAACTCCGGGATCATTTTTTCCAGAGAAAAGTCGCGTGTCCATACGCGCAAATAAGCTTGATTGGCCATAGCGCTTGAAAGTTTGGATTATATCGGGCTCAGCCAGAAGTAGCGAATCAGCCCGAACGGCGACGACTATGCCTCCGTCGAAACGGAGGTTGCCGATTCTAGGTTCCGGACTTCGCGCTTTTGGTCAGTGGCGAAGACGGTTCGGTCGGCGGCGTGAAGTTTTTAGCAATTTCGCCCAGGCGCTGCCGCAGCGAGTCTCCCACTCCTTCGAAGACCTGCGAGCAGGCCGCGCGCAGCTTTTCTTCCGCTGCGGCGGCAACGCCGGAAATCATCTCGCGAGACTGATGATCCAGCGATGCGACCGTGGCCAGCAGCCATTGATTGGAAACGCCTTCGAGCCTGGTCTTGTGTTGCTCCGCGGCTTGCTCTCCAATGCGGTCGTAAACACGCTTCATTTCCTGCTGGTGCGCATCGGTCATGGTTTTCCATTGCTCGAGCAGGGGAGCAAAGCCCTCGGTCACACTCTTTTGCGCCTCGGCAACGCGGTATTCCAGAACTCCGCCGAGGGACTCCTCGAAGCGCTTCAGAAACGCCTCCTGCTCGGAATTCACTTGCTGCGCAATTGCAGTCTGCTCCTGTGCAGTGGAACGTTTCAGCTCCTCGTTGTATCCGCCAAGCTCTTGCCGGGCGGTGCGCTGGATTTCGTCTATGAATGCGGCGGTTGTTGTGTCCGCAGCCTCAGCAAAAAGGGCGCGGGCGCGTTCGAAAGAGCCGCGCACCACGTCGTTCATCTGCGTCTGCGTATGTCGGAGGAAGTTGCGGCTGGAATGGTCCAGTTCTGTGGCAAACACGCTGGAGATTTCCCCCGCTTTGTCCCTCAACTGGCTTGCAGTTTGCTCGGCGGCTCTTTCCGAATGGCTTTGGATTTGTGTTTGAGCCTTCTTCTCGTACCATTCTGCCGACTTCTGGAGTTCGTCGACCACTTGATGTTTCAGGGCGCTGACTCTTCCTTCCATCTCTGCCAGCGACTGGCCGGTGATCGATTGCGAAGATTCGTGCAGGATTTTTTCAACGCTGCCGAGGTTTTCGCGGAAGTGCCCGAGGGATTCGGCGAACGCTTCGTCGGCTGCTGTACGGATGCGGTCCTGCTGCAGCGTCAGCGCAGCATCCAGCAGGGAACGGCCTCCTGCGAGACGGTGAATGGCTTCTTCGGTGTGAGTGAGGTGCGGCTGCACCATCTCCTGAACTTGACGGTCGAATTGCTCCATCGCTTTGTTTGCAGCTTCTTCGAAAGCCGACTGGATCCGCGCATTGACTCGTTCGACGAGGGATCCCGCCTCGCGATTCAGTTCATCGCGGCGCTCGATCAGGATCTCCGCAATTTGCGAGTTGAACGTAGCTACCGCGTTCTGGAGTTCCGCGGAATACTTTTCGATACGCAGGCTGGTTTCTCCTGCTCGCGACAGAATCGATTCCGCCTTATCCGCCTGTTCTTTTAGGGCATTGCTCATTGCGGAAAGGCGCTGTTCCCATTCTGTTGTGGCGGCTCCTGCGGAGTCGCGCAAAAAGGCAGCATGCCGCGCGGTATCTTCCTGAAGTTCGGTGAGCAGCGAGCTCATGTGCTCGTTCAATCCGCCTGCGGCGCGATCTTGCGCTTCAGCAAGACTGCCTTCCAGACGTTCGCGCAATTGCCCGTGCGCCGCTTCGAATTCTTTGGAAACTTGCTCCTGCCACGAGGCTTGCGCGGCCGTGAGCGTGGAAGCCACTTGGTCTTGAGCTTGGGCAGCACGGTCGTTGAGCGCCAGGCCTTGAGCGGTGATAGTTGCTTCGTACTTCTTGCTCGTTTCCTCAGTCATGCGCGCCGCGGATTCTACCCGCGCAGCGATTTGCGCTTCTGCCTGCTCGGCATGAGTTTTCACCCGGGCCGCAGCCTCTTCCGCTTGTGCACAAGAAGCTCTAAGGGATTCCGTGGCCGCTTTGAGTTGCTGCGCCTGCTCACCACGCTGCGCCAAGGCTTCCTGCAAGAGCCTCTCCGTGAGCTCGCGCGTCAGTTGCTCGAGTTGTGGCCCAAGCCAGCGAGGCAGGTCCGCACGTACCGTTTCCGTAGCGGCGGCATGCGCTTCGCGCGCATGCTTTTCGGTTTCCAGGTGAATCCTTTCGATCGCGCGCGAAGTCTCATTGCCGATTTCCACGCGTCCCGCTGCAAATTTCTGCTCCCATTGATCAAAGGAGAGGCGCCGCTCGGCGGAGACTGCTTGCGCGGCGGCCTCCTGCGCGGCGGCCTGAATCTGTTGACGGGCGTCGGCGACAAGCCTGGCCACCTGGCGCGCCAACTGGAGAGAGGCATCCGTGGTGCTCGCGGGCGAAGGGAATACACGCAAATTGTCGTTGGTGCCCGCGAGAGGAATCTCAGTTTCCCCCGCCGAAACCGCAACTTCGGGCTCTGGTACGGGGTTGCTTGCCGCCGGCAAAGGCGGCTGCTCGGGCCCTACGTCCAAAACCGGAGAAGCCTCGACACCGTCAGGAAATGCAAACCAATCTTCCGGCGGAAACGCAATGCCCCAAACGTTTCCGGAAACCTCCAGTTCCAGCGCAACCTGGAAAAGCTGCCGCACCGTTCTTGGCCGTTGAATCCAAGCCACCCGGCCGCGCACGCCTCTAGGCGGCTGCCCCGCTTCAGGGTGAGGAATCTCCAGCGTCACCCACATGTTTTTCAGGACGTAGTGTTTCGATTGATAGCGGCAGCCGTGGCAGTTGAGGATCAGGGAAGAAGTGCGCTCCACGAACGGGCGCCCGAGCGCATCGACACCAGTCACCACCAGGGGAACCGCCTGCACGATCCTCGTGCTACGGCGTTTTCTCAGTTCCGCATTCGGATTGGCTCCCGACTCCGAAGCCATTTCGATGGTCTCATCGGCAAAATTGCTGCCTGCGTCATTCATACAAACCGCCGTCTTCCCTCAGGGTTTCTAGCTTCAAGCAATGCCAAAGCCCGACCGCACTACTTTGCAGCGGGGCTTCGCGTGGTACCGTCTGAGGTCGGCTTGCGGTTTGTTCCCATAAGCAACATCCAGACTTCTCGAGCGACCCAGATTGGCCCAACGAGCAAATAAATCGGTCCCTGGAAAAATGCCGGATGGTTGCCTTCCATCTTGTGCCCAAGAAACAGAAGCACCCACCCGCCGAAGAAAAATACCGCGCCCCAAACCCACTTGAGGAACAAAAGAAGAATGATGCCCGCAAAAATCATGGGGATGCCGATGGCATGCAGCAGCTTGTTCCGAGTGGATTTGTGCTCGTGATCGTATTGTGCCATGTAGTGCGCCAGGCTTGGCATGCAGCGCACCTCCCGGCAGCCCCTTGCGGGCTCCCAAGTCGCGGCGCGGGGTCGTCCGCGTTCAACGTCGACTTTATACCTAATCTGGCAGATTTTCTAGAGCGTTCTGGAAGTACTGGCAGTCCTTGCGCGGTCGTTCTTCCCGAATGGGCTTTAGGTAATGTTCAAAAGCAAGGTTGTTTGGTGGCCGCTGTATCCGTGATTAGCCTCCCGCTGCTTGGCCGAGCGCTTGTTGCTTTTCAGCAGGCCTACTTGATGGATTGGAAGAGGGCTTAGGATCTGTGGTGGGTGCTGGTTTAGATGCTTCCACTCCCCAGAATGCGGGCCTGAACCGCGGCCAGGATTTTCTCAGCCGCGGCAGCAGGTAAACGGTCACCACGGTTGCTGCCAGGTAGCTGAAAGTAGAAACCACGGCACTGCCCGTACGTGTGGTGGGCGTGGGCGCAAACGAAAACTGCAGCAGGGGCAATTTGGCAAGAACATTCTCAAGCAGCGAAAAAGCCGAAGCCCACAACGTTGTGAAGTGTTCGTTCAGGTCCCCCTCGACCGCTTGCAGCCATACGGCGAAAACCGCCCACAGCAGCACGGCGGCCAGGGCGAACAGGATTGCACGCAAGTGCCCGCGCACCAGTTCGTGACGGTGGTAATGCACCTTCAGGCAAACACAAATAGAGGTCACAGCCACCAGTAGAATTGCCAGGCGAATGACCGCGCCACGTCGGATGGGCCAGATCCACAAGAAAGGCCTCGCTTCTGGGTCCGCAAATTCGAGCAGACTGTCGGAGACTTTGCTGCCCACCAGCGTCAACTTGACCGGTCCGATCATCTCTCCGTCAAGCATTGGCTCCGCATCGGACTCGACATCGCCTCTCGCGCCGCCTTCGGCCAGCAGATTACGCCGCATATGATTCTCGATGTCGGTCTGCTGATTCTGAATCAGTTCGGCCAGTTCATGAACGGCATCGGCGTCCGCGTTGTTACGGGTCAAAAGCAGGGCTTCCACTCCGATGCTGAAGACGCCTTCGCCTGCGGAAGGATATTCGCTGTGTTGGATGGACGTTTCACGGTAGCTGCCGTCCTGCGTCATGCGCTGGACGATGGGCCAGTCGATTCCCAGCAGTTGAATTTCCGCATCCTTGAGGGCCTCGTGGATAAGGCGAA
>Ga0126369_10003623_pt1 | contig 11165 bp, 14 predicted proteins | sample PanSoiMetaPlot_1_FD_109646 | JGI IMG/M metagenome (GOLD analysis project Ga0126369, IMG submission 109646) | Tropical forest soil microbial communities from Panama - MetaG Plot_1 | ecosystem: Environmental > Terrestrial > Soil > Tropical forest > Bulk soil | place: Panama | collected 2016-02-17
CCAGTGCGTAGCTCTCCTGGACGGTAGCCGGGGGTAGCTTTCCAATCTTGCGCACCACCACCAGGCCAACTCCCAGCGCGTAGGCGAGCGGCGCGCCGACAATGAAGCCTCGGGACTCGATTCCCAAGATCTTGTCAATCGACTCCGTACGCCACTCGTCGGCGAAGGCATCGATCACGTCTCTGAGCAGCCCTCCATCGGCGAGAACCGGGGTGATGTCCTTGAACACAATCCCCTTTTTTGGAAAATCGGGAACATCACGAATGGTTGCGCGCACCTTCTCCATAGAGTCTTCTCCCTATCGCCAGCGGGGGCGGGAGAGCAACTTGATTGGACGGCACTGGGGGTTTGAATGAAACAGGCATTGATCGGAATCATCGGAGGCACTGGCCTAGGCCAAGCATTGGGTGCTCTCGGAGGGGGCGAGAGTGTCGCGGTCGAAACCCCGTTTGGACCGCCCTCCAGCCCTATCGTCCGAACGGAAGTGCAGGGTGTCCAGGTCGCGCTCCTTTCCCGACACGGGGAGGGACACTTGTTCAACCCTTCTCGGGTTCCCTACCGGGCGAACATCTTCGCGCTCAAATCGATCGGAGTGACGCACATTCTGGCCAGTGCCGCAGTGGGGAGCTTGCGTGAGGAGATCGCCCCTGGCCACTTGGTCATTCCCGACCAGGTCATCGACAAGACCACGAGCCGTCCCAGGACCTTCTTCGACGACCTGGCGATTCACGTTGAATTCGCCGCGCCGTTTTGCTCCTCGCTTCGCGCCGTGCTGCTCGTCGCCGGCAAAAACGCCTCGACGGTGGTCCATTCGCGGGGAACATACGTGTGCATGGAGGGCCCACAATTCTCATCGCGCGCGGAATCGGATCTGCACCGCTCCTGGGGAGCAGACCTGATCGGAATGACCGCTTTGCCTGAGGCCAAGCTCGCGCGCGAAGCCGAGATTTGCTACTCGCTGGTGGCGCTGGCCACCGACTACGATTGTTGGCGTCCTCACCCCGCGGAGCTGAACAAGGCGGCGCTCCTCCAAGAGATCATCTCCAATCTTCAAACCGCGACCCGCCATGCTTTGGATCTGATCCGGCGGGCGTTGCCACAGGTCGCCGGACGTCAGGAAAGTTGCCCGTGCCAGTCAGCACTCGAGCTTGCCATCTGGTCGGACCGAAAGGCGATTCCAAAGGAGATGCGAAAGCGGCTCGCCACGCTGCTCGGCAAGTACCTGCCTATTGATTAACGCTCGTCGCCAGACAGCCCGGCCTTGTCCCAGTTGTTGTGCAGGAAATCGACCTCCACCGGCGAGAGGTCAAAGCGTACCGCGGCCTGTTCAATCAGCTTTCGGAATCCTCCCCCTGGGTTGTCGCGGTACTGGTCGCTGATCCAGCGCACGGCGCGGCGCAGCGACTCACCTTCCGGCATCAGATCCGACGTGGCCACGTTCAGTGGAGTATGCGGGCCACCGACCCTTGTCAATCGGAAGGACCTGCCAGATCCCTACATCGAGATGCTTCCGGCCAGACGCCCGATCGCCGCGGTGAGCGCCATCGCCAAACCGCCGCCAACCGTCACTCTCAATGCGGCTCGACCTGGGGGTGCTCCGCCCAGTTTGCCGCCAATGGCCCCGAGGGTCGCCAGCAGCACGATTGCGGTTGCCGCGGTGAGCGGGATGCGAAGCGCCGCGGGGGCGAGCATCATCACCAACAGCCCGGGTACCGCTCCCAGTGCAAAGCTGGCGGCGGAAACCAAGGCCGCCTGGAGAGGTCTCGCACGAGTCGCGTCCGACATGCCGAGCTCGTCGCGCAGGTGTGAGCCCAAGGGGTCCACGCGCATCAATTCTTTCGCCACCGTCCGCGCGAGCTCCCGCCCCAGCCCGCGTCGAGCGTAGATCCCGGCGAGCTCGTCCAGCTCCATCTCTGGGGAGGTGACCTGCTCTTGGCGCTCCCGCTCGGTGTCGGCTTTTTCGACATCCAACTGGGAGCCGACGGAAACGTACTCTCCGGCCGCCATGGACATCGCGCCGGCAACCAAGCCGGCGACCCCCACGAGCACCGTCTGCCCACGAGTTGCCGAGGAAGCGGCGACGCCAATCATCAAGCTGCAGGAGGAAACAATTCCATCGTCCGCGCCAAGCACCGCCGCGCGGAGCCATCCAACCCGGCCGCTTCGATGAATCTCTCGATGGAACCTCAATCGGCTCTCCCGAACGGACTCTCTCCTATCCCGAGCGGACCTCAGCCACAATTTCCATGTGCCTGAGGGATCGAGGCCGGCTGAATGCGCCGCTGCAGGTTCTTCTCGGCTTTGCGCGAAAGCGCGGTATTCTGGTCCGGTGTCGCACGGCACTGAAATGAGGTGCAGCGATGGATTCTCCACAGAAAATTTTACCGCCCGGTTCAAGCGGGCTTCCGGTTCTCGGCGATACCTTGACGTTCCTGAAGAACGGCTTCGCTTTCGTCGAGGAGCGGGTGAAGAAGTTGGGGCCGGTCTTTCGAACCCGGATTCTCGGCCGGCCCACAGTGGTGATCGTCGGACCCGAGGCGAGCGGCGAATTTATCAACGACGCTCACGTCCAGCGCGCCGGGGCAATGCCGCCTCACATCCAGACCCTGTTCGGAGGCCAGGCGCTGCCGATACTGGACGGTGAGCAACACTTGGAGCGCAAGCGCTTCGTCCTCGCCGCGTTCAGCCGCGAGGCCCTGACCGGGTATTTGCCGGCGATGCAACAAGTCATTCATCGCTACTGTGAGAGCTGGGCTAACGGCGGCGAGATAGGGTGGCTCGAGCAGTTCAAGCGATTGTCGATAGAGGTGATTTGCGAAACAATGATCGGGCTCAAGCCCGGACCGGTCCTCGATCAATTGCGAGCCGAATACGATTTGATCGGCGGCGGCTTTGCCAACCTACCCATCCCGCTGCCTGGGACGGCGTATTCGAGGGCAAGGCAGGCCTTGAAACGAATTCTCGACATCTTCGAGCGAGCAACCCGCGAACACCTGGCGCACCCAAAAACGGACGGGTTGGCAAGAATTCTCGCCAGCCGCTCGCCAACCACCGGCCGAGGGATCTCCGTCGAGGAAGTCAAGGTGGAGCTTCACCACATCGTGGTCGCCGGGTTCATCGTCTGGGCCTGGTTTTCTACCGCGGTTTTGGAGCTCGAGCGCAACCCGGAGCTCCGCCAGCGTCTCCGGTTGGAAATCGACCGCGAGCTTGGCGAGGGACCAGTCACCATCGAAGGCTTGGTCAAGCTCGCGCAGCTGCATAACTTCGCGATGGAGGTGCGCAGGACCAGCCCCGTGGTGCACGTTTTCTTCGGAAAGGCGCGCCAAGCCTTCGAATTCAAGGGCTACACCGTCCCCGCGGGATGGATGGTTCTCTGGGGCCATCGCTCTTCCCACATGCGGCCAGACATTTACCAGCAGCCGGAGAAATTCGACCCGTCGAGATTCGCTCCTCCCCGCTCCGAGCATCTTCGGCATGAGCACGCGTTTGTGCCTAACGGCGCTGGACCTGCCACGGGCCACAAGTGCGCGGGCTCCGAGTTTGCTCCCCTGTTGCTGCAGGTGTTCACCGCTGAGTTGTTGCGCGGGTATGAATGGCAATGGGCTTCGCCCCAAGACTTTACCTACAACTGGGTGAAGCTCCCGCCAGAGCCCAAAGACGGCCTGAGGGTCCGGGTGCGGCGACGATCTGCGGCGGCACACACACCGCAGCGCTCCGCGAGCCCTGCTGCGTAGCTCAGAACGGGTTGATGAAGCGGTAGTAGTGGAGATCGGCGTACAGCCGCAGGAAGAAAACGGCGAGAAGCAACGCAACCAACAGGTAAGGCAATCGTCGGTCCTGATCCTCGAGCAGTCGACCCAGCCGCGGGGAACGATCCCACGCTGTCTCCGCGCCCACCAGCTGGGTCAAGGCGTGAAGCGGAAAAATGTAGCGCACCGCGCGGCGGGTCATGGTCGAGATCAGCAGGATGTGGATGCCGGCCGATCCAGTTACGAGTCGGGCCGCCGGAAAGACGACCCTCCGCCGCCACGCGCGGTAGGCCGCAGATGCGGCGAAAATCGAGCCCGGAAGCGCGAACCAAAGGAGGTTCACGAGGTAATAGGGAAGGTTCCACAATCGGCGCCATGGACCGCCGCGCTCAGCGGTGGCGACGTAGTGGAATTGGGTCGCCACGTAGCGAGCGAAGAAGCTCTCACCGGTGACATCGCGGAATGCGAGCTCTTGCAAGGCGGCAATCACTAGAACTCCGCCGATTGCGATGACGAAGAAAAGCAGGTCGCGATCGCGGCGAGGGCCGAGCCGCCACCAGATCAGTGCGACCGGAAAAGCAATCAACCCGAGCACGCCCTTGATTGCGAATGCGAATGTCAGTGAGGCCACCAGGCCGACCGCGAATCTCGTTCCGGTCTGCAGCTCCGTCACACAGTAGAGCGCTGCGAGGAGACCCAAGCTCCAGGCGTTCTCATGGTTGAATCGGAGCAAGTACTGAACGCCGAGCGGAGAGATGACGTAGAAAGCAGCCGTCAGCCACGCGGTACCCCGACCGCAGAGTCGCATCGCGAGAACAAAAAGTACCCGAAGCGAGGCAAGAAAGAAGATCAGGTTGGTCAGCAGCGCCGCTTGCGCGACGCCAACCCGGTAAAGGAGCGCCGCCGGCCAAAAGAAGAATGGCAGGTGCTCCAAAAAGAGTCCCTCCTTCGATCGACCGGCGGGCCAAAGCGGCGCGACCCAGCGCGAAAAGGGAACGTCCTTGAGCGCGAGCGCAATCGCTTCATACAGGGTGGAATCGGCGTCCCTGAGCGGGTAATGCGTCGCCGCGAGCGCTTCGTACATCACCAGCACACAGAGCACCCAAGCGCCGCCGATTGCCAAGCGGGACGTGAACGACCGAGATCGGACCGGCGAGTCTTCCGCTAGCAAGGTGGAGCACTACTTAGCTCACCCGAGCGTCCACGAGCGAGGCCCGCCGCTTCAGACCGTCATCGAAAACTTTCGCGCCCCGTCCGCCTGCTGCCGTCGCAGGTGCGCGTCAAACACCATCGCCACATTGCGGACAAAGACTCGTCCCAGCGGCGTGAGCTTCAGCCCGACGCCGTTTAACTCGAGCAAACCCGCATCCTGCAACCGCCTCAAGTCTTCCAGCTCGGCTCGGAAGTATTCGCGCCCGTCCGACCCGAGGTCGACCGCGAAATGGCACATCAACTGAGTGATCAGGCCGCGTCGACGCTGATCGTCCGGGGTGAGCCTCAAACCGCGCTCCGTGGCAAACCGTCCGGCGTCGACCGATTCGTAGTAGCGAGCGATCGATTTGGTGGTCTGGGTATAAGCGCCCTGAAGATCGCTGATCGAGGTGGTGCCAAATGCCACCACCTCGCTTGCGGCCTTGACGGTATAGCCTTGAAAATTCCGGGAGAGCTTTCCCGAAGCCTGGGCGAGGCTCAGCTCGTCATCAGGAAGGGCAAAGTGATCCATTCCAATGGGTCGATAGCCCGCCGCCAACAAGGTGTTGTAGGCGGCTCGGAAGAGCTTCAGCTTGGCGATTCCCCGTGGGCGCTCCGCCGGCAGCTTGCGCTGATGGGGTCGAAGATTGGGCAAGAAGGCGAATGAATAGACCGCGAGCCGATCCGGACGAATCGCCAGCACTTGCCGCAAAGTGTCTTCCCAGCTGCTCTCGCGTTGAAGCGGCAGCCCGTAGATGAGGTCGAGGTTGATTCCGCTGAATCCCAGCTTTCGGGCGGCGGCTACCAGACTGCTCGTCTGCTCGAAGGTCTGCTCGCGGTGGATCGCCTGCTGTACGGCGGGATCGAAGTCCTGCACGCCCATCGAGATGCGGTTGAAACCAAACCTCCGTAACAGCGCGATCTGCTCGACCGTGGTGAACACCGGATTGACCTCGATGGCGAGCTCGGCGTCGGGGAGGGGGGCGAAGTGTTCGCGAAACATCTCCCACAGCCGAGTCAGCTGCTCCAGGTCCAAGAAGGTCGGGGTTCCGCCGCCTAGGTGCAATTGAGAGACGCCGCGGCGCTAACCGAGCAAACCCGCGGCGAGCCGCATTTCCTCTCCGAGGTGCGAGAGGTAGCGATCCGCCCGCGCGTTGTCCCGGGCGATCACAACGTTGCAGCCACAGAAGGTGCACATCCGGCGACAAAACGGAATGTGGATGTAAACCGAGAGCGGCTCGCTGGGAGCTGTTCCGGCTTGGACGAGACCGGCTGCGTAGTCAGATGGACCGTAAGAGGTTGTCCATTCCGGAGCGGTTGGATAGCTGGTGTACCTGGGGCCGGGCTGCTCATAGCGAGCAACCGTGTCCGCGGTGATTTCTGGAAAACCGATCAACTCGCCAGCCATGATTTAGCCAATCTGCGTCCGTTTCCCGAGAGGCGCCGAGCGGATTCAAAGCAAGAACGCAGCCAGCCGTGGCGAGGGCAAATCTCATCGCGGCGCGCAAGTTTTGCGCGTCCGAGACGCCTCTCCGCAAACACTGCGCAGATTTTCTGTGGAAGAAAATCGCCTTTCTTCCTACACCACGCACTCAGCAGACCGACGTACTTCTTCGTCAACAAAATCAAGGAGGAATCATGCGCGTTGCCGCGATTGTCGCTGTGGTTGCTGTATTCATGTTCGGGCTCAACTCTGCCGCCGCGCCACCCGACCCGAAGGCGGTGCGATTGTGGAAAGGAAAGTGCGCCGCGTGCCACGGCGCCGATGGCAAAGCCGACACCGACCAGGGGAAAAAGGAGGGTGTAATCAGCATGGCGACCAAGCAGTGGCAACAGTCGCACACCGATGATGGAATCAAGAAGACCGTCAAGGAAGGCGTCAAGAAGACCGACAAGCATGGTGAGATGGACGCGTACGATCTGCCTCCAGAGCAGCTGGATGCCCTGGTGACGGTGATCCGTTCATTCGCCTCCTGACCCGGCGACCTCACCACGCCGAAGCGCCGGCCGCGGTTTGGCTTTGCACTTCCTCGGGCGACCGAAGATGATGGCTGGCGCCGCGCGAGCGGTTTGTTCGAGAGGGTGAAAGTATGGCCGAAGAGAAACCCAAGGAAAAAGAAGCGATCGCGGTTCTCAACGAGATCCTCGAGCTGGAATTAGCCGGGGTGGTTCGGTACCTGCACTATTCGTTGATGGTTTTTGGGCATGCTCGCATCCCCATCGTGGCTTGGATGCGCCAGCAGGCCAACGAGGCGATGAACCACGCCGCTCAGGCCGGTGAGTACATCACCACCCTTGGCGGACACCCTTCGCTGAAAATAGGAAAGCTCCTCGAAACTCACCGGCACGACATCGACGAAATTCTCAAAGAGACCATCGAGCATGAGCTGGAGGGAGTGCACATCTACCGCCGATTGCTCAAGCTGGTGGAAGGTGAAAACCTGATGCTCGAGGAGTACGCGCGAAAGATGGTCCACGACGAAGAGGTGCACCTTTCCGAAGTCCGAAAGATGCTCCGTCGACCAGGCAAATTGGACGAGAGTCGCTAGACCCGTCGGCGCGGCTCAGCGGTCCGCTGCGCGGCGGGCGCCGTCTCCGGTTCCTCTTGCCCCTCCCAGCCGAAGATCATTGCCTTGAAGTAAGCCAGGGGCGACGGTCCGGTGGTGGAGAGGTAGATGTGCAGCACCAGGAAGGCCGCAAAGAACCAGGCCGCGAGCATGTGGATCCGCGTCAGCATGCCCAACCCAGCGATGTATTTTTTTACCCACAGGGGCCATGAAGGGGCCCACCAGATCAGCGCTCCGGTGATGACCTGAATCGGCAGAGCGACGTTTAGGATCAGCACGTAGGCTCTCCGACGCGCGGATGACGATTGCCGCACATCTCCTCTGGCGGCAGCTCGTCCATCGCGGCCTGATGTTTGTCCCCCTCGATGTTGCTGTGGCACATCTCGCAGGTAAGGAGTTTGTGTTTTTCCGTCACCACGTGGGTTTGCTTGTGGCATTGCTGGCACGGCTGCGAAGTCTCGGCAGCGGCGAGCATGCTCCAACCGAGCGCCAAAGCTGCCATGCTCGCGAGGCGCGCAAAACGCCGAAGCTGGAAGCGCCGACATCCTGGCTGCCTGGAAGCGCCTGGGGTCATGGGTGGAGCAACTGAAGGATTTCCGGATCCTTTTCCTCCGTCGCCAAGACTTGGTGACACAGGTCGCAGCTCTTCGAGATCTTCTCCCCGCCTGCAGTCTGGTGCTCTTTGTCGTGACAGCGGAAGCATCCGTCGTGTTGGAGAAAGACCGGATAGGTTCCCCAGGTGATGTTCATCTGAGGGAAAACGTTTTGCCGGTAGATGTTGAACAGCGCGTTGGCGGCGCCTTCGATGCGTTTGGAGTCGCCCTTGACCAGGTACGGGTAGTCTTTCTGGTAAAACTCAAACAGTGTCTTCTGGATGCCCGCTTGCGCGTCGGACTGGGAGGCGAATTTCGTTTCGATTGCGCGCATGCCTTCGCGCTTGATGAACGGCAGTGACGAGTCCAGCTGCTTGGTGTCCAGCGCTGCGTCCACCTCATCGTTCGGCTGTCGATAAATGTGGGTAGGTCGATTGTGGCAGTCGACACAATCCATGGTGCGCCAGCCCGGCTCGATCTGCTCCGGGTTGGGCGTGGTCGAGCTCTTGAAGAGCTTGACCGTCCCATCCGGCTCGGTCAACTCGACCTCGTAGATGTGCTGGCGTGACGTGTCCGAGCGGTAGCGGATTCGATGGCGCGGATCGACGTGCCAATGGATGCCTGGGGGTTTGCCGTCGGCGATGCCGCCAATGTTCAGCAGAACCACCGTCTTCTTCACGGTCTGCTTTTCGTCGGTTGCGTAGAGGGTGTGAACTCGAAGTCGTTCGCCGACGAACTTGGTCGGCCAGTGACACTCTTCACAGGTCTCGCGCGCCGGACGCAGGCTGTGCACCGGAGTCGGTATCGGCCGGGGATAGAGATTGAAAAGCACTGAAACGAGCTGCCAGGAGCCAGAGAGCTTGGATTTGACGAACCAGTTTGCTCCAGGCCCAATGTGGCACTCGGTGCACTTCACCCGCGCGTGGGGAGAGCGCTGATAGGCGGTGTACTCGGGGCTCATCACCGCGTGGCAAGCGCCCCCGCAGAACTCGGTCGAGTCCATCACATTAACGCCCTTGTAAGTGGCGGCGCCGATGATCACCACGTTGATCGCGGTGAGGACGAAAATGACGAGAGCGATCCGACGGGTTCGCGGCCGATTGAAGTCGATCACCGGTGCAGCGGAAGCCGCCTCACCCGCAGCCGCTCGTCTACGCTCTCTCCAGATCCCTATCGGGATCAGCACCAGACCCAGCACGAAGAACGCCGGGATGATCAAAAACGCGATAATGCCCAGGTAGGTACCGCCGTGAAAGCCGAGCTGTTCCAGAGCAAACAGGGTGATGAACAGCACCGCACTGACCGTGGTGATCAGGGCTCCAATCAAGGCGAGAGGGCTTCGCAGAAATGCGACAAATGGGCGCACGGCTTCGGGCTCCTTGGAGGATTCGGGCGTTGGGGAGGGTCGCTATCTCACAGAGCAACCCATATGCCAGGATCCCCAGGACGGGGATTGGTACTTAGGATTACTTACCGGCCGCGTCGCATTGCTTAGTGCAAAGTCTGCACTGTCATTCGACTCGTCGCGCCAGTCGATTTCTGGCATGCGGCATGAAACGACTCCCTTGATAGCGCCCCCGTAGGCGCCGGAGAGGTGTGGCAATGAAACCCAGCGAAGTTCGATCTCTGGTCTTGGCTGAACACGTGGAACTGCGGAAGCGCTTGGCCGAGATCGACGCGATCACCTCGCATATTCTCGCCGGGCTTGAAAGCGGTGAACGAAATCTCCGAGAAAAGGTCGGCCAGCTCTGCGTTCTGCTCGAGCGTCACCTGGCTCTTGAGGAGACCACCTTGCTGCCGGCGATCCACGATGTCGACGCGTGGGGACCCGTTCGGGCAGACCACTTACGGCAGGAACATCAAGCGCAGCGCGCTGCACTGGTCCGGCTGGATCGGATCTGCGCGCAGGCCGCAATCGTGGAACTGGCTCGCACGGCGCAGACCTTCGGTCGAACATTGCTGGAGGACATGAAGCTGGAAGAACAAGAGTTGCTCAACTCGACTCTGCTCCGAGATGACCTCGTCACCATTGACCAATTCCTAGGATAACGGGTGCAAAGATTGCGCTGACCTGACGCTGCCTGCAATTCTTGCGTTGGATCTCGTCAGCCGGTGACACACACCGTGCAAGACCGAGGTCCGTGGGCTCCAATCACCAGGGCCTGTTCGATGTCCGCCGTCTTCGAGGGACCGGAAATGAAGATTGCAAACCCTCGAGCCGCCGCGTCGATCCGCTCGTAGGCCTGGTGCATGTCGTGGACGATGGATGCTCCGGGCAGCACCAGCACCATGTGCTGTGCCAAAAACCAACCTGCCCGGTTTCCTGAAGCTCCCTCGCGGATCCACACCGCTCCGTTCTCGGCGACTCCCAGTTCGCCCGGCAGCACGCAGACATCGAGATCATGGAGGTCATGGGCATCCTCGACATCTGCAAGCTCCACGTTCGCTTTGAGTACGCCGGGAACCAGCGACGCGACTCGCTTTGCCTGGGCGTATTCCGGCAATGAGGAGAGCGCTTTGTCGAGCATTTCTGGAGCCGATAGAAGCACGCATCGCCCGCCGACATCGGCGACCGCCTTGGCGAATTGTTGTCGAACGTCCGGGTAACGCACGCCGACCCCGCTGACGTCGGGCAGCGGGATCGGGGTCGGTTCAGCGCTGCGCAGGGCACTCAAGATCAGCTCTCGGCTACTGGCCACGGCGCCTCCGGTACATCTTGCGGAAGCTTTCCCGGGGAGGTGCCGGCAACTCCCGCTGACGGCCCCAGACGTTCCAGCGATTGTACACCACCGCTCGGGGCAGCCTTGCTAGAAACCAACGACCGAGTTTCCCAAAGAAGCGATAGGCCCAGGTGCGCGCGAGTATCCATCCGCCCAGTTTGGATGCGACTCGCTTGCTGAATGGGACCAACCCGGCTCGCCCGAGCTCACCTCTCCAGACCAACAGCTGGTGGTGCAAATCGACCTTCACGGGGCAGACGTCCGAGCAGGAGCCACACAGGGTCGAGGCGAACGGCAAGCTCGAATGCGCGGCGGGGTTGATGTGCGGAGCAAGGACCGATCCAA
>Ga0126369_10003624_pt1 | contig 11164 bp, 11 predicted proteins | sample PanSoiMetaPlot_1_FD_109646 | JGI IMG/M metagenome (GOLD analysis project Ga0126369, IMG submission 109646) | Tropical forest soil microbial communities from Panama - MetaG Plot_1 | ecosystem: Environmental > Terrestrial > Soil > Tropical forest > Bulk soil | place: Panama | collected 2016-02-17
ACATACATCGCCCATCTTCGTAGATGACCAGCCTCCAGATAGAGGAGTCCTTTTGAGATAGCCACGCTTATGAAATATCCACCGAGAAAGATGATCAGCTGTTTCGCGCTCATGAGCGTTCCCTTTACTGCGGCCCATTCCTCGTTTGTTTGGTGCGTGGTATTGAATCCGGAGAGGCTTCATCCCCTTCAGTTTTTCTTCGCTGGCCTCGATGATCCTCCCCTTCACATCGAGAGTCACGTAGATCGTTTGTACTTTATCAGGCATTTTCCTCACCGATCCTCTTGCAGAGCGTCATCAGGTCTTCAACTGAAATCTCGAGGTGCCTGAAGGAGAGCCGCTTGATGCATTCGGTGATATATCGGGGCGTTGATTCAAGAAGCCGATGGACATTCGTATCGTAGGCAATATGGTTTTTCTGAAGCCACTCCATCAGCTGCTTCGCGTCAGACTTGTCGATGCCATCATACATGCTGTTCAAGCCTCGAATACCCATCTTCCTTGATTACTTCGATCCTCTCCGTGAAGTATTGCTTGAGCGCGTCCGTATGAGAGATAACAAAGCAGGAACCAAAACGCTCCCGCTCTTCATTAAGGAGCGTAATGACTCGTTCGCTTCCCGCTTCATCGAGCCGCTCAAAGGCTTCGTCGAACACCATAAGGTCAAGATTGCTCTTGGATCGGCTTCGAGCAAGGTCTTTAAGCGCAAGGGCAACGCAAAGGTCAACACGCTGCCGCTCTCCCGCAGAGTTACAACCGTAGATGCTTGACCCGTCTGAGTTGGTAGCGGTGACCCGGAATTTTTCTTTGTACTCGCCGCTCTTGAGTTTCGTGACCGTGTTGAAGCCGATGCGGATGCGCCCGTCCGCGAGGATCGACGCATAATGATTTGCCCTCTCGTTCAGGAACGGAACAATGCCATCCAAGATGAAGGAGCGAATCCCGGCAGGGCTGAAGCCATTCTGCCAGAACTTCCGGCGCTCATACAGCGCCTTCTCTTTTTTCATCCCTTCGCTTTCTTTGATCGCCTTCCCTTCAAGGTCGGTGAGATGAGTTCGGAGGTCTTGGATAGCAGCTTCGGTGACAGGCTTATTCTTTCTTGTGATGTCGAGAGTTGTCTTGATACTGGATATCGTTCCTCCAAGTCTTGCATGATCCGCCCTAAGAGTTCCGAGGTCAGTAGGCCATCCAGATTTTTGTAGACGTCTTTCAAGTTTTCTTGCAGTCTTTCGAGCGCGTCGATAACGGCGCTGAATATTCTCAGCCTTGTCTCGGAGAAGTCGGAGCTTGTCCTTGGAACCTTGCACTGCTGTAGCTCGGCTCTCTCGATCCATGTCTTGCCCACATGTAGGGCATGGTGTGCGTTTTCCAGATGAAACCGAATCCAACTGATCTCGGAGGCTTGATTCTTCTTCGCAGTATTCTTCGTACAAGTCTTTGGCGCGGGCCGCTTCAGCTTGGGCTTCTTGTTTTTTCTCTTTGAGCCCGTTGAGCTCTCGTTCGCGCTCCTCAGCGCGTTCAATTTTCCGGCTAAGATGACGCTGGTCATGTCTGTTCTCCTTCAAGGACTTCTTCAGCTTTCGGATGGTCTGCTTGATCTGGTCCTGCTCTTTTTCATTCTTCTCTTCTGCTTCGCTGAGACGCTTCTTCAGGTCTTTGATCTGCTCGAGGATGTTCAGCCAAGTTGACTTCTGTAGCTCGAGGGTTATTTTCTGAGCAGAGATTTTCGAGCAGACCAGCTTGAACGCTTTCTCGTACAAGTCAAGTCCAAGCAACCGCTCAAGGACGGTCTTTTTCTCTTTGTCCGTTAGAGTTGCGAAGCGGAGGCTATCCTGACCAAAGAGGATAGAAGAAGCAAAAGTATAGAAATCAGTGCCAAGGAGACGATCAATCTTTTCTTGCGTGGTAGTTCCAGTAGAGGCTGAAACGTTTGATCCATCACAAGTAAGGTCAACAGAAGGGCTAGACTTAACTCCACGACTACGAACAACACGCCAGACCCGTCCGTCATCGTCTTCGATCCGTACCGAAACAGTACAGCCTCCACTCGTCCTCTCGTTGATTAAGTCGTCTGGGCTGACGTCTTCCCGGAGGGCTCTCCCATACAGCGCCCAGATCAGCGCGTCCCACACCGAAGATTTTCCAGAGCCATTGCTATTGGCAGCAGGGTTGTCGAGATTCCGGCCTGTGATCAGGATGATCCCCCGATCCGCAAGCTTGAGTTTGAGCTTGCGGATGCTCATGAAGTTCCGGATTTTGATTGAGAGGAATTTCATCCGCGAATCCGCTTGTCCAGTTCTGACCAAGACTCTACACGGATATCAGTCCTTAGATCGGCCCGGACAATAATGTGCCCCGGGTCATTAAGGAGGACTTGCTGCTGGTAGAAGTCAAGTTTGATCCCGAGTTCCCAGGCAAGCCGGGTGAACTCATGAATCGAGATTGGATTTTTCTCGTCAAACTTCTCATACGGAGCAAGTCTCGCAGAGAGAAGTGGGACAGGCTTTTCTTCAGGGACGAGCGTCACAGGGATTTTCTCTTCATGGCAAGGGCATATACAGCTCAAGGAGACGATGTTCCCGTTTTTCTCTTTCATCGTCTCATAGAAGCCCTTACAGTCCTGATGCTCCTCGCGGTCGCAATGCTTCGTGAGGGCCGGGACTATTGCGTTTGGTTTATCTTTCGAAGCATTCTCTTCCATTTCATCCACCTCTTCGGGCTCGAAGATTTCCCTAATTTCTTTAAGTACCTTCGATAGGCCGCCTTTACGCTCAAGATGCCTTTGGAGACTTTCCGCGACAGTTTTCGCAAGAGCTTCAGCCTGTACTCTTTCTTCCTCGGGAACCTCGAAGGAGACACTACGGCGGAGACGGGTCGAATGGGCGGGCGGATCAGGCCATACTTGATCGAAGACTGAATGTCCCCAGATGGGACGACGGTCTGACAGACCGTACATTGGAGTGAAATGGGGACCGTCTTCCCGTACCTCATCTCCTCGTTCTGGTGCCATTGGTGGTGGCACTGAAGAGGGTTTTTGATCAGGAATGCCTTTCTCTCTTCCTGCTTCCTCAGCCATTTCTTCCTCTTCTTTTTTGACCATCTCTCAAACGTCTCTTCATCGTTCTTCATCGAGTTTGGTATCCCGAATCATCTGGACAAGATTCTCAAAGGACTCTTGAACGTCAAGGCGGGCCGATTCAATCTCCTCGCAGATACAAGGCATGAGCGGCTTGTCGTCGTCGTGCATATAACAGCGTAGCTCTTTTGCTTTCTCGAGAGCCGTAAAGATTTTCAGGATTTCGTTCCGCTGCCGCAGCATGCGGATGATGTTGTCCCCGATTTTATTGGTCTTGATGACCTCGAGGATCTCCCGCCCGGTTGTACAGAACGCACAGCCTGACGCCGGGTTCTTTGGCTCATGAGGCGGATGGTCCTTGCTTCCTGAAGAATCCCGGACCCAGGCAAGCAAGTCATGGATTTTTGTCTTGAGGGACGCCGACGCCGTATGGGCATGTACGAATTCTTCGTTGAGCTTCTTGTAATCTGCTTGGAGTTCGCCAAGGATTCCACGGAGATATTTTCCATGATGTTCACGGCAAGCTGTACAGAAGTTTTCTGCGATCTTTGCCATCCCATGGCAGGCACAGCCGCAGCTGGCATTCTCTTCCTCAATTTGTTTCTTCGAATAGCTCACAGAATCTCGGCTTCCTGAATCAGTTTGAGCCCAGTTCGCAGTAACGCCTTCTGATCTCCCGAATCTGCGCTGCGCTTAATGTACCGCTTGAGGGTTTTGTCTTGACGGTCTTCGAGTCGAAGTCTTGGCCGATCCTTGTGTCCTTGCTTTTCAGTGTCTGATACCAAGTCGATGGTAAAGCCTTTCGCCTCCGACTGAAGGATTTCGCGAACATCCTGTAGATGTACTTCCTCAGTAACCTTGCAGCTGACGTAGTTGGCCCGAATCTTTCTGGCGAAGCTATCACGCTCCTCAGGAACGAATCGAACCTTAACAAACTTAGGGCAAGTTCCCGGTAGAAATCGGAGGGACATGTTGGACGTGGAGAAGGTCCAAGAGCCTCGAAGACTTCCGCAGTCTCCAAAATTATGTTGTACAGGAGCACCCGGAATAAGAATAGTCCCTTGCTTAACACGCTCATCTTCGTAGTCCTTCTCAACCCGCTTCGACTTGTACCGATCCTTCGGCCTCATCAGTTGAGGCTGATGAAAGTGGCCCGCGACCAGGAGCTTGATATTGGAATCCTCGAGTCCAAGCTTGTGGGCCTGGACAAAGTTTTTCTGGTCTGCGATGTAGTCGAAGCCCGCCGTCGCGCCCGCAAAACCAGTATGGCAAAGAACAATATCAGCATCACGACAAGAATCGAGAGATTCAAGAAGGGCTTTGCGAGACGTTGTATATGGGATGCCTCGGATCTTAGTCCCTGATATCCTTGTCGTTGAACCCTCTCGATCATCGAGGACAATAATTTTTCCATTCCCATGGAGACTCCTCAGCGTATGGAACTGCGCCATCTTGGAGGCTTCGTCGTGATTCCCGGGGATCATGACGATTGGGATTCTCGATTGTCTCAGGAGCGTTGCCGTCAGGTCCATCGTAACCGCGTCAACCTTGGGGACGTGGAACAGATCCCCGCTGCACAGGATCGCATCGCAGTTCTCCTCGTGGGCTGCGGCGATAATCCTGGCGACTTCTTCGATGATCTCAACCAGCCTTGTGTTCACGCCCTTCTTGGTTAACTTCGCAAAGGCGGTCCAAGGATGGATGTGGATATCGGAGAACAGTTTGAACTTAGCCACCGACAGGGCCCTTGCCTCTCTCGTTCTGATATCTTGGTGCCTTCAGCCCCGGCTCGAGATTTTTCTCAGCCTCTTCGATGAAAGTATCCGCGAGAGTCAACGCAAATCTCGCTTCAACTCTCATCCAGTTAATTGGCTCTGTTACTGCGGACTCTGGAGGATGCTTCGAGACTCTCGCTGCATAGATCGCAAAGGCCATCTTGTCCCGTTCGGTCATCATAGCAACGCCTCCAAGAGTTCTTTCCGCTTCTTGACGATCAGCGGGAGATTTTTCCTACGGAAGCGGACTTTCCCAATCTTATAGAAGCCCGCTTTCCCAGCTGGAAGAATTCTTCCAGCTTCTTCAAGTACCTCTGCGAGTCCCGCCCATTCGTCAAAACCTTGTTTCCAGAGAATCCTAAGTGGAGCTTTCCGGAAAGGCTCAGCACATTTATTTTTCTTTGTGAAGGCGTTACATATGACTCCGACCGGACGTTGGCCCTCAACGTCAATTCTCCCACCTCGGTTGAGCTGAAGGCGAATGGAAGCGTGGAATTTGATAGCTCTGCCGCCCGGAGTCGTGGTCTTCTCACCGAACATGACGCCAATTTTATCGCGGACTTGATTAACTCCAATATAGACGGCGTTATGTTTCGAGATGACTGCGGCACAGTGACGCATGAGTCGAGACATAGCTCTCGCTCTTGCGGCCATTTCTGCTTCTTTGGGGACGAGCATTTTGGTTTTCTTGTCATACTCCCATTCTCCCTTGCTTGACGTTGCGGCAATCGAGTCATGAATGAAGAGGATCATCGCCTCGGGATCCGCCTTCGTCAGGACATGGATCAGCAGCAGAAGTTCGCTTTCCAACTCCTCGATGGTATCGGGCCGACGATAGATGACTTCATCGACATTGACACCAACCCGACGCATGAACTTCTTTGGGGCGGTTGCTTCGGTGTCAAAGACAACGACAATCCCGCCCATCCGCTGCCAGGCCGCTGCGATCATCCAAGCCAACAGAGATTTTCCGGTAGACTCATCCCCATACAGTTCGATGATCCTGCCGAGCGGGATCCCGGCCCCGAGCATCAGGTCAAGGGCGTGAATCCCGGTCCTTACCCACTTGATCGGAGGGGGCTGGCCCAGGCCCTTGATGACGTTTCGGATTTTCTCGCTCAGTTTGCTTTTCAGCCTGAACAGACGCGGGAATCGCCGCTTCCGGTGCTTCATCCTTCACCCGTTCCAGAATAACATTGTTCCCATAGCCCGCTTTGACAAACCAGCCCTGCTTTGCGTGTTCGTTAAGGATTCTCTCTGCCGTCATGTATCCATCCGCAATGACGGCCAGGTTCAGGACCTTGTACTCGTGATTGAAAGTCCATCTCAGCTTGTTAACCATTTTTCATCTCCCAAGGGGGCGGTGAGCCCCTTGCCCGGCCGGAACTCACCGCCCATATTGGAGGATGAACCTAGCTTCTACTTCTTGCCCTTCTTCTTGTTCTTGCGGAGGGCGTCCAGGGCATCGGTCACGTCCTTCTTGGCCTTCTTGCCCTTCTTCTTGGAGGACTTTTCATCATCGTCGTCATCCTCGTCTTCGTCGTCCTCGTCCTCCTCCTCTTCGTCTTCGTCCTCTTCCTCGTCATCCTCGTCGTCTTCATCCTCCTCGTCATCGTCCTCGTCATCCTTGGACTTCTTCTTTTTCTTCTTGTCCTTGGATTTCTTGGACTTCTTCTTCACGCGGTCTTCGTCTTCGTCGTCTTCATCGTCGTCGTCATCGGACTCATCATCGTCATCATCGTCGTCATCATCGTCCGAATCTTCATCATCATCGTCATCGTCGTCCTCATCCTCATCGTCATCTTTGGACTTGGACTTCTTTGACTTCTTGCTCTTTTTGCTCTTTGAAGAAGATTCATCATCGTCGTCGTCATCTTCGTCATCTTCTTCATCGTCGTCATCATCTTCTTCGTCTTCATCTTCGTCGTCTTCGTCATCGTCGTCGTCCTCGTCGTCTTCGTCGTCATCGTCATCCTCCTTTTTGGATTTGGATTTCTTGGACTTTTCCTTCTTGGACTTCTTCTTGGGCTTCTCGTCTTCGTCGTCATCATCCTCCTCATCGTCATCATCATCTCCGTCATCGGAGGATCCGCCCTCCATGGCGAGGATGATGTCCTCGGGGTCCGGGTACTCCACCAGTCCTTCCAGATCTGACGCATTCTCCATGATCTTCTCCACGTTCTTGACCGGGCTCGGATCTTTCGCAGTACGGACAGCGTACTTGGTATCCAGCCCATCTCCGCTCTTCACGATGATAATGTCGTAGCCGCGTTTTGGGTCCGAGATATCGCCCCACTCGTCATCTGCGAAGTAGGACAGAATCTGGTCAAAGATCTGAGGCCCCGACTTGAACACCTGAGGAGAACGATCCCCGGACTTGACATCAAGGACGTTGTAGTAATACTGCTTCTTCGCCTTGATTTTCTTGGCCAGTTCGATGTCCCCAGGTTCCTTGGATTTGAAGAGCTTATTGACGGCGTCACAGGCGGGACACTTTTTCTCGATGTCCCTTGGACAGCCTAGCCCTCCATCTCCGATGTTGTAGTGGATTGAAGCCTCGTGGTAGAACGTGTCCTGATCCCCCTTCGGAGGGAGGATGCGGATTCTGTTCTTTCCGTCATCCGGCTTCCACCACTGCCGGCCCTGCTGGTCCTTCTTCTTCTGGACCTTCTGCATGGCCTTCTTCATCTTCTTCAGGTTTACCGTACCCACACGATCCTCCTACACTGAATCAGGTCGTTCTACTTCTTCTTGCTCTTGATGCTCAACTCCGAATCATACTGAGCCCTCCTATTTGCACCAATTGAGATCAGACAGTCCTTCTTCTGAGCAGACGCTTCACGGGCGGCCATCGCAATCTCGTGCTGCTCTTTTGCCTCGAGGAGTTCATTGATCTTTGCCAGCCGCGTCGGGTTGGAAATGATCAGCTGCTTGATCCGGCCCTCCGTCAGTTTCTCTTCACCCTCCTTTCCTTTCGCCTTGTTCTTTGCGTCCCGGATCGCCGTATCAAGATTTGCCTCAAGCTCCTCGAGTCCATATTCAAGCCGCTCTACTTTCGCTTTCGCAAGGGCGGCAATCCGACAGTACCGTCCGTGATCTTCCGGCTGACGGCAGAGAAGATCATCCAGATTCGCCTCGTCAATCAGGAACTCCTCGAAGTTGATCGTGTACGTCTTGTCTCCGATGACGATTTTCGCCTTAGCCATGCTTGACGCTCCTTATTTTCTCCGCAATTGGATTCTTATAGGTGAACTTCTGACAGGGGCAGCCAGAGCAGGGTCCTGTACAGCGCTTGCGGAACGTTATCGTTTTGTGACGACGACGAACGCATCCGCACGTACACAGTTCCGTCAGAGGCCATTGTCCCATGATCATAAAAAGTTCTTCACCACCGTCGAAAACTCTTCAAGCGCCTTTCTCAACACGGGGAGATTCGCTGCTCGGTCGTAGAGGACGGATGCGGGGTGGATACAGTAGGTGACCCAGGCTTCGGCCCGGTTATTCCACTCCGTTTTCCCACTCCACTCCGTAATGCCCTTGTTCAGTTTCCTAAAGTAATATAACACGCTGTTCCCAGATGCTAAGATGAATTTCGGTCTGAATCTTTTTATGGCTTCGGTCGCCCACGGACATTTTGAAACATACGTGACGTTGGGCAACTTGTTATTAGGAGGTCGGCATGCGACCACATTCGCAGCAATAACCGACTCTCTTTTGACCCCCACTCGCTCAAGTTCGCTGAAGAGAAGCCGTCCTGACTTACCCACAAAGCCACGTCCTTCAGAATCTTCCTGTTCGCCAGGTGCTTCACCGAGCACCATGAGATTAAGCGCCCCAACTGATGGAGGAACTGGCGCCTTACAGCCCTTGTGCAGCGGGCACAAGGTACAAGCCTGTACTTCCTTCCGCCAAGACTTATCGCTGAAATCATCTTTGTCGATCCCGCCGACAATCGGCAGCTCGATTTTCCCGGGCCGTCCCTTTGCGATCTGGGACATGAGCCGGAAGTCTTCAATCATCACGTTTTGTTTCCGGGCGAAGGGGACGTTGGCTTGGAAGATGGCAACTTCGCCCTTGATGTTCTGGATGACTTCCTTCTTTTTCTTGTAGAGCTTGGGGGAATAAATCCCCATCGTGAAGGTAGTCCCATCATCAAGATTGCCATAGACGCCGCCAAGAGCATCAGCAGTACCAACATTTTTCTTTTCCCCGGCTGCCTTGGCCCTCTCCTTGTACCCAAACTTGATCGACGTCGCCTGGGCGATGATGTTCCGCAGCTTCATGTCCTTCTTGGAGTTGTCGATGTCCTTGATCCGTTGGACGTCAACTTTCTCCATGATCAGCTTACAGAGTCTCCGGTACTCCCCGAAGATATCGTTGCTCGTCTTGAAGTTGAGAGCCTCCTGCTGTTCGTTGAGGCAGTCGTCCATTTTCATTTCCCAGTCCTGCTCGATGGACTGCTTCTTCTCCTCGAGGACGGCCTCAAGCTTTTTTGTCCCGAGTAATGGGTACAAGTCTTCGAAGTGCATTTTCCAGAGCTTTGACGACTCTTCCCCAAGAACCTGATCGAAGGCCCCGCTGTAGATGAGCATCTTGACGACGCGGACGTTGACTTTCCGCCGGTCGACTGTTTCGATGAACTGCTTTAGGCTTTTGAATTCCCCGCCGCATCGTTCCCTCGCTGTAAGAATGGCTTCCTGGGCCGTCTCTCCGCACATCTTGACTTGGTTTAATCCTGCTCGAAGTTTTTCTTTCATCCCGTCACCGTCCATCCCCCTTCGGACTTGTTGATATCGGGTCCAACTGCCTTCAGGCCCATCCGCTTCGCCTCTTTCAAGACAATGTCGATTTTGTCCTCAGCTGAAGCAGCGTCCTCCCCACCGACCGACCCAAAGTTCAGATGGGCCGTAAAGAACTGTAGCGGATACTTGATCTTCAGCCACATCGTCAGATAGCTCAGGATCCCGTACTCAACGGCGTGAGATCGGTTGAAGGCATAGATGCCGAAGAACTTCAGCTGGTCAAAGAATTCTTCGGCCTCGTCATACTTCATCGTCCCCTTTTTCTTACATCCCTCCGCATACATCTTTTTGTACTCTCTCCACTTGTCCGTGCCTTCGGACTTGGAGATAACCTTGCGGACCTGGTCCGTTGTTTTCCAGGGGATCCCAGCCATGTTGTACAGCAGGAACATGATCTGTTCTTGGTAGATGATCTGGCCGCAGGTCTGTTTCGTAATGTCCCGATGAATGTCGTTAAAGTATTCGGCTTTTTCTTTGCCAAGCTTGATAAGCATGTACTTCTGGGTGATCCCGGCCTTCAAGCACCCCGGCCTCCAGAGGGCCGAAGAGTCCACCAATGTTTCGAAGTCCGAGACTTGTAGTTCTTTGCAGTATTTCTGGAGCCCCTTCGAGCCAATCTGGAACCCGCACACGGTGTTGCCGGCCCCGATTTCCTTGTAGACTTCTTCATCGTGGAGGTCAATTTCGTAGTAGTTGAGATCCTTCCCGTATTTTTCTCGGATGAGCCGTCTCGCCTCGTTCATGACCGAAAGTGTCGACAACCCAAGAACGTCAAGCTTCATCAGGCCCATCTGCTCAAGGTCTTCTTTATCCCAGTTGACAGTGAGCTTCCCGTTTCGCTTGACCAGATAACAGTTCCCCGACTCTCTCAGATCGGTTCGGCTGACGACATAGCCCGCGGCATGCACGCCACACGTCTTGATCTGGCCTTCGATCTTTGAAGCATACTTGATGACATGTGGATATTTCTGGTTGAACTTTTTCGCCTCCTCGAAGACTTCAACGGTGTCGAGGATACTGAAGGAGGCTCGAGCGTCCATTTCCGGGCGGATCAGGATACACTTCGACATTGCGTCCGCTTCGTTCCTCGGGACTTCAAAGAGTCTCGAGACATCCCGGACGGCTTGCTTGCCCCGCATGACGCCAAACGTTGAGACGTGAGCGACGTTCCATTCGCCGTATTTTTCCTTCAGGTATTTCTCAATGAGATCTCGCTTACGATCTTCGAAATCAATGTCAATGTCAGGTAAATCAACACGGCCTTCGGAAATAAATCTTTCAAAGATGAGGTTGTGTTCGATGGGGTCAACTTCAGTAATATGGAGGAGATATGCCACAAGGCTACCGCCCACAGAGCCACGACCATGACCAACGAGAATGTCGTTGCTTTTAGCCCAATTGATAACATCAGCAACAAGGAGCATATACCGTACAAAGCCGCCATTGATCATCGCCTCCAATTCATATCGGGCCCTCTCGCTGTACTTGGAGCTTGTGAGCCCTCGCTTCTC
>Ga0126369_10003626_pt1 | contig 11162 bp, 10 predicted proteins | sample PanSoiMetaPlot_1_FD_109646 | JGI IMG/M metagenome (GOLD analysis project Ga0126369, IMG submission 109646) | Tropical forest soil microbial communities from Panama - MetaG Plot_1 | ecosystem: Environmental > Terrestrial > Soil > Tropical forest > Bulk soil | place: Panama | collected 2016-02-17
GTATGCAGGCAGATGGCGTTAGTGCTTCCGAGAGAGTACTGGCCGCAGTTTTGATCGAGACCTATGCCGTCAACGACGCCATGAATCAAATTCTGCTGGCCCACCTCGATACGCGGGCGTGGCGGGCTGACCCTCCGGGCAAGAAAGGCAGTGGGCGGACGATTGCGGCGATCTTTGCCCATCTGCACAACTGTCGGCTGGTGTGGATTCGGAATTCGGCGCCGCATTTGAAGTGTCCCAAGCCACTGGATCCGGCGCGGTGCACGGTGAAGCAGGCTGCCGCCGCGCATAAAAAGAGCGCGGAGCAGTGTTTGCGCATGCTGACGGACGCCTTGGCCGGCGGGCCAAAGCGGCGCGTGACGAAGTTTAACCGGGGTAGTTGGGCTCCTGTCTGGCCGGCGGGAGGCGCGATGTTTGCTTACATGTTTTCGCACGAGGCGCATCATCGCGGACAGATTCTGATGCTGGCGCATCAGTTGGGATACCGGATTCCGCCGAACATCTGGGGGAGGATCTGGCAGTGGAACCGGTTGTGGAAGGAGGCGGGGTTTGAGACGAGGCCAAGGTGACGCGTCATGCAGAATGCACGGGGGATTTCTTTTCTCTTGTCCCACGGCTTCCGCTGTGGGCTGCATTCTTTCGCCGCTTGGCGGCTGTCCTTGAACTAACAGTGAAGCGGGTAGGGATCCTTCGACTGCGCATTTGTCCTCGCTTTGCTCGGGCAAATGCTTCGCTCAGGATGACATCTCTACCAAAATTGAGGGCGGTCAGACGCTCGCTTTGCTCGCCGGACGGACGAATGCGTCCGTCCCCACACATTCCGATCAGATTTCCAGGATTACCGGCATGATCAGCGGGCGTTTTTGGGACTGCTTGTTAATGTAGCGTTTCAGGTCGGCGCGGATTTTTTCTTTGATCACGCCGTAGTCGCCTTTTTCTTCTTCGCTCGAAAATCCCAGCGTGTCTTCGACGATGCGCTTGGCACCTTCCATAAAGCCGTCTTCACCGATGTTGAAGCCGCGCGTGACGATCTCAGGCGTTGTCTCGACTTTTCCTGAGAGCTTGTTGATCGCGATGATGGGGAGCACGATGCCGTCTTCGCTGAGGTGGCGGCGGTCTTTGATGATGAGGTCTTCGACGACATCGGTGCGGTTGCCGGAATCGATGCAGACTCGGCCAACGTTGACTTTGCCTGTTTTGCGGGCGCCGAGTTCATCGAACTCGAGGATATCTCCGCTTTCGATCAGCATGACTTTGCCGACCGATCCGCGCATGGCGGCGGCCATTTCGGCATGCAGCTTGAGCTGACGGTATTCGCCGTGAACCGGCACGAAATAGCGCGGCTTGACAAGGTTGATGATGAGTTTGAGCTCTTCCTGGCTGGCGTGTCCGGAGACGTGGACTGGTGGGCTGGTTCCATCCTCGTAGATGACGTGGGCCTCGCGGCGGAAGAGGTGATCGATCATCCGGTAAATAGTCTTTTCGTTGCCGGGGATGATGCGGCTGGAGAGAACGACAGTGTCTCCCTTTTCGATTTTCGCGTGCTTATGATTGTCGACCGCGGCGCGGCTGAGCGCCGACATGGGCTCACCCTGGGTTCCGCTGATCAGCACGCAGACTTTCTCCGCCGCGAAATTCTTCATTTCGCCGGGATTGATCACCAAACCCTCGGGGACTTCGATGTAGCCGAGGTCCTCCGCGATCTCGGCCGAGTTGTTCATGGAGCGGCCGATGAAGGCGACTTTGCGTCCGTGCTGGTGCGCGAGTTCGACGGCGAGGTTGATGCGGTGAATCGAACTCGAGAAGCAGGAGATGAACAGGCGGCGCTTGGTATGGGCGAACACTTCGTCGAACTTGCGGCGGACGGCGCGTTCGCTGGGCGTGTATCCCTTGCGCTCGACGTTGGTGGAATCTTGGAAGAGCGCGAGCACGCCTTCTTTGCCGTACTCGGCGAAGGTGTGCAGGTCGAAGAGCTTGTTATCGGTGGGTGTGGGATCGACCTTGAAGTCGCCTGTATGTATGACAACACCGAGAGGGCAATGAATGGCGAGCGCAACGCAATCGACCAGGCTGTGCGTCACCTGGATCGGATGGATCGTGAATGCTCCCAGCTTGATGCGTTCGTTGGCGCGTATTTCGCGCAGGTCGGCATCGTCGAGCAGGCCATGTTCGTCGAGCTTGTCCTCGACGTAGGCTAGCGTGAACTCCGTGCCGTAGACCGGAACCTTGAGTTCGGAGAGGATCCAGGGCAGGGCGCCGATATGATCCTCGTGGCCGTGTGTGAGGATGATGCCACGCACGCGCTGGCGATTTTCAATGAGGTACGAAATGTCGGGGACGACGATGTCGACGCCGAGGAGTTCGGCCTCGGGGAACATGAGGCCGGCGTCGATGACGATGATGTCGTCACCCCAGCGGAGGGCCATGCAGTTCATTCCGAACTCGCCGAGCCCGCCGAGAGGAATGACGTGAAGCTTTCCAGTTGGCATTGGGGTGTAAAGAGAATGCTAGCACAGCGGAGGCAGTGGACAGTGTTCAGTGACTAGTGGCCAGTGATCAGTGCCGCAGGTGTGACGCCGACTGACCACTGACCACTGACCACTGACCACTGACCACTATGCCCCGTTCCCCAGCCCCTAAATCCCGCATCTGCAGTTTTCCCCGAATAGCTTTCTCCGGGCGGCTGCGCTAAGGTGAAGAGAATGGCGGAAGAGCGGAAAACCTGGTTGCGGCGGCGGGTGGAATCGGCCCTGACTCGAGGCTTGACTCGGGCTTATGAGACGGTGCGCGTGGATCCAGACAAGTTTCTGCTCCAACTGCGTATCGCGTATCGGGTGCCTATCAGCGGATACCATGGGGTGTATTCGTTGGATGTTCGGGAACTGGATATTGTGTCGGAGTCGATCATTCGCAGTGGGATGAAGATCGCCGCATTGGAAGGCGCAGGACTTGGGCTGGGCGGGCTGATCACGATTGTGCCGGACTTGGGGATTCTGTCGGCAATTACGATGAGGACCGTCCAGAAGCTGAGCCTGCTCTACGGATTCGAATACAACACGGACGACGAGATTGCCGAATTGTGGATTGCCGCGGCCAGTGCGGCGGGCGTCGATTTAAGCCGCGAACTGATCGAAAAGGAAGTCATCAACCGGTTTGTGCCGCGCGTCATTCAGCGGATTGCCGCACGGGCAAGCGCCGAAGTCGTCGAGAAATGGGCGGGGCGTGTGATTCCACTGGCCAGTTCGGCGATCGGAGCGGGACTGAATTACTGGTTCGTGCGTGCCTGGGGAGAACGGGCGCGAACACATTTCCGCGAGCGGCATCTGAAGATACGGGCCCGTGAGGCTTTAACAGCGGGCAATCTGTCCTTGCCTGGCAATTGATTTCACCACAGAGGCACAGAGACACAGGGAAAGTAAGAGGTGTATTTCTCCGTGCCCCTGTGTCTCTGTGGTTAAATCGATTCATGTCTATTTTTTCCTGTTCAGCCATTTTGTTCGACCTGGATGGAGTCCTCTGCGACTCGACGCGCGCCGTGGACCGCGAGTGGCGGGAGTGGGCAGCGCGCAAGGGCGTGGATGGCGATGCCATCATGGCGATCGCGCATGGGGTGCGAACAGTGGAGGTCATCCGGCGAGTGGCGCCGCATCTTGATGCGGAGGCCGAGGCTGCGGCGATTGAGAGTCATGAAGCGATCGATCATCGGGGAGTGGTGGTGATGCCCGGCGCGATTGAGTTGGTGAAATCGATTCCTAACGGACGATGGGGCGTCGTGACTTCGGGTACACGACCGCTGGCTACAAATCGATTGCAATATTGTGGATTGACCGTGCCCGAGGTTCTGGTGACATCGGATGATGTGACGAATGGAAAGCCGCATCCAGAGCCGTATTTGCAGGGTGCCGAGAGATTGGGATTGCGTCCGGCAGAGTGTCTCGTGATTGAAGATGCGCCCGCGGGGATTCAGTCGGCACGTGCGGGAGGGATGAAGGTGATTGGATTAGCGAGCACGTATGGGGTGGGGAAATTGGCGGATGCGGATGCGGTGGCGCAAGGTCTCGCGGGGGTTCGAGTCACAATGAATGGCACGGGAAGGCTGCTCGTCGAAGTGCACTAGAGGCACACTTTCCGAAGTGCTCACGGATCTTATTCAGTCTTGCGACGCAGCAAAGGGTTGTGCGAGTACTGCGGGGGGATGGAAGTGATCGGCTCCGCAAGAGTCCCGGTATGACGCCGGCCAATCGTGCGAACGTAGCCCAAGTACTCGCCCCGGTCCGCTTTTAGCGCGGCAATTTCCACTTCATTGTCGGGACATACGGTGTCATGCCACTTCAGCCAAAACTGCCAGCCGTCGGACATCGAATCGCTGAGTTGAAGATCCACGATGGACGTCTTTTCCCAATGCCGTCGCCACCATCCGGGGGAATGGAGGCACCATAGATCGTGGGTCCACCAGTCTCGGAGATGGGAAGGGGGACTCGCCACGATTTCCTTCACCAGACCTGCGCCGGCAATTGCTATGTTTCCGCCGGATTTCACGAAGCGTGCGAGATAGCTTAGGTACAAATCGTCGGTGCCGTAGTAGGGGAAGGAATCAATACTTATCGCGGCATCAAAGAACTCCGCTGCAAAGGGCAGGGAACGCGCGTCCGCATGCAGAGGAAATACTCCGCCTTCTGCTCCGGCGTCCCGAATGCGTTGCAGATTCTCGGAAGCGTTGAACCACAAGTCCGTGGCCCAAACCTGAACGCCGAATTCAAGATGGAGAAAAATCGACGAGAGAGCGCGTCCGCAGCCCAGATCCAGAACGCGCATGCCCGGACGCAGATCCAGTGACTCAGCCAGCCACTCCGTCAGCCAAAGAGGATTTGCACCGCCGCTGACACCCGCCAGGACCCAACCAGGATCGTACTTCGAGGCGCGCGGAAACCGCGCTTCGACTAATCGCTCATCCCGATTCATCAGGATTTCTCCGGCTTGATCACCGATCTCATTTGTCGCCTTTGCGGTGATTACCGCAGCCAGTCTTCCAGTTCAATTCCTTTGTCCGTTTTTTCGTCGCGGTACTTCACGATGACCGGCGTGTAGAGCGAGAGATTCCAGTCGGCGGCTGGGCCTTTCTTGACTGCGCGCGATCCTGGAACGACCACCGCATTCTCCGGAACTTCCAACGGCGCGTCCGCCGTCGCGCGGTAGACTTCGCTTTTCACCAGATCGTAGAGAGGGGTGGAGCGCGTCAGAATCGTTCCTGCTCCCAGCACTGCCCGTGCTCTCACCAGCGTGCCTTCGAAGATGCCGCAGTTGCCTCCGATTAGCACGTCATCTTCGATGATGACCGGGGCGGCATTGACCGGTTCTAGAACACCTCCGACTTGCGCGGCCGCGCTCAGGTGGACACGCTTCCCGATTTGCGCACAGGAGCCAACCAGTGCGTGCGAATCGACCATCGTGCCTTCGTCGACGTAGGCTCCGACGTTGATGAACATTGGCGGCATGCAGATGACGGATGGCGCGACATAGGCTCCCACGCGTACTGACGATCCGCCCGGAACGACGCGCACGCGATCGGACAATGCGAACTGGCGGGCGGGGAAGGTGTCTTTGTCGATGAAGGACAGGCCCGCGGACATGTCAGCGAGTGCGCCAAGACGGAATCCGAGGAGGATGCCTTGCTTGACCCAGGTGTTGACGGTCCAGTGGCCGTCTATTTTTTCGGCAGCGCGGATTTTACCCTGTGTGAGTTGGTCGCGGAATTCGAGGAAAGTTTTGCGGGAGTCGGGATCGCGCTCGACTTCGCCCTGCGCGGCGAGTTTTTCTATAGACGCTTTCAGATTCGACATGAATTGTTGATTGTTGATTGCTGATTGTTGATTTGTCAAAAGCGATGACCACAGGGGACACAGAGGCTGACGGGGGTTGGGTGCTGAATTACGGTAGGGATGCTTCGACTCCGCAATGCGGATCGCTTTGCTCCCCCCAATGCTACGCTCAGCAGGACAATCAAAAACCGCTTCGGCGGACGGTTTTCAATCGACAATCGAAAATCACACGATCGCCAATTCTTCTAGACGCACTTGCACTCGCTGCGGATCAGCACGTTGGTCATCGTGTGGGCGATTTCGCGGGCTTCGGGTAGGGTGGCGTAGGGGCCGTGCCACTTCGCGTGGTTGACGTCGTGGCCGGAGGGGCGTCCTTTGCCGTGGCTGCATTGGCCGCAGGTGCCGCGGTGCAGGACGATTTTGTGCGGTCCGGCGACCCAGTTTTCGTAGATGAAGAAGTCGGCAGCGTCGTGTGCTGGCGCGGCAGCTTTGGTGATCAGTCCGACATCGGTTGCCACTCTCTGCAGCTTTGAACGCGTGTCGCGACGCATGGGAACGAGCGGGAGACGATAGACCTCTTCGATCTTGCCCATCATTGTTAAAACTGCTTTCACCGGCAGTGGGCTTGATTCGATGAAGTTAGCCTGCATCAGCGGCAGATATTTGCGATTCAGAGCGCGCGCCGTGGTCCAGTCATTCGATAGCGCTGCACGCGTGAGCGATGTCATCTCGTGCGGAATTTCATTCGACGCTACCGAGATTACCCCGACTCCGCCCAGTGCAATGACTGGGAGCGTGACTGCATCGTCCCCGGACAAGACGAGGAAATGCTCAGGGCATAGCGCGATGATCTCGGCGACCTGCGTCAGGTTGCCACTCGCCTCTTTGACGGCGACGATGTTCGGGATGTCGGCAAGGCGCGCCAATGTCGCAGGTTCGAGGTTCGCTGCAGTTCGGCCGGGGACGTTGTAAAGGATGATCGGCTTGTCGCCGACGGCTTCGGCGATGGCTTTGAAGTGCCGGTATTGGCCTTCCTGCGTCGGTTTGTTGTAGTAGGGCGATGCGGTGAGGATCGCATCCACACCCGGACGCACAGCCAGTTCTTTTGCCTTGGCTACGGCTTCGTGGGTGGCGTTGGAGGTGGCTCCGGCGACGATGGGGACACGTCCGGCGGCGACTTCAACGGTCGTGTCGATCACGTGCAGCCACTCGTCATGCGTGAGAGTCGGCGTTTCGCCAGTCGTCCCGCAGGGAACGAGGAAATCGATCCCGGAATCGATCTGCCACGCGACCAAGTTCCGCAGGTTAGCGTCATCGATCGAGCCATCCTGATGAAACGGAGTTACGAGTGCGGTGCCACATCCACGAAGTTGCATATGGATAAGATAGCGCGAATGGGAGTGGAGGGAAAATGCTGTGAGCGGGATCACACAGGCTGAAGCCGTGCGTATTATCGACGTGACTTTCGCGGCCCTTAAAGGGACGCTCTTCCACGGTTGATTGTAGATTCGCCTTAAGTTGGCTGACTTATGTAACTACAGTTCTCGCCACACATCCTTGAACTCGTAGAAGCCTTTTTTCCCAGCAAGCCACTCGGCGGCCCGGACTGCTCCCTCCGCGAAGCCACGGCGCGACTTGGCATCGTGGCAGAGATAAATACGATCGGATCCAGATTCAAGCACAATCTCATGCAGTCCGACGACTTCGCCTTCGCGGAAGGAGGTGATTTCCACCTCCTCGTGCTTGGGATAGGCTTCGCGCATCAGGCGCTGAAGAGCAATGGCGGTTCCGGAGGGCGCGTCTTTCTTGGAAGCGTGATGACGCTCGAAGATCTGTCCGGAATACTCGTGGCGAAGTGCAATGGCGGCGGCGCGGGCGACGTCGTAAAACAGATTCACGCCGATGGAAAAGTTTGGGGCGTAGACGAATCCGGTCTGGTGCCGTTCGACTAATGACCGAACTTGGTCGATTTCTTTATACCAGCCCGTGGTGCCAACCACCATATTCTTGCCAGCTTTCACGCAGGCTTCGATGTTGGCCAGAATGCAGTGCGGCGCGGTGAAGTCGATGACGGCGGCCACGTCGCCAAGTTTTTCGGGAACTAGTGCGGAACCGTCGGCGTTTTCTTTCGCGCCCACGGAGCGAACGTGATGCCTGCGCTCGGCAGCAACTTCCGCCACCTGAGATCCTGTTTTGCCACGGCCTAATACCAGAAGGTTCATCTGCTCTTTCCTCTCCAGATTTAACCATAGGAGAAACGCAGCGGACTACTGTCTGAACTTGATTGACTTCGAGATTTTCACAGAAAAACTCTTGCATTCTTCCGCTTCAGGCGGCGGATGCGACAACAGGGTTCATTTAGCGAGCATCCCATACGCGCACCCGGGGAGGGAAACGATGGATCAAAACCGAATTGTTATCGTGATTGCGCTGCTGGTGATCGCGCTGATCGTAATCGCGGTGATCGCATTTGTTGCTTCACGCAGGAAGCGCAGATTGCAACTGCAACAGCGCTTCGGACCCGAGTACGATCGCGTGCTGCAGCAGGAAGGCGACCCGCGCAAGGCCGAAGGAGTGCTGGAGTTTCGCCAAAAACGAAGGGAAAAGTTCAAGATTCATCCACTGTCGGGATCCGACCGGTCGAGTTTTGCCGTGCGTTGGAATGAAGTACAGGCACGGTTTGTGGATGACCCGCGGGGAGCCGTGACGGTGGCCGACAGCCTGGTCACCGAGGTGATGCAAGCGCGTGGATATCCGATCGGTGAATTTAGTCAACGCGCGGCGGACTTGTCGGTCGATTATCCCCTGATAGTGGAGAACTACCGCGCGGCCCATGGGATCGCGTTGCGCCATGGCGAGGGCACGGCCAGCACAGAGGATTTGCGACAGGCAATGGTGCATTACCGCCTGTTGTTCCAGGAACTGCTGGAAGAACATCCAGCCCAACGAAAAGGAGCATAGCTATGGCCACACCGCTAAAGAAAGATCGGGAGCAATTCGAGGACAGATTCGAAAAGCAGGACATCACGACGGCCGATCTGGCGCAGGGAAAACGCCCTGCATCGGAGACGCGTGGACCGCAAGCTGTACCGGCGGACACCGGAATGCCACCCGTGACCGGCACGAGTGAGGCTGCCGCGCCAACTATCGAGGCTAAGACGGAGCAGGGGGCAGCAGCGGACGAGCCACTCTTTCCCAGCGAGGAATTACGGGGCCTGCGTACGCGGTGGAAAGAAATTCAAACTGCCTTTGTGGATGAGCCGCGAAGCGCGGTCGAGCAGGCGGATGGACTGGTCGCTTCGGCGATGAAGCGGTTGGCCGAGGTTTTTGCTGACGAGCGGTCACAACTTGAGAAGCAGTGGGATCAGGGAGAGGGTGTTTCGACGGAGAATCTGCGCGTTGCGCTGCAGCGGTATCGGGCGTTTTTTGACCGGCTGCTTTCGGTGTGAACTGCGTGGAGAGACACCTCGCTTCATATCGGTGGCTTTGTCATCCTGATGGCGCCGTTTTTTGGCGCCGGAGGACCTGTGTAACTCTGCCTGCAGTGTTCATGCGGGCGGGGACTGCATAGGTTCTCCGGCCTGCAAAAAGCGCACTAGGAGGACACCGCGGTCGATTAATCAAAAGCTAAAGTGGTCTAAGCGAAGACTTCGGGGTCTAGTTCGGAGAAGAACGTCTTGTGTAGGCGCTGGATTACGCCGGGGACTTCGTCTTCTTCGATTACGAACGTGAGGTTAATTTCCGAAGCACCTTGGGAGATCATGCGGATCTTTTTGTCGGCTAGTTCGCGGAATACCAGGGCGGCGACGCCTGGAGTTTCGCGCAGGTTTTCGCCGACCAGGCAGACGATTGCCTTGCGGCCTTCATATTTCACGTCGGCGAGCTTGGCAAGATCGGCGGCTAGCGCGGGAATCGCCTGGTTGGAATCGACCGTCAGCGAGACGCTGACTTCTGATGTCGAGACCACATCGACGGCGACCTTGTGCCGGTCGAAGGCTTCGAAGATGGAGCGGAGGAATCCGTGTGCGAGCAGCATGCGCGGAGCTGCCACATCGATGATGGTGATTTTCTTCTTGGCGGCGATGGCTTTGAAGACGTTTTTCGTCTTGGGCGCGCGCGTGGTGATGCGGGTTCCTTCGCACGATGGATTGCGCGAATTCAAAACGTACACCGGAATATTCTTTTGAATCGCCGGTAAGACGGTTGCCGGGTGCAGGACCTTGGCTCCGAAGTAGGCGAGTTCGGCAGCCTCATCGAAGCTGATGACTTTGATGCGCTTCGCCTCAGGGCAAGTGCGCGGGTCGGTCGTAAGGATGCCGTCGACGTCGGTCCAGATCTCGATGCGGTTCGCGCCGAGGCCCGCGCCGAAGATTGCCGCCGAGAAGTCGGAGCCGCCCCGGCCGATCGTGGTGCTGATGCCAGTGCGATTTGCGCCGATGAAGCCACCCATTACGGGGACTTGCCCATCCTTGATCAGGGGCAGAACTTTTTCCTGCAGCCGCAGATTCGTTTCCTCGTACTGCGGCACAGCCTGCATGTAGGCGCTGTCGGTGACCAAGACATCGCGGGAGTCGACGTGGGCGCCTTTGAGTCCACGGGCTTCGAAGGCGGCAGCGACGATTCTGCTGGAAAGCATTTCGCCGAAAGCTGTCACATAGTCCGTGGTGCGGGGAGTGATTTCTCCGACCGCTGAAATGCCGCGGAGCAGTTCGTCGAGCGTCTCGAAATCCGCGCCCAGTTCCGAATGGAATTCCGTAAAACGTGCAGTGCCGAGCAACTCGCTGGCGGTGTTGTAGTGGCGTTCCTGCAGCGAACGGCACAGTTTGAGCGCCGTTTTACGCTCGCCTTCTCCGGCGGCTCGGGCCATGGTCAGCAGCGTGTCGGTGACTTTGGCCATGGCACTGACCACGACCACCGGCTGTTGCGAGAGACGGCCCTCGACGATGGAAGCGACTCGATCGATGGCTTTGGCGTCCTCGACCGAGGTGCCGCCGAATTTCATGACGATCATCGGGCGGAGGTCCTCCGATGAGGCTTAGGAGCGGGGACAAGAGCAGGTGCGAGACGCGCGAGATCCTTCGCTCCGCCGCGCTCCGCGTGCCCCCGGCTGAAGTCCGAGGGTCTACCAAAGCGGCTACGCTCAGGATGACGCCAGCTGCCTTGGGAAGGAATCATCCCAGGTATCCCTTGGCTTTCAGGAGTTCTGCATTCAAAACGGCGGCGCCGGCGGCTCCGCGGATGGTGTTGTGCGAGAGGACTGTGAACTTCCAGTCGAGCACTGAGCAGGGACGGAGCCGTCCGACCGCCGTGGTCATGCCCGCCCCCAGATCGACGTCGAAACGA
>Ga0126369_10003627_pt1 | contig 11161 bp, 12 predicted proteins | sample PanSoiMetaPlot_1_FD_109646 | JGI IMG/M metagenome (GOLD analysis project Ga0126369, IMG submission 109646) | Tropical forest soil microbial communities from Panama - MetaG Plot_1 | ecosystem: Environmental > Terrestrial > Soil > Tropical forest > Bulk soil | place: Panama | collected 2016-02-17
GTGCCCGGCATGCCGCCCAACGATGATACTTTCTATCGCGGCACCTACCGGTGCGGCGCGGTGTGGAACCAGCTCGAAGCCGCCGGCATCCCGGAGGTCAAAGGCGTGTGGTCCCACGAGGCCGGCGGCAGCCGGCTGTGGCTCACCGTCGCCATCAGGCAGATGTATGGCGGCCATTCCAAGCAGGCCGGCCTGATCGCGTCGCAGTGCCATGCCGGCGCTTACGCAAACCGCTGGGTGATCGTGGTCGATGACGATATCGACCCGGCCGACATGAACGAGGTGATCTGGGCGATGTGCACGCGGTTCGATCCCCGCGAGGACATCGAGGTGCTGCGGGGCTGCTGGAGCACCACGCTCGATCCCATGGCTTACAGCCACGACGACCCGCGCAACGCCCGCGTCGTCATCGACGCCTGCAAGCCGTGGGCGCGGCGCGATACGTTCCCGGTCGAGGCGCGTTCCAGCAAGGAGCTGGATGCGCGCATTCGCGCCAAGTTTGCGAAGTTCCTGCCGAAGGGAGCATGAAAGCGGCGGTTATGGCACCAAAAAGCGCCTCCACCATTGCGCCCGACGCGCTCGACCAGAAGCAGGCCAAAGCCGAGCTGAAGCGGCTGGCGGCCGAGATTGCCGCGCACGACAAGCGTTATTACCAGGACGACGCGCCCACCATTTCCGACGCTGAATATGATGCGCTGCGGCAACGCAATGCCGCAATCGAGGCGCGGTTCCCGGACCTCGTCCGCACCGATTCGCCGAGCCGCAGGGTCGGGGCGACGCCGGCGGCCAAATTCGCCAAGGTGCGTCACGCCGTGCCGATGCTGTCGCTCGGCAACGTATTCGACGACGATGAAGTCACCGACTTCGTCAACCGCATCCGCCGCTTTCTCGGCCACAGCGCCGATGAAGCGCTCGCCTTCACAGCGGAGCCTAAGATCGACGGGCTGTCATGCACGCTGCGCTACGAGGGCGGGGTGTTGGTGAACGGCGCGACGCGGGGCGACGGCTTCGAAGGCGAGGATGTCACAGCCAACGTGCGAACGATCGGCGATATTCCGCACAAGCTCCACGGCAACCGCAATCCGGAAATCTGCGAAGTGCGAGGCGAGGTCTACATGACTCATGCCGACTTCTTCGCCCTCAACGAGCGCCAGGGGGCCGCCGGCAAGCCGGTATTCGCCAATCCGCGCAACTCTGCCGCTGGCTCGCTGCGCATGCTGGACCCCGCCATCACGGCGAGCCGGCCGCTGAAATTTTTCGCTTACGCGTGGGGCGAGATTAGCGAGATGCCAGAGCAGACCCAGCTTGCCATGATCCAGTGGCTGGGGACCCGCGGCTTTGTCATTAATCCGCTGACGAAGCTCACCCGTACGGTTGACGAGATGCTCGCCGTCTATCGCGATATCGAGGTCCGCCGCGCCACCCTTGGCTACGACATCGACGGCGTTGTCTACAAGGTCGACCGGCTCGACCTGCAAGAGCGGCTCGGCTTCGTCTCCCGCAGCCCGCGCTGGGCGACCGCGCATAAGTTCCCGGCCGAGCAGGCAGCCACAATTCTCAACGACATCGAAATCCAAGTCGGCCGCACCGGCGCGTTGACGCCAGTGGCAAAGCTTGAGCCCGTGACGGTCGGCGGCGTCGTGGTGGCCAACGCGACGCTGCACAACGAGGACGAGATTGCCCGCAAGGACGTGCGCAAAGGCGACACGGTGCGCATCCAGCGCGCCGGCGATGTCATCCCGCAGGTGCTTGGCGTGGTGCTGGAGAAGCGACCCGCCCATTCCGAGCCTTACGAATTTCCGACCGTTTGTCCGGTCTGCGGCAGCCATGCGGTGCGCGAGGTCAATCCGCGCACTGGCAAGGCCGATGTGGTGCGCCGATGTACCGGCTCGCTGATTTGCGCCGCCCAGGCGGTGGAGCGCCTGAAGCACTTCGCATCGCGGCTCGCCTTCGACATCGAGGGTCTCGGCGACAGGCAGATCGAGCTGTTCTTCGCCGAGGGCTGGGTCAAGGAGCCGGCCGACATTTTCACCCTGGCGCGGCGCAACCGCACCATCCGGCTGGAAGAGGTCGAGGGCTATGGCGACTTGTCGGTGAAGAACCTGTTAACCGCCATCGAGGCGCGGCGCCACATCGCGCTCAACCGGCTCATCTTCGCGCTCGGCATCCGCCATGTGGGGGAATCGAATGCCAAGCTCCTGGCGCGTCACTACGGCACGCTTGAAAACCTGCGCAAGGGCGTGGCGGCGGCGGCCGAAGGCCATGAGTCCGAGGCTTACGAGGAATTGAACGCCATCGAGGGCATCGGCGAGGTGGTGGCTGACGCCATCGTGGAGTTTTTCAAAGAGCCTCATAACCGCGAGGCGCTGGATCGCCTGCTCGAAGAGATCACTGTCGCGCCCATGGAAGAGACTCGGGGCGATTCCCCTGTCGCCGGCAAGACGGTGGTGTTCACCGGCTCGCTCGAGAAGATGACACGTGACGAAGCCAAGGCCATGGCAGAACGGCTCGGCGCCAAGGTTGCCGCTTCGGTGTCGAAGAAAACCGACTATGTGGTCGCCGGTCCGGGCGCCGGCTCAAAGCTCGACAAGGCGCGGGAGGCTGGAGTGAATGTGCTCACTGAAGACGAATGGTTTGCGCTGGTGGGGGAGCGCCCGTGAGGCCATAGGATGGGTTGAGCAGAGCGAAATCCATCAACAGCGTTTCAGCGCGGCCTGATGGGTTTCGCTCTGCTCAACCCATCCTATGAACTGCGCGGCGGTTCCCGGAATAATAATCGTTTAATCGCGCCGGCGCGGTTGCCACAATACCATTTCGTCCGAGTGCCACAGTCCGGAGATCAACGATGTGCCGGCGGTCACCTCGATTTCGAACGGGAACCGCCGAGTCGTGACCATGTCGGATTTGTCCGTAAAATCACAGTCGACGAATATCTTTGCGCGGAATCCGCTGTTTGCAACCTCCGTGTTTTTGAGCATCGGGGGGCTGCTTGAATCTACACGGCAATTGATGCGGTTGTAAATTTGCGAGAGCTTGCGAAGCTCGTTTACAACCTCGATCTTGGGCATAAGGCCCCGCCGGCCGAGCCGCACGTCGGAATCAAATCGGCTGGAATCATGCAAGCCCGTATTCAAGTCGTCGAAAAATTGCTTGGCAACCTCTATTGCCTGCTTTTCCTTGCTGGGAGCGGCACGATCCAACATGCCCTTCGTAAGCACTCCGATCACAATGAGCACCCCGAGAGCAGGCGCCGCAACCGTTCTGACTGTCAACCAACGGAAAGCGTGCGGGGCCTTCTCGTAAGAGAGCAACTGCGACCCAAGTGCCACTGCGCCGCCAGGGAGCAAGCCAAACTTGGCCAAAGCTCGATACATTGCTTCATAATCGTCGGTCAGCGAAGCGTGAATCGTATCAAATGGCGGCGGCAATTCGCTGGGCTTGAGGTCGGCGGTGCGTAATTGGATCAACTTCCCCGCTATCCGCGCGCGTTCCGCCTCGGACAGCACATAGCTTGAGCGTACCGAATCGCGGGTCCAAATGATGATTGCGACTTTGCAAAGCTTAAGCTCCTCGATGATCCGATCGCGAAACGATTCTCCGGCGAGTATATCTGTATCCCACCAGACGGTGAGGCCTTTCGCCTCGAGCTCTGTTGCGAGGCTGCGCGTGAACTGAATATGGGATTTCGAGTAACTGATAAACACATCCGCCATGGAGCGAACCTCACTTCGGCCGCGCGTCTTTGCAGGGCGCCGCCGGGGCCGAACTTCATGAGTCCAGCTTTGAAAATTTACGCGTTTGCCGATCAACGAATGGAAGCTGGTTCACGTCTGCCCTAAATTTCATATGCAAATTGATCGCATCTAGCTTAAAATGTCTGGAATAGAAATCAAAGAGCTTTCGCTCGACCAACCGCAACACGAACCACCAGTGGGGTATGGATTCCGGGCTCGCGGGCAGGGGCCCGCACCCCAGGAGCGACAAACTCGATAGGTCGCACTGAATGCGGTTTGGCATTATGGAAGTGGTGATATCAGGATGGTCGACATCAGAGCTGTCAATGGCTAGTGGTTCGATTCCATGAAGCCAATCAAGGTGGGCAAAGCGAAGCGTGCCCACCTTGAGTCTTTCCGCGTGGGCACGGCGGCGAAGACGCGCCTTTGCCCACCCTTGTCTTCGCGATATGATTCGAACCTCGGAAACGCTGTACTGGCTTGACAAGCAGGAATAGTCCTATATACTTTCCTTTATTGCTGGCTTGCAGGTTGCCGCGATCAGGTTGCCGCGATGCGAATTTCGCCGTTCGCCAGAGTTACGCCCGTTGCTTGAGGGTTGACGCGGCGGCAATCGCGCGCCATTGAGCGGAATGCATTTTCCGAAGGCTGGCGGACTGTTTCCATGAAACCAAACGGAGGAAAAGGATTCCCTGTTCCGACGGATGAATTCCCTGTTCCCGACGCACCGGGAATTTGCATACAACACGTTGGAATTGCTACGCGAATTGACGTTTGGAACGGCCCGAATGGCGGCGAGTTCGCAAATCTCCCTGTTATTTTCCCTGTTGTTAGGGAATTCCCGGATCGACGCCGGCGTCCGCAGGTCGCTTGAACGATGCCGGACGAGCCGATGAGAGATCATAGGGCCGCGAAAGCCTCCCCTCTCCTTTATGCGGCGCGCAAAGCTAACTGCGCCCACTCGCTTGAGCCGAAGCGATCATGTCGTGGCGGGGCCTGAGCCATGCCGGTCCGCCTTGACAGCAGCGCCGGTGATTTTGCCGCGCAGTTTGCAGCACTCCTCGCCGCCAAGCGCGAAAGCGCAGCGGATGTGGAAGAGGCGGTGCGCACCATCATCGACGAGGTGGCGGCGCGGGGCGACGCAGCCCTGGTGGCGTTCACCCGTAAGTTCGATCGGGTCGACGTGGAGGCATCAAGCCTGCGCGTCGCGCCGGCCGAGATCGACGAGGCCTTCGTCTCCTGCGATCGGGCGGCTCGCAACGCCCTGGCGCTGGCACGCGACCGCATCGAGGCCTATCACTGTCGGCAGGTGCCGCGCGACGAGCGCTTCACCGATGCGTTGGGGGTCGAGCTGGGCTGGCGCTGGAGCGCGATTGCGGCTGCCGGCCTTTATGTGCCGGGCGGCACCGCGGCGTATCCGTCCTCGGTGCTGATGAATGCGGTGCCGGCCAAGGTAGCAGGCGTACCGCGTCTCGTCATGGTGGTGCCGGCGCCGGATGGTCGGCTCAACCCCCTGGTGCTCGCCGCTGCGAAGCTCGCCGGGGTGGACGAGATCTACCGTGTCGGCGGCGCGCAGGCGGTGGCGGCCCTCGCCTACGGCACCGCCACCATCGCAGCCGTGGACAAGATCGTCGGGCCCGGCAATGCCTATGTGGCGGCTGCCAAGCGGGCGGTATTCGGCAAGGTCGGCATCGACATGATCGCGGGTCCCTCGGAAGTGCTGATCCTCGCCGGCAGCGGCGCCAATCCGGATTGGATCGCGGCGGATTTGTTGGCCCAGGCCGAGCACGATGTTGCGGCGCAATCCATCCTGATCACCGACGATGCTGCGCTCGCTGGCGCCGTGGAGCGCGCCGTCGAAGCCCAGCTCACGACGCTGCCGCGCGCCGATGTGGCGGGGGCATCGTGGCACGATTTCGGCGCCGTGATCCTGGTGCGCAAGCTTGCCGACGCGGTACCGCTCATCGACGCGGTGGCGCCCGAGCATCTCGAAATCATTGCCGCCGATGCGGAACATCTCGCTGGACAAGTCCGCAATACCGGCGCGATCTTCCTCGGCCCTCATACGCCTGAGGCGATCGGCGACTACGTGGCGGGCTCAAACCATGTGCTGCCGACGGCGCGTTCGGCGCGGTTCTCGTCCGGATTGGGCGTACTGGATTTCATGAAGCGTACTTCGATGCTCAAATGTGGACCAGAGCAGCTTGCACAGCTTGGCCCGGCTGCTATCGCGCTCGGGGAAGCAGAGGGGCTTGCGGCCCATGCGCGCTCGGTTGCGATCAGGCTTAACCGACAATGACTGCGGCGGACAGCTGTAAGCGCCTCGTCAGGGTCGTGCTTGACGAGGAGAGTATTGGCCCTGGCAACCGCGACGTCGAGCATGAGCGCGCTGTCGCGATCTATGATCTGGTGGAGGAAAATTCGTTCGCTCCGGCGGGGCACGATGGCGGCCCCTATTGCCTCAAGCTTCAGCTCCTTGACAACCGGCTCATCTTCGATATCCGCACCGAGGATGATCAGCCGGTGGTGGCCCATCATCTGTCGCTGTCGCCGTTCCGGCGCCTCGTCAAGGACTATTTCCTGGTGTGCGAGAGCTATTACCAGGCGATCCGCACCGCGACGCCGAGCCAGATCGAAGCGATCGACATGGGCCGGCGCGGGCTGCACAACGAGGGCTCAGAGCTGCTGATGGAACGGCTCAAGGACAAGATCGCTCTCGATTTCGATACCGCGCGGCGGCTGTTCACCCTGATCACCGTGCTTCATTGGAAGGGATGAGGCATGTTGGATCGCGCGCGCCCGCAGGCGGTGCTGTTCGCCTGTGGGCTCAATTCGGTGCGCTCCCCAATGGCGGCAGCACTGTTGCGGCACATGTCCGGGCGCACGACTTATGTGGCCTCCGCTGGGGTGCGCCGCGGGGAGCTCGATCCGTTCGCGGTCGTTGCCATGGACGAGATCGGCCTCGATATCGCAAAGCATCGCCCTATGACATTTGAGGAACTCGAAGATTGGGAGGGTCTCAACTTCGACCTCGTCGTTACGCTGTCACCAGAAGCCCACCACAAGGCCATCGAGCTCACCCGCACCGTGGCCGCCGAGGTCGAATATTGGCCGACCCCCGATCCCACCGTCCAGGAGGGCAACCGCGAGCAGCGCCTCGACGGCTACCGTGCGGTCCGCGACCAGCTCCTGCGCCGCATCAAGGATCGCTTTGCCAGTTCGCCAGTCGGCAATGAATAGGAGCGGTTGAGTATCTCGGTCCTTTCCGCTAGAGCGGATTTCGATTGACTGGAATCACAAACGACGGGTACGGCCCGTCCGCCCGCGGTGGTGGGCGCAAATAGAGCTTCCCTTATGGTCGGCCGACCCAAACTCATCCTTGCTTCCGGTTCGCCGCGTCGCGTCAGCCTGATCAGCCAGGCCGGCATTGAGCCGGACGCGCTGCGCCCCGCCGATGTCGATGAGACGCCGCTCGACGGCGAACTGCCGCGCGTGTGCGCCAACCGCCTGGCTTATGCCAAGGCCACGACCGCGCTTGCCGGCGTCGGCGTCGACGATGAGGTCTATGGCGCCTTCATCCTGGCCGCCGACACCGTAGTGGCGGTCGGCCGCCGCATCCTGCCAAAGCCCGAGTTGATCGACGAGGCAGCGCAATGCCTGCGGCTGTTGTCGGGTCGCAACCATCGCGTCTACACGGCGCTGTGCCTGATCACGCCCAAGCGGAAATATCGCCAACGGGTGGTGGAGACACGGGTGCGCTTCAAACGGCTCTCGTTTGAGGACATGGAGGCGTATCTCGGTTCCGGCGAATGGCGCGGCAAGGCCGGCGGATATGCGGCGCAAGGTCTCGCCGGCACATTCATTGTCAAACTGGTCGGTTCCTACACCAACGTGGTCGGCCTGCCGCTCTACGAAACCGTGACGCTGCTCGCAGGCGAAGGATTTCCGACGCATCTGGGATGGCTCAATCCGGCGTAATGGCGACGGGGCTACGTATCGACCTCGCGGAAAATATCAACCTCGCCGGTGCCAGGGAACATCTGCCGCCACGCCTGCAGAAAGGCCTGTAACCGGGGATCACCGGCGATCTGCCGGCGGCTCGTCTCGAACGACTGGTGGACCTCGTAGTCGATGATCTGGACGAACTGCGCCGGGTTGTCGACGTTTTGCAGCAGGCGGACTTGCCTGCCGCCGAACAGCTCGTAATAGGGCTCGGTCGCCTTGATGAGCCCAATGAACTGGGAAGGGTCCGCCGTCGGGAGCGTGAACTTGAGCTGCAGGACACGGAGAACTTTCTTTTCGCTGTTCGTCGCCATTTCGGTTCTTTCCTGTCCGCGCAGCGTTGTTGGGCCGTGATTGTCCCACACCTGCCTGCTTGAGGATTGCGCTCAGCATTGCATATGTACACGAAAATGACACCGGATTGCGGATCATCTCCCTCTCGCGGAGAGCCGGGTGGCACCCTAGGTTCATCCCATGAATTCCGTCGAGTAGCCGAAGCCTTGTGCCATCTGCGGAAAGCCGCAGGTCGAGCGCTTTCGCCCGTTCTGTTCCCGCCGCTGTGCCGACGTCGACCTGCACCGCTGGCTTTCAGACGCCTATGCGGTACCGGCGGTCGAGGACGGTGACAGCGACATCCGCCTGCCAGACAGGGAGCAGTGGCCTTCGGTGAAATCAGGCGGATAGCTGGCATTGGCAACTTTGCAGCCGTTCCTGCTGCGGCCGACAAAGAAGGCAACCGTAGGTGGGCGGTGCACGGCAATTATTTGGATAGGCACATAAACTTGCGGCGCCGCGCCGCGAACGCTCAGCAGCACACGCATCGCCGCAACCATGCTATAGCAGGCGCTCCGCCACAAAAGCACGTACCTTACCGTTATCGCAAGTACCTGTCGCAAGTGTTTCTGTCGCAAGCGTTCTGGACAGGCCCTGATCGAGCCTCTATAACGCCCCGCGCTTTCCTCGCGGCTTTACGATCGCGAGCCTGACGCCCAGGTAGCTCAGTTGGTAGAGCACGTGACTGAAAATCACGGTGTCGGTGGTTCAATTCCGCCCCTGGGCACCATCCACCCTCCAACTCATTGATTTCGCTATCTTCTTTTTTCGGTGGGACAGAAGGTGGGACAATGATTTGACTGAGTTTCGCGGCACCGCTCGCCGCCAATTTTTTCTGCGCCGCCTTTCGCGTATACACGCGCGCCATCTTCGCATCGTCCCAGCCGAACATCGCCATCAGCTCATGCTCGCTTGCGCCGGCTTCGGCGGCGCGAACGGCCCCGATCTTACGCAAGCCGTGGCAGCTGCATTGCGGCAGTCCCGCCTCGACGCACCAATCCTTGAAGGTGTTGCCGAAGCCCTTCGAGCTGTGAGGCTTGCCGAAAGCTGTTTCCAACCAGGTCTCGCGTCCGAGCGCGCTCGCATCGAGGATTGCGCGAAGCGGAGGCAGGATCGGAAGCGTAAGCACCTTCACGCCCTTCTTCCGTCCCTTGAACTGGCCAAATGTCACCGACAACCCGTCCTTGCTCTCATGTTTCTTACCGATCAGCACGGCATCCGAACGACGCACGCCGAGGTAAAGCATAACGGACATCGCGAGCCGCGGCTTCGAGCCTACCGGCCAACAGGCCTCGAAGGTCTCAACGTCATCTTCCGTCCATGTGTAAAAGCCCTCGGAGCCGCCTCCGAGTTTCTCCAGCTTCTCGGCCGAATTGACGGTCGTAAGGTCATTCTTGATAGCCCAGTTGAACAGCGCCGAAATCTGCTTCAACCGGAAATTGGCCGCTTCCGGCGTATCGGCTTTCATGTCGCGAAGCTTGCGGACATGCACCTTCTTCAAGCTCGCGAAAGGGGCCAGGCCAAGCCGCCCGCTGTCGCCAACCATGTTGCAAATCTCATTCAGCACCGTTTGCTTGCGGCGCTGCGTGGAGTCGTCCAAGCTCCCAAAACGCGTAGATTTGTAATAACGGTTACACAGCCACTCGAAACTTTTTTCAGATTTGACGCCCTGGCTCTCGGCAAGCGCCGCCTTGTAAGCAGCCAGAAATTCTTCCGAGCCAGGCAGGCCACGCAGCCGGATTTTAGGCCTGCCGGGACGGCGAAAGTAGAAGCGCAGGTTGCCGTGACGGTCCCGATCTTTGGTGATGTACTGAAATCGAACCAGCGTCATCGTCCAGGTGCTCCTGCTCCCAGGTTCCGGCGCGAGCACGCGCGATTATCGTCGAAGCTGTGATGATGTTTCGGTGCGGGCCGGCTCAGCGAAGCATGTCGTCCCACGGATTGGCTCCCTGTCCGTGACCATTGACCCCAAAGATCGGTTCATCATCGCCGCCCTCGCGCGGCAGCGCCCTGAAGGCAAGATCGAGTTCCTCGACATCCCAAATGCGCCGGCCTTCGGCCAGGCGGGGCCTCGGCATGCGCTTGTCGGCAACGAGCTTGCGGAAGAACGACGGCGAGAATGAGAGGTAGACCGCCGCCTCGTTTTCATCGAGGCCGCGCCGGATCGGCAAACAGGCAGCAATCACCGCCTTCCGGGGGACGGGTCAAACTCCGGTTCGTCGCCTCAGCCGAGATTGAGCTTCACTCCCTGCCGTTCGAGCTGCTGGAGGCGTTCCGCCACCATGTCCTCGAACAACCCCGCCTTGCTGAAACCCTGCGCCTCAGCGATTGCAGCAAAGTGGGCCGCGCAATCTTCGCTGACCTTGATATTCTGTTGGCGCTGACGCTGGACAGGCGGAATCGTGCGCGGCGCGATCTGTACCGGCGCCTCCTGCTTACGCTTCAAAAAAGACAGCACGGCTATTCTCCGTATTTCTCGATGTAAGCGGCCTTCATGTCGTCGAGCAGCGCCGCCTGGCTCTTGCCCCTCGCAGCGGCCTGCATTTTCATCCAGCGCCTGAATTCTTCCGTGACCACGGTCGCAAACTGGACCGTGCGTCCGGTTCGCCGCGCCGTGCGCCCATCGACTGTGCGGACCGCGCCGTAACCGGTCGCGTCCGCGACTTCATCGGCCCGCGGAGGCCGCGCCAACATCGGCTGCTTCGCGATCTTCTCGAAATTGCTTTTGGTCATCGGCCGCGCCCTCCTCTGTCGCGCTCGGTGTGTCTCGTTTTCTTGATTTCCCGCACGAGGCGCCGGCCCGCTTCGAGCACCGCGCCCGCGATGCCGTTCACGAGCACAAAGGCTTCGTCATTGAGCTCTTTCTGGCCGGTTTCGGTGATCGCTTTGCCCTCAAGCAGCGCGATCTCATAGTCCTTCAGGTCGCGGACAAATCCGGGCAGAGCCTTGAAGCCAACCTCGGCCAGATACGCGCGCGCGTCGCTGTCATCGTGCTCGGCCGACGCCGCGCGCAGCGCGTTGAGCGCCACGCCGAAACGCCAATCCTCGATCCCGTGCGCCTTGAGCGCATGCAGCAGCCGCACCGTTTCCGA
>Ga0126369_10003628_pt1 | contig 11160 bp, 12 predicted proteins | sample PanSoiMetaPlot_1_FD_109646 | JGI IMG/M metagenome (GOLD analysis project Ga0126369, IMG submission 109646) | Tropical forest soil microbial communities from Panama - MetaG Plot_1 | ecosystem: Environmental > Terrestrial > Soil > Tropical forest > Bulk soil | place: Panama | collected 2016-02-17
AGATGACCGCCCGCTACGCGAACTGACCTGCCTTCGTGCCCACACATCTTCTCCGTTCGTCCCCGCGAAAGCGGGGACCCAGGGCCGCAGACTCTGGCACCTGGATTCCCGCTTTCGCGGGAATGAACGGAAAGGGGTGGGCCCCCCTTATGCGACGGCTGCACATGGCGCATTAACCGTTCCCCGAGTTCCGCCTAGGCGAAGTTTGCTCGCATGCTAACCTGCGCGCGTAACCTCCCGCCGAGCGACATGGGATGACAGCGCGAGTGACCGAGGTCCCGGTCCCGGACCATGAGCAGAAGCGGGCTGCGCTGGGCTATCTCAACGCAGCCTGGACCGAAGCGCGCGTCGAGGGGATCGACGGCGATTGTCTGGCGCAGGCCTGCTTGTTCGCCGCCTTCGCCGAATTCGTGTCGACCTACGGCGAAGAGCCGGCGGCGCGATTTGCCGAGGGCCTTGCGGTGCGCATCCGCAACGGCGAATTTTCCCTCGCCATGACCAAGCAGTAGCCGCGTCGCGGCGCGCGGCGGTACGCGCGTCTGCGATAGCGTTTTGGAACCTACCGTAGCGGGGAACCTCGCCATCGATTTCGTGCTTCTGGTAGACTGCGCGCATCGATCGGGGCTCGACCATGCCGCTGCGCATTGGCTTTCGCCTCCTTATGTTTTTGGCGCTCGTCGCGAGCGCTGGCGCGCTTGCCCCGAAGGGCCTTCGCGCCGAGGGCGCCAAGCCGCCGGAGATATCCGAGCCGCCGCCGGCCGAGCCAGCGCAAAACCCATCCGCTGCCGATAAGGGCAAGGGTCACATCGCGGCGCCGTCCGCGGCTGCCGAGATTCTTACCGATCTCTCTCGCTTGCCGGCGCCGGTGGCGCGCACGCGCGAAAAGTTGCTCGCCGCCGCGCGCAGCGGGGACCTGAAGCAGCTCGTCGGGCTGGTGACCGATTCCATGCCGGTCTTCTCGTTCACCGACGACAAGGACCCGATCGCTTTTTGGAAGGCGAACTATCCCGATTCGAACGGCGTCGAGGTGCTTTCGATCCTGACCATGATTCTCGAAGCGCCCTTCGTGCACGTCGATCAAGGCACGCCGCAAGAGATGTATGTGTGGCCCTATTTCGTCCGCATGTCGTTGACCGCGCTCACGCCGCAGCAGAAGGTCGAGCTGTTCCGCCTCGTCACCGGCGCCGACTACAAGGACATGATGAAGCTCGGCGCCTACGCCTTCTACCGGCTCGGAATCTCGCCCGACGGAACCTGGCAATTCTTTGTCACCGGGGATTGAGACGCGCCCGTCCTCATCCTGAGGAGCGCGATGCCGAAGCGGTGCCGCAAACGCAAGTGGGTGTGCGCGCGTCTCGAAGGATGAGGACGAGCCCTCATGCTTCGAGACGTATCGCAGCGCGGTTCTAATCCACGGAACGGTTTGTGCCTCCCCGGCGCTGCGATGCTCCTCAGCATGAGGGCCGAGACCCGCCAACAGAGCACCTTGTGAGCGCGCGGCCAGCCGCTTACGTTTAGCCGCGACACCAGTACGATTGCGCATCATGCAAGCCGCGCTGCTTCCCGACCGCGGCGTCGTCAAAGTTGATGGCGACGACGCGCGAAAATTCCTCAACGGGCTCGTGACCAGCGACATCGCCAAGATGACGCAGGAGGCCGCTAGCTTCGCCGCCCTGCTCACGCCGCAGGGCAAGGTCATTGTCGATTTCATCTTGGTGGAAGCCCCGCACGCCGACGGCGGCGGCTTCTTCCTCGACTGCCCGCGCGCGCTCGCGCTGACGCTGTTGCAGCGGCTCAATTTCTACAAGCTGCGCGCCAGGGTTATCGTCGAGGATTTATCCGAGACGCTCAGCGTCCTCGCGGTCTGGGATGGCAGCGCGGTGACGGAATATGGCTTGTGTTACCGCGATCCGCGCCTTGCCGCGCTCGGCCTGCGCTGCATGTTGCCGCCCCACCTGGCGGGCGAAGCTGCCGCGGAGCTCGGCGCTGAGCTCGTCGAGGCCTCGGTCTACGAAGCGCATCGCATCGCGCTCGGTGTGCCGCGCGGCGGCCTCGACTTCATCTACGGCGATGCGTTTCCGCACGAGGCCGACATGGACCAGTTCGGCGGCATCGATTTCGACAAGGGCTGTTTCGTCGGACAAGAGGTGGCTTCACGCATCGAGCACCGCGGCACGGCGCGCACGCGCGTCGTCCCCGTGGCCTTCGACGGCTTTGCGCCGGAGGCGGGCATGCCAGTGAGCGCGGGCGAGAGGACTGTCGGGACGCTCGGCTCGAGCGCGCAAGGGCGCGGCCTGGCGCTGCTTCGTCTCGACCGCGCCGCGGAGGCGCTGGCAGCGGGAGAGCGGCTCGTCGCTGGAGGAGTCGAATTGCGGCTGGTCAAACCAGCCTGGGCGCAATTTGCATGGCCCGGCGAGGCGAAGGCCGCGGAATGAGCCCTCCCCTCCTCCATCCGGATGGACTCAAACGCTGCCCCTGGCCCAAGCAGGACCCGCTCTACGTCGCCTATCACGACGAGGAATGGGGCGTGCCCGAATACGATGACCGCGCGCTCTATGAGAAGCTCATCCTCGACGGCTTCCAGGCCGGATTGTCCTGGATCACCATCCTGCGCAAGCGCGAGAATTTCCGCCGCGCCTTCGACGGCTTCGAGCCCGAGAAGATCGCGCGCTACACGCCGAAGAAGATCGAGAAGCTGATGCAGGATGCGGGCATCGTGCGCAACCGCATGAAGATCGAGGGCGCGGTCGTCTCCGCGCGTGCCTATCTCGATGCCATGGAAAAGGGTCCCGGCTTCTCGCGACTGCTCTGGGATTTCGTGGGCGGCAAGCCCAAAATAAATCGCTTCCGCTCCACCTCGCAGGTGCCGGCGGAAACGCCCATCTCGCGCGCGATGTCCAAGGAGCTTGCCCGGCGCGGCTTCAGGTTCGTCGGGCCGAGCATCGTCTATGCCTTCATGCAGGCGACGGGGATGGTCAACGACCACGTGGTGAGCTGCCATCGACACGCGCCCTTAGCCGCGCTCGCGGGCCGCTGAGCGATGCCGGCAAAGCCGCGACGCTCGCCAGCCGCCGAGGCATTCCGCGCCTGGCAGCGCATGCTGTCCGGCCGCAGGCTCGATCTGCTCGATCCCTCCCCGCTCGACGTGGAGATCGCCGACATCGCGCACGGGCTCGCGCGCGTCGCCCGCTGGAACGGGCAGACCGAGGGCGCGCACATTTTTTCCGTCGCCCAGCATTCCCTGCTGGTCGAAGCCATCGCTCGCTCGCGCGCGCGCCTCGACCGCGCAACCCGCCTTGGCATTCTGCTGCACGATGCCCCGGAATACGTGATCGGCGACATGATCTCGCCATTCAAGGCGGTCATCGGCGACGCCTACAAAGCGGTGGAGGGGCGTCTTCTCGCGGCGATCCATCTGCGTTTCGGGCTTCCCACCGAGCTGCCCTCGGATGCTGTGGCGTTGATCAAGGCGTCCGACCGCGCCGCCGCCTATCTCGAGGCGACGCGGCTTGCGGGATTTTCTGCAAGCGAAGCGCGGCGCTTCTTCGGCGCGCCGCCGAAATTCTCCGCCGCCATCGAGCGCGATTATCTGGTGCCGTTGCCGGCGGAGATGGCCGAGCGGCGCTATCTCGAACGGTTTGCGAAGGTTGCAAGAGGATGACCCAGCCGGTTCGTCCCCGCGAAAGCGGGGACCCAGGGGCTGCGAGCTGTGGCCCTGGATTCCCGCTTCCGCGGGAATGAACGGAGAAAAGTGATCGGCCGCAGCAAACTCTGCGGTTCCGCCCGCAAAATCGACGGCTTGATGTCAAAATCCATCGCCATATAAGAGAGGCCAACAAACTGCTTCGGAAATAGAAGAAACTGCTTCGGAACAAATGATTCACGTCTGTTCGCTCGCGCGCCTGCACGAAACGGTCGAAACAACCGGCGCGCGCCATATCGTCACCCTCCTCAAGGACACCGACCGGGTCGAGCGGCCGAGCAGCGTCGTACCGGCGAACCACCTCATCCTGAGCATGGACGACATCACCGTGCCGATGGACGGCTACACGCTGCCCTGCGACGATCATGTCAGCGCGCTGATCGCCTTCGTGTGCGGTTGGGATCGCGCCAAGCCGCTGGTGGTGCATTGCTATGCCGGTATCAGCCGCTCCACGGCGGGCGCTTATGTCGCGGCCTGCGCGCTCAACCCGCGCCGGGATGAATTGGCGATCGCGCGCCAGCTGCGCCGCGCCTCGGCAACGGCGACGCCCAATAGCCGCTTCGTGGCGCTCGCCGACCGCATGCTGTGTCGCGAGGGCCGCATGGTCGCAGCCATAGACGCGATCGGACCAGGCACGATGGCCTACGAGGCCGACCCGTTCCGGCTCGAATTGGAGTAGTCCTCTTGCCGTCGCTCGAAGTGAGAACCCCGGTTCCGCGTCCCGGGACCCTGCCGGCTTCCTCAGCGCGCAAAAAGGGCATGGCCAGCGGCCGAAAGCCATTCGGTCCATTAAGCACAGCGCAAAATTCCACTGGGATGACGCCGGTTGAACGGACATAGTCCCGCCACAGCGGCGTTGTTTTTGTGCAACAGGAGGGGGCCGGGATTTCCGCTCGTTAGACGGCCTTGTATTCGCACCTGCGTTTTGTGATTTCCGCCTCGCTGGTCGGGTGTGCAGGCCTCATTGACGTGCTGGCGTTGCTTTCCGCAACGTTCGAGGAGCGCCTTCTCGCCAGCGAGGAAATTTCTGCGCAGCCGTGCAACCAGCAGACTTGGTGGCACTTCGATCGGAACTGCTTGTCGCGACGCGGGATGCCGTGGGTGGGGGATCCGACAGCCACGAACGCCGCGTCGCCCGCTGCGGAGAGCACGCTTGCGCCCGCCGTGGAGAGCGCGCCCCAGCAAGCTGTGACTGAAACTCAATCCTCGGCCAGCGCCGCCGAGGCGCCGGCGATCGAAGCGACGACGCCGCAGCAGGACGCGCCCACTGCGCCGGTCGTCGCTGAACAACTCACAACGCAGCGCAGCGACATCGCGCCGCCGCAGCAGGACGCGCCAGCGCCACAGCAGGAGGCATCGGCGCCGCCCGCCGCCGCCGAGCCGCCGACACCCGTCAGCGCGGAAAGGCACATCCCTAAAGCGCACACGATGCCTTCTCGCCACGCGGCCCCAGCCACGCCGCCGTTGCACGATAAGCGACGCGTCGCGAAGCCCGCGGCCGAGCGGCAGACGCCGGCGCCCGCTCCGAAGAAAACAGCGCACGAGGATCGTGGTGCGAAACAGACCGACGAGGCGCTGAACGCGGTGCGCAAATTCCAAGACAATCTGCGCGACATTCCCGTGAGTTCCTATGCCGGCGACGGGACGCGCCGCACGATCGTGATCCGACCGACGTCAATACAGGACGTCTACTACTATTCTGCTCCGCGCTAACGCGGCCCCCCTTCGAGACGATCCACAATCTCCGTTCATTCCCGCGCAAGCGGGAATCCAGAAGTTGTTTGCTGAAGCCGGGCTGTGGCCCTGGGTCCCCGCTTTCGCGGGGAGGAACGGGATCTTCAAGCGCAACGCAACGCGCTCGCTCGCGTCAGTTCGCGCCCGCCTCCGCCGCCTCGAGCGACAACGGCGCGTGCGGGTGCCGGCGCGGGCTCATGCCGGCGACGTTCATGCGGCGGGTGAAGTCGCAATAGGCAAAGCCCATCCAGGAGCCGCGGAAGCTGCGCTCGTCGAGCTTCTCGACGCGAAAGCATGGCTCGAACGGCATTCCCTGCAGCGACGCGCACACCGCCCCGCCGCGGTCCCGCAGCGTGCCCGCCGGCAGCCAGACCGTGCGCACGGGTCCCGCGCCGCGGAACTGAATGGTGCCGATGACCGAACCGTCGCCGTAAATGCGCCCGGCGCCGCGCGAGCCATCGAAACAATTGAAGGCGAAAAACTTGCCGGCCACGAACCGCCGCGCCGCCTCCGGGCTCAAAACTTCCGCCCGCGCCGAGACGGCCGCGAGCAAGCTCACGACCACGATCGCGACCCGCGCAATCATTAGCTGCTCCCCTCTCCCATTACCGCCGCCGCAGCGACCGTAACCGCCCGTTAACCATACGAATCAGGCGCGACTTTGCCCGATGTTGGTCAACAAATCCTCAACATGGTTACCCGATCTTAACCACGATGCGACCGCGAACGCGTCCTTCGACGATGTCTCGGGCCGCTTCGATCACTTCGGCAAGCCCAATCTCGCTCGTCATCGCCGCGAGCTTTCCCCGATCAAGCTCGCTTTCCAGACGCCGCCACGCGGTTCGCCGATCGGCAATCGGCCGCATGACGGAATCGATGCCGAGCAGCGAAACACCCCGCAGGATAAACGGTGCGACCGAAGTCGGCAAATCCATGCCGCCCGCCAGTCCACAAGCCGCAACCGCCCCGCCATAGCGCGTCATGGAGAGCACATTGGCGAGCGTGGTCGAGCCGACCGTGTCGATGCCGCCTGCCCAGCGCTCTTTTCCCAGCGGTTTTGCGGGTTCCGCGAGTTCTTGGCGTTCGATGATCTCGCTGGCGCCCAATCCTTTCAAGTAATCGGCCTCCTGCGGCCGCCCAGTCGACGCCGTGACCTGAAAGCCACGGTGGCTGAGAATTGCAACGGCGACCGAGCCGACGCCGCCCGCCGCGCCCGTCACCACCACCGGCCCGCTCATGGGAGAAAGGCCGCGGCTCTCGAGCGCCATCACCGAAAGCATGGCGGTATAGCCTGCGGTGCCGATCGCCATGGCGTCGTGCGCGCTCATGCGGGAGGGAAGTTGCACGAGCCAATTTCCCTTCACACGCGCCTTCTCGCCGTAAGCGCCGAGATGCGTCTCGCCCAGGCCCCAGCCGTTGAGGATCACCTTATCGCCCGTTTTCCATTCGGGATGGCTCGAGGTCTCGACCGTGCCCGCAAGGTCGATGCCGGGGATCATTGGGAATCGCCGCACGACAGGCGCCTTACCGGTGATGGCGAGGCCGTCCTTGTAGTTGAGCGTTGACCATTCGACGCGGACCGTGACGTCGCCCTCCATGAGGTTACGCTCATCGAAATCGGCGAGCGCGGCCTTCGAGCCGGTCTCCGTTTTTTCGATCACGATCGCCTTGAAAGTCGCCATAGCTAGCCGGCCGGCATTCGGATGAGCGCCGGCAAAATAGCTCAAGTCACGGCTGGCGTCCCTTGTCCCATCCGTGGTCAGGCCGGGGCGGGAGCTACACGCACGACCGGTTTTTCCACGATCGGCAGGTTGATCACCGCGGACAGTACGCCGAACAGGATCGAGAGCCACCAGACGACGTCATAGGAACCCGTGCGCACGAATGCGACACCGCCGAGCCAGACCCCGAGAAAGCCGCCGACCTGGTGACTGAAAAACGCCAACCCGGCGAGCGTCGCGAGCCAGCGCGTGCCGAATATCAACGCAATGATCCCATTCGTGGGCGGGACCGTGGAGAGCCAGAGCAGGCCCATGACCGCGCCAAAGAGGATCGACGAGAACGGCGTGACCGGAAAAATGATGAAAACGAGGACCGCAGCGGCACGCGCGAAATAAATGAGCGACAGGAGGTAGCGCTTGGGCATGAGGGTGCCGAGCCAGCCCGAGGCCATCGAGCCGACGATGTTGAAGAGCCCGATCGCCGCGATGGTCCAACCGCCGACTTGTGCCGAGAGGCCGCGGTCGATGAGATACGCCGGCATGTGAACGGTGATGAACGCGAGTTGGAAGCCACAGGTGAAGAAGCCGAGCACCAGCAGCACATAGGACCGGTTACCCACCGCCTCCGAAAGCGCCTGGCGAAGCGATTGTGACGCAGGCCCCCCCGACGCGCCCGTCTCCGCCGGCGCCGTCGTGAGCGCAAGCGAGAGCGGCAGCACCAGCAACATGCCACGCCGAAGGCAACCAGCGTGGTCTGCCAGCCGAAGGCGTCCATCATCGATACCGCGACCGGGGAATAGAGGAACTGGCCGAACGAACCGGCGGCAGCGCCCGCGCCGAACGCAACCAAACGCCAACTCTCGGGCAACAGCTTGCCGAACGCCGCGAGCACGACGGAGAAGGAACAGCCGGAGAGCCCGAAGCCGATAAAAACGCCGGCGGTGAGGTCGAGCATCCCGGGCGAGGTCGAATAGGCCATCAGGATGAGGCCGATTGCGTACAACGCGCCGCCGGCGCACAGCACGCGCGCGGTGCCGAACCGATCGGCGATCGCGCCGGCAAACGGTTGGCCAAGACCCCAGAGGATGTTCTGGATCGCAAGCGCGAGGCCAAATACGTCGCGGCCCCAACCGTTCACCTGCGACATCGGCGTGAGAAAGAAGCCGAGCGTGGCGCGCGGCCCAAAGCTGATCATGGAGATCAGACAGCCACACAACACGATGACGAGCGGCGTGCGCCAGCCGATCGAGACTCTCGAGCTAGAAGGCAATGAAATAGCCATGTGCCCCGAATCCGTGCCTACCGAATTCTCCTCCGGGCGAGGCTTTTACGAGGTCGCACGGCCATCTCCAACACCATCCTGCGCATGGCAGACGGGCCGCTTCGGCCTGGAAATCGGCCGGTGCCGGTATTAAGGGGTGCGGCCTTTATGTAAGTCTTGGCACCAAGGCGGTTACTCCAAAGGCCGAAGTTCACCCGTTATCGCAGCGGGCGGCGGCCATTATCCGTTGCGGATCAGCATCAGCCATGACGCGCTCGCTCCTCTGCCCGCATGCCTTCCTGTCTCCGCTCGAGATCGATGCGGCGGTCACGCGCGCGCTGGCCGAGGATCTCGGCCGCGCCGGCGACGTAACCGCAATCGCCACCATCCCCGATGACACATCGGCCCGCGCCATCGTCGTGGCGCGCGCGGCGGGTGTGATCGCGGGCCTGCCGCTCGTGGCGGCGACTTTTGCCAAGCTGGCGCCGGAGATGGAGATCGCGGCCAACCTTCGCGACAGCGCGAGCGTCGCGGCCAAGACCGAGCTGATGACCGTCACTGGGCCCACGCGCGCCATGCTCGCTGGCGAACGCACCGCGCTCAATCTGCTGGGACACCTTTCGGGAGTGGCCACCGCCACTTACGAGTTCGTGCGCCGTGTCGCCGGCACGCGCGCACGCATCTGCTGTACCCGCAAGACCACGCCGGGCCTGCGCGCGCTCGAAAAATACGCCGTTCGTTGCGGCGGCGGTTTCAACCACCGCTTCGGGCTCGACGATGCAATGTTGATCAAGGACAACCACATTGCCGTCGCCGGCAGCATCCGCGCGGTGCTCGAGCGCGCGAAAGCCGCCGCCGGCCATCTCGTCAAGATCGAGATCGAAGTCGACACGATCGGGCAGCTGCGCGAAGTGCTGGACGTCGGATTGGCCGACGCCGTGCTGCTCGACAATATGGATGCGCCGACCATGCGCAAGGCGGTGGAAATGGTCGGCGGTCGGTTTGCGCTCGAAGCCTCGGGCGGCATTACGCTCGACACCATCGCCGAGATTGCCAAGACCGGCGTCGACTACATCTCTTCGGGTTGGATCACCCATTCGGCGCCGCAGCTCGACGTGGCGCTCGATATCGAGATGTGAGCAGGGCCGTCATTGCCGCGCTTGACCCGGCAATCCATCTTCTCAGGAAAATGCACTTTGGCTTTCGCGAAGAAGATGGACCCGCGGGTCAAGCCCGCGGGTGACCAGCAAGCGCTAGTCATAGCTTCTTCGCGGCCTCGACAAGCCGCCGCGCCGATTCGATGGTCGAGGCTTCGTCGCCCCATTCCGGCGCCTCGAGTCCGTCGCCCCAGGCGCGTGGCCGGTAGAAGGTATGCACGCCGAGCCGGTGCATCTTGGTCATCTCCCGCACCCAGCCAGGGCGCACCCAGTACGCATGGTAGTGCGTCGCCTTACCGACCTCCGGCAGCCACAGCTTGCCGTCGAGCATTTCGCCAGCGATGGTTTTCGCCCGCTCCCACATGTCCGGTTCGCGAACGATGTCGGGAATGCCGTCGCAGGCGAATGTGAACTGGCAGTGGAGACGGCGGTGCGCGTTCTGATAGACAACGCCGCAGACGCTGTTGGGATATTTGCCAGAGAAGGCGCGGTTGAGCACGACCTGGGCCACCGCCATCTGCCCGAGCACTGCTTCGCCGCGGGCTTCGAAATAGATCGCCTCGGCCAGGCATTTCTCCGATTTGGCGCGCGTACTTTCGTCGAGGCCGAGCAGCTCGGCCGGCGTCATCGGCCGCTGATGTTCGCCGGTGACCTCGCCCTTGGCCGCGACCGTCTGCCCGCCGGTCATACCGTTCTTCATCACGATACTGGGATCCGAGGGCAGCGGCGGCAGATCCGCGCGCTCGACCGGCGCGTCGAAAATGCTTCCCGGCTCGCCCGCGGGAAACGGCACAGGCGGCACTGCCGCGAGCTTGACGTTCGCGTTGTTGCTGGCGGTGATGCCGGCATCATCGAATCGCGGTTCTTCCCCCGGCACCCAGGGCTCCATCGTGCCGAGCTTTTGCCCCATTGGATCGCGGCCGAAATAGACTCGCGCCGTGCCCAGCGAGGGATCGACAACGGGCGCCGAAAACGCAAGGCCCGCAACGGCCGCGAGGGCCGCCTCCCTGGCGGTCTCGCTCGCGGACGCCGCTTCGCCCTCGCTGACGTCGGCCGGCCGGACCAACTCCTTGGGCTCGTTTGTGGCGGCTGCAACACCGAGCGGCGCATCGGCCGCGGGCGGCGCTGCGGCTTGCTGCTGCGCGAGCGATGAGCCGTCCTCCTGCGGGATGGCATCAATCGGCCGCGCCGGCTTGAGCCGATCACCCTTGAGCACGATCAGCCGATCGCGCGCGACGCCGTAGTCGCCTTTGCGGCTGCGGTCGACCATGGGGCCGGCATAGGGGCTTGTGAAGAACGTGTCTTCGCTGAGAAATCGCCGGCGGATCGAGGCTGCGACTGCCGCGCTATTCGGATCGAAACCGACCAGTTGATAGTCAAGCGGAAGCGGTATTGAGGAGTCGCTCGCGTCCGCCATGCTGAGCTTCACATCATGGATTGTGCCGAACGGCGAGGCAAATGCCGCCTTCTGCGAACGATTTACGACCGGGTCGGACGCAATGGGTACAGCGAAGTCCTGGTGGCCGACCTCGCTCGTCAGCAGCAGCAACATCAGGATGCCAAGGCCGAAGGGGATTTGCCGAC
>Ga0126369_10003629_pt1 | contig 11160 bp, 11 predicted proteins | sample PanSoiMetaPlot_1_FD_109646 | JGI IMG/M metagenome (GOLD analysis project Ga0126369, IMG submission 109646) | Tropical forest soil microbial communities from Panama - MetaG Plot_1 | ecosystem: Environmental > Terrestrial > Soil > Tropical forest > Bulk soil | place: Panama | collected 2016-02-17
GATATCCGTTCCGCCCGCAGCATCGAGCACGTCCAGCCGCTGGAGAAAGCGCGCAAACGCTTGGCAGTCCTGGCAGTAGCAGACGAAACGGAAGCCGGAATTTGGCGCAACTTCGGTGGCGATGCCGCGTACATTGCCGCACTGGCAGCGAAGGGGGAGATTGTTTGAGTCTTGAGTCATAACTCGTAAGTCGCGTCTTCAGCGAGCGTCGAACAGCGTTCCCGGGACCGCGGCGCGCAGTCGCCGGAACAGCTGGCGGCGGCGCGCTCGCTCGTTACCACGTGGACGCCGAACACGCCGTCGCCAACAGCAACCAAGCCGGTCGCCCCTGTGCGCTATTTCACCGATGAAAACGCCGTCGGCTGCAGCATCATGTTTCTGATCGAATGAATGATCGGGCCGTCGCGCTCGCTCTCGTCGCGCTTCGAAATCCATTCCGGATCGGCCTGGAATGCCGCCCATTTCTGTTGGCGCTCGGCGAGCGACTCCCACGCGAGCAAATAGTGCAGGTCATTGTTGCCGTCGCCGACCATCACGGTCCAGAACCCGGCCTGCCGAATACCGTGCTTCTGCCAGATCGTCAGCGTGGTGTTCTCGAAACGCCTCAGCAAGGCCGGCAAACGCCCGGGCAGGCAGGAATAGATACGCAGCTCGTAGATCACTGGCGTGCTCCCCTTGGATTTGTCGAGGTGGTGTAGCGGCCCGAAGGGGCGCTCGACAAGAGAATTGGTGATCAGCTCAAGCGAGTGTCCCGAGACGAAATCACCTGCTGGCGGCTAGGGTCTGACAATCGCGATCAATACGAATGATGCCTCCGAAAGCGCAGCATCGCCGCGCATTGACTCCCCGGCCGTCATTGGCGTTAGATTGTTTGAGGCTTAAAATAATGAACGTCTTGTTCGCCTATGAACAGACAGGCACGACGACACCTTCGTCGATGCGCCCGACCAGCCGCGTTGCGGTCCAACGAGGCGGCCCTCCGACCGTCACCTATCGAAGTTTCAGTGCTACTTTCGGCGCCCGCACGTCAGGCGACGGGCGCCGCGTCCGCACAAGCGAAACATTGGGTCATTGGTCAGGGAGCTTGCCATGATTGGCTTCATTGGGCCTACCGCCGCGCGCATTGCCAATATTGTTCTCGTCGTTGTGGGCGTCGGCCTGTCGAGCGTCGCCACCGCGGCGCCGGTGACGCTGCGACTGGGCTATGGCGTCGCCGCGGAAGAGCCGCTTTGGCTGCTGCTTGCGAAGCCCGAGCTAGGCCCGAATTACGGGAAGATCTACACGCTTGATGCGACGCGCTTCCCGGCATCCGACAAACGGGCACAGGCGTTTGTCGCCGACGCCATCGATCTCGCCTCGAGTAGCGCCAACAGCGTGATCTTCGCCGCGGCCGAGGGCATTCCGGTCAAGATCATCGCGTCCCTCTCGCGGGAGAGCGCCAAGGCTTTCAGCACGACATTCTACGCCCGAGCCGAAAGCGGCATCAAAGCCGCCGCCGACCTTAGGGGTAAGACCGTCGGTATCAACGGGTTCTCCACCTCGGGCGAGCTTTGGCTGCGCGCCGCATTGAAAAAGGCGGGTCTGTCGGAAAACGACGTGACGATTGTGCCGATCGGCTTTTCCGCCATGGAGCAGGCGCTCGAATCCGGCAAGATTGATGTCGGCATGTTCCCGCAGCCGTTTGCCGCGCTGCTGGAGAAGAACATGAAGGTCACCAAGGTCTTCGATGCCAAATACGGCGTGCCTTTCGACGAGGAGCTCATTGTGCTGACGGGGAAGGAGGAGTTTCTGGAGAAGAACGCCGTCGCCATCCGCGCTTTGCTCGACGATCTCAAGGCCACGACGCAATACTATCTGGATAAGCCGGAAGAGGCGCGCAAGATCCTGATCGACTCCAAATTGGTTCGTGTAACGCCTGACGTCTATCTGAAAATGAACGATTACTACCACCAGCCTGACTTGACCGTGGATCCGGAAGCGTTGGCGAACATGCAGCAGTTTCAGATGAACGCCGGGTTCCAAAAAAAGAGCGTCGACGTGAAGGCGCTGGTTGCCCCCGCGTATCTGTCCAAGCCTTAAAAGCGGTGTGGAATGCCGCTGCTTGAAGTCGCCAATCTCGACAAAACGTTTGCGCTCGGTCAGCAAACCGTCAACGCCATCGACAAGCTGTCCTTGTCCATCGAGGATCACGAATTCGTCTCGCTGGTCGGTCCGTCGGGATGCGGCAAGAGCACGTTCCTGCACATCGTCGGCGGCTTCGAGGCGGCGACGGCCGGTGAGCTGCGCCTGAACGGTGCGCCGGTCGGGCCTCCAGGCCCCGATCGCGGGATGATGTTCCAGGACCTTTCGCTCTTTCCCTGGCTGACGGCGTTGGAGAACGTCGCCTGGCCGCTCGAGATGAAAGGCATGAAAAAGGCGGAACGCCTCGCCAAGGCCCGGGACTATCTCGATCTCGTGCATTTGTCGCGTTACGGCGACCTCTATCCGGGCCAGCTCAGCGGCGGCATGAAGCAGCGCGTCGCCTTGGCGCGGCTGTTCGCGCTCGATCCCGAAGTGCTGCTGATGGACGAGCCGTTCGGTGCCCTCGATTCGCAGACACGTGAACTGCTGCAGGAAGAGCTGCAGGCAATTTGGCGGCGCGCGCGCAAGACCGCTCTGTTCGTAACCCACGACATCGACGAGTCGATCTATCTGGGCACCCGCGTCATCGTGTTCACCGCTCGACCGGGTCGCATCAAGGCGGACATCCGCATCCCGCAGCTTGATCGCTCGGGGGACTTCCGCAAGTCCGAGCAGTACGTCGCCCTGCGCGCGCAAGTCTGGGACCTGCTGCGCGAGGAGGTGCTGAAGGCGCGGGCGTTGGAGGAAGCGTGACGCGCGCGCGGGTCAGGATCCTGAATTGGCTGATCCCCGTCGGCACTCTGTTCGTGTGGGAGGTCCTCGGGCGCGCCGGAATGCTGCCGCGCTATGTAACGTCGCCGAGTGCCATCATCGCGGCGCTGTGGGAGCTGACAGAAAGCGGCGAGCTGTTGCTTGACCTCGGTGTGAGCCTCTACCGTGTCAGCATCGGCTTCGCGGCCGGCACCGTTGCTGGAATTCTGTTGGGGCTCGGAGCCGGCCTCATTCCCGGTGTGCGCCATTTTTTCGATCCGCTGGTGTCGTTCCTGTTCGCCATTCCCAAAGTGGCATTCCTGCCGATCTTCCTGCTGCTGTTCGGAATCGGGCATGCTTCGAAGATCGCCATCATCGCATTTTCCGGCTTCTTTCCGGTGTTCATTGCCGCACGTCAAGCTGTACTGTCTGTGAACCCGATCCTGCTCTGGACGGCCCGCAACATGGGTGCACCGCCACGCACGGTGTTCTTTCGCGTCGTGATCCCGGCAGCGGCGCCGCAATTGTTCGCGGGCATGCGTATCGGTCTTGCGCAGGCTTTCGTCGTCCTGTTCGCAGCCGAGTTGATCGGCTCGCGCGCGGGCCTCGGCACGATCATCAGCAGTGGCGACGACGGGGGCCGCTTCGACCTGATGTTCGCGGGCATCGTCAGCTTCGCCGCCGTGGGCTTCGTCAGCGACCGCCTGCTGATGTCGATTCGCAAGCGCGCGCTCAAGGGACAGCTCATCGGAACCGATGAGCAGCAGGTGCTGCAGTGATCGCACGTGTGCAAACGCTGATCGCGCGCTGGTATTCGATCCCGCTGATGCTGATCTTCTGGCAGGCCGCCGTCGGCTCCGGCTTGGTCGAATCGCGGCTGTTGCCGAGTCCGGCGAAGGTTTTCGCGGTGCTGACCACGGAAACGGCAAACGGTGCCTTGGTTCATCACGCAGCGGCGACGATAACGCGGGCGCTCGCAGGCTTCTTCCTGGCCGCGCTCGTTGGCCTGCCCTTTGCCGCCGCGATGGCGCGCTCCGCCTTGTGGCGCAATCTGTTCGAGCCGATCTTCTTCCTCGGTTACCCCGTGCCGAAGATCGCGCTGTTTCCGGTGTTCACCTACGTTTTCGGCATCGGGTCGCCGTCGAAGATCGTCTTCACCTTCCTCGAATGCCTTTATCCGATCGTGGTGACTTGCTATTTCGGCTTCCGCGGCATCCAGACGCGCCTGCTCTGGACAGCGCAGAACTTCGGCGCCGACCGTATCACCATCCTGCGGCGCGTGTTTCTGCCGGCAGCATTGCCAAGCGTCTTCGCTGGCCTGCGCATCGCGCTGCCGGTGTCGCTCATCGTGGTCGTGATCACCGAAATGATCGGCGACTCGGTCGGGCTCGGCTTTTACATCACGCTGTGGAGCACTCGCTTCAGCTTCGCCAATGTCTACGCCGCCATCGTCGTGATCGGCGTGTGTGGGCTTGTGCTCGACCGCGTGCTGCAGCTGGCGCAGCGCAAGATCGTCTACTGGCAGGAGGACGAAGCATGACGGGGCATGCCGTGGCTGTGCCATCGGGGGCGCTGCAGCTCCCCGTCGCCGAACAGTCTCTCGAAGTCAGTCTTACCGACCTGGCGCGGGCCTGCCGCATCCTGGAAATGGAGGGCCACGGCGACATGACCCTTGGTCATTTGTCCTTGCGCGACCCGCTGGGGCGCGGTTTCTGGCTCAAGCGCAACCGCATCGGACTGGGCGAGGTTCTCGGCCCGGCCGACTTCGTGCTGATCGATCAAGAGGGGCAGCAGCTCGCCGGCGCCGGCGGCCGCCACTCGGAATGGCCCATCCACTCCGAGATCCTGCGGCTGCGACCGGATGTGCAGGTCGTCGCCCACACGCACCCTTTCCATGCCTGCGTATTTTCCGCTTCGCGAGAGCCGTTGCAGCCATTCACACTCGATGCGGATTATTTCGTCGAGGTGCCACGTGACGAGAGCGATGTGGCGCTGATCACCACGAAGGACGAGGCAATTGCTCTTGCCACCGCGCTAGGTCCGCATTTCGCCGTCCTCATGGGCAATCATGGTGTCACCTTCTGCGGCACCACTATTCCTCACGCGACCTGCGTCGGTATCTTTCTGGAAAAGGCGTGCAAGGCGCAGCTCGCCGGGACGGGCGCTGATTTCAAGGCGTCGATGCCGGCACCGCAAGTGCGTCGCAAGCGTCACGCCCAGATCATGACGCCGATGCATTGGGAGCATTCCTGGAACTATTTTTGTCGCAAGCTGCAGGCGCTCGGCGAGACGTCGGAGGGCGTGCCGCGCCCGCTGTATTTCTGACGGGGTCGCGCATGGACGCCGGACCTTCCTTGGCAGGGATCTATGTCGGCAAGCCGCTGCGGCGGCGCGAAGATGTCCGTTTCGTGCGGGGGCGCGGGCGCTATGTCGACGACATCCACCTGCCGAACATGGCGTGTTGCGTGTTTGTCCGCAGCCCGCACGCCCACGCTCGCATCTGCTCGCTGTCGACGGATGCGGCCGCGGGCATGCCTGGGGTCCTGGGCGTGCTGACGGCACGAGACTGGGAACAGGCCGGCCACGGTGAGCTCACCGTTGTGCATCCGATGCCATTCGGCGACGGGCGGCCCATGAACGCCGCGCCGCGTCCGGCCTTCGCCCGCGACAAGGTCTGCCACGTCGGCGACATTGTCGCGGCGGTGATTGCCGAAACGCGACATCTCGCTGAGGACGCGGCCGAAGCAGTCGAGGTCGATTACGAGCCGCTACCGGCAGTGACGACGACGCGAGGGGCGGTCGCGCCGGGCGCGCCCCTCGTGCACGAGAGGTTCGGCAGCAATCTGGTCTTTGAGATAGAGCGCGGGCATCTCGCCAAGGCGGAAGCGGCCCTTGCGTCGGCGGCGAAGGTGGTCGAGCTGCCGCTGAAGAACTCCCGGCTCTCGGCCAACCCGATCGAGCCGCGCGTTTATCTTTGCGACTACGACGCCGCCAACGATCACTACACGCTCTACGCCACCAGCCAGCAGCCGCATTATCTGCGGCGATGGCTGTCGGTCTATACGCTGCATATTCCGGAGCACAAGCTGCGGGTGGTCGCGCCCGACGTCGGCGGCGGCTTCGGTGTGAAAGGATTCTTCGCTACCGAAGTCTCCGCCGTCGTGTGGGCCTCACGGCTGGTAGGCCGTCCGGTCAAGTGGGCGGCAACGCGCAACGAGACGTTCCAGTCCGACGCCCAAGCGCGTGACCATGACACGATCGCCCGCATGGGCTTCGACGACAACGGCCACATCGTGGCGATGCAGATTGACACCGTGGCGGCGCTTGGCGGCTATCTCAGCAATTTCGCGCCGAGCATTCCGGGCAATTCCTATCCGCAGACGGTGACCGGCCTGTACCGCACACCGCACCTGCATCTGCGGGTCCGCGGGGTCTATACCAATACCGTGCCGGTGGACGCCTATCGCGGCTCCGGCCGTCCGGAGGCGACCTGGACCAACGAGCGACTGATCGAGCGGGGCGCGCGAGAGCTTGGCATCGACGTGGTCGAGATCCGGCGGCGGAATCTGCTGGCCGCGACTGATTTTCCTTATGCCGCGCCGGGCGGGCGTGTTTACGATTCCGGCGACCCTTCGGCGCTGCTGGACAGTCTGCTCGAGATTGCGGACTACCCGGCCCTGCGTCGCGAGCAACGGCGGCTGCGCGAAAAGGGCTCGCTCATGGGGATTGGTCTCGCCTGCTTCATCGACAAGGCGGGCACCGGGCCGAGTGGAAATCTCGCCAAGCGCGGAGGGATGCATGGGGGCTGGGAAAGCGCCGTGGTTCGCGTGCATAGCGACGGGAAGGTGACGCTGCTCGCCGGCAGCCATTCGCACGGCCAGGGTCACGAAATCACGTTCTGTCAGATCGCCGCCGATCGGCTCGGGCTGCCCATTGAGCACATCAACCTGGTCGAGGGAGATACGGATCGGATCCCGTTTGGAAATGGCACCTGGGGAGCGCGTTCGCTTTCGGTCGCTGGTACCGCAATCTATCGCGGCTGCGACCGCATCATCGCGAAGGCGCGCATGCTTGCGGCGCTCGCGCTGGAATGTGCGGAAGCGGATCTGACCTACGGCAACGGCGTGTTCGTTGTGCGTGGCACCGACCGCCACATCAGTTTCGCGTCGGTCGCCGACCTGGCCTATCACGGCGCGGCCCTGCCCGCTGACGGCTCGCTCGATCCAGGGCTCGAGGTGACGGAATTCTACGATCCGCCCGACACCAACGACCCGCAGGCGATGCACCTCGCCGTGGTGCTGGTCGATGCCGAAACGGGAGCCGTTACGTTGCGCGATTTCTTTGCCGCCGATGATTGCGGCGTGATCGTCAACCCGATGATCGTCGAAGGACAGGTTCACGGCGGCCTGGCTCAAGGCATCGGCCAGGCGCTGATGGAGCACGTCGTCTACGACGCCTCGGGGCAGCTCCTGACCGCCAGCTTCATGGACTACAGCATGCCGCGAGCTGGCGATCTGCCGTCGTTCAAGACCACGTTCATCGAGACGCGGGCGCCGAGCAATCCCATGGGGGTCAAGGGTGGCAGCGAGAGCGGGGCCATCGGAGCGGCCGCCGCGATCGGCAACGCCGTGATCGACGCACTGTGGCACCTCGGGGTGCGCGACATCACGCTGCCGATCACCGCCGAAACACTGTGGCGCGCCCTGCACGTGGCTGACAAACACAAAATGGAGAAACGCGACAATGGATGAACCCGATATCGCCCGGCGTATCGCCGATCAGCTCGCCGCCTGCGACGTCAAGCTGGTAGCGAGCCTGCCCGACAACTGGCTGATGGACTTGATCCGCGCGATCGACGGCGACGATCGCTTTCGGCACGTGCCGGTCAATCGCGAGGAGTCGGCGATCGGTCTCTGTGCCGGGGCGTATATGGGGGCGCTCGGCTCGGCGGCGCTGATGGGTGCCTCGGGCTTCATGACGGTCATCTATGCCGTGACCAAGATCAATTACACCTACGAAATTCCGTTGCTGCTGCTGCTGACCCTGCGTGGCGCCGTCGGCGACCATCACAAGCACCACATCTCCAACGGCCTGTACCTGCTCTCCGTGATGGACGCGATCAAGCTGCCGTACCAGATCGTTGAACGTGCGGACGACATCGGTGCGATCAGCCGCTGCTACCGGCATACACGCACGTTCTCGCGACCAATGGCCGTGCTGCTCACCCGGGATCTGCTGCGAGGGGCGCACTGATGCAATATCTCGAAGCATTTCGGGCACTGGCGCGGCATCGCACGCACCAGATCGTCGTCACCTCCGCGGGCAATTCCGGCCAGGCCTGGTGGGCGGTGACGCGCGATACCGAGGCGACTTTCTACCTCGATGCCTCGATGAGCCTGTCAACCATGTTCGCGTCGGGGCTCGCTTTGGCACAGCCCGGGCTTTCGGTATGGGCGTTCATGGGCGATGGCGCCTTCTGCATGAATCCTGGAATGCTGATGGTGGAACGGCAGATGAACCTGCCCAATCTCACTCACATCCTGGTGTCGAACCGCGCCTATGGCGCCACATCGAATGCGGCGCTTCCGAATTCGCCGCAAAACGACTATTGCGCGATCGCTCGTGCGATGGGCCTCGAACGTGTATTCGCCTGCAATGACATCGCCGAGATCGACCGCGCCTTCGGCGCACTCGCCAGCACCAATGCTGCCGGTCACAGCTTCGTCGTGATCGAGGTCGAGCCCTTTTCCGCCGCCGAACAGAAGCTGGAGCAACCGCCGATCGAAGCCACGGAGCTCAAGTTTCGCTTTGGCCGCACCGTCGAGCGGCGCACCGGCTGTGACATATTTGGGTATCGGCTGTAGACGCGGCACGGCGTGTGCGTCGTCCTTTGCAGCCATCACACGAATTGAGATCAGCGCCCTCCCTACCGAAGCGTTTTCAAGCAGCCGGCCATCCGCTTCATCGTTTTCTCGACGCGCCAGCACGTCTCTGCTTGCGTTGGGTCGCTTTTCTCCTCGATGTCGTCGACCTTTTGCGCGGCTTTGTGACGGCCTTTCTCACCTTGCGCTTGAGGCGCGCTTTCACCAGCTTGGCTCGTCGTGACCGTTTGCCGAATTCCTTGCACCAGTAGATGGAGTCGAGGAATGCCCACCGGCGCTCGGGTTCGAAGATGCGATAGCCGGCCCGCGCAAAATTGTTCGCGGAGAGCGCGTCGCGCGTGTCGGCGACGATACCGAACCATCCGTTCCGCTTCGCGCGGGCCTCGATCGCGCGCAAGAAGCGACGTTGAAGACCATTCCCGCGGTAGGCCGGAAGGACGCCGACGCGCAGCAAGTAACCCATGCTTGGGTGATCGGGGGACTCGATCAGGCCGGCGAAAGCGACAGCCTTCCGGCCGAGCCTGGCGATCCACCAATGGCCGTGTTCCGGATCGATCGGAGGCGCATCCCTCCAGAAGATCAATGCGTGCAAGGACTCCATTTCGAGCCAGATCGCGCCATCGCTGCCGTCGACTTCACGGATCCTGTAACGCGAGGATGCCGTCGCCCGCATGCCGCGATACCGAGCAAAGTTGGTTGCCCGTACTGGTTCGGTAAGCGCTAGCTGACTCATCAGATTGAGGTCCCCATCCCATCTCTCCGCGTCGTAGATGCGGTCTAACTCATCGGCGCAAGCAAGGAGAGGTAACGGCGAGGATGATTGGGCGGATTGAAGTTATTGCAGCCCGAGTGGACCGTGTCGCGGCGCGAGATGCGCTCGAAGCTTGCGGTGCTGCGTCAGCACACGCAAACGGACGCCCTGAACGACGATCTCGCCGTCTTCAAGCTCCGGGGGCAAGAGTTTGCAATCGCGCGACATGGGTTACGCTCCTGCTGAATCAGGCGGTTGCGGCACAAGACAATTAAATAAAAGTAAGACCAATCCTTTAATGATCGATTAACGAAGGTGCGGAGGGATGGGATGAGTCGGTGGCGCCCCGGAATGACGTCGCGAATCTTCGGCACCACTGTTACACCAGCCGGCTCTGCTCCACGGCCGCTTCGATGAAGGATGAAAACAGCGGGTGCGGATCGAACGGCCGTGATTTCAGCTCGGGATGGAACTGCACGCCGATGAACCAGGGATGGTCGTCGTACTCGACGATTTCCGGCAAGATGGCATCCGGCGACATCCCGGAGAAGCGCATGCCGCGCTGCTCGAGCCGTCCCTTGTAGCCGGTATTGACTTCGTAACGATGGCGGTGGCGCTCGGAGATTTCCAGCGCCCCGTAGATGCCCGCGACGCGGCTGCCGCGCTGCAGAATCGCCGGATAGGCTCCAAGCCGCATCGTGCCGCCGAGATCGCTGGCAGCGCCGCGCTTCTGCAGCTCGTTGCCCTTGATCCATTCGGTCATCAACCCGACCACGGGATCGGGGGTTGGTCCGAACTCGGTCGAGTTGGCGTCCGCGATCCCGCACAAATTGCGCGCGGCCTCGACCACCGCCATCTGCATGCCGAAGCAAATGCCGAAATACGGCACGTTGCGCTCGCGAGCGAACTGGGCCGCGCGAATCTTTCCCTCTGCGCCGCGCTGACCGAAACCGCCGGGAACAAGAATGCCGTTGACGTGCTCGAGGAACGGCGTCGGATCCTCGCGCTCGAAGACCTCGCTCTCGATCCAGTCGAGATTGACGCGCACCTTGTTGGCGATGCCGCCGTGGGAGAGCGCCTCGATCAGGGATTTGTAGGCGTCCTTGAGGCCGGTGTACTTGCCCACAACGGCAATCGTGACCGCGCCTTCGGGATTGTGGATGCGCTCGTTGATAAGCCGCCACCGCTCGAGATCAGGTGCTTTCGTCGCCGGCATGCTGAAGGCCAACAGCACCTCGGTATCGAGCCCGGCAGCGTGGTAGGCCGCGGGGACCGCGTAGATGTTGTCGACGTCGCGCGCCTCGATCACCGCGCTTTCGCGCACGTTGCAGAACAGGCTCAGCTTGCGCCGCTCCTCCTTGGGGATTTCCCGGTCCGTGCGGCACAAAAGGATATCCGGCTGAATGCCAATGGAGCGGAGCTCCTTCACCGAATGCTGGGTCGGCTTGGTCTTGAGCTCACCGGCCGAGGGTATGAACGGCATCAACGTGAGATGAATGTAGATCACGTGCCCACGGGGAAGCTCGTTGCCGAGCTGACGAATGGCTTCGAAGAACGGCAAGCCTTCGATGTCGCCCACCGTGCCGCCGATCTCCACCAGCACGAAATCGAAGTCCGCGTTGCCTTCGCGGATGAAATCCTTGATGGCGTTGGTGA
>Ga0126369_10003631_pt1 | contig 11154 bp, 8 predicted proteins | sample PanSoiMetaPlot_1_FD_109646 | JGI IMG/M metagenome (GOLD analysis project Ga0126369, IMG submission 109646) | Tropical forest soil microbial communities from Panama - MetaG Plot_1 | ecosystem: Environmental > Terrestrial > Soil > Tropical forest > Bulk soil | place: Panama | collected 2016-02-17
CAGCATGTTTTAAGCCGAGTGTGGCCACTGCTTCGGCCACTCTTCCAGGCTCAGCCCAGTCGATCGGTTGTGGTTTTCCCTTCGGGACTGCACAAAATCCACATCGTCGGGTACAAATATCGCCCAAGAGCATGAAGGTAGCAGTGCGATGGTTCCAGCACTCGCCGATGTTCGGACACTGCGCCGACTCACACACGGTATGCAAACCCAACCCACGAGCCAATTTTTTTAGATTATGAAAATTATTGCCTACGGGTGCCTTGGCCTTCAACCAGTCAGGTTTTGGCTGGCGCATCGGCGGGTGGATATCAATTTGTACCAGTTGAGAAGCCATACCTATCTAACCATTTGATTTTACACGTGCGGTTCACGATTCATGAAGCCCTGTACTGCTGACTATATTTTTGACCTGATTCGAGAGAGTGCATCCAAACTTGTGTTTATCATTAAGTGAGAGTTCCGCATCTAAAGCAGAAGACAACTTCCAAAAGATCAACTTTCGCGTCGAAAACTCGACGCATGGGCTAACTACCGATGGGCCTTTCGAAACGCAAATTGGCGTGGGGCGCATTCTCTATTGCCCTCATCCTGCTCCTCATTATCGGGGCTGCGTCCTATCGCACGACCAACCGATTGGTTGAGAGCCAGGAACTGATCGCACACACACACCAAGTTCAGACTTATGTGGAGGACTTGCGCTCCGACCTGATCGAGGCCGGCTATGCGCGTCGCGGTTACCTGATCAGCGGAGACGAGTCGTTTGTGACCAGATATCAAGCAGCCGTGGACGACGTACCCGCAAAGTTGCAGCAAGTCCGCGATATGACCCACGACAACAAGGCACAGCAGAATCGCCTCGGCGAGCTTCAGGCCGTTGTTACCGAGGATTTAGGTCTTTTGAAAAAGTCTATCGAGCTCCGGAAAAGCGGAGGTGTCGATATCGAGGAGCAACGGGCACTAACCCAGCAGGCCGCTGCTCTCGAAGCCAGGGCATCAGCAATCGTCTTCGGGATGCGGGAGGAAGAGAGCAGACTGCTGCACGAGAGGCAATCAAGTTCCAACCGGATCTTTACTCACGCGTTGCGGATCGTCGGCGCTGGGTTTCTTTTTGCGCTGCTATTGCTGGCCGCCGAATTCTATCTGTTCGACCGTGAGTTGACGCAGCATCAGCGCACTGAGAGGCGCGCGAGGCGCAACCGAGAACTCCTGAATGCGTTCTTCTCCTCGTCGACCGTCGGTTTTGCCATCCTGGACTCTGAGTTGTGCTGCAAGCGGGCCAACTCGGTACTGGCAACCATGGCGGGAGTCGATCCAGCATCGCTGCCAGGGAGGCGCCTGCCAGAGATGTTCGGCACGCTGGGTCAAAACACGGAAACGACTCTACTCAAGCTGATGACCAGCGGAGAGCCCATTCTAGATCATGAGCTCTCCGGTCCTGTTGCCGGCAGACCCGGAGACAAACGCCACTGGCTGGTCAATTACTTCCCTATTCACGAGGAAAGCGGACAGGTCACACAGATCGGTGTGATCGCGCTGGATGTCACCGGGAAGGCGCGTGCGGAAGAAGCGATTCGAAGATTGAGTGGGCGACTTATTCGGCTACAAGATCAGGAGCGCCGGCGAATTGCACGAGAGCTTCATGACAGCCTTGGGCAGTATCTTGCTAGCCTAAAGCTAACCATCGACGTGTTGGCCAACGCTCCGCAGGAACGCCGTGGCTCACTTCTCGCGGAAGCCAGCAACCTGGCCCAGGATTGCATCACGGAGACTCGCACGGTTTCTCACCTGCTTCATCCTCCATTGCTTGACGAGATGGGGTTGAGCTCAGCCGCCCGTTGGTTTGTGAATGGATTCGCGGACCGCAGCGGTGTTCGCGTAACGCTTGATGCCCCAGAGGACCTGCCTCGATTACCCGACGCGGTTGAGATTACGTTATTCCGAGTACTGCAGGAAGGTCTGACCAATGTACATCGGCACTCCCACAGCTCCTCGGCCGAGATTGCACTGAAACTTGTCGGCGAAAATGTGGTGCTCAGAATCAGGGATCATGGCGAGGGCATCTCGCGCACCAAGTTGGATCAATATCAAAAGGATGGAACCAACGTAGGGGTTGGCCTCGTCGGCATGCGAGAACGCGTGAGAGAGCAGGGAGGCCAGTTTGAGATTCAGTCCAGCGCGCAGGGAACACTCCTGACGGTGACCATCCCTTTGCACGCGAGCGTAGAGGCGTGGTCGCACGCTGAACCCGGCGCTGCTTGAGAAACGAGCGCTCTTGGCGAACCGGCGTATAAAATGAATATGCATGAGTTCGCCTAAACCCGAGATCGAGTCGACCCCTAAGCCCCAGTCCGAGACGCCTTCGGCGCCTTCTAACTTCATCCGCGACATCATCGTGGAAGACCTGAAAACGCATAAGTATGCGACATCGGTCCAAACTCGGTTCCCTCCCGAGCCGAATGGCTATCTGCATATCGGCCACGCCAAGGCGATTTGCCTGGATTTTGGGCTGGCCGACGAATTTGGCGGGAAGACCAACCTGCGCTTCGACGATACCAACCCTTCCAAGGAAGAGACCGAATACGTCGAGTCGATCATGGCTGACGTGAAGTGGCTGGGTTTCGAATGGGAAGGCCTGTTCTACGCGTCAGACTACTTCGATCAGCTATATGCCTGGGCCGTGCAGTTAATCAACGCGGGCAAAGCTTATGTGGACGATCAATCCGCAGATGAAATTCGCAAGAACCGCGGAACGCTTACTGAAGCGGGTAAGAACAGCCCCTTCCGCGATCGATCCGTTGACGAGAACTTGAGTCTTTTTGAGCGAATGCGGCAAGGTGAATTCCCCGACGGCTCGCGAGTCCTGCGCGCGAAGATTGATATGGCATCGCCCAACCTGAACATGCGCGATCCGGTGATGTACCGCATACTGCATGCGGAACATCATCGCACCGGAAACAAGTGGCCGATCTATCCGATGTACGACTACGCGCATGGGCAGTCGGATTCTCTTGAAAGGGTCACCCACTCGATGTGCACTCTCGAGTTCGAAGATCACCGGCCGCTTTATAACTGGTTCATCGAGAACCTGGGAATCTTTCCATCTCAGCAAATCGAATTCGACCGTCTGAATCTGACCTACACCATCCTGAGCAAGCGGAAGCTGTTGCAACTAGTGCAAGAGGGGCATGTGTCGGGATGGAACGATCCCCGCATGCCTACGATCTCCGGCATCCGGCGCCGTGGCTATACCCCTGCGGCTGTTCGAAATTTCTGTGGAGCGATCGGAGTATCCAAAACGAATGGCTCAATTGAACTGGCGATGCTGGAGCACTTCGTCCGTGAAGACCTGAATAAGACAGCGCCGCGAGTGATGGCAGTCCTGCATCCCCTCAAGGTTGTAATTGATAACTACCCTGAAACAACGGTCGAGGAAATGGATGCGGTCAATAACCCTGAAGACGCGGCGGCAGGCACTCGCAAAGTACCGTTCGCACGCGTGCTGTACATCGAACAGGATGACTTTCGCGAGGATCCGCCTAAAGGTTACTACCGTCTATCTCCAGGGCGTGAGGTGCGCCTCCGCTATGGCTACTTCGTCACCTGCACAAGTGTTGTGAAGAACGAAAAAGGTGAGGTTATTGAGGTTCATTGCACCTACGATCCCGCAACCCGTGGTGGTAACGCGCCGGATGGACGCAAGGTGAAATCGACCATCCACTGGGTCTCAGCAGCGCACGCAGTCGATGCCGAAATCAGAATGTATGAAACGCTCTTCACTAAGGAAGATCCCAACAGGGTCGATGAGGGGCAGGACTTCACGGCAAATCTCAATCCCAATTCACTCGAAACGTTGCGCGACTGCAAGCTGGAACCCTCGCTAGCCGGCCCGAGGATCGAGAGCCGATATCAATTTGAACGTCTGGGATACTTTTGCGTAGACCCTGACTCAAGAGCAGGCAAACCCATTTTCAATCGGACTGTGGCCCTCAAAGACACCTGGGCCAAGGTGGAAAAAAAGCAATCGGGGAAATGACGGCTAAGCAGCCGCCGCGTGGTCCTTCGCGAACACACCGTTTAGCGCGTGCAAAACAACTGGCGTGCTGAACATCACGGCTGTGAAGAGCAGGTCCCCTATTACTGCATTCCGGAAAAATGGCAGCGCCAACGTGTAGCTCGTCATCAGTCCAGACCAGTTCTTAGGATACATATCCCAGCAGGCCCATACCGCGAAGTTACTCAGAAGGAAAAACGACACGGAACTAGCCAACGAGGCACCTGCCAGCCGCAGTGGCTTCGCATTCTCTCGCAGTGTAGTGCCGAGCAGGAGAATTGCGGCATACCAGACCCAGCTCACGTAGTGATCCCAGGTGAAGGGATAGTGATAATGGAACTTGGTCAGTAGCACATCGGACACGGCCAACGCAGCGAAGGGCACCCACATGTACCGACGCGAGCCTCGTGCGCCGTAGAACAGCAGCGCAGCCGCTACTGGTGTGAAGGTGAACGGATGGTCCATGAACCGTACTACCACCGCGAGCGCAACGAATAAGTAGGCCAGCATGATCTCCTCATCAAACGTAAATAATGATTGTGGCCTCTTGCTTCACGGCAGTCAAGCACAGGCTGCCACATGAGGATGTGATAAGTACCAGGCTTCTAGCGACCCGCGCGGTTCCCGCCTCTCTCAGATCGCGGCCCTACGCTCTCGCTCACCACCTGTAAGTTGCCATCCAGTTCTACAGTGGCAGATAACCTGTTCGTCGCCGGATGTTCCGGATCCTGGTAGCGAAGGTCGATGAAGCGGACAAGGTAGCCGGATCCTTGCTCGAGCGGTTCGGCTTCTGCAATTGGATACTGTCCCCAATCGAAATAGATCTGACCTAGGTATGTTTTCTTGGCCGCCAAGGTCACAGGCGTTTCTGGCGCCTTGTAACGAATTCTCATCCTCCCAGCGGGGTCAACCTCAGGGGTTTGTGAATCAATAAGCATGTTCGCGTAAAAGGCCTCCGTCTCGATCACTCCCACCCAGCGGAATGGATTCGACATGTCCGGGTAAGCGGAGCTGCGAATTGCGTTGTCACCTTCATACGTGCGCGCATTCAGGGCATTCACCGCCCGCCGATGTTCGTAATCTCGAAATCCCCAATACAAAAGAACTCCGGACAGAGCTATGAGAGCAGCGATCCGTCCTGGAGGACCCTTCCGGCGCACGCCGATCTCTTCGTTGATCAGCGAGAAAAGCTTTGGCAGAACAAGCCCTCCCACCAACAATACGAGAATGATGGGGTCGACAATGAAGACTACATCCCACGAATACCATCGTTCGGAGATTGGCCAGAATGGACGGACCCCGTAACTGTTGCTGAAGTCGAGGAGTAAATGCGTAAGACCTGCCACATAAGCCATGGCAAAGAGCAGGCCCCATCGCGGAGGAACATCGGGGTTGCGTAGCTTGCGTCCGGTCAACGTCCATAGCACATACACCAGTGCCAGCACTGCAGTGTTGACCAGAATCAGGCCCAGAAACGAATGGGTGAAGCCCCGATGATGCGCGAAGTAAAAGACATTGCCCTTCGCGATGCCGAGGATATCAATGTCGGGAGCCTCAGCGGCGAGGGTCATCGTCAGAGTCGCCAGCGCGGTCTTACGATTCAGTCCTGCTCGTCCCAGGCAGGCTCCGGTTAAGAAATGTGTGACAGGTTCCAACGAACGGAAAGTATCCTCTCAGGCAAAAAGCGCCGTGGTCACAGGAATTGTAATGATGTCCATTTGATCGCCGACGATCCAGTAATAATGCAGATGCCCGGACATTGTTGCTGGTGGAATGCCGAACAACCGGGCTTGCCATGCGGCTTAGAATCATGGCGTAGCATTCGCGTATAGCCATGGCCATATTACGTAGCATCTTCGCCGTCTTGGTCGGCTACCTGATCTTCGCAGTCTCGGGATTTGCGCTGTTCAAATTCTCTGGACACGATCCCCATTCCAGCGACAGCCTGGGGTTCATGATTCTTAGTATCGTCTACGGGGTTTTCTTCGCGGCCTTGGCAGGATTCGTCGCAGCGGCTATCGGAGGCAAGTTTGAGATCGAGCACTCACTTGCGGTGGCAGCCCTCATCGCAGCGGTGGGAGCGGCGTCCCTCTTGATCAGTTCCACCGGCAGTTCGGTGTGGACGCAGCTTGCCGCCTTGCTGGTCATGGCCCCTGCCGCGATGGGCGGAGGCTTCCTTCGATCGCGAATGCTCCACCGAACTGAGTAATCACGCAGGCATCAGTAAGCGGAATGCGCTAGGGATGACGGAGATTTCTGCCGGAAGTGTCCCGAGCAGTTCGCCATCAGCATGAACGAATATCCGTGACGTCGGAGCGTGCGCCTGGCAACGGATGCGATCCGCATACAGTGACTCAATTCCGGCAATCACGCTCTGGCGGGCGAACATTCCATTTAGCACGTATCGCAGATACGCCAATCGGCTCCGAGTGCGAAACCAGACACATCGCACATCGTTGCGCTCAAGTGACGCTCCTGGCGCCAACTCGCGAAGCACTCCTCCAAAATTCCGGATGCGTACAGCCAACAGTTGGGAGACGGAACAACGCTGGGTCACGTCACCAGCCGTCAACTCGGCGTCAAATTCTTCCATTGGGTCAGTGAGCCATAACCGCACGGCATTGAAGTAGTACGCGCCCATCCCGGCGCGATTCTTCATGGTGAGGTTCAATTCGTAAAAAAGATGCGCATCGACGCCTATTCCAACGGTCACGGTGAAATATCGCGACGCTGGTGCGCCATTGATTCCCTGGTAGATTACCCTGCCGGCGGCTACGGACCGCGGTTCAGATTTCAATGCGACTCGTGCCGCCGCTGCAGGAGAGAGAGGCAGGCGCAGATCGTGCGCCAGGGTATTACCTGTCCCCAAAGGAATGACTCCTAAAGCGGTTTCACTGCCGACGAGTCCTTGCAACACGTCATGGATGGTTCCATCGCCACCGCAAGCGAAGATAGTGTCATACCCTTCGGCGATAGCCTGCTTCACTTGTCCTGCGATATCAACAGGAGCTTGCGTCGGTAGCGCGTTGGCTTCGACACCGGCGCTACTCAGCACAGTTACGGCATCATTCACATCCGCGGCACGGCGCGATTTGCGTCGACCTGCGAGCGGATTGTAAAGCAGCACTGCCCTTCGCATAGGGATGGATAAGGCCTCAGCACGGAAACGTTAGGAAACACAGAAACATCATGCAGTTTTGTGAGCGCGGCCGGCTGGCATCAAGAAAAAGCCTACTTCTTTCCTCTTGATCCCCATTCCCACATGCCGAACATGGCCTTCTGCGAGAACGGATAGCCCGTTTGCCGCGCCAGCGTTGCGACCTGTCCTCTGTGGTGTGCGTCATGCGCGATCAGGTAGCCGACAAATCCTGCCACATCGGGACGAAATCCCTTGATTCGCCCATCGCCCTCAACGGCTGCTTTCACTACCGCCGCCAGTGCAGAATAGCTCTGATCAAAGGCTTTGGCGGCCTGGGCAGGTGTAGCTTTCGCTTTATCCAACTGATCAGGGATCTTACTTCCCTTGGTGGCTGCTTTCAGCCACATCACACGAACGTTATGCATATGCGCCACGATCGCCGCGATATCCCTACCTTTGCCCGAGGGAGGATCGGCGCGCCATGCCTCTGCGGGTAGATTCTCCAGCATGAACTGATTGATTCTTTCGTTGGTTTCGAAAGAATGAAGCAGCGCTTCCGACAGAGACCACGCGACGGCAGGAGTTTTCGGCATCACTTCCCCTGTTTCGCAGACAGGTTAACATCACAGCTCCAACAATTGCGCCCTGACGGCTTTTTCTACTAAGCTATCAATAACTTTCCCCTGGGTTCATTTCATTCTTACGACCTTTAATCATCCCGATAGGAGGGATATCTGTGAAATTTTGGATCTGGGTTCTGTTCTTGTTGAATCTGGGCGGCATAGCAGTCGCTCAGGAGCATCCGTCTCACATGCAAACCAAGCCGGCAACGCTGGTTACTGGTCTTGGAGATTTACATCATCCGACTTCGACGAAAAATGCCGATGCGCAGAAGTTCTTCGATCAAGGTCTCCGTTACATCTATGCTTTTAACCACGACGAGGCGGCGCGGTCGTTTGCTCGTGCCACTGAACTCGACCCCAAATTCGCCATGGGGTTTTGGGGTATCGCAGAAGCGATAGGACCGAACTATAACGACCCGGCCAGTGCAGATCGTTTTAAGGCCGCACACGACGCCATTCAAAAGGCTGTCGACCTGGAAGCCAATGCCACTCCCAGCGAAAAAGCCTACATCGACGCTATGGCGCTTCGCTTCCCTGCCGATCCGAACGCTGATCTGCGCAAAGCTGCAGAGGCATACCACGACGCCATGCGCGAAGTGGTGAAGCAGTTTCCGGACGATCTGGATGCAGCCACGCTTTTCGCTGAATCCGGTATGAATCTGCATCCTTGGGGATTGTGGCATCCGGATGGAACGCCGGAAGTGAACACCGAGGAAATCGTCTCTACCTTGGAATCGGTGATCCGCCGCGATCCGAACCACATGGGTGCGATTCACTATTACATCCATGCCGTCGAAGCCTCGCGCAGTCCTGAACGAGCGCTCGCCGCAGCAAATCGTTTAGCAGCCTTGGCTCCTGGCGCCGGGCACCTCGTTCACATGCCGGCACACGTCTATATCCGCACTGGCGACTATGCCTCCGCGGTCAAAACAAACGAGGCGGCGGCCGCTGCCGATGAGGCATACATCAAGGCCAGTGGAGTGCAGGGCATTTACCCGATGATGTACTACAGTCACAACCTGCACTTCATCGCCATGTGCGCCAGCATGAATGGCGATTACGCGGAAGCCAAGAAGAGTGGCGATCTGCTGTTTGCCCATGTCGCTCCTGCAATCAAAGACATGCCGCCGCTTGAGGGGTTCGCTACCATTCCTCTCGCGATCGATGTTCGCTTTCACAAGTGGGCTGAAATTCTGAAGACTCCTCAGCCCGACCCCTCGATGAAAACCGTGACCGTGTTCTGGCATTTTGCGCGTGGGATGGCGTTGGCAGGGACTGGCAAAGTCGATGAGGCCACCAAGGAATACCAGGTGGTCGCGGACGCTGAAGCCGCGACTCCGCCGGATGTGGTCTTCGCCATGCCGGTGAATAACAAGACAAAAGATGTTTTGAAGATTGCCAAGAATGTTCTGAATGCCAAGATTTCTATGGCAAAGGGTGATATGCCCGGTGCGATCGCCATGCTGAAAGAGGCCGTGAGCGTTCAGGACTCACTGAAATATAACGAACCTCCGGATTGGTTCTTTCCGGTTCGCGAAACTCTCGGCGTCGCCTACTACATGAGTGGGGATCCGAAAGCAGCGGAGGCTACTTTCCGTGCCGATCTGGCAAAGAATCCCCGCAACCCGCGGTCGCTTTTTGGTCTGGAGCAGGCGCTGAAAGTGCAGAAGCGCGACTACGATGCAAGCTTCGTGAACAAGCAATTTGAGGCATCGTGGAAGGGCTCTGCGCTGAAGCTGGAGGATCTAGTGTGAGGTCATAAAGAGAATTAGGCTTCTCACTTCAAAATGGGCCCGCAACTCGTGGACGGATGACACTGGTTCAGAGTGGCGGGCCCGCGTTTTGGCTGCTTCATCTCTGCTAATCTTTTCTTGATGCCCGATCTCGCCAAGAAAATCGAATTTCTGCGCGAGCAGATCCGCCGTCACGAGTATCTCTATTACGTTCTTGATAATCCGGAAATCAGCGACGCCGACTTTGATGTCCTGATGTTCGAACTCAAGCGACTGGAGACGGAACATCCGCAACTGATCACTCCTGATTCGCCGACACAACGCGTTGGTGGAAAACCACGCGAGGGCTTCGTTAAGGCACCGCACTCTTCGCCGATGCTGTCGCTCGACAACACCTATAGCGAGGAGGAACTCCGTAACTGGGAACGGCGAGTGCACGAATTGTCCGGACGCAAGGACATTGAGTACGTCTGCGAGCTCAAGCTCGATGGCATGTCGCTCGCCCTGCAATACGAAGACGCTAAGCTGGTGCGAGGCGTTACACGTGGGGACGGCACAGTCGGAGAAGATGTCACCTTGAATGTGCGCACGGTGCGTTCGATTCCTCTTTCCGTGTCTCGTGATGCGATGAAGAAAGCAGGGCTTCCGGCAAATTTTGAAACGCGCGGCGAGATGCTGATGCCAATCTCCGCCTTTCGGCGCATGAACGAAGAACGCGAACAGAAAGGCCTGTCGGTATTCGCCAATCCGCGTAATGCCACCGCGGGTACAGTCCGTCAACTCGAGCCCAGCATCACCTCACAACGTCGCCTCGATTACTTCGCCTACGCTCTGTTGGAGAACGGCCGTACTTTTCTCCCCCGCCACTCAGAGACGCTTGACGCGCTTGAAACGGCTGGGTTCAAGGTCAATCCCTATCGCACGGTAGCCAAGAATATTGAGGGCGTCTGGGAATTTATTCAGCAGTGGGAAGCAAAACGTGAAGCCTTGCCGTACGAAATCGATGGGATTGTTGTCAAGGTTGATCGGACATCCCTGCAGCAGGAACTGGGATACACCGGTAAAGCACCTCGCTGGGCAATTGCCTATAAGTACGCGGCCCGCTCTGGTGTTACGCAGGTCGAAGATATTTCAGTTCAAGTGGGCCGTACCGGCAAGCTGACGCCGGTTGCGATGTTGAAACCGGTTCCCATTGGCGGCACCACCGTTAGTCGCGCCACTCTGCACAACATGGATGAGATTGAGCGCCTCGGAGTAAAAATCGGCGATTGGGTAGAAGTCGAACGTGGCGGAGATGTGATTCCGAAAGTCACTCGCGTAGTCGAAGACAAATCACATCCACGTGGACACAAGAGATTTTCGATGCCGGAGCATTGCCCGATCTGCGGAACGAAAATCGTTCGCACAGAGGGCGAGGTGGATTACCGCTGCGTCAACGCGAACTGCCCAGCAAAGCTGCGCGAGAGCATCCTTCACTTTGCGTCGCGCCATGTCATGAACATCGAAGGAATGGGCGACGCACTGGTGAACCAGCTCACCGATCGAGGCATGGTGAAGAATGTTGCCGACATTTACGCGATCACGAAAGCGGATTTGCTTAGCCTCGAA
>Ga0126369_10003632_pt1 | contig 11148 bp, 10 predicted proteins | sample PanSoiMetaPlot_1_FD_109646 | JGI IMG/M metagenome (GOLD analysis project Ga0126369, IMG submission 109646) | Tropical forest soil microbial communities from Panama - MetaG Plot_1 | ecosystem: Environmental > Terrestrial > Soil > Tropical forest > Bulk soil | place: Panama | collected 2016-02-17
GCTCGCTGAGCTTGCCGAGCGTGCCGGCGGCTCGTGCGATCTTGCAGCGTATATCCTCACCGCAAACACAGCGGCCGAAGCCTTTGCGCATGCCGAGGCGGAAGGCGTTGCGCTCGGCGACGAGGTCGCGCGCGCCGCCCAGGACACCGCGGCTGCCGTGGTGGCGGGCAAAGGCATTGAGGTCGAGGTCGCGTTGTTCGACCGCGAGGGGCGGCTCGTTGGCCGTGCGCCGTTCGCGGCCACTCATGCCACGCCTCCGCGGAAGCGCCGCCGGTAGTTCGCGTCGTAGAGCGCACTGTCGCGGAAGTCTTCTGCTGCCAAGGCGCGGCCAACCAGGATCAGCGCCGTGCGCTCGGTGGGGTGGGCCAAGAGCCTGGCGCCGATATCGCCAAGCGTGCCGCGCACGATCTTCTCCTCAGGCCAGCTCGCATGGGCGACCACAGCGACCGGGCAATCCGCGCCATAAAACGGGATCAATTCGGCAACGACTCTATCGAGAGCATGGATGGCGAGATGGATGGCGAGCGTGGCGCCTGTCGCAGCGAAGGCGGCGAGGGTTTCGCCTTCCGGCATGCGCGAGGCGCGGCCTGATACGCGCGTGAGCACCACGCTTTGCGCAATTTCAGGCACGGTCAGCTCGCGTCCGAGCGTGGCTGCCGCCGCGGCGAAGGCAGGTACCCCAGGCGTGAGCGTGTAGGGAATGCCGCGCTGATTGAGCCGGCGCAGCTGCTCGGCCAGAGCGCTGAAGACGGAAAGATCGCCCGATTGCAGTCGAGCGACGTCGAGACCTTCCTCATGTGCAGCGACGAACTCGGCCTCCATCTCGTCGAGCGACATTGCAGCGGTGTCGACGATGCGGGCGCCGGGCGGGCAAAAGGCCAGCAATTCCCGAGGGATGATCGAGCCGGCATAGAGGCAGACAGGGCAGCTGGCGATGAGATCGCGGCCGCGCACGGTGATGAGGTCGGCAGCGCCGGGCCCAGCGCCGATGAAATGCACCGTCATGGCGAGGAGTCCGTCTCGGCCAGTGCGCAAGTCGCCGGGCCGAGCGCGATACGCGAAAGGACAAGCTTCGCGTCGGGGCCGCCTGCGGCAAGGGCCGCGGCCTCGGCGACCGACGGCACGCCCTTGAGCGCGAGAACGCGGTCCGACCGGCTCTCGCAACGCGCAGCTGCGGCTTCGAGGTCAGGTTGCGGAACGAAGAGAAGGGGTAGGCCGTAGAGCAGCGCCACGGCGGCAATGCCTGATTCCTCGCCCTTGTCTGCCGGCGCGGCTATGGCACCGAGTCTGTCCTGCGCAAACCCGGCTTGCTCAAGCGCGGCGGCGATCACGGCTTCGATCTCCGCCGTGGATGTCCCTTTGCGGCAGCCGATGCCGGCAACGATCATGGCTTCACCCACACCCACTGGGTCACGGGCATGGCGGCGCGCCACCCGGTCTTGCCGCCGAGGGCTTCAGCGCGCGAGATGGCGATGCGGGTGAGCGTGCCGCCTAAGACCGTGTGCCGCGCGGCAAGCTCAACCTCGGTCTCGAGCGTCACGGCATTGATCACCAGCTGTCCTCCGGGGCGAAGCGCGGCGGTTGCCGCATCAAGCACGCCGGGAGTGCTGGCTCCGCCGCCAACGAAAATCGCATCGGGCACGGGCAGCTCTTGCAAGACTTCAGGCGCGCGGCCTTCAACCACCTCGAGCCCTGGCACGCCGAAGGCGGCGGCGTTGCGGCGGATGCGGGCGGCACGGTCCTCCCGCGGTTCGATGGCAACGGCGCGCATGGATGGGTCAGCCAGCATCCATTCAATCGCGACCGAGCCGGAACCTGCGCCAATGTCCCAAAGCAACTCGCCGCGCAGCGGCGCGAGCGAGGAGAGGGTAATCGCGCGGATCTCGCGTTTGGTGATCTGGCCGTCATGCTCGTAGAGTGCATCGTCGAGACCAGCGCTAAAGGCGATCACCCGCGCGCCTATGGTAGCTTGGACCTCGATGGCGAGGGTGTTGATCGGGGCGATGTCCATAAGGTTGAATCCCGCAGCCGTCGTCGAGCGGATGCGCTCGCTCGCGCCGCCAAGCGCCTCGAGCACGGTGAGGCACGAGGCGCCGAACCCAGTCTCGGTGAGGAGGCGCGCGAGTGCGGCCGGCCCGCCGCTGTCGGACGTCAGCGCGAGTACGCGCGCACCTGGATGGAGATGCGGGCGGAGGCGGTCGATCTTGCGGCCGTGAACCGACACCAGCGCAATATCGGGAAGGGCCCAGCCAAGCCGCGCGGCGGCGAGACTGAAGGCTGACGGCGCAGGTACCACAACCGTCTCCTCTGGCCTGACGTGGTTGGCGAGCACCGAGCCAACGCCGTAGAAGAAAGGATCGCCGGAGGCGAGAACGCAAACCTGGTGGCCGCGCATCGCAAGCACTTCGCCGACGGCGCGCGAGAAGGGGCTCGGCCAGGGCTTCGCCTCTCCACGGATGAGCTGGTTTGCGAGCGCAAGGTGACGCTCGCCGCCAAACACGACGTCGGCGCCCGACACAAGACCGCGCGCGACCGAGCTCAGGCCCTCGACGCCGTCCTCGCCGATGCCGGCGATGGACAGCCAGCGCTTCGGTGAGGCAGGTTCCGGCATGGTCCGACGTTCAGCGCGCACGAGCCGCATCCTCATCCTCGGCGGAACGATCGAGGCAAGGCTGCTTGCTGAGGCTCTTGCCCGGCGCCCCGGTCTCGCGGTGACGTTGTCGCTCGCCGGCCGCACGGCTAAGCCCCTGCCCCAGCCAGTACCGGTGCGGGTCGGCGGCTTCGGCGGCGCTAAAGGCCTGGCGGACTATTTGCGCGGCAAGAAGATCGATGCGCTGATCGACGCGACACACCCTTACGCCGCGACCATCTCCGCCAACGCGGCCGAAGCCGCGCGCAAGACGGGTGTGCCACTGCTGGCGCTCACGCGCGCGGCGTGGACGAAGGTCGATGGCGACAGTTGGGTTGAGGTTGCGACAATCGATGAGGCAGTGCGCGCACTCGGGCAGGCGCCGCGCCGCGTGTTCCTCGCGCTTGGGCGCAAGGAGCTTCAACCGTTCACCGCGGCGCCGCAGCATGTCTATCTCATCCGCAGCGTCGATCCGATCGACCCTCCACTCGCAGTGCCGCACGCGATCTGCATCGCCGCGCGCGGGCCGTTCAACGAGGCCGAGGACCGTGCCCTGCTGAAGCGCCACCGCATCGACGTGGTGGTGGCAAAGAACAGCGGCGGGACTGCCACCTACGGGAAGATTGCCGCGGCGCGCACGCTTCAGCTCCCGGTGATCATGCTGGCGCGGCCGGCACTGCCAGAGGTTCCTTCCCTTGCGACGGTGGAGGAGGCGCTTGCCTGGCTCGATCATGCGATCGCCTCCTCGACAGCGCGCGGCGTGTAGACGAGCGGCGTGCGACCTTCGCGGTCGATGATGCGCGTCTCGCGCGAGCCGACGATGATGAGTGTCGCCATGTCGGCGGGCGTATCGCTCGCGCCAGCGAGAGTAGTTACCGTCACCGCCTCGTCACCGCGGCCAACCGCACGGCCGAAAATGACCGGCGTAGTTCCCGGCAGGTGGCGGGCAAGGCGCGCGAAGGCTTTGCCGAGCTGCCAAGGCCGCGCGCGCGAGACCGGGTTGTAAAGCGCGATCACGAAACCTGCGCCCGAGGCGGCGTCGAGGCGCCGCTCGATCAGCTCCCAAGGCTTGAGATTGTCCGACAGAGACAGCGCGCAGAAATCATGTCCGAGCGGCGCGCCTGCGCGCGCAGCGGCCGCGAGCATGGCGGTAATTCCCGGAACGATTGTCACGTCGAGTGCACGCCAGGAGTCAAGACCAGCCGCGATCTCCTCGCACACCGAAGCCGCCATGGCGAACACGCCAGGGTCTCCGCCCGACACGATGGCGACATTGACGCCTGATGCCGCGTGACTCAGCGCGGCCCGCGCCCGTTCCGCTTCCTCACGATTGTCTGAAGCGTACCGCGACTGACCTGCGCGCGACCGAATGCGGTCGAGATAAGCCCCATAGCCGTAAAGCGCTGTGGCCTCGCCGAGCGCATCGAGCGCCTCGCGCGTGAGGTAGCGGTCGTCGCCTGGGCCAAGCCCGACGATCGAGAGTTTGCCGCTCATGGCCGCGCCTCCCAGCCCGGCACCAGCACAATGGCGAAATAGGGCGCGTAAGTGTCGAGCTTGTCGATGAGCGGCATGATAGCGGCATTGGTCATGGTGCCGCGCTCGACATAGATCGCGCGCTCGAGCCGGCCGGCACGGTCGAGCGCGCGCCGGACCTTGGCAAGGTGGCGGCCGATCTTCATCACCACCGCAGCATCGGCGTCAGCGAGGCGGCGCTCCAACTCAAACTCGGGAAGCGTGCCAGGCAGTACGGTGAACACGTCATCGCCTTGCGCGATCGGCTTTCCGATGGCCGACCAACAGCCGGACATGCCGGTCACGCCGGCAATGACTTCGGTCGGATAGCGCCGCGCGAGCCGAATATGGAGATGCATGTAGGAGCCGTAGAACAAGGGATCGCCCTCGGCGATGACGGCGACCGTGTGGCCTCGGTCGAGATGTGCGGCGATTTGTGCCGCCGCGCCGTCGTAGAACGCGCGCAGGGTCTCGCGATAGGAAGCATCCTCCTTCGGGATTTCGGTCGTCACGGGATAGAGCAGCGACAGCTCCTCGACTCCCGGCCTGAAATGCTTGGCCGCAATGGTCCGCGCGTTGCTCGCGTTGCCGGTCTTGGCCAAATGGGCGATGACGTCGGCTTCACTGAGCGCAGCGATGGCATTCAGCGTGAGCAGCCCTGGATCTCCGGGGCCGACCCCGACGCCGATGAGACGGCCTGTGGTCATATTCCCTCCTTGGCGAGCGCGTTGACCGCCGCAGCCGTCGTGGCGCTGCCACCCATCCGCCCGCGCACGATGAGATAAGGCACGCCACAGGAATTTGCCGCGAGCGCTTCCTTGGCCTCGGCGGCGCCGACGAAGCCCACGGGAATGCCGACGATTGCCGCTGGCTTAGGGGCACCGGCCTCCAGCATTTCGAGCAGGCGGAACAATGCAGTCGGCGCGTTGCCGACAGCGACGACAGCACCGTCGAGCTTGTCGCGCCACAGCTCGAGCGCCGCGGCAGAGCGCGTGGTGGCGAGCTTCGCGGCAAGGTCGGCTGTGCGCGGATCGCGCAGCGTGCAGATGACCTCGTTCTTGGCGGGGAGCCGCGCCCAAGTGATGCCGTGCGCCACCATCTCGGAATCGCACAGGATCGGCGCGTTGCGCTTGAGCGCCGCGCGCGCCGCGGCGACGAACCCAGGCGCGAATTCGATCAGCATGGCTATCTCGACTTGGCCAGCGGCATGGATCATTCGCACGGCGATATCGGCTTCCTCGGGCGTGAAGCGGCAGAGGTCGGCTTCGGCGCGGATAATGGCAAAGGAGCGCTCATAGATGGCCGCACCGTCGCGGAGATACTGCTTAAGCATCTACCGTCTCCCTCCGTTGTGGTGCGGGCAGGACCTCAGCAACGAAATCGGCCGGATCAATGTAACGCTGCGGCCTCGCGCGCGCCGTGCCGTTGTGGACGACACCGCAGCCTCCGGGCGTGCCGACGACGGTGAGCGGGGCGAGACCCGGATATGCGCAACCTTTGGCGCAGCCGGAGACATGCACGGCAATGTCGTCGCCGGAAAGCGGCAGGTGCTCGGCGAGCTCTGCTGCAAGCGGCCGTGCCGCGATCAGACCCGATGCACATGCTGGAGCGCCGGGGCAGGCGACGATGCGATGGCGCGGATCACGCGAATCCACCACGAAGCCGAGGCCGTACGCTGCCGTCGCCAGCACAAAGCCGGTCATCTCGTCGATGGGCCCAAGGAGAAGGGTGCGACCAGGCGCAGGCCTCGCCCAGGTCGCGCCGTTTGCGCGAGCCACGCCGGCAAACGCCATCAGATCGCCGGCCGAGGCTTGACCGAATGCGAGCGCCACGCCGATCGCGCATCCCTTGCCGCTCAGTCTGTGCAGTCCGATTGGTTCCGCGCGCTGTCGGCGTGGCAAAGGCTCCGCGCGAGCCATGCGATTTCCGACAGCCTTGCCGAAGTTACCAATGCCATCGCTTTGCAGCAGGTCGGCAGCGCGCGCCGCAGGGCCGCTCGTGGCGATCAGCACGAGGATGCGCATTGCGATATCGATGGCATCGTCAAGCGCGACAAGGTTGAGCGGTGTCGCCGAAGCTGCATCGCCAGCGATTGAGACGTGAAGCCTGGTTCCCTCGGCGCTCTCAATTGCCCGCAGACGAAGATCGGCGGTTAGCGCATCAAGGTGGAGGCATCCGCCGCCGTCGATCACCACAGAAACCTTCGGCGCGAGCCGAAGCTCGTGTGCAGCAATAGCGCGGCGGAGGGATGAGGCGAGCGCATCGGCATCGATCAGCGCAGCGGGATCGTCGGGAAGTGGACCTGAGAGCACCGGCGCACGCTCGCATAGCTCGATATCGAGACCCGCGACGGCGGAGGCAAACAGCGGCGCGGAAACAGGCGTCAGCCCGCGCACTTGCAGGCTACCGCGCGAGCTAATCTCCATCATCCCGTTGCCGTGCTCCTGCGCTGCGGCGCAGAGGCCGATGAAGGCATCGAGAGGAATCGGTCCCGCGGTCACGAGGCGCGCAAGGAGCCCGTCCCCGGTTTGCATCGGCTTTGCCAGACGCGGGCAGGCGCCGCGAGCGTGGGGTACGGTCATGGCGACGCCTCCGCCTGAAGATCCGCGAAAGCAGTATCGTTCCGCCGCGGGTGCCAAAGACCCTTACGGCGCGCCGTCTCGAGTCGGTCGGCGATCGCCTGCGCGGCTTCGGGATTCTCGCGTAGCAGAAACGCGCGCACCATGGGATCGGCGAGATAGGCCTCGTGCACGAGATCGAATAGGGTGCTCGAGACTGCGCCGGTGGTCTCGGCGAAATCGACGAGCCGGTCCACAGTCTCGGCAAGCTCGGCCGCGCCGCGTGCCCCGAGGCGCATCATCCCTTCGATGAAGCGCGGATTGGTGGCGCGGCCGCGCACGATGCGAGCGAGCGCCTGAGGGAGCGCGCGCGCCCGCGGCCGCTCGGGGTTGGTGGTGTCGAGCACGATGAAATCGGGACCGCGGCCGAGCGACGAAGCGGCAGCGGCGAAACCTCCGATATGAGCGACATCCTCTGCCCCTTCGAGCAGATCGCGGGTCGGATCGTTGCTTGGATGCAGGAGCAGATCGGCGCCTGCCACTTGGGCGGCAAAGCCGCCATCTCGACGTCTGCCCTCGCCTTCTGTGCCGCTATAGGCGTGGGAGGTGGCGGCGAGATAGGCAGCACCAATCTCGGCCTCATCTGCATCACGGCCGAGCAGGTCTTCGGCGCCGGCGCCGTAAGCGCCGGGGGCATTGCCGAAGATGCGGTCGAGCCTACCGCCGCGTGCAGCACGCGCAGCTGCAGCCAGGGGATTCTCGTCGTTGTCTTCCTCGCGTTCGGCGACGAGCCGTGCCGCGGCATCGAGAAGGGCGATCTGCGCCGGAAACAGGTCGCGGAACAAGCCGGAGATGCGCCACGTGACGTCGACGCGCGGGCGGCCCATCGCCGCGGTAGGCAGAACCTCGATGCCGGTGACGCGGCCGGTCGCGCTATCCCACACCGGGCGGCAGCCCATGAGCGCGAGCCCTTGCGCGATCTCCTCGCCGCCGGTCCTGAGCGTGGCGCTCCCCCACAGGTCGATGACAAGCGCGCGCGGCATCTCGCCATGGGTCTGGAGATAGAGGCGGATCACCTCCTCGGCGGCGAGGCGGCCGAGCTCCATCGCTGTCGGCGTGGGCAAGAGGCGCGGGTCTGCGGTGAACAGATTACGGCCGGTGGGGAGCACGTCGCGGCGACCGCGTTGCGGTGATCCCGCAGGGCCTGGGTTCACGCGCTTGCCGTCGAGCGCTGCGATCAGAGCGTCGCGCTCGGCCTTGGCGCTCGCGCACCATTGCGGGTCGTTCGTCTCGGTGGCAATCCGGCCATAGACATGCAGCCCATCCTTGATGGCGAGGTCCTTCAGGTCGCAAAGCCAGGCGTCGATCTTACGCAGGGCCTCGTCGGGGTGAAGGTCGCGTTCCGCGCCGGCTTCGTGCGCCAAGCCACTATCTCGTGCCCTCTCGATAATGAGCTTGGCCAACCGCCCGCGCAGGCGCCGGTCGAGTCCGTCTGCCACCGCGTATTCATCGACCAGGCGTTCGAGCTCGCGCGTCGCACCTGATAATCCGCCTTCGGTAAGAGACGGAGGCAAATGGCCGATGGTCACCGCGGCGATGCGGCGCTTCGCCTGCGCGGCCTCCCCGGGATTGCTCACGATAAATGGGTAGACCACCGGTAGCGGCCCGACGACGGCTTCAGGGAAGCACGAGCCCGTCAGCGCCACGGCCTTTCCCGGCAGCCATTCGAGCGTGCCGTGCGCGCCCATATGCAGGAGCGCATCGGCCTTGAAGCTGCGGCGCAGCCAAAGGCCGAAGGCGAGGAGGGCGTGGCGAGGTGGGAGCGCAGGATCGTGATAGGCGGCACGGCGCTCATGAACATTGCCGCGGTCTGGCGGCAGCGCGACGAGGATGTTGCCGAAACGGGCGGCGCGGAAGCGGAAGGCGCCGTCGCGGACATAGGGATCGCGTTCCGGATCGCCCCACGCCGCCGCGATGCGACTCCCGGTTTCAGCGGGCAATTCGGCGAGAAGCAGGGAGTAGTCGGCGAGTGAAAGCGCAGGCTTGTGCAAGCCGAGCTCGAGTTGCGCGAGCAACACACGCGGGTCTTCGGCGCGATCCCGCACGTGGTATCCCGCCACAGCGAGGTCGGAGAGCAGCGCGACGATGCTCTGCGGCACATCGAGTCCGACCGCGTAGCCTGCACGCCCGCCGGCGGCCGGGTAGTCTGGCATCAGAACTGCGACGCGGCGTTCGCCTCGCGAAAGCGTCCGCAGCCGGACAAGAGCAGCAACCCGATCAGCCACGAGCGCGATGCGGTCAGTCTCGGGACGGCTGGCAAAGGCGGTGAAACCGAGCGCATCGTCCGCCGGCAGAGCATCCTTGAAGGCGATGGCCCCAGCGAGCACGCGCCCGTCAAGCTCAGGCAGTACGACATGCATGGCCAGATCTGCGGGACCAAGCCCGCGCGGGCTTTCCTGCCAGGCGGCGCGCCGCGTGGTGGCGATTACGGCTTGCAGCACAGGCGCGTCAACCGCATCGAGCGCGGAAGCCTCGTTGTCACTAGCGGCGGCGAAGGCGGTGGTGGTGACAATTGCTGCGGGCGCGAGACGCGACAGCGCGTCGCGCACGAAGGCGTTGGCTTCGGAGTCCTTGAGGCTTGGAACGAAGATCGGTGCGGGTGCGAGCCCACGCTGTTGCAGCGCCTCGCATAGCGCGTCAATCGGAGCGGTATCCGCGGCGAGAAAGGCAGAACGGTAGAAAAAAACCGGCACGACTGAGCGCCCTGGCGTAAGCGATGCCAGCAGCTGATCGAGAGAAACCGCGCCCGCTCCTGGAAGGTAGCCGCCCATGCGCGGCACGGTTTGCGGCCCTATCGCCGGCAAGGAACAGCCCGCATAGCCAGCGAGGCGGTGAAGCAAAGCCTGCAAATTCTCGCGCCCGCCTTCACGGAAATAGGAGAGGAGCGCGGTAAGCTCGTCAGGCGGGAAAGTCGAGGCCTCATCGAGCCGCTTGTCGTCGCGGTCTTCGCCGGGAAGCACGGCAAGCGCCGTGTTGCGCTCGCGCGCGATTGCCGAGAGCGCGTCGACGCCGTAGCGCCACCAATCGAGCCCGCCGAGCAGCCGGACCACGATCACCTTGGCGTGCCGCCCGACCTTGTCGATCCAGAGATCGATCGACATCGGGTGACGCAGATCGCGAAGATGCGCGAGCCTGAGGCTCGGAAGGTTCTCCTTCTCCGCCGCATACGCAGAGGCAAGCCCGGAAAGATCGCTGTCGGCGAAGGACAAGACCACGATGTCGCCCGGTGACTGGCCGAGGTCGCGCGGTTCGACGATATCGTCGAGGGTTGCTGACGTGGTCTGGAGGAGATGCATGGCTTAGCCTGCGAGAGACTTCGTCACGGCCGCGCGGTCGAGGCCTTTCAAGCCAATCACCACGAGGCTCCCTTGGCGTGGCTCCGACGCAGCCCACGGTTTGTCGTAATAGTGGCTGACGCGCGGGCCGACCGACTGGATCAAGAGCCGCATCGGTTTGCCCGAAACGGCGAGAAAACCCTTCATTCTCAGAACATTATGCGCTTCCGCCACAGAGGCGATACGCCTGGCCGCCGCGGCGGGATCGCTGACCTCTGCCATGTCCACGACGAAGCTCTCGAAGTCGTCATGGTCGTGCTCCAGCTCGTCGTCGTGAAGCGTCTTGCGATTTTCGACGTCGTCCTCGGTGCCGACGCCAAGGCCGAGCAGCGCCGCGGGATCGACCTTGCCATCGGCGACTGCGACGACCCGCACCGCGCGGGGCAGCGCGCCCGAGACGGTCGCCATGGCCCTCTCGATACCGGCGTCGTCGAGCAGGTCGCGCTTGTTGAGCACAACGAGGTCGGCGCAAGCGATCTGATCGCCGAACACCTCCTCGATCGGATCGTCATGGCCTAGCGCTGTGTCTGCCGCGCGCTGGCGCTTAAGCGCATCGAGGTCAGCGGCAACCTGCCCGTCCGCGAGCGCCGCGCCATCAACCACGGCCACCACGCCATCGACGGTGACGCGGCTCTTGATCGCGGGCCAACGGAAGGCCTGCACGAGAGGCTTCGGCAGGGCGAGGCCTGAGGTCTCGATCACGATGTGCTCGACCGCGGGTTGCCGCGCGAGGATCTGATCGAGGGCGGGAACGAACTCGTCGGCCACGGTGCAGCACAAACAGCCATTGGCGAGCTCGACGATATTCTCCTCGGGGCAGGCCGCGTTCCCGCAGCCTTTCAAGATCTCGCCGTCGATGCCGACATCGCCGAACTCGTTGACGATGACGGCAAGCCTTCGCCCATTGGCATTGGCGAGCACGTGTCGGATCAGCGTGGTCTTGCCCGAACCGAGAAAGCCGGTGACGATGGTGCAGGGGACGCGGGCAAGCGAGATCATTCATCTTCCTCCACGAAATCGAGCGGCGGCACGCGCGCTATCAGGCCGCGCTTCA
>Ga0126369_10003633_pt1 | contig 11148 bp, 12 predicted proteins | sample PanSoiMetaPlot_1_FD_109646 | JGI IMG/M metagenome (GOLD analysis project Ga0126369, IMG submission 109646) | Tropical forest soil microbial communities from Panama - MetaG Plot_1 | ecosystem: Environmental > Terrestrial > Soil > Tropical forest > Bulk soil | place: Panama | collected 2016-02-17
GAGGGCGGCATTTCCGGGCCGGCAGCCGCCGGCGCTTCGAGCTCCGGCTCGACCCCGCCCGGCGCGTTCCTCGCTTGCCGCTGGGCGGGCCGGCGCCTGGACGTCGTGGTCCGTCTGTTCTGGCGCGGCCGCTTCGGGCGATCCCGCTCCGTCACTCGGTGGCCTCGCCAGCGCCGGACGGCCGGGTGCTGAGCTCCTTCAGCCCGATGCCGTGCTGGACGATGGCGCGGGCGACCGCGTCCTGGAGGTCGTCGCCCTCGCCGGTCACCATGAGCCGCTGGATGCCGTCGCCCAGCGCCTCGACCGCCACGTCAGCCACCCCGTTCACGCCGCGGATGTGGCGCTCGGCGGCGGTCGCATCGCCCCGGACCACCACCACGACCGACTGGCCGCGTCTCGCCTCCCGACGCGCGCCCGGCGCCTCGTCCGCGACCACCCGGCCGGCATCCAGGACCAGCACGCGGTCGCACATGCCGTCGACCTCGGTCCGGGCGGGGCCCGACATGACGACGGCGCGCTCGCGGCCCAGGTCCGCGATCAGGTCAGCGACGTCACCGGGCTCGTCGAGGAGCAGCACCTCGGGCTCGTGGACGACGGCCTGCGCCAGGCCGACGCGCCGCCGCAGGTCGGCCGGGAGCCCACCGATCACCGCGCGCCGGTGGTTGCCGAGCCGGCATCGCTCCAGCGCGGCCTCGATCAGTGCCCGGCGGCGTCCGGGCCGCACGCCGCGCAGCCGGCACATCGTGAGCAGGTACGGCTCCACGCGCATCTCGTCGAAGAGCGGCGCCGACTCGGGCAGGAAGCCGACGTGCCGGCGCGCCGCCCGAGACCGCGTGCGCACGTCGTGGCCCGCCACGACCACGCTGCCGGACGTCGGGCTGAGCAGGCCGGCAAGGACGCGGAGCGTGGTCGACTTGCCGGAGCCGGCGGGCCCGACGAGTCCGAGCCGCTGCCCGCGCGCGACGGTGAAGCTGATGTCCACGATCGCTGGGCGGCCGTCGTAGTGCTTGGTGAGCCCCTCTACCTCGATCAACGAACAGCCGCCCATTCTAGTCAGGGCCGCTGTTATAACCGGCACGTGGCATCGACGATCATCCCCATCGGTGACGAGCTGCTGGCCGGTTTCACGCAGGACACGAACTCCCACTGGCTGGCCGAGCAGCTGCGCCTGCTGGGCTTCCCGGTCAAGCGCATCACGGTCGTGCGCGACCGGCAGGACGAGATCGTGGAGCAGTTGGATCGCGACCTCTGCGACCCCGAGGTCGAGGACGTGTTCTGCTCAGGCGGCCTGGGTCCGACGCCCGACGATCGCACGTTCGAGGCCGTGGCCGCGGGACTCGGGCGCGAGCTGGTCACCTGGCAGCCGGTGCTGGATCGGATCGAGCGCCGGGTGCAGCGGATGCACGAGGCCGGCCTGATCGAGTCGGCGCAGGTGACCGAGGGCAACCGGCGCATGGCGCGCATCCCGGCGGACCCGGACCACGTCTTCCGCAACCGTCGCGGCATGGCACCCGGCCTGATGTACCGGGTGGAGCGATGCCGCCTGTTCGTCCTGCCTGGCGTGCCGACCGAGCTCCGCGGCATCTTCGCGGAGGAGCTCGCTCCGGAGTTCCTGACGGGCCGGACGGCCGGTGTGGTGCGCGAGCTGCGGTTCGTGTTCGCCGTCGAGGCGCGCTTCTACCCCGTGATGCGGGAGCTGGAGACGTCGCACCCCGACGTCTCGGTCGGCTCGTACCCGAACTTCCAGACCAGGGAGCTGGTGATCCGCTTCACCGGGCAGGACGAACGTCGCGTGCTGGAGGCGGTGGAGATCGTGCGGCAGCGGGTGGCGCCCATGGGCCTCTTGCCGACGTCATCAAGTCTACATCATTTATAAATTTCCTGCCAGACTTGACATTCTGACAGCAGATCCTTTCCAATAGCAGCGTCCCCTGGCGCATGGAAAGGAGGCGACCATGCTGAACCTTGAGCTCGAGTGCCGGCTGGTCACACAGCGGATGGAGGAATATCGGAGCTGGGCCGAGCGCAGCCGCCTGGTGCGAATGGCGCGCACCCCCCGCGCCGTGCGGCGAATCGTCCAGGTCGTCCGGATCCAGCGCCCCTCGGCCCTCCGCAAAGAACAGGCCTGAGCAGCTCGAGCACTGCGGGAGTCGGCCGGCCCCGCGCCGGCCGACTCCCCTTCAGGAACGGAATCCCCCAGGGTCGCCGTAAGCACGGGCTCCGCCCTGTGTGTGAGTCCGTCTTTCCCGAGATCGCCGAACGCTGGCTTCAGACACGGAGCGATGCGCCGCAGGCGCCTCCAACGTCCCCGACAGAGGGGGGGTTCTGGAAGGGGGGGGCCCGCCCCCCCTTCCATCTCAGCGCCCCTTGAAGTCGGGCTCGGCCTTCTGGAAGAACGCGACGATGCCCGTGACCGCGTCGTCGCTGAGCGCCGACCGGGCGAAGTTGCGCGCCTCGATGGACAGGCCCTCGTCGAGGGGCAGCTCGAGGCCGCGGTTCACGGCGTCCTTGATCAGCGCTATGGCCAGCGTCGCCGAGCGCGCCAGCCGTGCCGCGAGCTCGTCCACCGCGCGATCGAGGTCCTCGGGCGGCACGGCCCGATTGACGAGGCCCACTGCCTCTGCCTCGGCGGCTGACAGCCGGGTCGACTCGTAGAGAAGCGGGAGCGCCCTCGCCTTTCCGATCAGGCGCGGCAGGCGCTGCGTACCCCCGGCGCCTGGGATGATGCCGAGCGCCGACTCGGTCTGGCCGATGCGAGAGCGACCGTCCTCGACCATGATCCGGTAGTCGCAGCACAGCGTCAGCTCGCAGCCGCCGCCCAATGCGTGGCCGTTGATGCGGGCGATCACCGGGCGCGGGCACGCCTCGATCGCGCTGAAGCCCGCGTTGCTCTCGCGCATCATGGCGGCGATCCGCTCCTCGGCGCCCTCGGCCGAGCGGTCCATGCCGCCCATGGCGCCGAGGTCGGCGCCCACGCTGAAGTACCGCTCGTAGGCGCTCTGCAGGACGACCACCCTGCAGTCCCCGTCGGCGCCCAGCTCCTCGAACGCCGACCGCAGCTCGCCCATCAGGTCGGCGGCGATCGAGTTGTTGCCGCTCCGGTGCATGACGACCCGCGCGACCGGGCCCTCGCGGACGACGTCGACCAGCTCGCCCACGGCTAGGCCGTGAACAGCGGGATGCCGCCGGCGACCTCGAGCGCGACGCCCGTGATGTAGCCGGCCTCCTCGGTGCAGAGGAACCCGATCGTCGCCGCGATGTTGGAGGGTTCGCCGAAGCGCTTGAAGACCGTCCGGCTCTTGAAGCGCTCGTACATCGGGTTCATCTGGGCGCCCGCTCGTCCTGCCTCCGTGAGGATGATGCCCGGGACGATGGCGTTGGCCGTGATCCCATGGCGGCCGCCCTCGAGCGCTGCTGTGCGCGCGAGGCCGATCACGCCCGCCTTGGTCGCCGAGTAGCTGGCCTGGCCGAACCCGCCGAGCGTCCCCGCCACCGAGGACATGAAGATGATGCGGCCCCACTCGTTCTCGACCAGGTACGGCCAGACCTCCTTGGTGCAGTTGAAGGAGCCGGTCAGGTTCACGGCGATGTCGCGATCCCACAGCCGGTAGTCCTGGTTGGGGATCTGGGCCGTGTGGTCGAGCGTTGCCGCGTTGTTGATCAGGATGTCGATACGGCCGAACTGGTCCTTGACGTGCGCGAAGACCTCCCGGATCTGGTCGCGGTCGGTCACGTCCATCTTGATCGCCGTCGAGCGTCGGCCCATCTGACGGATCTCCTCGGCCGTCGCGTTCGAGTAGACCCAACCCTGGCTCGTCGCCACCTGCGCCAGGACCGAGTTCGCGCCCTCCGCCGTGGTCTGGAGGTTGGGGTCGTCCTCGATCAGGATGTCGGTGATCACCACGTCGGCGCCCATGCGCGCCAGCGTCAGCGCGTCCTCGCGGCCGAGCCCGCGTGACGCGCCCGTGACGACGGCAACCCTACCCGAGAGATCGAACATTGCTGGAGCCTCCTCTGAGCGACGAAATGCTGTGGCTATGGAAGCAGCTCAGCGGTCGCCTTCGTCACGACCGGCTGGCCGTCCTGGTTCAGGGCGCTGAGCTGAACCGTTCCCTCGCGCTCCTCGCCGCGGAACGCAACGGTGTCGCCCGGGCGGACCATGCCCGCGAACCGGCAGCTCAGCCGGCGCAGGCGCCGAGGCTCGCCGGCGACCCGCGCGAGGAGTCCCATCTGCAGCATGCCGTGCGCGATGACCCCCGGGAGCCCGACCGAGCGCGCGAACTGGTCGTCGAGGTGGATCGGGTTCCGATCGCCGGACGCGGCGGCGTACGCGGCGATCTGCTCCTCCGTGAACGTGACGACGAGCTCGCTCACGAGCCGGGACCACGAATGACGAAGAGAGCGCGGGAGCGGCAGACCGGCTCGTCTCCCGCCGTCACGTCCGTCTCGAACGTGATGAAGCGGATGCCGCGCCGCTCGACGTCGGCGGCCACGCGGCCGCGCGACGTGACGGTCTCCCCGACCTCCGGGTGGCGGTCCCAGGCGAACTCCTGCTCGGCGTGCAGCAGGTTTGCGAAGTCGACCGCGGCCTCCGGGTCCTGGAACAGCTGGACCGCGGTCGTGCCCAGCGCGTAGACGGCCGCGTACGTCGGCGGCACGCCGTCCGCCGGGTCCGCGCCGAGCGATCGCGCGAACGCCGCCACGTGGCCGGCCTCGATGCTGAAGTCGACGGGCGGGTAGGCCCGTCCCGCGACGGCCGCTACGGGAATCGCCCTCCGAACCCGATCTCGAGTTCGAGTTCCCGGCGCTTCTGCTCCGCCGGCTCCAGCTCGTCGAAGAAGATGAAGTGGCCCCGGCCATGCACGTAGTACCCGCCGCCCTGGTCCCTCGTCACCTTCACGTTCGGGAGCTCCACGTCGTAGACCTGACCGGAGGCCGACACCTTCAGCAGGGTCATTTCAAGTCACGAGGCTAACCGAAGGCGGCCCCGAAGGCGACGCAGCAGCAGCGGTCGCAGCTCGTCCCAGGCCGTCAGCACGCCGGTGCGGCTGCCCGCGGCGACCTCGCGCGGCGCGTACGCCGCGACGGCGAACTTCTCCGCGAGCTCGCGCGCCGGTTTGGCCGCCTCCGGGATCTCGCGCGCCAGTCGCGCCCCGAACTCGTGCGGGGTCTCGCCCAGGTGGCTCTCCACCCCGGCCAGGCGCGAGAGGAGGGAGGTCCGTTTCCAGACGCCGCTCACAGTGCGGGGGCGCAGGTACCGCGTCGCCGCCAGCCAGACGACCACCAGCAAGCCCAGCAGCCCGACCAGCGCCCCCGGGAAGCCGCCCGGCACGTGGGACGCGACGCCGCCGCCGCCCCCCAGGCCCTGATCGCCGGCCAGCAGATCGCCCCGGTCCGGCCGTGCGTTCACCGCGCCCTCACCGCCGACGCCGGCGTCGCCGGCGGCGCAGATCTCGCTGTCCGTGGCGCACACCGCGCCGACGCTGCCGCGCGGGATCGGGAAGTACGTGCCGTCCGGGGTCGGCTCGAACGGGATCCAGCCGTAGCCCGGAAAGTACGCCTCGACCCACGTGTGGGCGTCGGACTCCTTCACCACGTACTTGCCCAGCTTCTCGTCGTAGGAGCCGGGGCCGTAGCCGTTGACCAGCCTGGTCGGAATGCCCAGCGAGCGCAGCATGTCGCCCATCGCCGAGGCGAAGTACTCGCAGTAGCCCTCTCTGGACTGGAACAGGAAGTACACGAGCGGGTCGGCGCCGGCGGGCGGCTCGGTCGGCGTCAGCGTGTACTGGTAGTTCGACCGCAGGTAGCTCTCGATGGCCGTCGCCTGGTCGTACGGGTTGTCCTTGCCCGCGGTGACGCGACGCGCTAGGTCCTGGATCTCCTTGAGCGAGGCCGGGGTGCGGTACGTCGTGCCCGAGATCGCCGGCGGTGTCGGGGCGTCGGGCGACGCCCGATACGCCGCCGCGAAGTTGCGGTAGGGGTCGAGCCACACGGGGTAGTCGGTCCCAGCGACGCGAAGCTGGTCCTCGGTCGCCGTCGAGTACGCGACGGTCACCTGGTAGTTGCCGGAGCCGCCGGTGCGGCCCGGCACCGAGAGGCGATCGAGCGTGTCGACTCGCTCTGCCGGCACCAGGCCGGCGGGCGGCTGGAGGCCGCGAAAGTTGTGGGCGACCGCAGTGCGATCCGCCTTCTGGAGCGTGCCGGGATAGAACAGCACGTCGGTCGCTTTGTCCGGCGGCTTCAGCATCTGGATCTTGAACGAGCCGCCGGCCACCTGCTGGTAGGTCTCCGCGTACGGGGCGGAGGTCTCCTTCTCGACCTGCAGGTTGACGGCGCCCAGCTCGTTGTATCGCCAGGAGGCGCCTCCGACCCCGGTGGTGGTGGAATCCAGGTTGAAGCCGCGGAAGTAGCGGGGCCCTCCGTAGGAGCCGTTGATCGTGTACGTGAACACGATGCCGCTGGTCTTCTGGATCGGACCCGACAGGCGCGCGAGGGACGCGAGCCCGGTCGAGGTGCCGGCGGTGGCGCCGCTCCCGAACGCCACGGGGTGGTTCAGCCGCTGCTCCAGCTCGGCCCAGCCGCGAAAGCTGCCGTTCTCGATGTCGACGGTGCGGTCCGCCGTGGTGAGCGGCGGCACGACCAGGCCGATGGCGATGACCGCCGCCATGACCACGACGCCGCTCTCCCAGAAGTCCCAGCGGGCGTCGCTGCTCAGCCGGACCCGCCGCTGGCCGGCGCTGTCGAGCTGCCGCAGGTAGCTGGTCCAGAGGAGGACGCCCAGCGTGAGGACCAGGAACGCGACCACGTAGCCGTTCTGGTCGCTCGGGAAGTTGAGCACGTTCGTGGCGAACGCGGCGGCGCCCGGGACCAGGCCGAGCAGGGGCTGGCGCCACCGCAGGGAGCACCAGCTCAGCCAGCCGCCGACCACCCAGAACAGCAGGCAGAGCAGGTACAGGTAGAAGGAGGTGTCGTTCGCGGCGTCCCCGCTCGCGATCCGGCCCAGCCACACGCCCGCGAGGCGCAGCGGGTCGGAGGGGTCGTCCGGGTGCGTCCGCGCCAGCGTGCCGTGGGCCGCGATGTAGGCGGCCACCGGGCACAGCACGAACCCGACGATCAGCGCCACCGACCACGGGATGCGGCGGATCACGGCCAGGATGCCCATCACCAGCGCGCCCACCAGAGCCAGGCTGGTCAGGCCGTCCGCCCCGGGCACCCACTGCGCGGCGACGGTCGAGTTGCCCAGGCAGAGGATGAGCAGGAAGACGAACACCGCGAGCGGCAGCGTTCCCGACGGCAGCCGCAGGCGCTGCGGGATCGACCTCGGCCAGGCAGCCAGCATGAGTTGTTGCCCCCTACACCAGGCGGACCGCGTCCCTGGTCCGCAGCAGCCGGGCGAAGTCGTCGCCCTTGCGGACGACGTACAGGTCGACGTCCGAGCCGAGGTCGAAGCTGAGGTTGGGCTCGGGAGCGCCGAAGCTCGACGCGTCGATGTAGAACGCCAGCAGCGAGGTCCCGCGGCCCCGGACGCCCTGCATGGTCCTCACCCAGCCCGGGTCGGGGCTCGGCGTGATGACGGCGATGGCGCGCCGCGGGAGACGGCGGATCCGGTCCCAGGCGAGCGCCTTGGCCAGCGGCTGCGGGCCGTCTGCCCGGGCCACCGCGAGATAGTCCAGGATGAGGCGGTCCTGCCGGACCGCTCGGTGGGGCTCGAGCAGCGTGCCCCTGGCGTCGTTGGCGATCAGGCCCACCTTGCGGCCTCGGTTGTGGATCTGCATCGCCACCGACGCCGCCAGGCTGACGGCGTACTCGACGCTGGACTCCTCGCCCTCGCCGCGGTGGACAGCCCGGTCGAGGTCGAGGACGATCCACAGGTCGGCGGTCAGCGGCTGCTCGAAGGTCTTGCTCATCAGCCGCTGGTGCTTGTGCGAGAGCGGCCAGTGGATGCGCCCGAACGAGTCGCCGGTCGTGTACTCGCGCACGCCGCCGGTCTCGGGCGGGTAGTCGGCCCAGTTGCCGAACCGCTGCGCGGTGCCCGCGTGCTGGGTCGCCGGCATCAGGAGCTCCGGCAGCGCCCGCACCCGCGGGTACACCAGGACCTGGTTCTTCTGGTTGAGCCGGACCTCCTGGCTGAAGAGGCCGAACGGCTCGCTCACGCGGACGAGCGTGGGGCCGAACGTGACCCACCCGCGCTGGCGGTACACGCCCCTGGCCGTCCAGGTCACGGCCTGCCGGCCGAGGGAGACGACCCGGCCGGGCTGGTAGTCGCTGAGACGGCTGAGGTCCATCACCTCCACCCAGGGGGCGGGGACGCGGCCGTGCTTGCGCACCGTGAACGTCTCCTCGAACGACTCCCCCACGGTCGGGGTCCCGGCGTCCAGCGTCCGCTGGATGCGGATGCCGCGGGCGGCCATCCGGGGCCAGACCCAGGCCAGCGCGAAGAGGAGCACCAGTGCGTAGGCCAGCACGTAGGCCGGCTTGATCGCGGTCAGGTAGGCGAGGAGGAAGAGCAGTGCGAGGCTGAGGCCGAGGAGCGCACGGCTCATCGGACCCGGACCGAACCCCTATGCGTCATAGCTCATCTGCGGCACGTGTTCCCGCTCCATGACCTGGTGCAGGATGCGGCTCGCGCTCGCCCCCTGCATCTCGGCGTTGGGCCGGAGGATGATCCGGTGGCCGAGAACGGGCTCGATCAGGATCTTCACGTCGTCCGGAAGCACGAACTCCCGGCCCAGGACGGCGGCCCTGGCCTGGGCGGCGTGGAAGAGATTGAGCGTGCCCCTGGTGGAGGCGCCCAGCGCGATCTCCGGGTGGGTCCGGGTCTTCTCCACCAGGCGGGCGATGTACTCCTTGAGCTCTTCTTTGACGTAGACGTCGCGGACGGCCTTCTGGGCCTCCCGCAGCTCCGCGGGCGAGACGACCGGCTGGAGCTCCTCGAACGGCGACTCCACCTTCTGCTGGCCCAGGAGCTTGGCCTCCTCCTTGGCGGTGAGGTACCCGAGCCGCACCTTCATGAAGAAGCGGTCGAGCTGGGCCTCGGGCAGCGGAAACGTGCCGGAGTACTCGATGGGGTTCTGGGTCGCCATGACCAGGAACGGCTTGGGCAGTTCGTGGGTCTCACCGTCGATCGTGACCTGCCGCTCCTCCATGGCCTCCAGGAGCGCGGACTGTGTCTTCGGCGTGGCCCGGTTGATCTCGTCGGCCAGGAGGATCTGCGCGAAGACCGGCCCGGGCCGGAACTCGAAGTCGGCCTCCTTCTGGTTGTACCCCCTGACCCCCGTGACGTCGGAGGGCAGCAGGTCCGGCGTGAACTGGATGCGCCGGAAGGTGCAGTCCAGCGAGCGGGCCAGCGCCTTCGCCAGCATGGTCTTGCCGACGCCGGGGACGTCCTCGATCAGGAGATGTCCCTCGCAGAGCAGCGTGACGAGGCACAGCCGGACCTCGTCGTCCTTGTGGACGATGGCCCTCGCCACGTTGGCGAGCACCGGGTCGGCGACCCGGCGCACGATGTCTATGGACGCTCCCTCTGCCGCACGACTCATACCCGTCCTCCGCCTCCTCCCCTCATCGAGGGGATTATATGGACGCCAGCCTGACGGAAAAGCGTAACGAACTTGGCCGGTCCCCCCGTTTGACATCTTCTTGAGAAGTTTGTTAGGGTTGCCCCCGTCAATTTTTCGCTCACGGGAGGGCGGATCTGACAGGGGGGTAGAAGAAGTTGACGGTATTGCACCGCTACTTTGTGCACACCGTGGTGCTCATTGTGGCGATCGGGCTCTCCGGCTACGCGTCGATAGCCAAGGGCCTGCCTCAGGCCGCCAGCCTGCGCCTCGGGGTGGTCAACGCACAGGGTGAAGCCTTCGGCCAGGGAGGCACGGCGGCGACCGTCGAGCTGGGCCGGTCGGGGGCGATCATCAAGCCCATCGCCATCCCGGCCAGCGCCCCCGTCCAGCACACGCCCACCCGATACACCGTGCGGGCCGGCGAGGACGTCTACGCCATCGCCAAGAAGTTCAACGTCAGCGCGGACGAGCTGCGCTGGTCCAACCCGGCCACCCTGACCAAGACGGACCTCGTGAAGACGGGCGACCAGCTGATGATCCCGCCCATCCAGGGTGTCGTGGTGGTCGTCAAGCCGAGCGACACGCCGGAAGCGATCGCCGCGGCCTACAAGGTCGACCCGCAGGCGATCATCGACTTCAACTACCTCCGCAACCCCACCCTCAATCCCGGCGACGTGCTGGTCATCCCGAACGGCCGGGGACCGCTGCTGTTCCCGCGGCGGGCGTCGGACAACCCACCTGCCCTGGGGTCGTACGCCAACGCGAAGTTCACCTACGGCCAGTGCACCTGGTACGTCGCCAGCCGGCGGTACGTGCCGTGGACCGGCGACGCCTGGATGTGGTGGGGCAACGCCAGGGCCATGGGCTTCGCCGAGGGGCAGGTGCCCGAGCCGGGGGCGATCATGGTCACCTGGGAGAGCCTGATCTACGGCCACGTGGCCTACGTGGAGCAGGTCAACGCCGACGGCTCCTTCGTGGTCTCGGAGATGAACTTCAAGGCCTGGGACGTGATCGACACCCGGGTGCTCCACGTCAGGGACGTCCCCCTCATCGGCTTCATCTACTGAGGGGACGCTCATCCGGCGAGCAGGAGTCCGGCCTCGGCAAAGCTGAAGTAGCTCCGCCGCGTGACGACCAGGTGGTCCAGCACCTGGATGCCGAGGACCGCGCCCGCCCGCGCCATCAGCCGCGTGAACGCCCGGTCCTCGGAGCTCGGCTCCGGGTCCCCCGAGGGGTGGTTGTGCGCCAGTGCGATCGCCACCGCCCGGCGGCGGATGGCGGGCGCGAACACCTCGCGAGCGGTCACACCGACGTGCATCACGCCGCCTGACGCGACCTGGCACAGGTCGCCCAGAAGGCCGAGGCGAGCGTCCAGCGTCAGCACGGCCAGCATTTCGACCGGCGAGGCCCGGAGCCGCTCGAGGTGGGGCAGGAAGTGCTCCGGCCGCTCGCACGTGTCCCGCGGGGCGGCCGCGGCCGGCTGGAACCGGCGCGCCAGCTCGGCGGCCGCGAGGAGCCGCCGCCGGGCCGCGGGACGCAGGCCCAGCGTCGCGAGCTCGCCGCCGTCGGCGTCCAGGAGCGCGGCCAC
>Ga0126369_10003634_pt1 | contig 11147 bp, 13 predicted proteins | sample PanSoiMetaPlot_1_FD_109646 | JGI IMG/M metagenome (GOLD analysis project Ga0126369, IMG submission 109646) | Tropical forest soil microbial communities from Panama - MetaG Plot_1 | ecosystem: Environmental > Terrestrial > Soil > Tropical forest > Bulk soil | place: Panama | collected 2016-02-17
AGCGATTCAATCTCGTCGGCACGCTGCTGCTCGGCGAGTGCCGCTTGCTCGTCCTGAACCGCCGAGACTGCAACGTCGAGATCGAACATGAGCGTGTGAGCGAGGCGCGCCGGGATTCTGAAACACATCGCCAGCCTCGCGAGGAGTAGCGCCCGCGTTCCACGAGGTCGGTAGCTCAGTCGCGGTTCGTCGACGGTGTCGGGATCCACGAGCGCGTGGGCGAGCGTCGCGATGAAGCTCTCGACGACGGCGGGATTGAGGTGTTCCCCGGCGACGAGATCTCGACGCGAGCGTTCGATTCGCTCCAAAAGGGTCAACGGATCGCAGCAGTTCATAGATCCTTCCGCCAGAAGTCCTCGATCGTCGCGTGCGCGTCGCCGACTAGCTCGTTGATGGACGCGATGAGTTGCGCCGTCTGCACTTCGTGCTTCGCGAGGATCGCCTCACGGTAATCGGTGTGAGCGGCGAAGCACTCGACGAAGCTGAGGTCGTTCATCACATCGCCCTCTTCGTAAGCTCGGCAATTTCTCTGCCCGGCGAGTACGCAGCCTGAATCGCGTCGGAGAGATCTCCGCTGTGCGGGATCGCCGGAAAGTTGTCGTTCGCCTTGACGGCGGGCTCAGGACGCTGCGGTTCGAGCGCGCGCACCTTCTCGACGAAGGCGTGCTTCGCCTTGTCGTCGATTTCGTACCCGCTGATGTGATGTCCAGCGAGCATCCAGAACTCCGTCGCAAGCTTGTCGCCACCGAGCAGCATGACGGCGTTGCGGACCTCAGCGATCGGCCGCGTGCCGTTCACCCGCCGGAACAAGCTGTACTCAACCATCTCGCTCACGGTGTTGCCGGGAACGGCGTTCGCGTTCCGCCACGCGTTCTCGAAAGACTGCGCTCGGCCCTGCTCAGATCTCGGTCCACTCGGGATCTCGTGCGTCTGCTCGCTCATCACTGTGTCCTCCTCTGGTTCAAATGGGTCTTCATCCTCGATGCGCTTCACCTAGTCGCCTGCATCTTCCTCGCGGCGAAGATCGTCAGGGTTGTGCTTCGGCAGAGGCGTGAACTTGTCCTCGCTCTCCTCACGACGCGTGCGGCTCCATCCCTCGAACTCCTGCTCGTTCGCGCGCCGCAGACCGGCCTTGTACCGGCGCTGAGCTTCGCGGCGCTGGGCGTCGTTCTTCGCCGACTTCAGTTCCCGGGCGAGCCGCTTGGTCAGCGCTTCGACCTTGCGCTCGGTCTCGCTCGTCGCCTCGCCCTTGTAGCCCTCACGAAAAGTTTGAATCGCTTGTGCTGCGTCGATGTCTGACTGTGTTGCGGCTCTCATGCTCTCCTTGCCTCCCTCTGGTGCGAAGCGATCGCACGTGTCGGTCTTCACGATCATCCCCATCACGATCTGACAGCCCGCGGCTCGGTGAAGAATTTGCACTTGCCACACGAACGCTGCGGGTCGGACGCGTAACGGTAGTTCACGTCTTCCTTCGGGCTCTTGGATCCCTGCGCCATGTCGCCGAGTTCCGGCGTGTCGGTGCCGTACACCTCATCGAAGGCGCGCTGCGCTTCGGCATAGAGCCCGTCGCCGCGTTGCATGCCGACATCGCGACCGGCGAACTTGTATCCGGCGCCGTCGGTCTCGGCTGCGGTGCCGTGCGGAAGCTTGCTCGTGTTGTTTCCCAACCCCTGGCCTCTGCGATCGAACGCGTCGAGCAGCTTCAGCGCTTGCTTCCGCTGGACCGGCGAGAGAGCGCTCGCGCCGCCGACGGCTTCCTGCTGGAGCAACGACGCCGCGCTGCGAACACCCTTCAGCACGGTGACCATGCGTGGACTCTTCTCGCGCTTGAGCAGAGCTTCGACGCGACGGAGAAGTTTCCCGAGCGCTTCGGCCTTGCGGCTCTTGCCCCGCATGTCTTGCTTGTCGCCACCCGGCATCACGCTGCGCATGCGCAATTTCCTCGCGACGTCATTCGCGAAGGATTTCTCCGGCACATCGTGATCACACTCGACGCTGCACTGATGCCGCTCGGTGTTGTACCCGGAGCCGCCCGCGTCCATGCCCCACGGCTTCACGGCGTGCCCGGCAGCTTGCTCGCGCAGCAGTCGGTTGCGCGTGATCTCGAACACGCGATCGATGCGGGTCTGCTTGCGCGCTTCGAGTTTCTGGCGACGCGCGATGATGTGCGCGCGGGCTGCATCGAGCTTGTCGGTCCTCATGCGATCTTCTCGGACTTCTCGGCGACGAACCGATCGAGCCACGCGTGCAACGCGGTCTCGATGATGTCGGTTCTCGTCACCTCGGCGGCGCCCGCCACCTTGTCGACGTTGCGCACGAGTTCGGCATCGAGCCGCACCGAGACCAACCGCTTCGTTCTCACCTTCGCTCTCGTTCTCTTCGCCATGTCATCTCCTCTTCGCAAAAGAAAAGGGCGCTGTCGCGCTCCTTGTGACTACCGCTCCGTGTGTGGTGCTACTCAGGAGCGCGACAGCGCCCTGATGTAGGACAAGCGTAGCATGATAGGGGACCCTACTGTCACGAGTTCGGCTCACCTGTCGCCGCGAGTCGCTCGCGGATAGCGGCAATCGTGAGCACCTCGCCGTGCGCGAAGATGAGATGCGTCACACCAGCCGCTCTCAGTTTCGCGGCGCGCTTCACCACGGCCGGATCGTCGAGCGCGATTCCCTTCGGCAAGCGGTCGACGGCGATCATCTTGTGCGGCGCCCAGAGGCGAAAATGGAACAGATCATCGCCGACGCGGATCGTCGCGTCCCAGGAGTGCAGACCGATCACCTCGGCGAGCAGCTTGCTGCGCTCCACGTGGTGGATGCGCGCCTGCGTTGACCGCGACGGCTTCTCGTCATCGTCAAGGATTTCTCTCGGCATCACCGACTCCGCCAGTCGTACGCACGGATCACATGCGCCGCTTGTCCGCCGACGCTGCCGCCCCATCCCGTCGCGATGCCGCGACTCGCTCTCCGGGGCGCGTCGAGATTCGTGTTCTCGTTGACCGTGCCGGTGCCGTCTCCACGCAGGTTTTCGATCGAGCCGCCCCACGGCTTCGGGAGTTTGCCGACACCGCGCGCCATGACCAGACTGATCGCCGTCGCGTTCGCTCGATCGTCACTGCCGCCTTTTGGATGATCGACGCGGTCTCGTCCTTGACCGGGGCGTCGTTCGAGCAGTCGGAACTCCCGCAGGGTGCGCTCGTCGGAACGCAGCGCAAGCTTGCCCGTCGCGAAGAGTTGCTCGCTCTCGATGTACACCATGCTCTTGTCGAGGTAGGTCTCACTCCCGTCGCGCTCGCGTCTGACCGGGTGCGCGTAGGTGATGCCCTGGCGCTGGAAGGCTTGCGAGACCCACTGCGCTGCGTACCGATCGCCATGAACCTTGGTGATGCTGTAGCTCTTGCAGAGGTACGAGATCTCTCGCACGATGCCCTCCAGATCGACGGAGGCTCCACGCGGCTTCTGCCAGCTTTTGACGAGATCCTGAATCACGCGATCGCCGTCTCGGTGGGCGATGCTCAGCGCGAACGCGTCCTGTCCGCCGCCGGATGCGTCCACACCCGCCGTGTACTTAAGCGCGCCGATTCGAGGGAGATCGAGCTTGCCGCCACTGTCCGCAGAACTCACCCACGCGTCGGACAAGAATTGGCTGAAATCGTTCGCGAACTGTCCCTCGAACTCTCGCGCGAACTGTGCGGGGCTCATCACACGACGCATCTTGTCGAGCATGTCGAGCGTGACGCTCGGATTCATGTGCTGCGTCGTGCTTCTCCAGCAGAGGACGTCGCGCGAGTCCTTGCCCCAGTGGGCTGTGAAGGTGTCGAACAAGATGCCCTGCATCGCGTACGCGGTGGAGATCATGATCAGCTTCGCGTTCGGGATGAGGAGTTGCCCGCGTCGGATGGCGGTCACGATCTCGATGTCGCTGTTCACGCTCCCGCTCAATCGCCAAAATGCAATCTCGTCGCAGATCGCGGCCGGGATCATCAAGCCACGCGGTGCCGTGCGTGTGCTGGGCACACAGCGGATCTCGACGCCGCTCTTCAGCAGGATGCTGTCGGCGAACACCCGGGCCACCTTGTGCTTGAACGCTGGCCGTTCGAGGATCGCCGACACGTAGCCGAATGCCGTGCGTGCGCTGTCCTGATCCGTGCTCACGAGCAGCACGCAGACCGGCTCGCCCTGCTTGATGAGCTTCTCGTGCCCGCCGTGGATCGCTTCGTAGCACGCGATCGGCGCCGCGATCCTTCCTGTCTTGCCTGATTGCGCGCCCGTCATCAGCGCGAGTTCTGGAAACGCACGCTGTGGGTAGCTGCGCTCGTTGGCGTCCCGCGCGAAGATCGCCTTCTCGTCGTCGCTGAGATCGAGACCGTACGTCGCCCGCAAGATGGCGAACTGCGTCGGGCTGTCGTCGACGTGGCCCATCTCGTTCATCACGCTCTCGATGATCGTCGGGCGGTTGTCCTGCTCGCGCTGCTCGCGCTTCTGCGCCTTCGCTGCGCTCATCTTCGCCATGTGTTCAGGCGATCGAGGCGTCCCGGTGGGCGCAGCTGCGGACTTGCTGGCGGACTTCCTGGCGGGCTTACTGCGGCGCCGGATGCGCTGTTGGACTCGTTCCCACGATGTGCTCACTGCTCATCTCCTCGTTCGGCTGAGCGCCCTCCAGCGGCGCCGCTCTCCCTGGATCACTCACAGGGAGGTTTCAGGGTGTTTGCAGGGTGGTTTTCGCACCCTACGACATCACTCATCGCCAATGAATACGGGGTCAGCAGACTCCTCGGCGGATCCCGTCGGCGCGCGGGGGGGGGGGCCCCCAGCCCACTTCAGTCGCTCTTGTAGCTGTCCTTCGGCTCCAAGCCGTCGAACGGGTTCGGCCGCCTCGAGATCGCCACCGTCGGATGGCAGTTGCACCACCTCGTCGCGTTCTCGTCCGTCAGCTCTTCCTTGAACGCGTTGCACCAGCCGTCATGCACCGTGCCGCTGACGCAGGTGGTCAGCGTGTCGATGACGATCCCGCGAGCCGCCAGTGCCCGGATCAGCGGGTCCCGTCGGTGCATGATCATCGGCTTGCTCCTGTACACGGCTGCCTCCTTCACCGTGCCGTCCTTCTGTTCGTTCACCATGTTCTTCTTCGCCGCCTTGCTCTTCTTCGGCGCCGCCTTCGTCGGGCTCATCGCGCCACCTCCAGGTCCTTCGGTGCGACGACGGACTTCTCTAGCCGGTAGTGCTGCAGGTTGTGCCGCTTCTTGCCGAGCCTGACCGCCCAGCCGCCGAAGTGGTTGTCCCGGTACTCGCGGTTGAGCTTCTTCGCGAGGCTGATGCTCTTCGCGACCACGTCCTCGCCCTCGATGCCGATGCCCGCGTCGTAGCCGTTCTTGATGACGTCCTCGACGAGGTCCTTCGCGGTCACCTCGCGCTCGCCGTGCTTGCTCGCCCAGACCTGCGTGACGAACGCCCGCATCGCCGAGTGATCGTCCTCGACGACGTCGCGCTCTTCGTCGCGGTTCTCAAGGAAGCCCTCGATGCCCGCGGACTGGAGAATGCCGCCCATCACCTCGCCCCACCTCGCGAACCTGGTCCCACCTTCCCTCGGCGGCGAGCTCTCAGCGAACCACCTCCGGATCAAGACGGCGCACGCCCACACCAGCCGCGCCCGTTCGTCCAGCGCCCAGCCGTGCAGGTCGGGATGTGTCCACCGCCGGTCGCGTAGCATCATCTCGTCCATCCTCGGTTCGAGCCGGATCCAGACGACGCGGCTGAGCATCTCCGAGGTCATCGTCGGGTTGTTCGCCGTCCCGATCCACGTCGTGCTGACCGGGATCTTCAGTATCCGACTCTCACCGAGCACTCGGTCCTCCCACACGCCGGTCGTCACTGCGCCGCAGAGGTGACCATTGCCGAGCTTCCGGTTGATGTTGTCGATGACGATCACGGGCTCCAGCAATCTCAGCTTGGCCGTCAGCCTCTTGCGCCATTCGTCCTCGTCCTTGCATTCGGACATCACGCCGACGACCTTCCCGAGGAACGGGATCATCAGCGCCTGAGCGAGATACGTTGCGCCCGTGCCCGTCACCGGCTTCTTGATCATGTAGAACGGGCTCGGGACTCTGAACACGTCGCGCACGAACGGCTCGAGCATGCACGCCACCGCGTTCGCCCTGGACGCCTGTTCCTTGAACGGGAACTCGCCGAGGAGTGAGTCCTTGCGTGCAAACAAGATGTCCTTCGCCTGCGCAACGTCCTTGTCTTTGGGCTTCGTTGGCACGTCGGGTATGTCGAACCCATCCGGCGATTCGAGATAGACACGGCCGACCGGCTGATAGCCCCGCGTCTGATCGAAGCGTCCGCCGCGTGCGAAGACCGGCGTCTCGATGATCCGAAGGATCTGCGGCACCGGGACGTCGCGGGAGAGGAGATTCACGCGGGAGAACATGTCGTCGATGACGTGCTGGGGTGGCTTCGCCGCTTCTATTTTCTTCTTGGTGACCTTGTACCAGTTCGCCATTCTCGCCAGCAAGTAGCGGAAGTCCTTCTCGTCGAGCGTCTCGATCTGCGGCGACGCGCCTTCTTGCAGCCCGAGCGTCGCAAGCCTGTTGCCGAATCGGAAGACGTTGGGATCGTCCCCGTTCGCCCTCACAACCGCGTCCCATGCTTGCTCTGAGATCACCCTGAGGTTTTGCTCCCCCGCGTCGATGTGCGGCAACTCCCTCGGCGCCTCGACGAACAGGGTGAGCAGTTCCTCCTTCGTGTGTCCTGCATCGAGCCAGTCGGACAGATCCTTGAGCGGCTTGCCGTCCTTCGCCAGCTGCTTCTTCTCTTCCGGGTCGACGATCTTGACGATCCGTGCGTCGATGCCGATGCTGACGCAACTCATAACTACGGTCTGCGCGTGTTCCAGCCCGACATCGTCGTCGTCAGGGATCACCCACGCGCGAGCACATCCCGCGTCCTTGAGTTGTTCCGAGTGCTCTGGTTCCCAACTTCCTGTACCGCCGGACGTCGTCGCGGGAAACTTCAGTGAGTTCCACGCTCGGTCCGCGTCCTTCTCGCCCTCGACGATGACGACGTCCTGCTTCTTCCGGATCTCGTTCAGGCGATACAGCGGCGGTGTGACGCCGTCGAGCCCCAACTTCCAACTCTCCCCATCTGGCGTCCACCAGCGGAAGTCCTTGGGCTCGTGACGGGTCCGCCTGCAGATCGTCGCACCGGCAGCATTCTTGTAGATGTACTGAGCGACGATTCGCCCGAGGATGCCCGAGTCGCCCTTCCTCTGCTTGCTCTCGTCCTTCTCGACTTCGCGCACCTTCACGTCTTTCGTCTCCTTGATATTGAGGACAGCGAAGATCTCGGCGCGAGTGCAGTTACCCGCGTGGCACTTCAGCACGAGCTTCCCGTCCTCGTCGTCGCGAAACGCCAGCGCTGGTTTCTCAAGGTTCCCACGCTTGTGCTTCGGCCCGGGACAGCTAGCCCTCCACCAACCGCCAGCGCCATACGGCGAGACGTTCTGCAGGTACGTCGCAAATGTTGCTGCGTCCATCTCCTCCTCCTCCTCTCCGTTCCGTATGTAGAAGGACCTTAACCCACTTATCTTAACCCATCCGGACGGTAAGTTACAGTGCCCCAGTGGAAGATGGGCTGAGCCTGGTTAAGGTAGTTAAGGTGGGTTAAGGTGTAAACGAGCCCAGCATCGATGCTCTTCCCGCTTCGACCTGGGACCATCTGCCCGAGTAGCGACGCTGGGCTCGTTTACACCTTAACCAACCTTAACTACCTTAACTCGGCCTATCGAACGTATCGGGTCGGCCTATGATTTGATGTGGCTCCGAGGCATGGCCCATTCCCCGGGGAATTAGTCGGAGGCCCGACCTGTCCGGAAATGCAGAGGCGGGCGCGATTCCGAGCGACCTCGCGTCGGAGGTCGGGCGACAATAGAGGTGTAGCTCACTCGTTCCCACGGAGCGCTGATGCGTTTCGCCGTCTACGCGCGACGGTCGACCGACGACGAAGGCGAGTCCGTCGACTCGCAGCTGAAAGCCTGCCGCGAGCTTGCTGACCGTCGCAGCTTCACGGTGCTCGACAACTGGATCGTCAGCGAGGAGGACGTCTCCGGCCGCATCAGCCGCGAAGGTCTCGACAAGATCATCAAGGGTGCGTACCGCAAGCCGCGTCCGTTCGACGCCTTGATGATCTGGGCGATCTCACGCGGCGCCCGCGACATGGGACTCACGCTGGAGTTGTTCGAGAGCATGGAGGCGAACAACATCCAGATCTGGCGCGCCGACCAGGGCCGTGAGATCCCGTTCAAGACGCCGCAGGACAAGATGATGGTGATGGTCGAAGCCTACGGCGCGACCGACCAGCCGTATCAGAGTGGGCGGGCCGTGCATCGTTCTCACCGTCAGCGCGCGGCGCGGGGATGGCAGGTCGCGGGGCGTGAGTTCGGCTACGACCTTCTGCGCTTCTGCAACTGTGGCACGAAGGACTGCCCCGAGCGCGGCGATGATCACAAGGGACACACCGAGCGGAGGGTCAACAAGCAGCAGGCAGCCATCATCGTGAAGATCTTCCAACTCTCAGCCGACGGAATGGGCGACGGCCGGATCGTCGCGAAGGTCATGCATCTCGATGCGCCGGGTGAGAAGGGTTGGTCGAAGGAAGCCGTCAAGCGGATCCTGTGCCGCGAGATCTACCGGGGCTGGATTCACTGGGGCAAGACGCAGCGCCACGTCGTGCGGAGCGAAGCGGGCAAGAAGGTGTACGCGAGGTCAACCGTGCCCGCGAGCGAGTGGGTCCGCGAGTACCATCCCGAGCTTCACATCGTGAGCGACGAACTCTGGAATCGAGTCCGACGCCGGAAAGCAAAGACGCTCCAGTTGTACGGGAACAACAAGACGCTGGAGAAGGGCGACTCGGGCGTGAACATCAGCACGTCGATGCTCGGCTCCATCGCGAAGTGTGGTCTCTGCAAGGGCTCGCTCGCGCTGTTCAAGGACCGGGGCAAGGCGCATTACCGTTGCCGCACGAGGTATCGCACGCACAAGTGCTCGAACTCGAGTGGCGTCCCGGCGAAGATCCTCGAACAGGCTGTGCGCTCAGCTGTGCGCGAGGCGCTGCGCGATCCGAAGAACATCGCCGCGTTGGAGCAGACGCTGAAGGTTCAAGGCGAGCGGTGGCTGCGCGAGCGCAGAGGGAACGCGAAGCAGCACGGTGGCCGGTCGTCGCTGGAGCAGGGGGCGAAGAAGCTTCGGCTGATCGTTGAACGGCTCAACGACGCCATCGAGCGCGGACGGCCCGTCGACAAGAGGCTGGAGCAGCGGACGGCGGAGTTGGCTCAGCTGGAGGCGAAGCTGAAAGCACCCGCACCATCGAAACTCACGAGAGCGCAGATCACCGAGAAGCTCAACGCGGCGCTGGAGCCGCTCGAACGGATGAAGAAGGACTACAAAGAGGCGAAGGCGGAGATGGCCCAGGAGGTCCGCGACGCGCTGCGGGCGCTGGGCATCGAGCGCGTGGTCGTCACGCCGCTCGGGAAAGGAGGCTGGAGGATCGACGGGGGTGCGAACTTGGAACTTACCATCGGGTCTTCAGGAGGATCGGCCGCCACCATGCCGGCGAGGTACACGGTGTCGCCGTGAACGACCGCCTGGCTCAATCGAGGTCCCACGCCGTGCCGCTTGATCGTCATCGCCTGATCCTTTCGTGGTCCGGAAATGGGGGTCCTGAACGGTACCGGAGATCATACTCCGAGCCGGCCGCCGGATAAACTCGCCTTGCGCCGGCCGGAAGCCGCCAGTAGAGTCAGCGCTATGAGCATCGTCAACGACTTCGAGAAGGCGTTCAACCGGCGCGACGTCCCGGCGCTCGTGAGCTGCTTCACCGACGACGCCAGCTATCGCGACAACTTCTACGGCGAGCATCGGGGCCAGGCCGCGCTGCGGTCGATGTTCGACCGGATGTTCCGCGAGGGCCGCGACTACCGCTGGGTCATGGACACCGTGGTCGAGTCGGGCAACCGCGCGACCGCCGAGTGGACGTTCGGCTACGTCGTGAGCGACGCCGTGCCGCGCAGCACGGGCAAGAAGATCGGCTTCAGGGGCATGAGCCTGTTCGAGCTCGAGCGCGGCAGGATCGCGGCCTACCGCGAGTACTTCGACGTGGGCCAGGCGCTCCTGCAGCTCGGCTTCGCGCCCGAGGCGCTCGCGAAGGTGCTGCGCCGCAAGCTCGAGGGGCACTGAGATGACGCTCGACCGCGCCAAGCGTCAAGCGCTGATCCAGCAGTACGCCGACGGCCCCGCCCGGCTTCGCGCGGCGCTCGCCAAGGTGCCGCCGCAGGCCCTCAAGTGGCGTCCGGCGCCAAAGGAGTGGTCGGCGCACGAGGTGATCTGCCACTGCGCCGACTCCGAGACCAACGCCTACGCGCGCATCCGGTTTCTCGTGGCGGAGAAGAGCCCGAAGATCCAGGGCTACGACCAGGACAGCTGGGCCCAGGTGTTCGTGTACCACGATCTCCCGCTCGAGCCGGCGCTCGCGGTCGTCGAATCCGTTCGCACGACGACCGCGGCGCTCATACGCGGATTGCCCGACGAAGCGTGGACGCGTGTCGGGACCCACACCGAGTCGGGGCGCTACGGCGCAGAGGACTGGCTACAGATCTACGCCGACCACCTCGAGATCCACGCACGCCAGATCGAAAACAACGTCGAGCAGTGGAAGTCGAGATAGCCGCCGAGAGACTCTTCGGGAGACGCAGATGACGCTGTCGAAGTGTCCGCGATGCCAACAGCTGATCTGTTCAGACGAAACCGCCGTCGTCGACCGAAACGAGATTACGGCTGCACGATGCTCCCGAGAGAAGTGCGTCGGCGAGCCAAGGCCGCGCACGAGGCCACCGCGAGGTTGCTCAAGGAGAGACAGCAATTGCTCGACCGCGCCGATGTCCTCATGCGCGAGGCGGAAGCCGCGAGCATCGCTCTGCGCGCGACCATCCGCCTGTCATCGGACGGCTGACAACCCGAACATGGACGCCCAGGTTCTCGAAAGGCCTCACCCGCGGACGAGCAGCACGAGGCCTGAAATCAAGATCAGCGCGAAGACGAGTTGGCGGAAGCGCCGCTGATCTGCGCGCTCGAACAGGAGCGCGCCGATGACGGCGCCGGC
>Ga0126369_10003635_pt1 | contig 11146 bp, 9 predicted proteins | sample PanSoiMetaPlot_1_FD_109646 | JGI IMG/M metagenome (GOLD analysis project Ga0126369, IMG submission 109646) | Tropical forest soil microbial communities from Panama - MetaG Plot_1 | ecosystem: Environmental > Terrestrial > Soil > Tropical forest > Bulk soil | place: Panama | collected 2016-02-17
CGATCTTGACGTGTGGAAATCCGGTTATGAGGCGCCAACGACCCCCATCGCGCTCAATGCTGACCTCGCCGTGGAAGTCGCGATCGCGGCGGTGCCGGAAGAAAACCCGGATACCGCGTGGCTAATGTGAGCTCTTCCTAAGAACCCCCGGCCCAAAGGCCAGGGGGGCTGTAGTAATTGCCGGACAATACGCAACGCTCCGACGCAATACTATACCGTTGGAATGGTTACGAGTTCGTAGCTTGATGCCGGAGGCCAAAGTGTGCCTCACGATTGCTTCGTGAATACGTTCAGCGTCGTTGATAAGAGTCAATGCAGCGCCACATGGAAAATTACACTGTGGCCAGAGTTAATGGCTCCAGTCTTTCGAACGAAAACATTTGGCCCAACAGATTTGGGGACTCACAATGCACATGATAACGCCGCTCTGTTGTCTTGGCCTGTGTCTGATTTCAGCTTCAGCAATGGGTGGGGAGGTGGAGGCAGGCAGGCGTCTGGCGCAACTGCGATGTTCCCCATGTCACATCGTCGCACCAAATCAGCGACAGGAAATTGCCGACGCTCCACCCTTTGAGGTGATCGGAAGGAAATTCGGATTCGATGCTGATATGCTGGTTTTTAACCTGATGGGGCCGCACGCCAAGATGAACTTCTCCCTGCGGCGCTCGGATGCTGAGGATATCGCGGCCTATATCGGTACCCTGGCGCGGTGACGCAGCGCGTACCGTTGAGCGTGGCCTCCGATCAGTGGGCGTCGAGGAGGCCGGAATCGATCATCCGGCGATGGAACGCCAGAATCGTCTCGCGCGGTTCGCAAGTAAAGTAGCGCCCGCTGCAGGCTGTCAGCAGCCTCTGCCTTTCTCGAAACGCATCCGACAGCGATAACCGTGCCGCGTTGAGGATCACCAGCGGCAAATAGGGCACATCCAAAGTCTCGACAGCCGGCAGTTCCGGCGGCTGGTAATTGATGGAGTCAACAGCGTAGTAGGTGACGAAGCCCGCTGAGTCGAGCGGCAACGAAATATCCTCGGCATCAAGCTTATTGTTCAGTCCAAGCAGGGCGCGTGTTGCGATCGGATGGTGATCGCCATATTGCACGATCACAAACCGTTCGCTCGGGAACCGCCGAACGATCTCTCGGCGAAACTCATCATAGTCGATGCGGGCCATTGCAAGCCGCCTAAGATATTCGCTCATTTCGGGGTCGGTGCCGGGCCCACCTCCCGGCACGTCGACCTCCGGCATGTACGGGAAGTCGTAGGGACTGTGGGTGGCCATGGTGAAGATCATGGTGAAGAGCGGCTGCCGGGACTTTTGCAAATGCCGTGATATCTCGTCGAGTGCGTTCCCGAAATAGAACCGGTCGCGCTCGTTATCGGTTTTGGCCCCCTGATCCTCGGCGTCGAACATCTCTGTCAGGCCGATCGATGCATAGAATTTTGCGTTCGACACGAAATTGCGCATGAGTGGATAGAACACGACGTTGCGATAGCCGCAGCGGCCGAGCGTCTCCGGCAGGGTGTCATGCAGCTTTCCGGCCATCAGCGGCTGGACGAATTGGTTCATGCCGCCAAAGGATTGCGTCGACAGACCGGTCAACACTGAGAACTCGGTCAGCCAGGATGCCCCTCCGTAGGTCTCCACCCGCAGACGATGTTCTTTTCCGTCGTGGGAGCGGAACAAGCGATCGACACCGTGGTCGTACTGCAGCGTCGGAAAGTGTCCGGGCGGCACGACCGACTCTTCATGGATGAGGATGATATGAGGCGGTTTGGTCGTCGTTAAGCATTCTTTCGGCACGGCAAAATGAGCACCCGGCGACGAACTGGCCGCTTCGATCAACTGGCCGCGCCACAATGTTTCGATCGTCTCGGCCCAGGACGAGTAGAACGATGATATGTGAAGGCCGTTCCAATAATACTGGGTGTGCCGGCGCTCTCCCTTTACGAACGCGGCGCCGGTCGACACGATTGTGAGAAGCGCCACAGCGACCAAGGCGGTCCGGCGGCGCACCCGGTTGGTATCGAACCGGTAGGCGACGACCGCTGCAATGAAGGTCGCCAACAAGACGGCTACGAGTGCGATCACGTACGAGCGGAAATCCCTCCATAGAAAACCGATGGTTGATCTGGAGCTGAGGTAAAAGACAAGGTCATAGGCGTGCAACGCCATGTCCATCGCCTGATGTTTTGCCCAGGCCACGATTGCGATGATGCCAACGATGGCATTGACCAGGACGGAAGCAACCAGCACGCGGCAAAATGCCAGCACCAGACACGCAGCCAATGTCAGCGTGACCGACGACACGAAGAAGAGGTTGGCGGCGCCCCCCTCGTATTTCCAGAAATAGTTCACCGTCGGGAGGCTGAACAGCGTGGCCACGCCAATGACAAGGCTGCGGCTCAGGGCCCCGTCGGATGCGAACAGCAGTCCTCCCGGGTCGCGCCTCCATTCGCTCACCCGCCCCCACACCCCGTCTGCGACCTGGTCCGTAATCTTGACCGCGTCGGAGGAAGCCGCTTCGGCTGCTTCGCGGCCCCCGTAATTCATCGTCTCACCACCCCCACACAGTACATGACGGAAATATGACATAGGGACATATTCTCCGGCAAGCGAGATCGACTGCGGGCCAGAGGGCGGGCTGCGCGGACGTGGGTAAATTCGCACGGCAAAGGTTGGATCTACAGAATGGCAAGGCGTTCGCCGATTGCGACCAGCCAGATTGCAGCTGCGAGCAGAAGCGCAACGCCGACGGCGGCCGAGCCCATATCTTTTATACGACCGATCCCCGGATGGAGTGCCGGCGTGACATGGTCCGCGAGCTTTTCGATTGCGGTATTGAGCAGTTCGACGACGACAAGAAACAGGACGACGGCGATCAATGCGAGGCGCTTCCACACGTCCGGCGCGATTACAAACGCGAGTGGTACGGCGAGCATGAGTGCAACCAGCTCCTGACGGAAGGCGGCTTCGCTGCGGATAGCGGCCAAAAGCCCATTCCACGAGTTCACTGTAGCGCGCATCCATCGATCCATAGACAACTCTCCGGCAATCTAATTTTTCGCGAGCATCCAGGGCTTGTTCCGCCGCCAGTTCACGATCACCCGAACGGTCCTGCCGTTGACATTCGTATGTGGCACGGGCGGACTTTCGATGTGAAGAAGATCATCGCCCCCAAAGCGATCTGCTCGCCTCCCACCGAGGCTTCGTTCCAGGTCGGTTCGACCCTGGTGATGACCTTTCCGTCCTCGACCCGATAGCGGCCCGAATTGGCAATCATCGTCTGTAATGCACGCGCACCCTCCTCGGTGGTCTTCGGAATGGGCCGATTTTCGGCTGTTACCGGCGCAAGCCAAAGGCCGTCCGCCGTCGCGATCTGATACCCGCACGGATGTTCGCCGAGCACCGGCGTGCGCTCCTTCGTCGTCGCGTCCTCACAGATGACAGACACGAGTTTCCACGTGCCTACGATCCTCTCGGCGTCCCCGGCGAACACGGGCGCCGCAAGCAACATAGCGACCGTCGGTACGATGATGGGCACGACAAGACCTTGAAAACGCGATGGTTAGGGCGATCTCCCTCGTGTTCCTCTACTGGCCGGCCATGGTGGGCAGGTCAAGCCGGAGCCAGCCGAAGACCTCTGCGGCGCGTTCAGACATTGGGATGGTAGCCTGCCCTCGTCTCCCGCAAGTGTGGTGCGGTGTTCGATCCCGCCATCGCTACTGGCGTTTGCAGAGTCTGCGGAATGCATCGTCCTGAATGGGGTTCATCGCCGGCGCAACCCCCATTTTTGGATCGAACAAGCGGCTACCGACAAGGAAACTCGCCCTTCTACCCAGGCAGCCTTCAGCAGGTCCCCCAGATTCGGCACGGGGCCGTTATCGACCGAAGGTGCCCTCGGCCAAACGCCTGCGAGCGTCCGCACAACACATTTTGATTTTGCGCGTCAGTCGCGCAGTCTTCATCACAGTGTCATCCATCCGCAACATCGCGCGCTTCCAATGTTCGCGTAGGCACCCCCCTACGCAAGTTTTTTCTCCAGTGACGTTTGGAAAATCAGGAGAGCGCGAAAATGAATTGCTTGGGCTACTCCCACAAGTTGCTGGCGCCGATCGTGCTCGGCAGCTTTGTTGCGATCGTATCCGGACACGCGCAGGCGGCTGCCCCACTGCAGGCGTCCTGCCAACTTCAGTCGGCTGGCAACAAGATTAAGCGGGTCGTCTCCATCACGTTCGACAACGTCCACCTGCGTCGCGATAATCCGCACGTGCCATCGGATCTCGAGCAGATGCCGAATCTGCTCAACTTCCTGCTCGAAAACGGCATCGTCAGCGGCAACCACCACACCCCGCTGATCTCCCATACTGCGACGGACATACTCACGACCCTCACCGGCGTTTACGGCGACCGCATGGGCGTGCCGGTTGCCAACAGCTATGGGTTCTTCCGTCCGGATGGTTCTATCGGATTCAGCAGTTCGTTCCTCTACTGGACATCGCTGTCGAACGGATCGGCCGCCGCCGGAGATGGCAAGCCGGAGATGGTCAACGAGAATGGCAAGACCGCACCGGCACCGTGGGTGCCGTTCACCCGCGCCGGCTGCGATGTGGGTGCCTTCTCGGTCGCCAATATCGAGTTCGAGAGCATCCCGGCCGACGTTAACACTGTATTCGGGGCAACTTCCCCGGAAGGGATCGAAGCTAACAATCCCGCACTGCGCGACAAAGCGAATGCGGATTTCCTTGGTATTGCGATTCATTGCGCTCAGGGCAGCCCGCTCTGCGCCGGCGTCCACGGCAGGCCGGACCTCCTTCCCGACGAACCGGGCGGTTACACTGGTTTCAACGCGCTCTATGGGAATTTTCATGTGCAGCCGGTGATCTCGCCGAGCGGTCCGATCAAGGACCTTGACGGCAACGTCATTCAGACTGCGGCTGGCAATCCCGGCTTCCCCAATATCTTTGATCCGCTTGCGACACAGTCGCTGGGATATGCCGCAGCGATGCTCGAAGCCGGCGTGCCGGTCGTCTACCTATACATCGCCGATGCGCACGACCGGCACAGCACTGGCCCCGCTCATGCTTTCGGTCCCGGCGAGGCCGCATACGTCGCGCAGCTCAAGTCCTATGACGTAGCGTTTGGAAAGTTCTTCGACCGGCTGAAGGCTGACGGCATCACCAAGGACAATACGCTGTTTGTGGTAGTTCCCGATGAGAACGATCACTTTGTCGGCGGCCCGCCGAGCCCGGCGAACTGCGACGGAATCCATGTCCCGTGCACGTATGGAAAGATCGGCGAAGTCGACGCCATACTCAATCGTCTGCTGATCACGCAGCGTCAAAACAGTACGACGTTTTCCGTCCACAGCGATGACGCGCCGACCGTCTACATCAAAGGCAACCCCGCCCCGACCGATCTGGTGACGCGTACGATGGCGCACGATCTCGATGCGCTCACGGCGATCAGCCCGATCACCGGAAAGACCGACAAGCTGTCCGTGCTTCTGGCCGACCCGGCTGAAATGAAGCTTCTCCACATGGTCACGTCGAGCCCGGCGCGCACCCCGACGCTCACGATGTTCGGCAATGACGACTATTTCTTTTTCAATGGCAGCACAGCCGACTGCTCCAACGCGCCTCCATGCATCGCGGAGGATCCCGGCTTTGCATGGAATCACGGCGATTTCCAACAGGATATTACCCGTACCTGGTTCGCTATGGTTGGGCCCGGAGTGCGGCAGCTGGGCAGAAACGATAAAGTGTTCTCCGATCACACCGACATTCGCCCGACCCTCATGGCTCTTCTTGGCCTGAACGACGACTACGTCCATGACGGCCGCGTGCTGGTCGAGGACCTCGATGAACACGCACTACCGCATGGATTGCGGGACGGCCCGGAGGACTTCGTAGAACTCGGCAAGGTCTACAAACAGCTCAATGCCCCCCTTGGCTCGGTCGGGCGCAACAGCCTTAAGTTTGCCAATCGCGCGATCACCAGCGACGATGTGACGTATGGCAAATATCTGAAGCAGATCGGCGACATCACGGCCGCCCGCGACCAGCTGGCGACAGAGATCAAGACACTGCTCAACGCAGCGGTCTTTCAGAAATCGAAGGGAGAACATCAGGACGACCTGGTCGAACGTGCAAAGCGGCTCATCGAGCAAGTCGAAGATCTGGCGTCACCCGGAAAATAGCATTCGAGCAGGTTTGCCGCCTCGAACAAACATCGGAGGCCCGCCAGCATCGCCGGCGGGCCTCCGCGCGTGAAGGCAACTCTTCAGGAGTTCAGCTGATGCAATGCGCTGCGATTGTGCAACACGATTTGACGCGCACTCGATAGCCCAATTGTACGGTCGGACGCGAGTTGCGTCATGGTGCGCGAAACTGTCTCGATGGTTAGACCGAGGTAGTCCGCGATGTCCTGGCGCGACATCGGAAGCTTGAATGCATCCGCGGCGGCAAGTCGTGCGGACATTTCAAGCAGAAAGTAGGCAACCCGCTGCTGAGCGCTCTTGATCATGAGCGTCATGTGCTCCTGCACCCGGTGCAATTCACGCCCCGTGAAACTCCACAATTCCCGGGCGACCTCGCAATCCCTTTCGGCCAGCGCAACGACCGCGCTGCGCCGGATCACCGCCACAGTCGCGTGATTGATCGCCTCGGCGGAAAACTGGTGTGTCTTGCCAACCTCGAGGCCGAAGATATCGCCCGGAAGATAGAAGCCCCCGATCTGTCGTCGGCCATCGCTGAGAATCTTGTATGTGCGCACCGCACCGGTCGTGACCTTGTATACGTAATCGGCCGGTTCGTTCTCGCCGAATATTTCCTCATTGGGAGCGAATTTCATGTGGCTTCCCATCAGCCCTATCGCACCGAAGCCGCTGCGCATCGGCACGGCATGACGCGCACAACTAACCTGAGGGTGGCCAGTGGAAATTGTGCGGATTTCACTCTGCATCGACATGGCTGGGGTTCCCTGTTCTTAGCGCTTCATCGTTAACCCCCCCGCTACGTGGCGAAAATTCAGATAATCCTCGTAAGGAAGCTGCCGTAAGGACTTTCCCGTACCCGGCGATTGACAGGCGCCGCTATGTCCGGACACGGATTGCGGCATCAAAACCCTCGATTTCGCTGATTCGCAACAGGTACGGTCCTGGATCTGGCTCGCGAACCGCTTTTCATCGGCCGACAACGTCGTGAACGCATCGGCCAGAAAAAGCCCGTCCGGAAGGAATGTGGGCGGTATCAAACTGGCGGCCCCGGATGATGTCCTCGTCGATCAAGTCTCTTCGCGATGGTGCGCTTGACCAAGTCTTGTCGGTCAATGAGATTTCAACAGCGTCTGTGGAAAACGTACGTCCCGAAACAATCTATGTGGGTAGCACGTGCATCATGAAATCCTTTGCAGGCCCCGCGTTGGGTCGAGTGCCCAACTTGGGTAACAAGTTGAGTAACCATATTTTTGCCGCGTTACATTTGGACTCTCTACGACTCGGTCTTGACGCGAATTCGGACCTAAGAAGACCGTAGAGCACCATTGTGCGACGCGAATAGGATGCCCTCTGTTGATCGACGCTGCATGGTGGCGTACGTGTTATCTTAGTTGAGGGAGAGACCACATGGCGGGGTTTGAATTACTAAGAAGCATGCGTGATTTGAAGTCAATTTCAGATGATTATCGGCCAAAGAAGTGGCGCGCAAATGATGTCGAATTAGATAACACTCAGTCTATTTACGATGGGGACAATGAATATTTTGCGGGCGACGTCCCCACTGCAGGAAATAATACTGAGTATTCCGGAGCCAATGAACGTCGCCTTGCCTATAATCTTCCTCGCCCGATGAATTTGGCAACCGTTGACATTGGTGGACCTGAGGATGAACCTGTTCGCGCTCCTCTCGACGAGATCGCCAAGGTATTGCGGAGGCTAACTTATGGAGAGATGCTGGAACTTGCTGAATCTATGTGGAAAGTCAATCCGCAGTGATCAAACATCACCGAGTCCGGTCTACCAGCTGTGTTGTACCAGTGGTCTATATCGCGCAAAGTCGAAATTTGATGAGGGCCGCGTGGGAGTTGAATGTGAAATTCTACAATAGGATTTTAAAGTAGACAGACAGTGTTTCCCGTTGGTTCAGTGAATTGCAAAGCTCACTGGGTTTAGCTTTCTTGGATGGTGCCGAACGAGGCGCATGAGAACCGTGTCTATTATCGTTGGAAAATCCCTGGTAATTCGATCGGTGAAACCCTGTTCCAACCTACCCGCGAACCGATTTCTTTCACGCAGCTTTATGCCCATGAATATTAAGACGCATTCAATAAATACCGGCTGTCCGGTCGCTCGGACATGCCAGATTGCCTCCTCCGCGTATTTCTGTCCACGCGCGTAATCGGCCTCAGCATTGTTGCCCGGCTCGACAGCCCAAAAATCGATCCAGGTTAATACGGGGGGATTGTCGTCCTTGAAGGCGAAGGCACAAAACGAAGGAAAATGAGTGGTTTTGTCAACGACGAGAGCGTTCTCTGAAGTCATGATCTGTGAACCTGTTTCCGCAATGTTCGCGTTACGACGACCAATCTGTGTCAAGGACAACTTTCACAAAAGTTGTGCGGCATTCGGTCTTGCCCAAAATCTGATGTTGATAACTTTGCGTGTTTGCTCTTGTTCCAAAAATGGCGGGTGGCAGTTGGCGGCAAGTTATCCCCAGTATTCACATGTAGCCGGTGACTCGAACAACGAAAGTCTGCCCGTTGCAATCGGGCACCAGCTCTGACTCGCCGAATCGGCCTGGGCGCATTCCTGGCGGCGCCTGGACCGGCGCGCTTGATCTTCCCTTGGGCACACAGAATTTGCTCAGACCGGCCGACAGGGAGACAGACTGGCACGCTGACGGCCGTTTTGCCCGCGGCCTGATCGAGCGTGATGCGGGCGAGCGGATCGCGCTGACTGATAGAAGCCGCGCCGCGCTGCGGATGCTGTTACCAGACCTATAGCACTCCAACCCCCGCCGGCTGACAAACGGCCTCGTAGGCTCTCGAAGTCGGCAGGTGTTTCCGCTGTTAGACCGCCGGTCGGCAGTGCTACGCCACGACGGCGAAAAATGAACCATGGAAGGAATGGGACCGGGACCAGACGTCGCGCCGGGCTGCGATCTGGTCAGACGCATACGGCACGGCATTGCTAGAATCGGCCCACATTTTGGCAGACGGGTAGACGGATGCAGCCCAATCTGAGTCATCGGTCGCCGAATGAACGTGCCCATCGGAAAAGCATGCGGGCGGTAGCGTCGCCCCGTATGCCGGACTAAGCTTATGCTTGACGTGGAATCTGGATTGCATGGGGTAAGGCCATGATCATGCGACTGCGTGTTTGCCATTTCAACGCGGGAGCGATTGCTGCCGTTTTTGTGGCCCTCGTCTCAGCGCAGGCCAGCGCCGAAGACAAGATCATCAAGATCGGAGGCCTGCTGCCGATGTCGGGACCCGGATCGTATTTCGGGGCACAGGACAAGCAGGGCATCGAGCTGGCACTTGAGGAGATCAACAGAGTCGGCATCGCGGGTTACAAGTTCGAAGTGAAATACGAGGATTCAAGTTGTAGCCCGCTCCCGGCAACCCAGGCGGCCAAGCGGCTGCTCGACCAATACAAACCCGACATCGTTATCGGAGAGGAGTGTTCCGACGCCACCCTCGCGATCATGCCTTTGATGGCGCAGGCTAAAGTCCCCCTGCTCAATGCGGGCTCGTCGTCGATCAGGATCACCGAACCTGGCAATCCGTGGACGTTTCGCATCATGCCGAATGAAGTGATGCAAGGCGTTGATATTGCGACCCACGCCTACAGTCGCCTGAATGCGCGCGCGGCCGTGCTGCTGTATGAAAACACCAATGCGGGGATTGGCAACGCCAAGGTGTTTAATGAAACTTTCACGAAGCTCGGCGGCAAGATCTTGGCCGATATTGGATTTGGCCGCGACATCAACGATTTCACCTCGATCGCCACGCGAATCGCGGGCGTTGGCAAGATCGACGTAATCCCGACCTATACGCTGGAAGGCCAAGGATTGAAGATCACGCAAGCGCTTGCGCAGGCCGGCGCGACGAAAGGCGGAGGCGGCCAGGCGATCCAACTCGGTACCATCTGGCTACCGTTCGGTTTCGAGCAAAAGGCTGGCAAGGCTGCGGTCGGCTACATTCGAATCGTGCAGTTCGATCCGACCGACCAGCGGCCGCTTGTCCGCAATTTCATCGACGCGTTCAAGGCGAAATACAATCAGGAACCGACGCATCTGCATGCTCATGCCTACGATCAGATCGCGCTGATCGCCGACACAGTGAAGCGCGGCGCCAAGGATGCCGACTCGATCCGTGCACGGCTCGCGGCGACCAAGACCTTCTCAGGTGTAACGGGCAGTGTGGAGTTCGACAAGACCAACCAGAATGACAAGATGGACACGGTCCACTACATGGAGACCCTCCCCGATCTGTCGTGGCGCGCGCTGAAGTGGAATTGACGGCCGATCGCCGTGGCGGTCGTTCTTCAGCAGGCCATCAACGGCGTCGTCCTTGGAGGCCTGTACGTCCTTGTGGCGCTCGGGTTAACCCTCATCTACGGCGTGCTCGTACAGATCAACTTCGCGCATGCCGATATCGTCACGCTGGGTGCGTTTTCAGCCTATTTCTTCATGCAGAGCTTGGGCGGCGGCTACATCGAGGCAATTGCCGTCGCTTTCGTCGTCGGTGGCATGCTTGGCTGGGCCATGAACGCGGCGATCTTCGCGCCGTTGCGAGCGGGGGGCAACGAACTATTGCCGCTGATCGCAACCATCGGCGTCTCGATCACGATGGAAAACGCCATGTTGGCGTGGTTCGGTCCGATTCCCTATGCATTCGATTCGCCCTACAGCAATGATGTCATCCGCCTTGGGGCCGCATATATCACCGTGCAGAATGCGCTCATCGTCGCTGTTTCGCTGCTGACGATTGGTCTCGTCTATGTGTTCATAAAATTCACGTTCCTCGGAAAGGCCTTGCGCGCAGTCTCCCAAGACCGTGAGACGGCTGGCCTGATGGGCATCAACCCCAACCAGCTGGTGATGTTGACCTTCGTGATCGCGTCCGCACTCGCCGGCATGGCAGGAGC
>Ga0126369_10003637_pt1 | contig 11145 bp, 10 predicted proteins | sample PanSoiMetaPlot_1_FD_109646 | JGI IMG/M metagenome (GOLD analysis project Ga0126369, IMG submission 109646) | Tropical forest soil microbial communities from Panama - MetaG Plot_1 | ecosystem: Environmental > Terrestrial > Soil > Tropical forest > Bulk soil | place: Panama | collected 2016-02-17
AAAGCTTCAGGTGATCGGAAAGAACCTGAATGACTACTCCCTCGAAACAGTACTGATGTTTCACGACGACGCGCGCAATTCGGGATACAGCCTCTAGACGCGTTTGGCAACGACAACGAAGCCGAGCGCTTCCTGACGTTCGAAGAACAACCGATCCATAATCCGAGCGACCGCTGAAATCGCTAAGATGGCCGGCCCAACAAGCGGCAGCGTCCAAAGGCGTGCTCGCGGCTGACCGGGAGCTTCGTGGCCGAGCTTTCCAAGTTCTTGCGCCGCGCTACCGATGCGTGCCACATGCAGTGCGAGATAACTGTTCAGTTTGTGCCCAACAAGGGTCCAAAGGCTGCCGACCTGCTCAATGTGGTCAATGTCTAAGCCGACTTCAGCGCACAGTTTACGCAAACCGTGCGGACTGTATCGAAAATAGTCGTGAGGTTCTTCATGTAAGCGAAAGGAGAAAGGAGCGGCAAGAATCAGCGCACCGTCCTTCTTGAGTACTCGCGCCATTTCAGCCATTAGAAGACGCGGGTGTGGCGTGTGTTCGAGCACCTGGATGCTGATGACGGTGTCGAAAGCTCCGTCCTCGAACGGCAGGCGATTTCCGTCATACAAATAGTCGGGCCTCGAGGAGCCATCGACCTTCGCAGCAGTCGCGCTGAACGTCGCCTCGTGCTCGATGCCTAAGTACTCATCGACATAAGGTCGAAAAATGCGCTCATACGGTTTGTCGCCGCAACCCACATCCAATAGCAGTCCGCGAGCCCGAGGAGCCACTGCCCCCAGCGCACGAATCAGGAGCGACCATTGGAGATCCACCCAATCAGAGGCGATCCGTGCTACGCGACGAAGCCCCGTCGTTTTTTGTCTGCTCGACATTGTTCCTAAATGTATTTCAGAACCGGGTATTTGCCCATAGCCGTACGCTTCGAGCGTGGGATAGAATTTCCCCTCTATGTCTGTATCCTCTGCCGCCTGGTCAGGACGAATTGAAGACACTGAGGTCCAATTGCTTATACCCGACAACGATGTCTCGGAGCCTGAACTTTCGATCGTTATTCCTGCTCTAAACGAACAAATCACGATCGGCCGCTTCGTGGACTGGTGTCTCAAGGGCCTTGAACAGGCCAATATCCGAGGCGAGATCGTCATCATTGACAGCTCCTCGGACTTAACGGGGGAAATCGCGCTTTCGCGAGGCGCCAGAGTGCTCAGGGCGCCTAAGCGTGGCCTGGGTCGTGCCTACATCGATGCATTGCCGCTAATTCGCGGCAAATATGTGCTGATGGGTGACGCCGACTGCACGTACGATTTTCGAGAGCTTAAATCCTTCATGGAATGTTTTCGCAACGGCTACGAATACGTCATGGGATCACGTTTTCGCGGCTATATCGAACCGGGTTCCATGCCGCCGCTTCACCAATACTTCGGAACCCCAATCACCGGGTGGATACTCAATTTTCTCTATGGAAGCCGGTTCTCCGACATTCACTGCGGAATGCGCGGCATTACAAGCGACGCGCTTCGGAAGATGGATCTCCAGTCACAATCGTGGGAATACGCTTCTGAAATGGTTCTGAAATCGGTTCGAATGAACCTTCGAACTGCCGAAGTTCCCGTCCGATTTCTAAAGGATCAAAAAGGGCGTTTAAGCCACCATAAGCGCGCCGGATGGTTTTCCCCATGGCACGCGGCATGGATCAATCTCAAAGCCATGTTTATTTATGGTGCAGATTTCTTCCTATACCGGCCTGGTCTTATATCGCTGTTCACAGGTCTCCTATTAACTCTGCCGCTGAGCCGCGGGCCCGTGAGCGTCGGCCCTATAACTTTTTCGCTGCACTGGATGTTGTTTGGACTCACGCTGTGCGTGCTCGGGTTGCATGGGTTTTACCTGGGCGCTCTGGCAAGAGTTTTCTTCGATTACTCCGGCGAGACCAGCCGCCGCCGGCTTCAGATGTTCTCCTACACTCGATCCGTCCTGGTCAGTGCGCTGGCAATCGGCGCGGGTGGTGCCATGGGCGCGCCATTGGTGTTCTGGTATATCCGCTCGGGGTTTAAATTAACAGACGACGTTTTCCCAACTACTCACCTGGCAGTGACGGGGCTGCTTTTAGTGATCGCCGGATTTATGAACTTTACCTTCACGTTAGCGCTCCATGCCGCAGTTGCAAATGTCCGAAGGAAATAGAGCCATTTTGCGCGAAAGCGTGCGCGAACGTGCATACGGGCAAGATTATCGACCCACAGTGATCGACCGTTTCGGTGTCTGGTTGTCGGCTCGACAGATCCGGCGATACGCTGGATCGATGACCGGCAAACTGATTGGAGATTTTGGTTGCGGGTATCACGCGGCGTTCGTCCGAACGGTTCTGTCGGAAGTCGAACGTGCGGTTTTGGTGGACTCGGCTTTGTCAGCGGACCTCAAAACCAAGCCTAACGTGACGGCAATCGAAGGAATGTTGCCGGATGTGCTGGAGCAAGTGCCGTCGGCAAGTTTGGATACCGTACTTTGCATCTCCGTGCTGGAACACCTGTGGGACCCGCTGGCCGTTCTCAGACACTGTCGCCGAGTCGTCCGTCCGAAAGGGATATGTCTCTTCAATGTCCCATCGTGGCGAGGCAAGACATTTCTGGAGTATTCGGCTTTCCGTCTCGGGCTAAGTCCTCAGGACGAGATGGATGATCACAAGGCCTATTACGATGTGAAGGATCTATGGCCTCTATTGGTTCGGGCTGGATTTTTGCCAAGCAGGATTCGTTGTTTTTCACATAAATTTGGCTTGAACACTTTCGCGGTCTGCACGTCTGGTGGGGGCGGCTTTCCTGATTCGAAACCATGATGCAGCCGCGACGGTACTTCATTTCCGGTGGTGCCGGCTTTATCGGCAGTCACTTTACGGACCGGCTTCTGTCAGACGACTCAGTGCTCGCCGTCTCGCTCTACGATAACTTTTCATCCGGCCGTGAATGGCACTATGAACATCATCAGAATGATTCTCGATTGCGCGTCATCCGAGGCGACGTGAAGGATCTGGACCGTCTAACGTCCGCCATGGAGGGTCACGACATCGTGATTCACCTGGCTTCTAATCCCGACATCGCACGGGCGGCAACGGAACCCGAGATCGACTTTCGGGAAGGAACGCTACTGACGAACAATGTCGTCGAGTCCATGCGCCGGACGGGAACAAGGAGCATTTTGTACGCTTCGGGCAGCGGCGTTTATGGTGACTTGGGCGAAAGGGAAGTCGACGAAGCCTATGGCCCCTTGATCCCTATTTCCACTTATGGAGCCAGCAAGCTTGCTGGTGAGGCCCTCATTTGTTCCTATTGCCACATGTTTGATTTCACGGGGCGTGCTTTTCGATTCGGCAATGTCGTCGGACCAAGGCAAACTCACGGCGTGGGTTTTGACTTCCTTAGGCAACTGATGAAAAATCCCGGCAAGCTGCGCATTCTCGGCGACGGAACCCAGAGCAAATCGTACATCCACGTTCGTGACGTGGTCGAAGCCGTCCTGCTGGCCTCCCGCAGTTCCCGAGAGCGTTTTGCAATTTATAACGTGGCCACGGACTACATTACGGTTACAGAGATCGCACATCTGGCGGCGGAATGTGCAGGTTTGAACCCGTCTGAGGTGAAATTCGAATACACAGGTGGAGATCGCGGTTGGAAAGGTGATGTTCCGATCGTTCGCCTCAACACGGATCGGATTCGCGGGCTGGGCTGGGTTTGTGGTTCCGGTTCGCGGCAGGCATTACGCGATTCGATGATGGCCATGCTGAATGACTTGAGAGCAGGCCGGTTGTGAGGATGTGATGTCATCAACGCGCGACGACTGGGACCAGCACTGGCAACAATACAGTGATACGGCCGAGCAGAATCCGGCGCAAAATTACCGTCGCGAGTTGATCGTATCTTTGCTTGGAGTGTCAGGTTCTGGAATGGGTGCCAGAATCGTTGACATCGGCAGCGGCCAGGGAGATATGGCTGCGGCGATTCGCGCTAGATTTCCGTCTGCGGAGATTTTGGGAATCGAGTTAGCACGATCGGGCGTTGAGATCTCTAGCCGCAAGGTACCGACCGCCCGCTTCGTGCAACGGGACCTCCTGGATCAAACGCAACCGCCTGAGGAACTGCGAGGCTGGGCGACTCATGCAGTCTGTTCGGAAGTCGTCGAACACCTCGATGATCCAGTCGTGCTGTTGAGAAATGCGCGGGCTTACATGAACGAACAGTGCTGTTTGGTTGTAACGGCGCCGGGCGGACCAATGTCGGCGTTCGACAAGCATATCGGACATCGAAAACATTGGCGGCCACGTGAGATCGAAAACTTACTGCGCGAAGGCGGCTACACTCCTGAACATGTGACCGGCGCCGGGTTTCCGTTCTTCAATCTTTATCGCTGCCTGGTGATTCTGCGTGGCAAAAAGTTGATCAGCGACGTCAGTGTGGGACCGGCAACCCGTGTTTCCTGGGCGGCGCGTGCCGCGATGGGAATATTTCACTTGCTGATTCGTCTGAATCTCAATTCCTCCCGCCGGGGATGGCAGATGATTGCGAAAGCTCGAGTAGGCGGTTTAAAACACGGAGTGACATGCTGACGAGGACTGCTACTCCAGTACGTATGACCGCATGGCTCGTCTTCATCAGCCTCTCGTTCTGTTACTTGGCTTTGGCCCCAGGCTCGACGAATGGCAGAGGTTACGTCCCTGAAGACCTGCAGTCCGGGCTTGGTCTGCTTGCGAGTTTCAATGCGTGGGTGAAGGGCCGTCCGGTACCGCCGATCTTGTGGACACGCCACGGACCCGTGCCTGTTTTGCTCGATCTTCCGTTCATCAAACTTGGCAAGTTCTTCATATCACCGGATTTTGTGCTCTCACTGCAGCCGTTGTTGTTGACGGCGGCATTAATGGCGCTTGTTTACCTCTGGTTAAGAAAACTTTGTACGCCTGCTATGAGTCTCTTGCTCACAGTGGTCGGTGCTTTCGGCACTATGCTGTGGCCGTACGCGTACATCGGGTTGGAGACCAAACAATCCTTTTTCGTATTACTGGCGGGATACTTGGGGTTGGCTAGAGGGAAGCTACGCACCTGGCCCCACCTTCTCTTGTTCTCCACGATTTGTGCGCTTGCGATTTCCGTAAAATCCACCGGGATTGTGTTGTTCCCACCGATCGCCTACCTCGTTTACGTACAGTTTCGGCACGATTGGCGTTCGCATTGGAAGCAGGCATTGACTGTGATCCTGATCATCACCGGCCTTTGGGCGCTCGGTGCCGTCGGTTGGAATTACTTCTGGGGTCCCCTGGGCGGCGGTGCGAAAGCGCTGCAGGGGTGGACCACGAATTCTCTCTTTCAGTTTTTCGTGAATGCGGTCGGTATTTTTGGTTCCCCCATGAAGGGCGTTTTCATCTTCGCTCCGGTGCTGTTGTTCGGCATATATGCCGTTCCGCGCGCTTTGCGTACGCATCGGGAAACGGCAATTTTTGGTTTGCTCGTGACGGCATGCATCGTGGCTTTCCTCTCCATGCTAATCGTTACGGCGGATGAAGTGTGGGGTCCGCGCTTTATGCATGTCGCCATCGCGCCCATTCTGATTATCATCGGCACCGCCAACCCTCGCTTTGAATGGCGGAAACACGTTCCGCTGGCGGTTCTTGGCGCGTTAGGTGTAGCGATCTCTTTTCTGGGTGCCTTCTACTATTACGGAGTCAGAGGCGCCGCTGCTGATAACACACGTCAGAATACGATGGAGTGGCTTGACGGTGACGGCGTCTGGAACGAAATCCGGTTCGACGCGCGCTTATTCAGCGTCTGGCTTAAAGGCGGCACTGAACCCGTACCGTGGGCTCCAGAACACGTGTGGGTTTGGAGCGCGCCGCCGGATGTGCAGCCCTGGAAGACCGTGAATTTGCGAGATTACGCCGCTCCGCAGTCGTTCCTGCTTTTCTTTTGGAAAACTCCTTTAGAAGGTTCCAACCTTCTCATCTTCAGAGTCTGCTTGGTCTCACTTGTCCTCGGGCCTTTGTTGCTGGCCTGGGTCACCTGGAGGACGATCAAAGGCACGCCCGCTGCGACTCTTACACCCGCACTGGCACTCACAAAGGAGGAAATACGTGGCTAGGAAAGACACTCCTGGAGTGAAGAGACTCTCGCGCCGGCAATTCATGAGCGGTGCAGCCGCGATCGCCGTCGGTGGCAAGCTTGGTTTCGCGAAAACCTACGCAGAGCCACAACAGACCGCGACGACCCCAGCCGCGGACCTGGCTTTCATCAACGGTCGAATCCACACGATGGACTCGAACAACCGGATCGTGTCGCAGGCCCTGATCCGCAACGGCCGCTTCGCGGCAGTTGACGATAACATCCTAGGCCAGGCAGCCAATGTCAGGAGGGTCAACCTGATGGGCAAGACGGTTATCCCGGGGATTGTCGATGCGCACAATCACATCGTTCTCGTCGGCAACCGGCCCGGATGGCACACGCCGCTCGAACACGTCTTCACGATTGCCGACGCGATTGCACAGTTGAAGTCGCGCAGCGCCGAAGTTCCGCGAGGTGAATTCATCACCACCATAGGACCCATCTCCGCGATGCAGTTCGTCGAGCGACGACTGCCCAACCTATCCGAACTCGACGCCGTTGACAGGCCTGTCTACATCCAGGCAGCGCAAGGCGGCACGCGGACGAACAGTGCAGGCAAGGCGTGGCTCGAGGCCAGAGGCGTGATGGTCGGGGCTGACGGCGCGATCACAGGTCCCGCGCTGGGGCTCGCGCTCCAAACCCTTCGCAAGGAACTCCTGACCCCCGACACGAGGAAACGGACCGCGCTCGGCGCGTTGCAGTACTACTCGAGACTTGGCATCACCACGCATCGTGATTGCGGCGCGTTCCAGGCGGACGATCCCGCACCCGGTATCGCGAGCGAGAATACCTATACGATGCACAATCCGTTCCTCGCGCTGCACCGTGAAGAAAAGCTGCCGGCGCGGATGAGAATCGACTTTCTTCATCAGGACCCTCCTACTGCGAATCCATCGCTGCCGACGCTCTCACAGCGACTGAGGAATTCCTTTCCGTTTTTCGGCGACGACTGGATGAGGACAGGCGGGATCGGCGAGTTTACCGGCGGCGGCGTAGAAGGTCTGCGAGCGATCGCGAAAGCTGGGTGGCGTGGGGAGGATCACGCGCTGAATTTGGCAGGCGTGACGAACCTCATCAAAGACCGCGAGACCGTGAACGCGGAGATCCCGATTACGCAGTTACGCTGGATCATCTCGCACATTCCGGAGTTCCCTGTGGAACTTGCGAATCGGGCAAATGCCCTCGGCATTGGTGTCCTTGTGGGATGGGGCCCGCTCCGCACGGGCATGAACGTTGGACCGCCTTATCGCATGTTGATGGGTCATGCCATCAAGAAGGGCTACCACTCGGACGGCGGCGATATCACGGTGATCAACCCGTGGCTCAACTTCTACACGATCATCACAGGCCAAAATCTCGCCGGTCAGCCGATCCTCGGTGAACAGAACCTTACGCGCCAGGAGACGCTCTGGCTCGCGACGGCCGCCAACAAATGGTTTATCTGGGAGAATGACATCGGTTCGATTGAAGTCGGCAACCACGGCGACCTTGTCGTGCTCGACAGAGATTACTTTTCGGTGCCGGATGAAGATCTCAAACGAATGCGATCGCTGGTGACGATCGTTGGCGGCAAAGTCGTGCACAACGACGGAATTGTTTGAGAGGGATGTCACCACAAAGGCACAGAGACACAAAGGTCTGGCAGCTCAACGAAACCGAATACTCATTATCACAACATCGCGCGCTGGACCGCAGGAGCAATGATGTTGAGTTGCGACATCAATTCCCGGAATTGGTTCGGATAAAGCGACTGCGCGCCATCGCAGAGTGCGGTCTCCGGAGCGTGGTGAACCTCGATCAAAAGTCCGTCCGCGCCCGCAGCAACGGCTGCCCGCGCCATCGGAGCGACCTTATCCCGGCGGCCCGTGCCGTGAGACGGGTCGACGAGAATCGGCAGGTGCGACAATTTTTTGATTACGGGAATCGCGGAAATGTCGAGTGTGTTTCTCGTGTAGTTCTCAAAGGTCCGGATGCCGCGCTCGCACAATATGACGTCGTGATTTCCGCCCGTCATGATGTACTCCGCCGAAAGCAGCCACTCCTCGATTGTCGCGGATGGTCCCCGCTTCAATAGGACCGGCCGCCGCACCTTGGCCAGTTCCTTCAGCAGATCGAAGTTCTGCATATTCCGCGCGCCCACCTGGAGGATGTCGACATAGTCCAGAAACATCGGGATCTGGGTCTGGTTCATTATTTCCGAAACGACGAGTAACTTGTGCTTGTCGGCCGCCACGCGCAAGACCTTGAGGCCTTCTTCTCCCATGCCCTGGAAACTGTATGGCGAAGTCCTCGGTTTAAACGCGCCGCCTCGCAAGATCCGAATTCCGCAGTCGTGCATGATGCCGGCGATCGTTGAGACCTGTTCCGCGCTTTCCACGGTGCAAGGTCCAGCCATCATCACAATGTTTCGTCCGCCAATCTGTATCTGATGATCCGGCGGACCCACTTTGACAACCGTTCCTTGCGGCTTGAATGCACGGCTCGCAAGCTTATATGACGCGGAAATCTTGATAACTTCCCGAACACCTTCAAGTAGTTCGATATCTCGATGATCCACGGGAACACCGCCCACAGCGCCGAGCACCGTGTGCGCCGCGCCTGTGGAGCGGTGAACATCAAATCCCATTTGAATGAGGCGATCGATCACACTCTGAATCTGCTCTTCCTTCGCCCCTTCTTGCATCACAACAACCATGTCTATTCCTTCTCCCGTTCAATCCTCTCGATGCGCCGGCACTCGTCGATTACGCGTTCGAACAAGCGTTGCAGCCCTTCATTGTCCAGCGGCCCTCGATTGACTTGCTTGATGCGCTGAAGGATTTCCCTTTCGCGCTCCGGATCATAGACACGGAGGTTTTCGATATGTTTGATCCTTCCAATCTCGATCGCGCATTTGGAGCGCTCGTTAAACAATTCAACCAATTTGTTGTCGATCTCATCAATCTTGCGTCGCCAATCTTCAATACTCATTTGGACTGACAACCTTTCAGCCAACAGGCAAATGCCGAAACTCTTTCAACCAGATCGGCCTTGCCGATATGTTGCTCGATTTCTTTCACAATCGAGCTTCCGACGATTGCTGCATCGGCCTCTTGCCACACGGCGCAAACGTGTTCCGGCCGCGAGATACCAAAACCGACAGCAATAGGAGTCGTCGTGTGTGCTCTCAAGGTCTTCAAAAACGGGTTTAATTCGCTCGCTAGATCCTGCTGTTCGCCTGTCACTCCGGTACGTGCGACAGCGTATAAGAATCCATTCGATGTCCCCGCAATCTTCTTCATGCGCTCCGGCGAGCTTGTCGGCGCAACTAAGAATATTGTATTGAGGCCCGCGGTGCGCATAGTGCGAACGAACGTGTCCGATTCTTCAACTGTGAGATCGGTGGCCAGCACTCCGTCGAAGCCGGACTCGATGGCATCGTGCGCCAGCTTCTCCAAACCGTAATTCAGCAGTGGATTGAAATAGCTGAACAATACAAGCGGAATTTCGGACTGCAGGCGTACCTTACTGCCGAGTTGCAGAACCTTTTGCAGCGTGACGCCGCTGTGCAGCGCTCGTTCCGTTGCGCGCTGAATGACGGGGCCGTCTGCGATAGGGTCGGAAAACGGCACGCCCAGCTCAATGACATCGGCGCTCGATTTCTCGAGCGCGAGAATTAAGTCCAATGTGACATCGAGGCTCGGGTCACCCGCTGTGATATACGGAATGAAAGCCTTTCGACCATCCGATTTTAGTTGAGCGAATTTCTGTTCGATTCGGGTCATCGCCTTCGTGTGAACCGCGTCATCCGCGGCGAGTCTTCGTTTGCGGTTAACCGCATCACCTCGGTCACATCCTTATCTCCGCGGCCCGACAGGTTCACAACCACAATCCGGTCTGCAGCGAGACTCAATTTCTTCGTCTGCGCGATCGCGTGTGAGCTTTCCAGAGCGGGAATGATGCCTTCCAAACGGCTTAATTCATGGAACGCTTCCAATGCTTCCTCGTCGTTGATGCTCGTGTATTCCACTCGCCCCGTCTCATGGAATGCCGCGTGTTCCGGACCAACGGCCGGATAATCCAGCCCCGCCGAAACGGAATGCGTAGGCATCACTTGCCCATCCTCGTTCTGGAGGATATACGAGAACGTTCCGTGCAGGACGCCGGGCCTGCCACCCGCAAAGCGCGCGGCGTGATCACCGAGTACAAGACTTCGTCCGCCGGCCTCAACCCCGATCATCCGCACTTGCTTGTCTGAGACAAAATCATAGAAAAGGCCGATCGAATTACTTCCGCCGCCAACGCAAGCCACAAGCACGTCCGGCAGTCGTCCTTCGTTCTCCAGAATCTGCGCGCGCGTTTCACGGCCGATCACGGACTGGAAGTCGCGAACCATCATTGGATATGGATGCGGTCCGAGGACAGAACCAAGCATGTAGTACGTCGTTCGGACATTTGTCACCCAGTCCCGCATGGATTCGTTGATCGCATCTTTCAGTGTCTTACTTCCTGCGGAAACCGGAATGACGCGGGCGCCGAGCAACTTCATACGGAAGACATTCAGTTCCTGACGCCGAATGTCTTCCTCGCCCATGTAGACATCACATTCAAGACCCAGGAGCGCGCATACGGTGGCAGTAGCGACGCCGTGTTGTCCGGCGCCCGTTTCTGCAATGATGCGTTTCTTGCCCATGCGCCGCGCGAGCAAACCCTGGCCGAGACAGTTATTGATCTTGTGCGCGCCGGTGTGATTTAGGTCTTCACGCTTCAGATAGATCTTCGCGCCGCCCCACGCCTTCGCCAGACGTTTGGCGGAATAGAGCGGCGTCGGCCGTCCTGAGTAGTTATGAAAGAGATTGTCGAGTTCCGCTTGAAAACTAGGGTCGCGTTGCGCCTGCAAGTAGGCGGCCTCGAGTTCCTCGAGCGGATGCATTAGCGTTTCGGGCACGAACTGCCCGCCATACTTTCCGAAATGACCTTTCATGGTGCACCCATCAAAGCGACGTCGGCTCGATAAAC
>Ga0126369_10003638_pt1 | contig 11144 bp, 14 predicted proteins | sample PanSoiMetaPlot_1_FD_109646 | JGI IMG/M metagenome (GOLD analysis project Ga0126369, IMG submission 109646) | Tropical forest soil microbial communities from Panama - MetaG Plot_1 | ecosystem: Environmental > Terrestrial > Soil > Tropical forest > Bulk soil | place: Panama | collected 2016-02-17
AGGCTGTCGCACCAACCAGTGCCACGGCTGTCAGACCGATGCAGGCGATGCGGCGCGCGGTCATGCGCGTCAGACGAGGAGGTAGGCGATCTCGGCCTCGAGGGCGCCCTCGTCCTCGGTCCGAACGACAGCAGTCGGTCGCGCCGCCCGCTGTTCGACGTGCATTGTTGGTGAACCTAACAGGGTGTCGCGTCGAGCCGTAGTGTCACCTCCGTACTTCCCGCCGACCACGTCCGGGCGGACCGTCTACGCCCTCGAGGATGATCGGGCGCTCCAGCGGGCCCGACTTCGCGCAGTCCTGACGTGGTGCTGACGATCGCCTCACGTGAACGGACAAGATTGCGTTCGTGATCCCGACTCGCCTGACGAGCCTCGCCGGCGTGCTGGCACTGATCACGGTGGGCGTCGGTGTCGGGATGCCCGCCTCCGCCTCTGCGTCGACCGGCGCGTCCGGGATCCACAAGATCAAGCACGTCATCGTGATCATGCAGGAGAACCGGTCCTTCGACAGCTACTTCGGGACGTACCCGAAGGCCGACGGCATCCCCATGAAGAACGGCAAGCCGTCGCCGTGCATCCCCAACTCGAAGACGGGCACGTGCGAGAAGCCGTACGCCGACCACGCCGACGTCAACGGAGGCGGGCCGCACAGTCAGGCGAACGCCACTGCTGACGTCGACGGCGGCAAGATGGACGGCTTCGTGAACCAGTCCACCAACGCGCAACGGGGGTGCGCCGACCCCACCAACCCCGCGTGCGCCAACACGAACACGCCGGACGTGATGGGGTACCACACCCGCGGCGATATCCCGAACTACTGGTCGTACGCCGACGACTTCGTGCTCCAGGACCACATGTTCGAGCCCAACGCGTCGTGGAGCCTGCCCGAGCACCTGTTCCAGGTGTCGGAGTGGTCGGCGAACTGCACGCAGCACGACAACCCGGCGAGCTGCACGAACGCGCTCCAGGCGCCCGGCCTGCCCCCGGACTTCGGCGGACGTCGGGCGACCGGTCAGCCGCGGCCGGACCCCGTCTACGCCTGGACCGACCTCACCTACCTCCTCCACCAGAACCAGGTGTCGTGGGGGTACTACGTCGTGAACGGGAGCGAGCCCGACTGCGAGAACGACGCCGCCGTGTCGTGCGCGCCGGTGCGGCAGAACGCCTCCACGCCCGGCATCTGGAACCCGTTGCCGTACTTCGACACAGTGCGCGCCGACGGTGAGCTCGGCAACATCCAGTCCGTCGACAACTTCTACTCGGCGGCCAAGGCGGGCAGCCTGCCGTCGGTGTCCTGGGTGGCGCCGTCGGGCGCCGTCAGCGAGCACCCGCCTGGGCCCGTCAGCTTCGGGCAGTCGTATGTCACGAGCCTCGTCAACGCCGTGATGGACGGGCCCGACTGGAAGTCCACCGCGATCTTCCTGGCGTGGGACGACTGGGGAGGCTTCTACGACCACGTGAACCCGCCGAACGTCGACGTCAACGGCTACGGGTTGCGGGTCCCCGGCCTCGTCATCAGCCCCTACGCGAAGCACGACTACGTCGACCACCAGACGCTGTCGTTCGACGCGTACGACAAGTTCATCGAGGACGACTTCCTGCACGGCCAGCGGCTCGACCCCCGGACGGACGGTCGCCCCGACCCTCGCCCGGACGTCCGCGAGGACAACAAGATCCTCGGAAACCTGACGCGCGACTTCGACTTCAACCAGACCCCACGCAAGCCGCACGCGCTGCCCGTGCACCCGAAGACCACCTTGACCGGCACGCCCGGCCCCCGACAGCTCTCGTCCTCGGCCGCGGCCGGCGATCCCGACGGGTGAACGAAACCGCAAGACCCGCGCGCCGCTGATCATCCCGAGCGGCCTGAGGGACGGCGCGGCAGCGCCTGCTAGCCCTCGATCGTGATCAGCTCGTCGAGGCCGAGCAGCTCGAGGACGCGCCGTACCGGCGGCGTCGGGGACACGAGGACGAGACGGCGGCCAATCGACTCGAGCCGGTGGTGCACGCGCACCAGCGATCGAGCCCCGGTGGAATCCACGAACGTGAGCGCGCTCAGGTTGAGCCGGAAGTCTTCGCCTTGACCGTCGAGCACCCGAGCAACCCCGTGCTCGAAGGCCGGCCCGCTCGCGACGTCGAGCTCCCCGGTGACGACGAGCGTGGCCGGCCGCCCGTTTCGATCCAACTGCGTCCGCAACAGGCTCTCTCGCATTGCGGAACCCCCGTCCTGCCCAGAGCTGGGACGGAGCCCGCCGGCTTCTCGACGGGACGTTGGAAGGATATTCCAGATCGGCCGGACCGAGGAGGGCTCGGCCGTCAGAGGATGGCGATGACGAGCACGAGGAAGCCGACGAGGGACAGGAACGACCCGACCTGTGCGTTGGACTCCTTCTTGCTCAAGCGGTCGTGCACGAAGGCGATGTCGCCCCGGTTCGGTGGCAGGCCGACGCGAGGTCGCCCGGCGTGGGTGAACACCGACATTGCCAGAAACCCGAGACCGATGAGCGCGAACCCGATCGCGAAGGCCGCCACGATCGTGGACTCGACGTCGCCGTCCTTGGCGAGGAACGTCGCGCCGGCGACGACGATGCCCGAGGCGGGCACCAGCGGCGTCGTGCGTACGCTCACGGTCGCAGCCGAACGCTCGAAGTCCTCGATCACCTCGGTGACGACGTCCTCTTCGGGCTCGCCGGACGCCACACGCTTGTCGATCGACTCGTCGAGCTCCTGCAGCGTCGGGATGTTCTGGCCCAGCCGCCGCCCGTGGAAGTGAGCCACGCGATTCCACGCCCGACGTATCCGACCCAAAGACCCGGCAGGCTTCGTCGCCGCCGTCGTCACCTGTCCATCATTGCAAATGCGCGTCCTACGCTCGTGGAATGGCCGACTGGACGACGATCTCGTCGCTCGCCACCGCCGGTGGCACGCTCGTGCTCGCGGTGGCGACGTACTCCGCCGTTCGCTCGTCGAACCGCTCGTCTCGCATCGCCGAGCGGGCCATCGAGGTGGGAACGCGTCCGGTGATCATGTCGTCGCGCTTCCAAGACGAGCCGGAGAAGGTCGGATGGCAGGACGATCACTGGGCGAAGGTCCCCGGCGGCGGTGGGTACGCCGAAGAGGTCAACGGGATCGTCTACGTCGCGGCCTCACTCCGAAACGTCGGCAACGGCATCGCCGTGTTCCAGGGCTGGTACCCCGTCGGCGAGTGGCTCGACGGGGCGCAACCGCACCCGGAAGCCGACGCGTTCCGGCGCCAGGCGCGCGACCTGTACATCCCGCCGGGAGACGTCGGCTTCTGGTGGGTCGCGCTGCGCGACCGGGACGACGCGTCGTACTAAGCGGTGCTCACTGCCATCAAGGGACGGCAGCGGTTTACGGTCGATCTGCTGTACAGCGACCACGAGGGCAGGCAACGGGCGATCAGTCGGATGGCGCTGGTGCCGCGCCAGGAATCTGGGTGGATGTGCACCGTCGGGCGGGTCTGGAACCTCGATCGGCAGGACCCGCGTTAGCCGAAAGGTCCGTCAGCGGCCCGGCGGCCGGGGCGTCTCCCGCCACCCGAGCTTGACCGTCACCCACGTGATCCCCGAGAGCACGGACCCGGTGATGACCGACGCCACGAACCCGGCGCTGCTGACCGTGCGCGCGAGCACGAAGGTGACCACCGTCCACACACCGACGCACGTTCCGAACTCGACCGCAAGCCAGCCCGGATGGACCGTCCGCGAGCTGTCCCACGTCATGTGATTGCTCCTGCCTCGAGGACCGCGATCCGGCCGATGCTAGGCGGCGGCCGTCGGAACACTCGGTGGAGCAATCCATCGGGGGCGCTGACCCGTATGTTCTGGGAGCTATCCGCCGAGTCAGGAGCCCGAATGCGCAGATTGCTTGCCTTGACCGTCGGCGCGATCGCCGCCGCCGCCCTTGTGGGCGGGGTCGCGTTCGCAGCCAAGAACCCGCCCGTCCAGCTCCAGGGGAAGGTCACCAACAAGGGCGTGAAGACGGTGAAGAAGGGCAAGATCTCCATCGAGGCTGACGACTACTACTTCAAGCCAACGTTCACGAAGGCCAAGCTCGGCTCGAATGTCACCGTGAGCCTGAAGAACGAAGGGAAGACGCAACACACCTTCACGATCCCGAGCCTCGGGATCGACCAGGTGCTCGATCCGGACCAGAAGGCGACCGTCAGCGTCACGCTTCCGACCGACGGCGCGCTCGGGTTCTACTGCCGCTTCCACGGACCGTCCGGGACCCAGGGGGACTTCGGGATGCAGGGCGCGTTCTTCTCGAAGAAGGGCCAGACCGTCACCACGGGGGGCGGCGCGGGCGCACCGGCCAGCTCGGCGGCGACGGCGACGACCACGGCGGCGACCTCGAGCTCGGGGGGCCGCTCCGGCTACTGAGCCTCGGGTGACATGAACGCGAGCGGGACTCCGGCTCCTGCCTCGCGCCGCAACGTCGCGATGCGCCGCCCGGGCTGCACGGCGTCCTTGACGCGGCCGAGGCGGTCGCCGAGGAACTCGGCGGTGACGTCGAGGTCGTGCACGGTGAACGCGATGCCGTAGAAGCGGGCCGCCTCGGAACCGGCCGGGGTGGCAGGGCCGATCACCTCGAGGACGGGTCGGCCGAGGCGGAAGAACGTCTGCGTGAACGGCGGGCCGTACATGTCGGTCTTGCGTTGCCGGCGGGGTTGCACGCCGTGGAAGGCCAGCGCCTGGATCGTCCGGGTCGGGTCGGGCGACATCACGACCAGATGGTCGATGGCGATCGTCCCGTTCGGATGCGCCGCGGCTGTTGCCGGCGGCGGGACGGGCAGCGTGGGCAATCCGTCGACGTCGGCGCCCGCCTCGACGTCCTCCAGCGCCCAGCCGCTGATCTTGCGGCCGGGTCGCCCGAGCCGGAGCGCCACACCGTCCACCTGGCAGACGCCGTCGTCGACGGCGAAGCCCAGCGACGACCACACCCGGGGATCGGCGGCCAGATCCAGTGCCAGGAGCTCCGGTTCGACCATCAGTCCGGGCTGAACGACTTCACGCCCCGGCGGTACGCGCCGGGCACCAGCGCCCGCGCGACCGGAGCGAGTCGCGCCACGTACGTGGCGTCGATCTCGACTCGTGGCCGACCGAGCCCGCGTAGCACCGTCTGTGACACCTGCTCCTCCGTGCGGCGCACGAACCGCGGGACCTTGGTCGGATCTGCGCCTTCGGTCATCGGCGTAGGAACGAATCCGGGGTACAGGACGTGGAGGCGTACGCCGCGATCCTCGACGGTGTACGAGAGGCTCTCGGTGAACGCGCTCAACGCCGCCTTGGACGCTGCGTAGGCAGGCTCACCCGGCCCCGGCGCGCGCCCGGTATCGGACGACACGTTCACGACGTCGCCGGACCCACGGTCGAGCATCCCGGGAAGCACGGCGAGCGTCCCGGCGACGGCGGCGAAGAAGTTCGTCTCGAGAACGGTGCGGTACTTCTCGATGCCGTCACCCGCCGGCTCGCCGATACCGGCATCGTTGATGAGGACATCGATGCGACCGTGCTTCGACTCGATGTCCGAAAGTGCGGTCGTGAACCGGCCGATGTCGCTCACGTCGCAGACGACGTGTCCCGAGTCGGGCGACGATCGCCGCATGTCGACCGCGACCTGCTCGAGCAGTGCTTCGCGCCGGGCGACAGCGGTGACGATCGCGCCCCGGGCCGCCAGGTCGATGGCCATACGGCGGCCGAGACCCGACGACGCGCCGGTCACGACGGCAATCGATCCCCGAAGGTTGAACGCCGAATCCACGGTTTCGCCTCCTCCTGCCCGTCTTGGTCAGGTGAAGGTCGGGGAGCTCAGGCTGCTGCCTTCTCCGCCGTCGCGTGATCGATCTCGTCGTGCGCGAGCAGCTCCCGGCCGGCCACGGCGGCGATTCGGTCGTCCCACGCCGCGTCCGGAGCGAGATTGCGATGGACGAAGCGCATGCCCACCAACGCCTTGTGCGGGTCGGACGCCTGCTCGAGCAGCAGCGCGGCGGAGACGGTGCGTGCGAGCAGCACGGTGACGCGCGCGGCGCGCGCCTCGGCGAGGTCGGCGTCGAGGGACGGCAGCTCGTCGATGCGCCGCGCCAGCTCGCGGCGTGCGTCGGCGACGGCCGCGACGGCATCCCCCGCGTACTCGGGGCCTGCACCGGCCGCCTCGAGCGCCCTGTCGACACGGGCGATGACGGCTTCGTGTGCGGTGTCGCGACGGATGGCGCGCAGGACGTCGAGCTGGCAGATCTGCTCCGTGCCCTCCCAGATCGGGTGGCACTGCGCGTCGCGCAGCTGACGGGTGAGGGGCCAGTCCTCGCAGTACCCGTTGCCGCCGTGCAGCTCGACGGCGGTGCTCGCGGCTTCGACGCCGAACCGGCACAGTCGCACCTTCGCCGCCGGGACGAGGATGCGCCGGAGGCGGTCGCCGTCGCGCGAGCGCGCCGCCGCCGCGCACTCGAAGCCGAGCGCGAACGCGGCTTCGAGCTCGACGAGGAGGTCGACGAGCTGCTCGCGGATCAGCGGGAGGTCAACGAGCAGGCGGCCCTTGGCGCGCCGATGATGAGCCCAGATCGTGCCCTCGAGGAACGAGCGGCGCGCGATGCCGAGGCCCATGAGCGCGACGCCGAAGCGCGATCCGTTGACCATCTCCATCATCCGGCCGAGGCCGCCGGCGTCGGAGGAGCCGCCGCCGTCGCCCTCGTGTGTGGCGCGCAGCGCGTAGCCGAGCGCGTCGTGGAACTCGACCTCACCGGTCGGGACGCTCTTGGTGCCGAGCTTGGGCTTGAGCCGGCGCATCGAGATGCCGTTGCGCGAGCCGTCCTCCCGCTCCCTCGGCACGAGGTAGAGGCCGAGACCCGCCGGCCCGTCGGGCGCGCCCTCCGGCCGCGCCAGCATGACGATGGCGGCGCCGTCGATGTTGGAGCAGAACCACTTTTCGCCGTTGATCACGACACGGCCGTCGCCGACGTCGCGCGCGGTGCAGTGCACGGTTCGACCGAGGTCGGACCCGCCGTCGCGTTCGGTGAGGAACATGGACCCGTCGACGCCACCGTCGAAGTTGTCCGCTCGGAGGCCGGGGAGCAGCGCATCGCGCACGTCGGGCGGCGCGTAGGCGGCGACGAGGCCGGCGACACCGCTCGTCATTCCCAGGCTGCAGACGAGCCCGGTATCGGCCTGGGAGAGGAGATAGCTCGTGGCGGCGAGAAAGACGCCCGGCGCGGGACGACCGCGCTCGACCTCGTCGCGCGCGAACCCGCCGACGTACCCGCTGGCCCAGAGAGCCTGCTTCGAGTCGAGACCGGCGGGGTGGTGGACGATCTCGTTCACCTCGTCGGCCCACTGGTCGTAGCGATGCAGCTCGGGGGGATGGGCGTCGACGACCTCGGAGTTCGGAGCCACCCGCTCGCCGACGAGGCCACCGAACTCGCGCAGCTTGGCATCGGCCCAGTCGTAGTCCTCGGCGGGGCAGTCGCGCCGCACCCGGGCCTGCAGGTCGGGGTCGAGGTCGTACCAGTTGTGCCCGATCGCGGCGTCGAGGGTGGTGTAGTCGATCATCGATGCTCCCGGCTGGGTCACTCGGTGGTCACCCGCCAGCCTACGACGTCGTCGTGGTAGGCATTCGCGGCGTGCAGGTCGAACCGCTCGAGCTGATCGAGACACGGCTGCGCGTAGCGACGTGGAACGTGTGGTGGCGATTCGGTCCCTGGGAGGAACGCCAGCCGGGGATCGCCGAGGTGCTGCACCGCATCGACGCCGACGTGATCGCGTTGCAAGAGGTCTGGGGCGTGCACGACGGGCCGGGCCAGGCCGAGATGCTCGCCAAGAAGCTCGGGTACGAGCACGTCTTCGCCTCAGGGTACGACACCGGTGACGTGTTGTTCGGCAACGCGGTCCTGTCGCGCTGGCCGGTCGCCGCGAGCGATAGCCGCCCGCTGCCGTCCACGTCGACGACTCAGGAGTTTCGGGTGGCGCTCAAGACGACGGTCGACGGACCGCGGGGCCCGTTCGAGCTCTATACCACTCACCTCAACTGGCGTTACGACGAGAGCGCGGTTCGTCAGGCGCAGGTGCGGGCGCTGGCCGAGTTCGTCGCGGAGTCGAAGGAACGGACATTCCCGCCGATCGTCTGCGGTGACTTCAATGCCGATCCGATGTCCGACGAGATTCGTATGCTCACGGGGCGCGCCGCCGTACCGGTCGCGCGTCTCGTGTTCATGGATGCGTGGGATCTCGCCGGCAACGGGGCGGGCTATACCTGGTCGAACGACAACGCCTTCGCTGCACGCGACCTCGAGCCGGACCGCCGTATCGACTACGTCTTCGTCGGATGGCCCAAGGCACTTGGTGCCGGACACGCCGTCGACGCACGCGTCGCCGCGATCGAGCCGATCAACGGCGTGCACCCGTCGGACCACTACGCCGTCGTCGCCGAGCTGCGGTACTAGACGGTCATGACTGTCGACCTCGACGCCCTCCGAGTCGAGCCGGGCGAGCGCGCCGGCCTCGACCGCCGGGCAACCGACGAACGCCTCGGCCTCGGCGACAAGGAGTCGGCCCGCATCGCGCACGCCAAGCTGCTCGACGAGCTCCAGGACCTGCACGAGCGCCTGTGGGCAGAGGCCAAGCGGAGCGTCCTGCTCGTGCTGCAAGGCGTGGACACCGCCGGGAAGGACGGCACGATCCGCCGTGCGCTCGGCGGACTGAACCCGCAGGGCTGCATGGTGACGAGCTTCAAGGTGCCGAACAACCTCGAGCTCGAGCACGACTACCTGTGGCGCGTCCACGCCGCGTGTCCCGCTCGGGGCCGGCTCGGTGTGTTCAACCGATCCCACTACGAGGACGTCGTAGCGGCGCGTGTCGAGAACCTCATCGACGCCGATCAGTGTCGACGCCGGTACGGGCACCTGCGCGGGTTCGAGCGGATGCTCACCGACGAGGGGACCACGCTGGTCAAGGTGTTCCTGCACATCTCGTACGGGGAGCAGCGCCGGCGCCTCCAATCGCGTCTCGACGATCCGACCAAGCGCTGGAAATTCCAACCCGAGGACCTGGACGCGCGCACGCATTGGGCCGCGTACCAGTCGGCGTACGAAGACGCGATCCGCGAGACATCGACCGACAGCGCGCCGTGGTGGGTGGTGCCCGCCGATCGCAAGTGGGTCCGGGACGTCGCCGTGGGCACGCTCCTGCTCGAGACCTTCCGTTGCCTCGATCCGCAGTTCCCGCGACCCGATCCCCGCCTCGACGAGCTGTCGGTGGAGTAACCGCTTCGGAACGCTCAGCCGGCGCGGCGGCGCTCCTCCTCGGCGGCGGCGCGACGGAAGGCCTCGTGCGGTCGTTGCAGTGATCCGAGCGCGACGACGTCTCGGGGAAACAGCATGGCGACGGTCCAGTCGAGCGCGATGCGCACGCGCCGGTTGAGCGTGGGCATCTTCGCCAGGTGGTACGTGCGGTGCAGCCACCACGCCGGGAAGCCGCGCACCCGGACGCGGCCGGGGAGCCGGGCGACGCCGCGGTACCGGCCGAGCGAGACGAGCTGGCCCCGGTTGCGGTACCGGAACGGACGCGGTTCTTGCCCGCGCGCGGTCGCAAGCACGTTGCGCGCCAGCTGTTTGGCCTGGCGGATGGCGTGCTGCGCCGTCGGCGGGCACAGCCCGCCCGTCGTGAGGTCGGGCACGGCGGCGTTGTCGCCTGCAGCCCACGCGTCGGGGACGACCGCGCCGTCGGCGGTGTGGACGCGCAGATACTCGTCACACGTGACGCGGCCGCGGTCGTCGACGGGCAAGCCCGAGCGGGCCGCGAGCGGATGCGGGCGCACCCCGGTCGTCCAGACGAGCGTCGCGGCCAGGAACTGCTCGCCCGTCGACAGACGCATCAGCCCGCCCTCGGCCGACTCGAGACGCGTGTCCATCTTGATCTCGATCCCTCGGCGGGTGAGGCGACGCTGGGCATAGTCGGCGAGGCCGGGGTCGATCTCGGGAAGCAGGCGGTCGGTCGCCTCGATCAGCATCCAGCGGGCCCGCTCGCCCCGGAGCTCGGGGTAGCGCTTCAGCGCAGAACGGCTCAGGTCCTCGAGCTCGGCGAGCGCCTCCACGCCCGCGTACCCGCCGCCGACCACGACGAACGTGAGCAGCGCGCCCCGGCGGTCCGGATCCGTAGTCTCGGCGGCGGCCTCGAGGCGCGCCAGCACGTCGTTGCGGAGGTGGATCGCCTCGTCGATCGTCTTGAAGCCCACTGCCTGCTCGGCCAGACCCGGCACCGGCAGCACGCGGCTGATCGAACCCGGCGCGAGGACGAGGACGTCGTAGTCGAGGTCGGCGGAGGAGCCCTCGAGGAGATGGACGCGCGCCCGGTGCGCGGTGTGGTCGATCTCCTCGACCTCGCCGACGATCAACCGGGTGCGGCGCAGGACCCGCCGCAGGGCGACGAGGACGTGGCGCGGCTCGATCGTGCCCGACGCCGCCTCGGGGAGGAACGGCTGGTACTGGAGGTAGTTCTCCGCGTTCACGAGCACGATCTCGTCGCCGGGGCGGCGGAGCCGCGCTTCCAGTCGCAGTGCGGCGTAGGTGCCGACGAAGCCGCCCCCGCAGACGAGGACCCGCATATTGTGAATGGTTTCACGAGCCTTGCCGCCGGTCAACGGCGATCGATGCGCGTGCGGGTGGCCATTAGGGTCCGTGCGCACCGTTCGAGAGAAGAGGAGACGCGATGCCGAGTCCGGAGCAGGTGCAGGCGGCGGTCGACGCCTACGTGGCGGCGTACATGGCGAACGACCGGGACGCGTTCCTCGACGCCTTCGCCGACGACGGCGTCATCGAGGACCCGGTCGGAACACCGGCGCACGAGGGCAGGGACGCCCGGGGCGCGTTCTGGGACACCGTTCACCAGCTGACCGAGCGCATGACCTTCGACGTGAAGGACGTCGTCGTGTGCGGCAGCGAAGCGGCCATGGTGTTCCGGATCCATGCCGGCACCGCCGACGCCGGCATCGTCCTCGACGCCGTCGACATCTTCGAGGTCGACGACGACGGGAAGATCTCCTCGATGCGGGCGTACTGGGACATGAGCCGCGCGACGCCCGCCGGCTGACCCGCTCACCAGGACGCTTGACCGGACAGTCAACTCGACTGGTGA
>Ga0126369_10003639_pt1 | contig 11143 bp, 8 predicted proteins | sample PanSoiMetaPlot_1_FD_109646 | JGI IMG/M metagenome (GOLD analysis project Ga0126369, IMG submission 109646) | Tropical forest soil microbial communities from Panama - MetaG Plot_1 | ecosystem: Environmental > Terrestrial > Soil > Tropical forest > Bulk soil | place: Panama | collected 2016-02-17
AACCTCGTCCGCCTGATCGCTGTGGTTTGTGTCGAAGCGCATTCGATATTGGAAACCGGAACAGCCACCACCGACCACTTGTATTCGCAATCCCGCGTAGGCCTCCGGCTGTTGAGACAAAATTTCCTTCGCCTTTTCTTCAGCTTTCTTCGTCAAGGTTATTGCCACGATATCTCCTGTTCGTCCTATTTCGATAAGCCGTAGTGTTCGTAATTCATTTGGATGTATTTCTGCCAGTGTTCCGGGACGTTGTCCTCGGGGAAAATCGCGGTTACAGGACACGCAGGCTCGCACGCTCCACAATCGATACATTCAGTCGGATGGATGTAGAGCATTGGCGCAGCTTCGAAATCGGGTTCGTCCTTTTTGGGATGAATACAATCGACCGGACACGCATCAACACAAGCAGTGTCTTTCGTCCCAATGCACGGTTCACAAATGATGTATGCCATGAAACAAACCTCCGCCACGGAGAACTGTGTGAGTATCGCGATATCCTTAATATCTATCTATCCGTTTTTTCCGCTCAAAATCAGCGGCCCTCACGCCGGGCGTTGCGCACACGCATCAATCCCACGATTAGTGAATCGGAGAGCGGATGCCGGTCGCTGATGTAGGGAGACGGTATGAATACTGGGCGATACGCAGTTGCTTAGTCGCGATTATCGGTGACAGCCTACTTCCCACCACTCTTTCGTGCGGTGAGTAATTAGGTACGGCACAATCCGTTGCCACAACTTCACGATGCCATCACGAAGCGCAACGGCACGAGGATCGCCGGCCTCAAGACGCTTCATGTGGTCCGTCATCAGGAATGCAAAGGGCATGTTCTTGTCCGATGGTCTTAATTCTTGCGGCGAGACTATGCGCTAACGCGGTTTGACGTCTATCCGTTTCTTCCGCTCAAATTCTAGACTTGTGAAGGGCTATCAAAGCCCAGAGCTTTGTTTCGAAGATTTGGCATCGGACTGCGAGAGGTAATCTTGTTAGAAACGGGTCCTCCAAACGACAAGACGCGACGATCGCGGCCAATTCGCTGATGGAAGTTTTTGCGGGTACAAGCACGGCGCGGTTAAATTCTTCCTGGAGATCTCGCAAAAGAGAATCGTCGTTTTGGCCCAACCGAATAGTACTGATGCCCCACTCCGTACCTGCCAGTAGTACCCGGCCTAAGAATGCCTGGATAATCAAATAACGAATAACGGTTCCTTCACCCCTACGCTGATAGGTACCCGGCGTCATACCTAGCCAGTGGACGGCGTTCTCATAGAGGGCACGGCTTGATCCATACCCGACTCCATAACAAGCGCTGGTGACGGATTCTCCCGCCCGGACGAGTTGTTTAAACCGAATGAAGCGTTGCGCGTTATAGAACGCCTTTGGCGAAACTCCAACGATACGTTTGAATGTTTGTTGAAGGTGGTTTGGACTCAGACCAGACACTTCTGACAATTCATGTAGGGTGATTCTGCAGTCGGCGTGTTCTTGGATGTAATCGAGGGCGGCTTTGATGCTCAGCTCCGCGGGATTGAGTGAATTGGGGTAGCAACGCAGACAAGGGACAAATCCGGCGCTTTCTGCTTCCTCAGAACTCGGAAGGATCAATGCATGACGGCGATGCGGGCGACGCGAGGGACACGATGGACGACAGTAAATTCCCGTGGTGATGGCTACGTACACGAACTTGCCATCATAGCTACGATCTCTTCTCAAGACTGCGGCCCACAAGGTCGGGTCGCTGAACTCCCGCAGCTCCATCGCCGTACAGTCTAAACTCCGCCGCTTTCCAGCTCAAGACGATGAGATGTCGCAATCTCGCTTAATTATTTCAACTTAGTGTTTAGCAAATTCTCATCTAGGGCACATTTGGCGCGCATTTCTCGTCGATTTCTGACATAAAGAGTTAAGAATCAGGTCAACACGTTGAGCGTTTTGGGCACGTCCGGCCCAAACTGCTGTCGAAGTCGGCATAACATCCAGGACTGCGGCATTGGCCGAACCCGCGTACGGAAGTGGAGAGCGTTTGAATTTCACATCCTTTCTAGGAAGGGAGTGATGGGATAGTCGTCTATCTCTCGGGGGACAGGGACGATTGCGGGGCGGACCGAAAACGAAAGTGAATGACGCTGTCGTTGTGTTAACGTGAACGACTCCCATGCGTCGCGAATCCAGCACTGCCGACCCAATCCTCTGCGCTCACCTGCTCCGCAGAGTTGACGAAAGACTGATCGATCTGTTGAGTTCGCTCACATCGAGTGAATGGGATATTCAGACGGCCGCACCACTGTGGAAAGTTCGCGACGTCGCGGCGCACCTCCTCGACACGGCGCTGCGGAAACTCTCTATGGCCCGGGACTCTTGTTATGTGGAAAGGGTTAACATCCGGTCGCCTCAAGATCTGATCACGCTGGTAAATTGTCTGAATCGGGAAGGCGTGACCGTCTACCGCCGTCTGAGCCCACCCGTACTGATCGATATGATGAGGGTGGTGTGTGAACAGAGTGCCCGTTTTCATGAGTCTCTTGACCCGTTCGCCCCTGCTACATTCGCCGTCACCTGGGCAGGAGAGGAGACCTCTCTGAATTGGTTTGATACAGCTCGCGAACTAACGGAACGCTGGCATCACCAGCAACAGATTCGACTGGCCACAAACCGCCCAGGCATCATGACGCCGGAGCTGTACTATCCGGTCCTCGATTGCTTGGTGCGAGGACTGCCTTACCTCTATCGTGACGTTGACGCAACTGTCGGGACGTCGCTTCTCTTGGAGATCTCCGGCGAATGCGGAGGGCGATGGCTTCTGTCTAGAGGATCGACGGAATGGGGTTTTGTGAAACCGGTTGTGGCAGAATTCGCTTCCCGAGTGACGATACCTCAAGAATTGGCCTGGCGAGTATTCACCAAGGGTATTGATCGCGACGCAGCTCGCAGGCAAATTGAAGTCGAGGGAAACCGAGATTTAGCGGAAAAGGTTTTTCAACTCACGGCGGTCGTTGGTTAGATCTCGTTTAGTTCAATCGAATTGCAGCTTGGCAATGTAAGCGACCCCCCTCGCCGTTTGGTGCGGCAGGGGGTCGCTCACCCCTTCAGAACGTGAACTTCGCCGACAACTGGACCGTCCGCGGATCGCCGACGCCTTGACGAAGGAACCCGTCGAAGGCAAACAACCCCGGGGTGATCAAAGGGTTCACGTTGTTGCGGTTGTTGAATGTGTTGAACATCTCGATCTGTGGAACGATCGCGAAGCGTTCACTGAGTTTGAACGGACGCTGCAGCCGCCAATCAAACGAGAAAAACTCGTTGTCCTTACGCAGGCTGTTGCGATCCGCGCCTTTGCGCGTAGCTGGGCTGATCGGTTGCGCCGAATGCGCCTGCATCCGAATGCTGGCGATGAAGCTCTTGCCAAGGTCCCAGTACGAAAAGAAGTTGAACTTGTGGCGTTCGTCGCGATCTGATGGAGCGTATTCAAGGTAGAGCCTGTTCAGGTCAAAATAGCGGAAGGTGAAAGGATCCCGTTCGTTGGAATCGTCGTCCCAGTCCTGCGAGTAGGTGTAGTTGCCTTCCAATTGGAACCTCTGGCTGAAACGCTTCCGCACTCCGAACGTCACGCCGCGGTAGAGCGATTTGGCAGAACTCTCCGTGTTTGTAACGTCACCCAGATTCTTGAACAAGGATGAATTCGCGTTGGGATTGGTGAACCGTGTGAGATGAACACCTTTCGCCCAGGTGAAATCCACATAGGCGATCACATTCTGTGCAACCTGCTGCTCGAACGCGGTGTTCGTCGTGTAGATGCGAGGATTCGCATAGTTCTTGCTGAACACGGTCACGCCGGCTCCAACTGGAAGCGTCCCCGCCGGAATCGCCGGTGGCACCACCACGCCCGGGTACGTCGGAAGATCGCCGCCAGCCGTGTTGAAAAACCCGCCAGGAGTTGGCCCGGCCGCGATCGACTGCTGCTGGATGCCGTTCGTCGTGATCGCCCCGACCTGCGTCAGCATATTCTGGCGCGCATTGTAGATGCCCCAGCTTGCACGCCAAACAGACTTGCCGTTTCCTGAGGCATCCCAGGCAAAGCCAATGCGCGGCTGGAACATTTTCTTCTGATCGTGGATCGTTCCATCGGATGGGAAAAGCGGATTGCTCAAATAGGGACCGTAAGCAGTCTTCGCGGGATCCAGGGTAGGGTCAGGGAACATTTGCGCTTCCCAACGTAGACCATAATTAATCGTGAGTGTCTTCGTCGCCTTCCAGCTGTCTTGTAGAAACAGGCCATAATCTTCGTTCTTGATGGAAGATGCACCCGCGGCGTCGGTCGTCGGTCCGCTGAGTGCGGCATGCTGGAGGTAGAGGAGCATCGGCGTGTTGAGCGCTGACCCATCCGAACAGGTCTGGCCGAAATTGATCCATGTTCCATTTGCGCAAACTGCGGCCCTCGGACCGTATCCAGGCCCGAGCGATGCAGGCGACGCATAGTGCAGGAAACCGACCACGTCGCTGAAGATGTACTTTCCTGTGAAGAAGCCGCGGAAGACCTGGGTGTTCACACTATGTACCCATCCGCCGCCGAACTTGATGTTGTGGCCGCCATGGATGATCGAGAACTTGTCGCTTAAATCGGTACGCCAGAAAAGTTCGTCAATGGACGGTTCCAGAAAGTAGGGTTGGCCGAACCGAAATGTCGTCGCAAAACCCATCGCGGTGTCCGGAACCTTCGAGGGGACTGCGTTACGCGGACGATTCTCGCGCAAGTAACTCATGTGAAACTCGTTCAACTTGCTCTGCGAGATCGTCGTGAAGAGGTTGCCGTTGACCACGTTGATCTTCGACGGGCCCTCTATTCCATTGGCGGAGTTGCCATAGGTGGGCACATCGAAAGTCTGGTTGGTGTTCTTCGAATAATCGAAGTTGTACGACACGCCCATCGAGTTCTTGGGGGTCAAGTTCCAGTCGACACGGCCAAGCGCCGCACTGTTACGGACCGAGCGAGTGACCGGCTGGCCTTCATCCTGGTTGAAACGGGTCTTGTAGAAGTTGATCAACGCCACTCGCTGACAGTCGGCACTGCCGGCGATGACTGCATCGTTAGTGCCCACCACGGGAGCGGAAATCGAACAAGGCGTACCGATGGAGTTGCTCAGATTGTCGCGGCGGAGATTTTCGAAGATTTGCTCGAACGAGCCGAAAAAGAACGCTTTGTCCCTGACAATCGGTCCGCCGATGCTTCCGCCGGACTGTTCGCGATGGAAATCCTGAAGCGGCTTGCCGTCCGAAGTATTAGCGGTCAAACCTTCCAGCCTTTGATAATGGAACAGGCTCCCGTGCACATCGTTTGTACCGGATTTGGTGATGACGTTGACCACACCGCCCGCAGTGCGGCCGAACTCGGCGCTGGCGCCGGTAGCCACGACCTGAAACTCCCTCACGGCTTCCATGCTGATATCGACTGCGGCCCGCTGGCCTCCGACTTGCTCACCGAAGAATCCGTTGTTGTAGTCCCCGCCATCGAGGGAGATGTTGTTGAATACCCCGCGCTGACCAGCAAAGTTGATCTCGTCGCCATCCGCACCCTGTACGATGCCGACTCCGGGCGTGAGTGACAACAGGTCCTCGAATTTGCGCCCGAGAACCGGCGTGGTGGCCACCGTGAGTTCATTCAGCGTTGTGCTGGGCTCCACAGTGGTCACTTCGGTGGGTTCGGCTTCCACCGTTATCTCTTCCGACACACCGGATACTCTCATGGCGATCGGCAGCGATAGGGCCTGGCCCACCGTCAAATCGACGTTCGCCCGAACGGACGCGAAACCGGATTTCGAGGCCGTCACCGTGTAGCGCCCAGGAGGCATTTGCAAGAATACAAAGCGCCCGCCCGAGTCGCTGTCCTGGCTGCGCGTGAAGTTCGTGTCCAGGTTCTTCGCTTCAACCTTGGCGCCGGGAACTGCCGCGCCGGTTGGATCGGTTATTGTGCCTTGGATCACTCCTGTCGTGGCCTGCGACTGCGCCCAACCAGGTGCCGTGCAGGTGATGACAAGGAGTGCCAATAGTAGAGCCCGTTTCATTTAAGCTGCCTCCTTTTTGAATTCGAGTGAACTTGGTCCGTCGGGGACAACGTGGTTCCCAGCTCCTCTTGGCTTGAGCGAGGCATCTTAACCCTCAATTTAAAAATCGTTAAAAAAAACTTCACGAAGACGCGAAATTTGTGAAGTCGATTCGTACGCGATTTCTTCTGGGAGGAGTATTCGTCCAAGCGATGACTGAAGCCGGCGCTTCAGTGATGCGGGACAATCGCGATCATGAACTGAAGGGACCTGGGTCCGGAGCTGGTATCAGAAACCATACTCAAGAACTGCACGATCGGTGCAGTGTGGCATTGTGATGTCCGGCCGTGCCGCTACTTCACTGGAACGCGCCGTCTCAACTCGTCGAAGAAGTTTTGAAGGAAGATCACATGATTGCGGGTGTCCTGCTCGTCCAGCGAGTCGACGTCCATCGATGCGAGGATGCGATTGCAGGAAGTTCGCCAAGTTGCCGTATAACCGCGATATCGGAAGAGTGACGGCCGTCATAAAGGAAGTACTTGCGGTGACCGGATTCGAGGGCGTTGAAATCGGGCGCGCTCATCGAATGGTCCTCTCGCGCTGTCCAACGTGCTTCAACTCGATCAGGGCGCTTATCCTCAGCGTTGCCCAATGGACTTGGCTGCTCGATTCAGTTATGCAACGAGCGGCAACGGATCTATGAATTCTTCCTCACTACCGTCCCAATGTTTTTCCTTTTGTTCTTTGATAGCGCCGTCGTTGAAATCGATAAAGTACCAGGCGATCAGCTTGTCCGGGTTAGAAGCAGTAAATTCCCCCTGCTTGTCGTATTTTCCCAACCAGGTCTTTCCAATAAAAACAGGTCCATATTTACCTTTGACTGCGACTTGCACGTCGTAGACCGGAACCTTCGTGAGAGCCAGTTCCTGCCAGTACGGCCTGGTTTGCAGGTCAGCATAGTTGAGAATCACGACGTTCGATTTTGCCTCTGGCACTAGAGGATGGCTGTCCAAAAGCATCGTGTCGAATTTGGCCATTGGAACGATCGGAGCGTTTGGACGCAGCAAAGAAGCTTTCATTCGATTTCTGCCTTTGGAGACTTTCTTGTTAGTCGACGGGAAGAACACCTTCCCCCGCCAATTCCTTCCGGTGAGAGCATCTAGCGCATCGGCAATAATCTTGTTGTCAATATCGAAGACACGAGCAGCGGCACCTGCTGCCAGGCCCACCGGCAATGAATTCATAGTCAGTCCGTTATTGAACAGGTCGTTCAGTTCATTGAACTGCTTTTTTTGAGCCATCTCGTGAAGAGTCCAAACGGTAAGGCCGTCGGCTCCGGTTCGAAGACTGGGGTCGTCATGGTCATAACCCATAATTGTGTCTCCTTGATTCAAGTATAGGTTCGCAGCGGACAGTGAGAACTGGCGAAAAGTAACAGTTCGTCACTGGTGGCTTACGTGGAGACCTGCGGGTTTTGCTAGTTGTTTGAAAGCATAGCGACTGCCAACCTTATGGTGAGTACGAGGAACGTTGGAGGATAGATAAATGTTGGAATTGTCCATTGTATGGATACTCGTCACTTCCGGAATTATCACCGCCGGGGCCGGCCTGGCCGCGCTTCTTTTCCCTCATCTGTTTTTACGATTAGGGTTTGGAGCCGAAAGTCCCATCACTCCGTTAGTGTTTCTTGTCCGGCATTGGGGAGTGCTGATTTTTGCAATCGGCGCACTGATCGTATATAGCGCATACCACCCCACAGTTCGCGCGCCAGTCTTGGCCGCCGCCGCCATTGAAAAGTTTGCGATCGGGTTACTGACCTTTTTCGGGCCTATGAAACGGACGACCGCGATGACCGCTATCGCCGTCGGGGATGGAGCCTTCGCCATCCTCTACGTTGCATATCTTGCCGGGCTATAAGTGGCCGTGCGCGTGCAGTCCGATGACGCGTGCAGTCCGATTATTGGACAGCCGAAGGAGGCACACATATGGCCGAAACGTCGGAGGTAAGTAGGTGAGAGCCGGAAAATTCCCGATGGGTTTTGCGGCCACTTGCGCAATTGTCGTCGTTTTTTTTCTGGCAGCCATAAGGCCGAACGCTGCTGACGTTATGGGCAAAGTTCAGGGGGCCAACAGACCGATCGTCGGATCAACAGTGACCCTGTACGCAGCGAGCTCTGGAGCTTTGGCGCAATTGGCCCAAGCCACGACTGACGATAATGGCAGCTTCAAGCTAAGCGTCTCCAAGATGCCTGGCAACAGCGTCGTATATGTGGTCGCCCGAGGCGGTACGCCAAAGGCCGCAGCGGCCCAGGTCGCCAATAACGCCATCGCACTGCTTGCCTTGCTTGGGACCACGCCGCCCAAAACAGTCACGGTGAACGAATTCACCACCGTGGCGTCGGTTTGGACATCCGCCCAGTTTCTGGAGGGTGACACGCTAAAGGGACACGAACTCGGCCTGCGCATCGCTGCAGGAAACGTAACTAACTTCGTCGATCTCGAAAGCGGCGGTTGGGGTGAAGCGATCCAAGGCCCGCTCAACAGCGGGCAGACGCCAACGATGGCCAACTTCGCCACGCTGGCCGACGTCCTTTCTGGTTGCGTGACGCAGGTCACGGCGGACGCGTGCACCAAGCTCTTCGAAGCGGCAACGACTCCGAAGGGCGCCACCCCGAACGACACACTGACAGCGGCGCAATCGATCGCCCGCTACTCCTGGTACCGGCCCGAGAGGCTCTTCGCGCTGCTGGATCAGTTCTATCCCGTACCGGAGGGCAAGAACCTTCGCTCTGCTCCGTTCATGCCGTACCTCAACTACGTGCCCAGCGCCTGGGTGCTACCGCTGAAATTCGACGGCGGTGGCTATCGCGCGGGCGGCGGGGCGATGTTCGACAGCGAAGGCAACCTCTGGGTCGGCGACAACTTTACCGTTGGCTGGCAGGGGCAGGATGTGTTGTGGCAGGGCAATGCCACCAAGTTCAATCCGAACGGCAAACCGCTGTCTCCGATCACGACCGGGTTTGCCGGGGGCGGCATGCAGGGTAACTCGTTCGGTACGGCGGTCGATGCCAAGGACAACGCCTGGTTTTCTACATATGGGGGCAAGTCGATTGCGGTGTTCGACAAGAACGGCAAGCCGCTTACGCCGCCGGAGGGTATCACCTTCAATGGCCAGCTCGGGCTGATGCAGGGCATCATCGCCACGCCGAGCGGCGACGTGTGGGCTATCGGCGTCTCGAAGCGCCAGCTCGTGCACATCCCCAAGGGTGACTGGACCAGGGGCCGGATCGTCTGCGAAGGCGACAGCGCCGAGCCGTGCAAGTCGTTCCTCGGGCCATTTCACCTCGCCATCGATCAACAGGATCGGATCTGGGTCTCGAACGCCAGCGATAAAGTGACGCGCTTCCCCGCAGCGGATCCGAGCAAGGCCGAAAACTTCAAGACCGGAATCGGCAACAGCGGTATGAACATCGACAGTCAAGGCAACGTATGGGTTACCAACCGGTTCGGCCATGGCCTCCGGGGCATGGCGCACCTGGTCGATATGGCGGCACGTCTGAAGCTCGAGGGGTTGGAGTCGGCCACGGAGTACATGACAAGGACCATGTCCAAGCAGAAGGGCGGAGACGGCAGCGTCACCTTGCTGCGGCCGGACGGCACCCAATATCCCGGATCGCCTTTCACGGGCGGCGGCCTCCCCGGGCCCTGGGCTGTGGTCGTCGATGGTAACGACAACGTCTGGATTTCCAATTTCGCGATGCCCAACAGCCCGATCACTGAGCTCTGCGGCGTCCGCACGGAGAACTGCCCGCCCGGCTTCAAGACCGGAGACCAGATCTCGCCGCCCGGCGGGTACGTGGGCGGCGGGCTCCAGATGCAAACCGATCTCGCGATCGGACCGGCCGGGGACGTGTGGGTGGTGAACAACTGGCAGGACATCGACAGCTGCTACGGTAAACCTAACGAAGCGCTCTCGACCCGCTGTGGCGGCCAGGGGGTCGTGGTGTTCTTCGGTATGGCAAAGCCCGTGCGCGTGCCGCAGATCGGACCGGCTCGTCCCGATTAGATCAATTGCGTCCTTCCCGAAGTGGAAAGAAAGCCGGTGCTCGTTCGATAGGCACGGTACGGAGGTCCCCGAAGGTTTCGGCCGCGATGACCGGGGGCCGCACCCGGCGGGCAGCAGCGAGTCCACACGGACTTTGAATCCTTCATGGCGTTCCTATCGATGATCTCCAAGTTCGAAAATTACGGCGACAATACAACTCGCTGTTTCAACCTTTTCGCGGCGGCCGGGACTGCGCCAATGGACGTATTACCGCGTAGTCGTATTTTGAAACACTAATAGGATTCGTCGGGGCAACTCCGCCGCCGGGGTCACCACGCGCGAACATCGCCTGTGCGCCGCTCGCAGAAAGGAAGATTTTACGGATCTGCATTGCATCGATATCCGATGGCGTTGAGACGCGCTCACCGCTGCCCGAGAAATCGCTTTCGCATTTTGGCGACAATCGTAAATTCCGGATCCACCACGTTCGAAATCTCAAACTCCATTGCCTGACCCAGCAACAGGCTGGCGCCGCGCTCATCGAATCCGTAGTCGGCCATCAGCCACCGCATCAATTCTGTTGTCGCGTGCTGCATCGCTTCGTTGATCGCACGGGAACTGCCCAGCACCATAATGAAGTCGGTATTTTCCAGGCGCGGCCAGTTGATGTGCTTCTTCTTGATGAGGTCGACTGAAAAGTCTACGTCGAGCGACGTCTCGATCGCGCCGCCCGTGACTTCGCCGTCTCCCTGGCGCGCATGTCCGTCGCCCAGGAACAGGAGCGCGCCAGGTTCAAACACCGGCAGCATGACGGTAACACCCGCCCCCATTCCGTTGTAATCCATGTTGCCGCCGAAGTTGTCGGGATACGACGTCGGAATCGCGGCATTGTTGGCCGGAGCCGTCCCGATGCAGCCGAGCATCGGACGCAGAGGCAGCTCGAGGCGGGGTCCTTTGTACTCACTGGACTCTAGAGTCGCGACGCCTTTCTGCTTATCGATCTGCCACGTCAACTGCTTCGCCTCCCGCAATGCTTCAGTCCGCAGAAAACCCGGATCGA
>Ga0126369_10003640_pt1 | contig 11143 bp, 13 predicted proteins | sample PanSoiMetaPlot_1_FD_109646 | JGI IMG/M metagenome (GOLD analysis project Ga0126369, IMG submission 109646) | Tropical forest soil microbial communities from Panama - MetaG Plot_1 | ecosystem: Environmental > Terrestrial > Soil > Tropical forest > Bulk soil | place: Panama | collected 2016-02-17
ACGATCTCACGCAGGAGGACGCGAACATCCTGGGTTACAGCGAGTATTACCACCACTTTCGCTGGGAGTCCATGAAGGCCCTGGACCCGGTATTCCTGGCAAACTACACCCTGGCCCTTTCGCACAAGCTGGCCGCAGCCTACCATATGGAGAAAATCGACGGCGGGCGGTATGGATTCCAGCACACGATCAATTACGCCATGCGCAACTTGTGGCACTGCATGGTCAACCTGGGCATGTTTCCCCTGGGGGAAGTATGAAAATAGGGCCATATAAGATCACTGGCGGTCCCAATTGGCAGTTCTACGCCGCCACATTGTTATTCGCCGCCTGGAGCTTCCATGCTTGGAGCATCTGGCCGATCCTGGGCTGGTTGCTGTTTTGGGTGCTGATGATACCCATTTGTTTCCGGCTCGCTCGTTGGGACGAGGAGCAGGAGAAGAAACGGGCCAAGGAACGCCAGGAGGAGTTGGCCTCGATGAAGGAGATTTTTCGTCGCAAACCGCCTAGCAGGGGAGATAGAAATGACCCTCGAACGGGGCTTCGTTGACATAATCGACCGCAAAGACTGGCAGCACAAGCTGGAGTCAGGCAAGAAGCTGCGCGTGAAGTTCGGTATCGACCCGACCAACATTAACGTCCACCTGGGCCATGTCGTCCCGCTGCGCAAATTGCGCCAGTTTCAGGACGCTGGCCACCAAGTTTGCTTGGTTATCGGTACGGCGACCGCTACCATTGGCGACCCCAGCGGTCGTGACAAGGGCCGGGAGGGAATCGACCTGGACAAAGCCCACGAAAATGCCGACGCCTACCTGCGCCAGATCGGCAAGATCATCGACCTGGATATGGCCGAGGTTTCCTATAACCACGAGTTTCTGGATCATTGGGGTTTGCTGGCGCTCATGGGTCATGTGACGGTGCAACAAATATTACATCGGGATGACTTCGCCCGCCGCCTGGTAGCAGGGAACCCGGTGACGCTCAAAGAATTGGTGTACCCGCTACTCCAGGCTTGGGATAGTGTTGTTCTCAAGGCTGACGTGGAAATCGGCGGCACCGAGCAACTTTTCAATTTGCAACTTGGCCGGCACATCCAGCAGGCCGTGGGATTCCCTTTACAGCAAATTGCCTGCACCCTGCCGTTGCTCCGGGGCCTTGACGGCGTGCAGAAGATGGGCAAGAGCCTCAATAACTACATCGGCGTCGAAGAGCCGCCCTTTGAAATGTACAGTAAGGTCATGTCCATCCCGGATTCCTTGATGCCGGAATGGTACAAGCTCCTCACCGACCGTGACCCGGTGTTCCTCCCGGAGAGCATGTTTACCCTGAAGCACCAGTTGGCCTTTGATATTGTGACCATGCTGCACGATATTAGCCAGGCCATTGACGCCAAGGCGACGTGGACCAGGCAGTTCTCCGACCGCAAAGACCCGGAGAACCCGCCGGAACTGGTGCTGGCTACGCCAGAGCATAATATCGTGGACTTGTTGCGGGCCGCAGGCTTCGCCAAGTCCAAGAACGACGCCCGCCGGCTCTTGGAGGGCAACTGCGTCTCGCTGGGCGAGCGCGAGCGAAAGATCACCGATCCACAGTGCCGGGTTTTCGTCCGGGATGGTGAAATGCTGCGGGCCGGAAACCGCCGCATCTGTCGAATTCGTGTTACGGAGTGACCATGCTTTATATTGCAGCCAATCGACTACCCCTCACCGTCACCAAGGAGCAAGCAAACTACAAGTTCTCGGAAAGCCCAGGAGGCGTGGCCACGGGCCTGCGCACCTGGGTGGAGAAACAAACGGACAAGGAAATACGTTGGGTCGGCTGGCCCGGTGTGATTGTTCGCAACAAGGCTGAATCCAGGCGGCTGCGTGAACAACTGTTGCATGAGCAACAGGTCCATCCCATCTTCCTCACCAAACGTGAGATGGAGGACTTTTACGGCGGCTTTTGCAACAAAACTATTTGGCCGCTGTTCCACTATTTCACCCTGCACGCCACTTACGACCCCGACGACTGGAAATGTTACTGCAAGGTCAACCAGGACTATGCCAACTTGCTCCTGAGCGTGCTGAAGCCCGGCGACACCTTAATGGTTAATGACTACCACCTGATGTTGGTGCCGAAGTTGGTCAAGGAGGTCATGCCCGATGTGGCCATTTACTTCTTCCTGCACATCCCCTTCCCGACCTTTGAGATATTTCGGCTTTTGCCCAACGCTTGGCGTCTGGACCTATTGAGGGGCATTATTGGCGCTGACGTGGTGGGCTTTCATACCAACGACTACACGGCCTACTTCTTGCAATGCGTGCAGCGGTTGCTGGGTCATGAAATCCGCACCGAGGGCAACATCTATCAAGTTTCCAGCGCCAACCATGATGTGCGCGTGGGAACCTTCCCCTTGGGGATTGATTTCGAGCGGTTTGACGGCCTGGCCCGCAAGCCCGAACTGGTGGAAAAGGCCACGGAAATCAAGACCGCCGCCAAGGACACCTGCATCATCGTGTCCGTAGATCGGCTGGACTACACCAAGGGCATATTGAACCGGCTCCGGGGCTATGAGCTTTTCTTGGTGCAGAACCCGGACTGGCGTGCCAAGGCCACCCTGGTGATGCTGGTGACGCCCTCGCGTGAGGCGGTCGAACATTACCAACTGATGAAGCGGCAGATTGACGAGGCGGTGGGGTCCATCAACGGGCGCTTCGCAACCATGAACTGGACGCCCATCCTTTATCAGTACAAGACCCTACCCCTGGAGATGTTGACGCCCTATTATTTCGCCAGCAACGTCGCCCTGGTCACTCCTATCCGGGACGGCATGAACTTGGTTGCCAAGGAATATGTTGCCTCCCATCCCGACAATCGGGGCGTCCTGATTCTAAGTGAAATGGCGGGTGCCGCCAAGGAACTGCGCGAGTCGGTCCTGGTGAATCCAAACAGCATTGAGGAGATTGCTGCCGCCTTGAAACAGGCCGTCGAGATGCCCGAAGCCGAGCAGATTCGCCGCAATGTGCCGATGCGTAAGCGCCTCCGGCGTTACAACATATTCCGCTGGGCTGAGGACTTCTTCGACACGCTCTGAAATCGAAACTTGGGCCGCTTGGTGGCCACTTCGGTCACGTTCTGGCTGCTTGACTTAATCTGCTTGAAATCGTCAAAATGTTCGACGGTGCCGGGCGGATATTCGTGTTCGTTGTCGCCCATATTCTTGTAGGTGAGGCCGGGCGGGCAGTGGCCGATATAGTCCGCCTTGAATCGAGGCCAAATAACATCCGAAAGGAACTTCTCGTCGGACTCGGACTCCCGTGTGACCCTGCCGGCCAGGTCATGGAGGGCAAACCACTCGTCAATCTGTTGCTGCATGTCCGGGACCGCCCCGCCCTTGCACCCCCACAAACCGCCATGCAGGGCGTAGGTGTGGAAATAATAAACGTGCATCGTGTGTAAGGATTTGCCCGAAGCGATCCAGGCATCCACAGCGGCCTTTTCCTTGGCATTGAGCCTGCCATCGCAATCCCGGCTGATGAAATAGTCAATGCCGGCATCTGCGGCGGGCAGCAGACGCCAATAAATGCCGTCCCAGGCAACGAAGTTTTTGAAATGCCCCTTACCGCCCTTGCGTGGCGGCGGCATCTCCACGACCTCTATTGCCGGCAGCGGTTTGAGAATGTCCAGCCCCGGACAGTCGGCGGCAACATAAAAGCGGCATGTCCAGCCTGGGTAATGAACCGCAGCGAGCTTGACATTCTCCACAGCCCCCTCGACATAACAGGGGTTGTCGCCCCATAGGGAAAAGGAAATTACGTTGTACATCGTCGTCTCCTGATTGGTTTGGTGGGATGATACTGCGGGTGGTCTACCCTGGCTGCCTGCCGGCGGGCCTCCTCGACCTGGCCCTCGACGCACAACCGCATAATTTTCATGCGGTCGTATATTCTGCCCGAAACATGAATCAAGAAGTCGCCGGGGCGGTAGTTATACACGTTGGCGTTGAAAAGGGAGCGAGGCACGACCTTGATCTTCTCGTAGTATTTGTCAACCTTGTCGTACAAATACTCCAGTGCCGATTGTTCAAAATAACACCCGATGTGGCCGGCGGTGGCATGGTGATCTTGTTCGTATGGCTCATGGTCTTTGGGGTCGTAGACGTGATTGATGAAATAAGTCTGGTCGTAAAGCGTCCGCAAGAACTCGAATGACCACTCGCAGTTTTTGAAAACCATTGCGCTGGTCATCATGTGTCCTTCGGTGGGCAGTGGGCCGACGACGAGGTTGTATTGCTCGTCAATGAACGACTCCACTCCCACATCGGGGTTCATGATGACGCAATCGGTGTCCAGATACATCAACCAGTCGCAGTTGGGCAGGTGGTGAAGGATGGCGGGCACCCGGCCCCAATTGGGCTGTCTCTCAGGCGGGTCGAGCCGGTCGAAACGATAACAGGCGAGTTCGTAGCCATGCCGGGCGCAATAATCCTGCCGTTCGGCCTCAATAAGCCGCCAGTAGCCCTCATAGCGCTCATCGTGAGCATCCAGCAGGGTGATCTTCATATATTACAAGAGTTCAATATTGGTTAATCCTGAATCCCGCCGGCTTGCCCCAGGCGTTATAACGTACAAAGTCCTGCACGGCGGTAGCAAGGTACTCGGCGGTGAGTTCGGCCATGCTGTCGTCGTTGCGGAGGTCGCGCACGATTTCAATTTGCATGGACTGCACACGGGCGTCGGGATAGTGCTTGCGGAACAGTTGGTTCATATTGTTGCGGGTCCATCCCGACATCATGCCGCCCGGCTTGCCTTCCCAGATCGTTAGACCGGCCTGGCTGAGCAGGTAAACAAAGAGGTCTTTGCGCCAGATTTCACAACTGTATGAGGGCGGCGTGCCAGCGCCATAGCCCACAATCATATCGAGTTGCGGTTCGCCGGTTTTCTGGCGGATGTCGTTGCTCATGCCGTGGAGGAGGAACATGAACATCGCTCCGTGCTTTTTAAGAATGCGGCTGCGGAAGCGCAAGATGGGGTCGAGGAATTCGTCCCTTACCACATCCTCCATGTGATTGAAATTGTTACAATCGGCCTTGTCCTCGAAATAATTGACGGCTTCGGAGCGTTCCCATCCCCGGTTGATGACGGCGTAGGCTTTTAAGACGTTGGCGGCATGTTGGGCCAGGTGATCGGTGTTCACATCATCGCATTTCGCCCCATGCGGGGCCACAAGAAGCACAGGTGTTCTCCCTTCGATGATGCTGACTCGCTCAAGTGGCATGGTGTCCTCCTGTAACCTGACCGTATTTATGCTCAGTGATAATCAAAGTGCCTGGTTTTTCGATAAACAAACCATTCCCAATCATATTTGGCCAGGTAGGAAAGGGGGTGCTGGGTCAGCCGTTCCCGGTATTCGGCCCCACAGTCGCTCCATCCGGTGGCTTCTAATATTGTAGCCCACCAGCGACGGGGGCGAATACACACATGGGTGGGGTCTTCCCGGTGGCCATCCCGGTTTTGACGGGCAAATAGCTCTGTGGTGTCATGAACGCTAAATAATAACGCTCCGGGCTTGCTTATACGGTTTAGCTCGCTCAATACAAAGGGAACGTGTTCCGGGCGAATATGTTCGAGGGTCTGCATGAGATGAACACCGTCAAACCCTTGATCGCCAAATAAATGCAGGTTGACGGCATCGCAAATTACCAGCGGCGTTCCTGGCCATTTTTCCCGGCCCAGGCCGATGCAATATTCGTTGAGGTCGCAGCCGGTGGCTGGGCAGCCGTGTTCGCGCAATGCCCTGGTTAGTGCCCCGCAGGCACAGCCCACGTCCAGCACCTTTTGGCCACGCCAATTCAGCGAGGCGGCGATCCAGTGGCCGTAACGGGCTTGCCAGTCACCGTATTCGGCATAATCCAGACCCAGGGTCTTGTGTTCCCAATAGTATGCCTCGTCATAGGCCCGGCTCCGCAAGTCCTGGGCGTTGCGCATCGGGTTCAGGTCGGGCGGATTGCCGCCGAGGATTTTGCAAATTTCGCTCAGGACTTGATTGCGCAGATCGTTGTAGTAGTTGAATCGGTAGGATTTTTCAAAATACGAGTGGGCCTTTTCCTTGTCACGCCCTTTAATGTTCCGCCGGGCATCCTGGGGAATTAAATGCAAAACATTGGGCGACAGGTCAAAGAAGTTGACGGGGTGGTGGCCGGTCCAAATGCCGATGGCCGGCGTCAGGGTGGCCCCGGCGACGTGCAGCGGCCCGGAATCAATGCCCACGAACAAGGTGGCCTGGTCGATGAGAGCCGCCAGCACCGTCGCATCCCCGGTGTCGCTGTTTTTCCACAAAGGCAACGCCAGGTCGGGGCAGAAAATGGTGCGCTGGTCCACCAGGGTCGAGCGCTTGTCCCAATCCAGAATTATGGGGGTGAAGCGATTTTGTAGTAAATAGTCGCAGATCGAGCGTACATCATCCTGGGAGAGATTCTTCTTCTTGACCGAGGAGTTGCCCTGGTAATGGAGGAACACATAGCCCCGGTTCCTGGGCACGTTGGCGAGGTAATCCGCAGCCAGGCGAGCCGCTTCCCGGTCCCTTCTTATTTCGTAAACGTAGAGGTCCGCCCTGGGCTGCAAATTGAAAACTTCGTGGAGGCAGCGCGTAACCTTGTCGCTGGGGATGTTGTCATAGCAGGTGTTGGCCTCCGGCCAGATGAGGGAAAATACCTTGTCGTAGCGGCCCTTGGCCGGTTTGTCTTGGAGAATCCACACCTGCTCGCACAGCCCTTGGGCAACCGTGTGTTTGCCCCGGCTGAGTTCCACGTCGATGCGCCAGTCGGGGTGGTAATGGCGAAGGTGCTTGAGGATGATCGTGAGTTGAACGGCGTCACCCAGGCCGTGCTGCTGACGGAGGAGGACTTTCATTGGAGTATATATGAAGCACTCCCTGAACGCCGTATTCCATACAGGACTCGATCTCCAGGGGGTCGTTGTCGTAGTGGAGGCCGGCTTTCACTTCCAGCAGCTTCGGTCCCTTGGGCCGGTGATTCGTGAAATAAATCTCGGCCACTGGCAGGTCGTGAATTTCAACAAATGCCCGCACGCTGATTCGGCTGGGGGAATATTTCCTGATCCAACTGCGACGGTCGTGGTGACGGTTGCGCGAAGTCACGATAATAACTGTATCGCCGGCAGCGGCGTGGCGGCGCAGGGCCTCCAACATAATCGGATTGGCCTCCGTGCCCAGAAGCAGCGTGTCGTCAAAGTCAAAACTTACCAGCATCGGTTCTTAAATTCCAGGGGAACACTATATACGGTAGAAAGGAGAAGCTTATGCCAAAGGTATATTATGACGAAACCTAAAAAGAAAACAATCCGCATCGACCTGACCAACAAAACCCTGGACGAATGCGTGACCATTCTCAACGCGATTCTTGCGGCAAGAAACCTGCTCCAAGAGCAAGGACTGAAGGTTTATATGCGCAAGAAGAGGAAACCTTCAACCTACTGAACATATCTACACCAACAAAAAATTTGCTTTACAACCAGACGTTTCCTCGCTATCATCCAAACTAGCGTGATCGAGCGACCCCGAACCCTTTTCTTAATTTGCAAAGGTGCCACATGGCTGACCAGCCCAACGGCAAGGAGCATCGCATTTTCAACACGGAGGAAGAGTTCCTGGCCGCAGAGCCATCGTACACTGGCGACAACGGCAAGAGCCAGGGTTTCCTCGTGACGGTGCCGGGCGAGGGCACTGCGGGAAATAAGAAGCAGTATTGGGTGTGGGCCTCCAACCGGGACCACGCCGTTAGCCTGGTGGCCCGCTACCACGGCCTGGCCTCCTGCATCACCTACCGCCGGCTCCGGGCCGTCGCCACCCCGCCCGTCACCGAGTCCGAAGTCCTGGCGCTGTTCTCCCGTCTATCCCAGGACTTGCAAGATAAAGTCCGCCGTCATCTGAACGGCCACACCTGCCCGTTCTGCCCCACCAAGGTGGACAAGCGCTCAGACCTGACCGCCCATATCCGCACGAAACATCCCGCCCAGGCGAAATAATTCTGAACAGGTCGGCGGCTGGCGTACCTGGGAGGTAGAAGGAGGGCCGATGCGATGGCAAAGTGGAAGTTCGTTGTCAGGAACAAGTCGGAGTACCGCTCTCGTCATGTTACGGCGATTCTGCGCCGCATCCTGAAGAGCGTGCCACACAAGTTGACGCCCCGAACCATCCAGGTCAACATCCTGTCCACCAAGGGCAGCATGACCCTGCGTTATGGCAGCAACCCGCCGTGTCTGGACATTCGCCTGACCGACGACGGCAGCTTCGACAAGAAGTTGTTGTGCTGCTACATCGCCTGGTGCCTGGCTCGCCTGCAAGGGTTCAAGGGCCGTGACCTGTCCGGGTCGGGCTACTACGACCAGCGCACGATGGTGACGGTCAACAACGGCGGCACCTGGACCACCACGGGCCAGCCGAAGTACGCCCAGGTCTACGCCTGGGCCGACCAAATGCCCCTGGACAAGAAGGCGACGAAGGCTAAGTTGACCGGGGCTGCTTTGGCGTTTAAGAAGGCCGAGGAAGCCCAGGAGAAGGTCAACGAGTGGGAGTCCAAGGTCAAGAAGGCCAACACGATCCTGAAGAAGTGGCGGCGCAAGCTGAAGTACCACGAAGAGCGGGCGTCCCGCTTGCAGTTGGAGTGGGCCAAGAATCTCCAGCAGGGAGGGCAGCAGTGAGCAAACCCAAGATCATTTTGGTGGGCAACCCTGGGGCCGGCTGGGATGCAGCAGCGCTGCCGCCCGACCGCCCCATCGACCCCAACTCCTGGGGCCACAAATTCCTCGACGCGATCAAGCAGCGTCGTGCTGCCACCGGCGAGGATTTAAGAACCGCCAAAGCCTGGGTGGAGGCCAACATGAACCGGGTGCTGCGAGGCTCCCTGTCCGCCTTCTGGGACGGCCAGGGCAACCTGGACATTATCGGTTGGGTCAGTCCCAACAACGACGCCCCGCACATCGTCTGCGACAACCGGGCGGGCCGGTTCCTGTCGCTGGGCCTGGTCAGCTACGACTGGCTCAAGACCCTGAACCTGCCCATCGACCTGGACACCCGCATCGTCAACGACGAACCCCTCGCCAGTGCGCTGCCGGGCAAGCTGGGGTTTGCATATTACGAATACCAGCGGCAGTGAAACTTTCCTTGAAACTTTCGGAAAAATTCTGAACCGAGCCGCCCCTGGCGGCTCTAGTAAGATACCAGGGCAGTGGTTGCCCGACCAAGACACAGGAGAATCACACATGGCGCAGCGCGTTGTCAACTTCCGGGGCGGGGAGCAGATCGTTATTCCCTGGACCCTCGACAAGATCATCACGTCCCACAACCCCCGGCGTCCGATCCGCAAGCTCCAGCGCCAGGGCCACGTCCCGCTGGAGTTGGTCCACAACCTGGCCCTCAGCGACGACACGGCGAAGAACAGCGAGTACATCGCCCTCATCGCCCAGGAGCCGGCCATCGAGAGCCTGGCCAGGTCCATCAGGACCATCGGCCAGTGCCAGCCGATCATCCTCCGCACCTTCCGTTCCTGCGTCAGCAAGAGCGCCGAGGGCAAGGAATATGAACAGCGGGGCGGCATCGCTGCCGGGGAGCGGCGCATCCTGGCCGTGGCGCTGCTGGAAGCCGAGCGCAGGGTGGCCATCGGCAAGGGCGAAACCCCGAACCGGGACAAGCCCTGGACTGTCGATGCTATCGGCTGGGACATGACGGTGGAGGAAGCCGGCCAGATCGGCTGGGACGAGAACGACCAGCGCGAGCAGATGACCGACCTGGATTACGGCGAGCGCTTCGACGCGAAGCTGCGGGAATACAACCCGGTGACGCAGAAGCCGTACACCATTCAGGAAGTGGCCGACATCTTCGGCAAGAACTACCATTGGGTCCGGGGCCGAGCGGCCCTGCCGTACCTGCCCATCGAGCATCAGCAGCAGGTCGAAGACGGCACCTGCAATATCACGGAGGCTTGCACCCTGGCCTTGAGGCACAAGGCCAAGGCCCTGGCCACCGAGCAGGAGCAGGCCGATCAGGTGCGCGAGGATAAGGGCGCTGCCCCGGCGGTTCCTGACCAGGGCGTGGGCGACCAGCCGCCGGCCCAGCCCCAGCCCGCCAAGGACACCGGCGGCGAGCCGCTGCCGGGCCGCAGGGCACGCCGGGCGACCCTGGCCCTGGCCGACGTTCAGGCACTCTTCGACGCCACCCCGGAGGCGAACACGGAGCGCCGCCAGGCGTTCGCAGAAGTGATGGGCCTGACGCTGGAGCAGGCCAGCAAGGACAGCATCGCCCGCAAGGAAGTCAAGGAGTCCAGGGACGCCAAGGCCGCAGAGCGCCGTGCCCGAAAAGGAGCGGCGTGAGAAAAGCAAAACAGCACTTTACAACTGGCCTCATTCTCGGTACAAATGAGAATGAGGCCAGTTTCCCGAACCCTGACGTGATCGGAGAGGGCCATGCTGGAAGGCATCGAGTCGGTACGGCTGAGCGAGCAGGACGAGATCAAGTGCCTGGCCGTCATGCGCACGGGCAACCCGCTGCGTGACGAGTGGAGCGCTTACCTGGGTCCGAAGCATCGCCGCAAGTTTCGTGACGAACTGTTCAACTATTTCAACCCGAAGAAGGTGCGCGAGAACCCCGGCACCTACCAGTTGAAACCCGGCCAGCTTCCGAACCCGTTCGGTTGCATCCCTGCCTTTCAGATGAAGGAGTGGGGGCGCGACCTGCCGCTGATCCTGGCGGTGCGGGAGGTCGAGTGGGATATGACCTGCTCCTATATCGACCTGGCAAGGCGGCTCGCCATCACCTGGACCAACCTGGCCCGACACAACGCCATGCTGAGCGACGACGTGTTCGGCCAGGAAGCCTGGATGGCGCTGCGCAACGCGATCTACGGCTACGACAGGGAGGGCATCAAGTTCTCCACCTACGCTCACCCGGTCATCAGCAACCACCTGCTGACCGTCATGGTCAATGGCAGCCCGGCGCGATACTTCAGCCGGCAGGAGCGTCGTCTTCTCAAGGCGTTCAACCTGCGCCGCCACGAGATGGGCGACTCGGTGCCGATGGAGGAGATCGCACGCGAGATGGGCCTGAGCGACGAGCAGATCGCCAACATCAGCCGGATGCTCGTGAC
>Ga0126369_10003641_pt1 | contig 11142 bp, 8 predicted proteins | sample PanSoiMetaPlot_1_FD_109646 | JGI IMG/M metagenome (GOLD analysis project Ga0126369, IMG submission 109646) | Tropical forest soil microbial communities from Panama - MetaG Plot_1 | ecosystem: Environmental > Terrestrial > Soil > Tropical forest > Bulk soil | place: Panama | collected 2016-02-17
ACAAGGGTCACATCAACCCACAGGCGATCCACGCCCTCGAGATCGCCTTCGTCGTCAACAACCACCAGAGCCTGCTCAGCTCGTACTTCACCTACCTCGGCAACATCTTCCGGGGCCGGTTGGGGATCTCGCTGACCTTCTTCCCCGATGCGGTGACCCACGACGTGAAGCAGGCGTTGCCGTGGACGCTCCTCCTCGTCGGCGTCACGACGATCCTCGCATTCGTGCTCGGGACGTTCATCGGTCTCCTCGCCGCCTGGAAGCGAGGCGGGTGGCTCGACGGCGCCTTGCCGCCGATCTTCGTGATCACCTCCGCCTTCCCCTACTTCTTTCTCGCGCTGCTGGCGATCTGGCTCTTCGCGATCAAGCTCGGTTGGCTGCCTCAGAGCGGCGGCTACGACATCACGGACAACGTCAGTTGGACGTGGGGATTCGCCGGAGACGCTCTCAAGCACGCGGTCCTGCCGGCGATGACGATCCTCATCACCTCGATCGGCGCCTGGATCCTCACGATGCGCAACAACACCATCTCGGTGCTCGCCGAGGACTACGTGCGCATGGCGCGTGCCAAGGGTCTGGGCCCGTGGCGCGTCATGTGGACGTACGCGGGCCGGAACGCGATCCTCCCGAACCTGACCGGCTTCGCGATGTCGCTCGGCTTCGTCGTCAGCGGCGCGATCCTCGTCGAGTACGTCTTCAACTACCCCGGCGTCGGCTGGATGTTTCTCCAGTCGGTCGAGAACCAGGACTACGCGCTCATGCAGGGCCTCTTCCTGATGATCGTCGTCACGGTGCTGACTGCCATCCTGGCCGCCGACGCGGCGACGGCGATCCTCGATCCGCGCACCCGGGACACCAGATGAGTGCGTCCTCGGTCGGAGCCACCGACCAACTCGCGACACCGCCCGTCGGGCCCGCGCCCGTCGTTGCGGAGATCAAGCACGGCCGCTGGGGCGATCTCTGGCGGGCCATCAGCCGGAACAAGAAGGCGCTCATCGGTGTCCTCCTGCTCCTCCTCTTCGTCGTGCTCGCGATCTTCCCCGGCCAGATCGCGCCCTACAACCCATCGGCGGAGATCTTCACCCCCGCGCTTGGCCCCTCCCGGGCGCACTGGCTCGGCACGACCTCGTACGGGCAGGACATCTACTCGCAGGTCATCTGGGGCACACGCCTATCGCTCGTGATCGCCCTCGCCGTCGGTGGCATCGCCACGGTGCTCGCCGTGCTCGTCGGCGTCTCGGCCGGATATCTCGGCGGCGCCACGGACGGAGTCCTCTCGCTCGTCACCGACGTCATCCTCGTCCTCCCGATCTTCCCGCTCATCATCGTGATCGCCGCCTACGAGAAGAACGCCGGCCTCCTCACGCTCGTCGTGGTGCTCGGCGTGCTCGGCTGGTCGTACGGCGCGCGACAGCTGCGTTCGCAGACCCTGTCGCTTCGGAGGCGCGACTTCCTCGAATCGGCTCTCGTGCGCGGCGAGAGGAAGTCCTACATCATCCTCCACGAGATCCTGCCGACGATGACGTCACTCATCGTGGCGACCTTTCTCGGGGCTGCGATCTACGCGGTACTGACGGCCGCCGGACTCCAGTTCATCGGGCTGGGCGACCCCAACAGCCAGAGCTGGGGGACGATGCTCTACTGGGCGGAGAACAACGAGGCGCTGAATGCCGGCATGCCGCTGTGGGCGATCGCTCCCGGCGTCTGCATTGCCCTGCTCGGCGCGGCCTTCGCGCTCCTCAATTACGCGTTCGACGAGATCAGCAGCCCTGCCCTGCGCGTCCGCAAGCTCGACCGTCGGAAGATCCCTGCCAGTCTCCCCCAGCGCGAGTCGCCGACGTCGGGAGGTGAGCCGCCGTACTGGCCGCCGCCCTCGGCCGGAAAGCCGAGTCCTGGGTCGGCGGCCGTGCCGATGGGCGAGGGGACCGTGTTGAAGGTCGAGGACCTGACCGTCGCGTACGCGGCCGACGGCGGGCCGGTCGTGGCCGTCGACCACGTCGACCTCGAGCTCGCCCGCGGCGAGTTCCTCGCCATCGTCGGCGAGTCGGGCTGTGGGAAGTCGACCCTCCTCTACTCGATCGCACGCCTGCTCGGCTCGCCGCTCCCGGGCGAGATCCTGGGCGGAAGCATCCTCTTCCAGGGGAGAAACCTCGTCCTCCTCGAGGAGAAGGAGCTCCGCGCCGTGCGCTGGCGCGACCTCTCGGTCGTGATGCAGAGCGCCATGAACGCGCTCAACCCGGTGCTCACCGTCCGGGAGCAGATGCGCGACGCTTGCCGGGCCCACTCGAACATGTCGAACAAGGAGATCGAGGCGCGCTCGCGCGAGGTGCTGCGGCTCGTCTCGATCGACCCGGTACACCTACGCAGCTATCCGCACCAGCTCTCGGGCGGCATGCGCCAGCGGGCGATGATCGCGATGGCGCTCCTCTTCACACCCGACCTCGTGATCATGGACGAGCCGACCTCGGCGCTCGACGTCGTCGCACAGCGGTCGCTCATGGTGCAGATCAAGGAGTTGCAGGAGCAGCTCGGCTTCGCGGTCATCTTCGTGACGCACGACATGTCGCTCGTGAGCCACTTCTCCGACCGCCTGCTCGTGATGTACGCCGGCCAGGTCGCCGAGCTCTCGAACACCCGGGATCTATTCGATCGACCCCTGCACCCGTACTCGCAGGGCCTGCTCGCGGCCTTCCCGTCGGTTCACGGCCCGAAGGTGCAGCTGCTTGGCATTCCGGGCTCGCCCCCCGATCTCGCGAAACCTCCCACCGGCTGCCGGTTCGCTCCACGCTGCCCGCAGGTGGAGGCGCGCTGCATCGCGGCCCCGGTACCGCCGTACAACGTCAACGGCAGCGTCGTGCGCTGTGTGCACCACGAGGACGGCCGATGAGCGAGGAGCTACTGCGCACCGAGGGCCTGACGCGTCACTTTCGCGTCGGCAAGATGACTTCACGCCAGACGCTGCATGCCGTCGACGACGTCGATCTGACGATCGGCCGAGGCGAGATCGTCGCGCTCGTCGGTGAGAGCGGTAGTGGTAAGAGCACGATCGCGCGGATGCTCGCACTCGTCTACACGCCCACCCGCGGCGAGATCTGGTTCGAAGGCAAGCCGCTCAGCAAGCTGTACGGACGGAGCAGCCGGCTCGCCTACAGCGGCAACGTGCCCATGGTGTTCCAGGATCCGTACAGCTCGCTCAACCCGGCGTACCGCATCTCCCATGGGATCGCGCGCGGTTTGACGCTCCACCGCGGCGACCTGTCGGCGACCGAGCGCCGGGCCGAGGTGAATCGGGTACTCGAGGCCGTCGGGTTGGTGCCGGTCGGCGATACACAGCGGCGCTTCCCCTATGAGCTGAGCGGTGGCCAGCGCCAGCGAGTCGGCTTCGCCCAGGCGCTCGCGCTCAAGCCGAAGCTCATCGTGGCGGACGAGCCCGTGTCGATGCTCGATGTCTCGATCCGCGTCGGCGTCCTCAACCTGATGAGCGAGCTCCGCGAGCACGAGGGTGTTTCCTTTCTCTACATCACCCACGATGTCGCCAGCGCCCGCTACCTCGCCGACCGCGTCCTTGTCATGTACGCGGGCCATCTCGTCGAGGAGGGCCTGACGGACGACGTGCTCCACCATCCCAAGCACCCCTACACGCAGCTTCTCCTGTCCGCAGTGCCGGATCCGCGCGGGGAACTCGGTCTTGCAGATGCCCGCGACATCGGTGAGCCGCCGAAGGTCGTCGACCCGAAACCCGGCTGCCGCTTTCGGACGCGGTGCCCGCTGGCGATCGCGAGATGCGAGACCGAGACGCCGCTGCTACGGGAGCTCGGGGACGGCCGTCGCGTCGCCTGCCACGTCGCCGACTGACGCGGTGGCGCGGTCGAGCTCCTCGCGCGCGCGTGCGTAGGCGTTCGGTTCGGCTTCGAGCCGGTCGAGTCCGCTGAGCACCGCGCCGACGATCGGGCGCGAGCTTGCAACGCGGATGGAAAGCCGCGACCCGACCTCGCGCAGCCCCGCCTCGATCCCTCCGAGCAGCCGCCCGTTGCCGGACTGGAGCACGCCGCCTCCCAACACGACCTCCACCTCCTCGTCTGCCAGCTCGAGTCGATTCACAGCCGCGCGGACGAACGCAACGACCTCCGCTGCCTGTTGGTCGACGATCTCGGCGGCGACGGCGTCCGTCTCGGCGGCGGCGAACACGAGGGGAGAAAGCTCTCCGAGCCGTCGCGATGGAATCGTGCCGTCGTGGATCGCCCGCGCGAGTCCGACAGGTGTCTCATGGCCGAAGTACTCCGGGACCAGCTGCTCGAGCTGGGTCTTCTCGCTGCGACCATCCGCGCTCCGGGCCGCGGCGGAGACCGCGGCGAGGCCGACCGCGCCGCCGCCGTCCATGACATCGCCGCTCACCGCACCGAGGGACGGGAAGCGCACGCGGCGCCCGTCGGCGCCGATCCCGACACAGTTCATCCCCGCGCCGCAGGTGACCGCGACCCCCCAACTGCGCTCGGTGCCCGCGCGGAGAACGGCATAGGTGTCGTTGCCCACGACGATCTCGGCCGCCCAGCCGCGACGCTCGGCCTCCGCCAGGTAAGCCTGCTCCTCGTCGGGGAAGTCGAGGCCGGCGAGGAAGAGGACGGCGAAGTCCGCCGGCGCTCCGACCTGCGCGGCCAACGCGTCGATCACATCCGCGCTTGCCTCGACGCCGATGTAGTGCGAGTGGCTGAGCGGACCGCGTGCGAAGCCGAGCAAGGCCCCGTCCTCCCGGACGAGAGCTGCGTCGGTCTTCGAGCCACCGCCGTCGACCGCGAAGACGGTCTTCAGTGGACGGCCTCGGCAACGAGCCGGTCGAGCAGGCCGTCCACGAGCTCGACCTGGCCGATCAGCGGATGTGCGAGCAGCGCCTTCCGCGCGTCCACCGGATCGCGGCTGAGCGCAGCGCGGACTGTGAGGCGCTCGTACGCCGCGACATGCTGCACGAGTCCCAGTAGCTCGGGGGCCAGCGGTGTTTGCGGCAGCGGTTCCGGCCCTGCGCGTCCGACTCGCGCCGGCACTTCCACAACATCGTCGTTGGCCAGGCCCTCGAGCGTCCCCTCGTTTCTGAGGTCGACCTCGTGCACGGCGCCGTCGCCCGTGGAGAGCGACGAGATCAACCCGAGCGCGGCCTCGCTGTAGTAGGCGCCCCCGCGCTGCATGAGGAGGTCGGGCCGCTGGTCGACGGACGGGTCGCGGTAGAGGTCGAGGAGGTTTCGCTCGATCTCCTGCACGACCGCGGCGCGCGGCTCGCCCTCCAGCTGCTCCCGCAGGACGGCGTCGTGGGCGTAGAAGTAGCGGAGGTAGTAGGACGGGACGGCGCCCAGCTCGTCGAGCAGCCGGCGCGGCAACTCGATCTGGCCGGCGAGCTCGTCCCCGTGCTCGTCAAGCAGATCCGGGAGCACGTCGTCTCCGTCGAGCAGCACGCTTCGCACCCAGGTGAGGTGGTTGAGCCCGACCTGGTCGACGAGCACGCGTGCCGGCTCCACGCCGAGCCAGCCGGCGAACTGGCGCTGGAATCCGATCGCGACGTTGCAGAGGCCTACGGCGCGGTGACCCGCGTCGAGGAGGGCGCGAGTGACGATGCCGACCGGGTTCGTGAAGTCGACGATCCAGGCTCCCGGTGCCGCAAGCGCTCGCGCCCGCTCGGCGATCCCGAGCACGACCGGAACGGTTCGCATCGCCTTCGCGAACCCGCCGGCGCCGGTCGTCTCCTGGCCGATGCAGCCGCAGGCGAGCGGAGCGGTCTCGTCGTGCAGCCGCGTCTCCTGGCCGCCGACGCGGATCTGGATCAGGACGTAGTCGGCGTCCGTGACCGCCGCGTCGAGATCACCGGTGACGTCGAGTCGACCGGCAAACCCCTGCCGGGCGAGCATGCGTTGCGCCATGCCTCCCACGACATCGCGCCGCCCAGGATCCACGTCCTGAAGCACGAACTCGTCGACGTCGAGCCGCATCAATCCGGAGACGAGCTCCGGCGTGTACGTGGACCCGCCACCGACGACCGCGATCTTCATTCTGGTTAATCTTACTTACGAGATGACGGAAACCAAGGCAGTACCGGCCCTGCTGCGCACCTTGAACGAGCGGACCGTGCTCGAGGCGGTTCGCACGACCGGGCCGATCTCGCGCGCCGAGGTCGCGCGCCAGACGGGGATTTCGAGGCCGACGGTGTCGCTCGTGCTGCGCTCGCTGCTCGCCGACGGTCTGGTGCGAGAGACGGAGCACGATCCGGCCGGCCCGCATTACGGCGCCGTCTACTACGAGGCCGATCCGGAAGCGGCCGTGGTCCTTGGCGTCGACTTCGGCTCGCGCGCCGTGCGCACTGCGCTCTGCGATCTCTCCAGCGGCGTTCGCGCGAGGGAGGAGATTCGCAGTCGTGGCGCTGTCGAGGAACGAATCGAGGCGCTCGCAGGCTCCGTTCGCTCGTTGTTGCGCACGAGCAAGCTGCCCGGCGACCTGCTCGAGAACGCGGTGGTCGCGCTGCCGGCGGTCGTCCATCCCACCGAGGGGCGAGTTTCCGAGGCCGATCTCCCGGGTCTTGGTGCCTCCGACCTGCGCGAGCAGCTCGAGCGGGCGCTCCGCGTGCCGGTGACGCTCGAGAACGATGTGAACCTTGCGGCCGTCGCCGAGCAGCGGCGCGGAGTCGCCCAGGATGTCGCCGACTTCGCCTTCCTGCTCGTCGGAGCCGGTCTCGGGGCGGCGGTCATGCTCGACCGGAAGCTGCATCGCGGCCACAACGGGAACGCCGGCGAGCTCGACGCCGTCCGCAACGGCCGTCCCGACGACGTCGATCCGTGCGCAGCGTCGCTGTCACAGCTGGCTGCGGAGCTCGCACTCGGGAAGGAGACGGTGCTGGAGCAGCCGTTCGACGTCCAGGAGCTCTTCGCTGCAGCGGGTGCCGGCGACGCGGTGGGAGTCGCGGTTGTCGAGGAGGCCGCTCGACGCATTGCGCTTCACGTGTTACCGCTTGCGGCGACGCTCGATCTCCCGCTCGTCGTGCTCGGTGGCAGCGTCGGCGCCAACCCGGCTTTGCTCCAACCGGTGCGCCGTCATCTCGACGACTTGCTGCCCTTCCCGGCGCCGCAGGTCGAGGTCTCCGCGCTCGGCGAAGCAGCTGTCATCGAAGGCGCGCTCGCCGCCGGCGTCGATACGGCGGTTGAGCGACTCTTCCAGCGGCGCGTCCAGCGGCGAGCCTCCTAGCTGCGTCTAGCGCCAGCGTGCATGCCGCCCCAGGCGGCGGAAGTACGTGATCAGCGTCCCGAGGAGGACCCACTTGGGCCAGAAGTCACCGCCACCCGTGACGGCCCACACGAGGATGCAGATCACGTTGACGAGCACGTACTGGAGTGCGAGCGAGCTCCAGCGCCGATCGCGCCACCGGAGGCTCACGGCGGGCTCGCTTCGTGGCAACTGCCGCAGCGCGTGATCCAGATCGCCGCGCGTCCGCGCCGTTTGCGCCTCGGAGAGGCGGCTTTCGAACTCGTCGAGCGTCAACCGGCCGCTGTCGTAGTGCTGACGCAGCTCGTCGGCGGCGGTCGTGCGGTCTGAGTCCGCTACCAGCGTGTCGAGGCTCTCGGTCACGCCGGAAGCCTATTGAGGGATCACGGTCTGGTCAGGTGCGGCACTTCGGGTCGCCCCAGCTCCTCTCCAGCGCCTGCATCTGTTCCTGAACCGTCGCATCGTAGGAGCCGATGTCGTCTGCCGCCCACATCACATCGGGCGTCACGCCCGGTCCTTCGACGGTCGCGCGGTACTTCGTCCCATGGCCGCTCGGATGGCCGAAATGCGGGAAGAAGCCGTAACAGAAGTCACCGAGGGTCCTGCCCCGATGGTGTGTGAGGAAGCTGTTCTCGCGATGCCAACCCTTGCCGTAGGCGGAGTCGAAGGTGTCGACGTAGATGTTCCGCCCGTAGGCGTCGAGTGGAGAGCCGCGGCCGGTGGCGCTGAACCCGTAGACGCCGCGGCCGCGATACGTGAGTCGACCGAAGAGGTGGCGGTATTTCCCATAGGCCCAGTTCTGGTACATCGTCAGCACCGCGAGCGGGCCGCGCCAGTGCGAGAGGTGGAGCTCGACGGCGCCTGCCTTTCCGCCGTAGTTGGGCTTCAGGCGCGCCCAACTCTGGAGTGCCCAGTAGCTGCCGTCCGGGGCTTTGCATGCTTTGAGCAGCCAGGCCAGTGGCGGTCCGTCGTAGGGAAGGCAGACCCCTTTGCCCCGTACGCCGTAGCGGATCCGGAACTTGACCTGCGGGACGCTGCGGCTCGGCCAGCGTGCGTTGATTGCGCCGGACGCGACCAGCGACGTGCTTCGTCCTCCGCTCCGGTAGCTGACGTGCGCGAGACCATGGCGGTCGATGGACAGTGTCGCGCCCGTGACGTTGCGGCCGATGATCGCGCTGCCGAACGCCGGGGTCGCGGCGAGGGCTGCCACCAGGAGCAGTGTGAGGACTGTGAAGCTGCGCATCAGGTACTTCATCGGCCTCCGAACGTCTGAACCGTAGCGAGGAATTTCGGTGGTGGCCTGGTAAGAAGAGAGGCTCCGCGCTACCGTTCGCCGAAGCCGGAAATGTCCCTTCGTTGCGGCCGGTGGGGCGGCGCCCAGGATGAAGTCGCAAGCAGCACTCACGAGCGCGTCCGTACCGCAGAGGCGGGAGATGAGCATCCGGCCCGGTCGGGTGCGGCTCATTGCCGCGCTCCTGCTTCTCGCGGCGCCGCTTGTCGTTGCCGCCTGGAGCCTTGGTGGTTACGCCGCGCAGCGTGAACGGAACAGCGCCGACGCCCGGCTCGCCAACAGCCTCATCAACGCGGGCGGGGTGCCATACCGGAGGCTGCTCGTGAACGCTGGTTCGCGTGCCAGCGCGATCGCGAACCAGACGCGGTATCAGCACGAGCTCCGGAGTGGCCAGCACGTCCTCTACTTCAGCCTGAGCCCGCCGAGCACGCTCCACCGGGCCGGTGTGCTCACGCCTAGCAGCACACGACCTGCTGCAGCCGCGGGGTCTCGTGGCGTGGACGTCCTCTCGGCCAATGGCCGCAGAAAGATCGGCCGCGTTGTCGTTTTCATCCCTCTCAACGGCCCGGTGGTCGCCTGGTTGACGAAACAGTCGGAGATCGCAAGTCCGCAAGAGCTCGGCTTCGCTCGCGGCCTGAGCCTCGTCGGGTCTGACCGGCTGATGGCGATCGAGTCAGGGGCTCCTCGCCGCAGGCCGAGTGACATCCGGGCCGGAGGTGTGGACTACCGCACGGTTGCCGTGAAGCTTGGCTCCGCCCCGAACGGGACTCGGCTGGCTGCTATCGAACCCAGCTCCGCCATCGAGTCGCAAGCCAACTCTGCCCGTTGGCGGGTGATGGGTCTTGGCCTGGCTCTCATCGCGGCGCTTCTCGCCCTCGCCTACGCGGTGGCGCCGTCGATCGCGCGAAGCCGGGTGTCGAGACAGGAGCGCGAACGGGCCGAGCGCGTGCTCGCGCACGTGGGCGACGGTGTCTTCCTCGTCGACATTGACGGCGTGATCCGTCTCTGGAACACGGCGGCCGAGGCGATCACTGGGCTTCGCTCGGACGTCGTCTGCGATCACCCGGCCGAGGAGATGCTTCCAGGCTGGTCGACGATCGCCGACAGGATTCCCGTGGCCCGCCGGCCTGGTGACGCCGACGACGCGTCGAGCGCCGAGACCGTTCCACTGGAGATCGAAGGCCGGGAGATCTGGCTCTCGATCGTCGGCGTCACGCAGGCCGACGGGATCGTGTACGCGTTCCGCGACGTGACCCGCGAGCGGCGTCTCGAGGAGCTTCGCGCGCAGTTCGTCGCCACGATCTCCCACGAGCTGCGCACTCCCCTGGCTTCACTGCACGGCGCTGCGGTCACGCTGCTCGAGCGGGAGCACGACCTGCACGAGCAGACCCGGCACGACCTCCTCGACATGATCGCCGTCCAGTCGAAGCGGCTCGCCGACCTGGTGGAGGAGATCCTGCTCACCGGCCAGCTCGACAGCGGTTCCCTCCGTGTCGTCACCGAGCCCTTCGATCCCGAGGAGCTGGTGTGGACTGCGGCTGCGGCGGCCCGCCTCCGAGTCAGCGATGACACGACGATCGACGTGTCGGTTCCTGCCGTGCTGCCCAAGGTGGCCGGCGACCCCGAGCGCACGCGCCAGGTGCTGACCAATCTCGTCGACAACGCGATCAAGTACTCGCCGGACGGTGGACGCATCGAGCTCGGTGTCGAGGCCGACGGAAGCCACGCACGCTTCACCGTCAGCGACGAGGGGCTGGGCATCCCTCTCGGCGAGCAGCAGCGTATCTTCGAGAAGTTCTATCGACTCGATCCGGACCATCGGCGCGGCATCGGAGGAAGCGGTCTGGGGCTCTACATCTGCCGGGAGCTCGTTCAATCGATGAACGGCAGGATCTGGGTCGAGTCCGATCCGGACGAGGGCGCAACGTTCACCTTCGAGTTGCCTCTGGCCGAGCGGGTCACTGCCCCGGCCTGACGGCGGCGAGCGCGTAGATCCGGCCGAGGCCGACGAGATAGAACCGCCCGTCGCCGGCGACGACGGGTGAGTACTCGCCGTCCGGCCATTCAGTGCGAAGCCGGCCGCTCGCGGCAAGGAGCCCGTAGGTCCGGTGGTCGAAGCTCGAGAAGTAGACGATCCCGTCGACCACGGCGGCCGCGCCCGAGATCGACGCACGAGCTCGATAGGTCCAGCGGAGCGAGCCGGTGCCGCCCTCGAGTGCGTAGAAGACGTGGTCGTACGAGCCGACGAGGACGAGGCCGTGCCAGACAGCGGGCGAGGCGTACACGTAGCTTCCCGTTCCGAAGCTCCACAAGACGTTTCCGTTCCGGGCCGAGAACGCATAGACCCGGCCGTCGAGCGAGCCGACGTAGACGCGGCCGGTGTTGACGGAGGCGGTGGAATAGAAGTTTCCATGGCCGCTGCTGCGCCACACGAGGCGGCCGGTGCGCGCCGCGAGCGCGAACATCTGGCCGGCGTAGTTGCCGATGTAGAGCCGCCCGTATGCGAGCGACGGCGAGGCCTTGATCGGCGCTCCCGTGTCGTAGCGCCAGCGCAAGTGCCCGTTGCGAGCGGCGAAGGCGTAGACGTATCCGTTCTGGTCGGCGACGTAGAC
>Ga0126369_10003643_pt1 | contig 11140 bp, 13 predicted proteins | sample PanSoiMetaPlot_1_FD_109646 | JGI IMG/M metagenome (GOLD analysis project Ga0126369, IMG submission 109646) | Tropical forest soil microbial communities from Panama - MetaG Plot_1 | ecosystem: Environmental > Terrestrial > Soil > Tropical forest > Bulk soil | place: Panama | collected 2016-02-17
CACGGTGCCGCTGCTCACCTACATCATGCTGCTGGCGATCCTGATCCGCGGGATGGACGCCTTCCGCGAGTTCGACATCATTTTCGTGCTCACGGGCGGCGGTCCCGGCACGGCGACCCAGACGATGCAGATGCTGAACTACCGCGCGTTCGGCCTGGGGCACATGGGCGAGGCCAACGCGATCGGCATCGTGACGCTCATCATCGTCGCCGTGATGTGCTTCGTGCTGATGCGCGCCGTGCTGCGCCCGCAAGGAGCGCGCGGTTGAAGCCGACCAGGCTGCGCGCGACCCTGACCGCTCTGGCGCTGGTCCCCGTTCTCCTCTGGACGCTGTTTCCGATCTACTGGATCACCACGGCATCGTTCAAGACCGAGCTGGCGCTCTACGCGAAGCCGCCGCAGTGGCTCTTCACCCCGATCCTCGACAACTACACGCGGGTGCTCACCAACATCCCGTTCTTCCAGTATCTGAAGAACAGCCTGGTGATCGCGATCGGGACCACGCTCGGCAGCCTCGTGCTCGGTACGCTCGCCGGCTACGGCTTCGCGCGGTTTCGTTTTCGCGCGTCCGAGGCGGTGCGGTTCCTGGTGCTCGTGACGCGGATGGCGCCGCGCATGGTGCTCGTGGTGCCGTACTACCTGATGATGCAGAGGCTCGGCCTGCTCGACACCTACACGGGCCTCCTGGTGGCCTACGTCTCGTTCGCGCTGCCGTTCTCGATCTGGCTGCTGATCGGATTCTTCGTGGACGTGCCGCTCGACGTGGAGGAGGCGGCGATGATCGACGGCTGCTCGCGCCTGGGCGTGCTGATTCGGATCGTGATCCCGATCGCCGCGCCCGGGCTGGTGGTCGCGGCGATCTTCGCGTTTCTCGTCTCGTGGAACGAGTTCCTGTTCGCGCTGATCTTGAGCGGCGTCGAGGCCAAGACCCTGCCGGTGGTCATCGCCGGACTCAACACCGACGCCGGGCCGCTCTACGGCGAGATGAGCGCGGCCGCGGTGATGGTGATGCTGCCCAACATCGTCATGACGCTCGCCCTGCAGCGCTATCTGGTCAAGGGCCTCACGCTCGGGGCCGTCAAGGGGTAGACCGCGTGGAGACTCGCAATCTCGGGATCATCAGGGCGCTCGGCTGGGAGCGGACACCACAGGGCGTCGAGTTCCAGTGCGTGACGGAATTGCTCGCGGCCGCGCGCGTCGCGGTGAGCGCGATCGCGCGGCGGATCGTCCGCGTGCGCACGACGCCGGGACCGCTCGCCGCGGTGAAGCGATTCAGCTATGTGGTCGGGCAGCCCGACTCGGGTCCGTGGGCAGTCGACTCGAGCGCCGGACGCGTCACCTTGAGCACGGAGCACGTGGTCGTCGAGGCGAGCCTCGATCCCTGGCAGCTCACGTTCCGGACCCCCGACGGCCGGCTCCTGACCCATCAGGTGCAGGACGACGCGAATTTCACAGGCCACCGATTCGGTCCGCGGCCGGGCTTCGAGGTCGAGAGCCTCCCGCACGATCCGGCGCGTCGTATTCGGGGCGTCGTCGACACCTTGCTGCTCGACCCCGAAGATCACTTCTACGGCAGCGGCGAGCGGTTCGGCCGGCTCGATCTGGTAGGCCGGACCGTGCGGATCTGGAACCGGAACCCGTACGGCGCGCGCTCCGAGCTCGCCTACAAGAATCTCCCGCTGGTCGTCGGCAGCCGCGGTTACGGGCTCTTCATCGACGTCCCGACGGCCGTGGGCTTTCACCTCGGGAGCCTGTCGAACCGCGCCTACACCGTGCACGCCGAGGGTGAGGAGCTCGACTACTACCTGATGGCCGGGGCGCCGAAGGAGATCATCGCGGCCTACACGGCGCTGACCGGCCGGCCCGCCGTGCCGCCGGAGTGGGCGTTCGGGTTGTGGGCGTCGACGTGCTTCGTCCAGTTCACCGAGGCGTCGGTGCTCGAGGTGGCCCGCCGCCTGCGCGCCGAAGGCATACCCTGCGACGTCTTCCATCTCGATTCGTTCTGGCAACGCGCCTACATGTGGTGCGACTTCGAGTGGGACGGGTCGCGTCTGCCCAATCCCAAACGATTTCTCGCCGAGCTCCACAAGGAGGGATTTCACAACTGTCTGTGGATCAATCCCTACGTCTCGCTGCAGAGCGATCTCTATCGCGAGGGCGCGACCCACGGCTACTTTCTTTGCCGCCCCGACGGCAGCATCTATCACCCGATCGTCTGGAGTCAGCGGACCGAGCGCGGCATGGGACTCTGCGCGATCGTCGACTTCACGAACCCCGCGGCGGCTGCCTGGTACCGCGCCAAGCTCACCGCGCAGCTCGACCTCGGCGCCGATTCGTTCAAGCCGGATTTTGCCGAGGAGATCCCCGCCGACGCCGTCTTCTCGAATGGGCTCACCGGCGCCGAGATGCACAACCCCTATTCGCTGCTCTTCCAGAAGGAAGTCTTCGACGCCACGCGCGCCCGCGCCGATCGCGTGGTGGCGTGGTCGCGCAGCGCCGCGCCGGGTGTCCAGCGCTATCCCGGCCACTGGTCGGGCGACCCGGAGTGCACGTTCGTCGATCTCGCCAACACGCTGCGCGGCGGCCTCGCCGCGTCGATGAGCGGTCTCGCCTACTGGAGCCACGACATGGGCGGGTTCTGGGGCGATCCGTCCCCGGAGCTGTTCGTCCGCTGGTCGCAGCTCGGCTTTCTCTCGGCGCTCAGCCGCTTTCACGGCGCGACGCCGCGCGAGCCGTGGCGCTATGGCGACGAGGCGCTGCGCATCTTCAAGAAGTACGCGCTCCTTCGGAGCCGGCTTGTGCCGTATCTGGTGACCTACGGTTGGCAGGCGTCCGGAGACGGCGTGCCGCTCATGCGGCCGATGGTGATGGAGTTCCCCGACGACCCGGCCGGGTACGCGTTCGACCTGCAATACTGCCTGGGTCGCGAGCTCCTGGTGTCGCCGGTCGTCCGCGCGGATGGCGTCGTCACCACGTACGTGCCGCGTGGGAAATGGATGGACTGGTGGACGGGTGCGATCCACGAGGGGCCGACGACGCTCCAGCGCCGCGTGCCCCTGGAGGAGCTACCGATCTACGTGAGAGACGAGAGTCTCATCGTCCTCGGGCCCGAGCGGAATCACGTCGGCGAGCGGCCGGCGGACCCTCTCACGGTCGAAGCGTTCGTGACCACCGAAGCGGCGTTCACCCTGCGGGGCGATGCCGGAACCGTGGCGCTGCGCTGCCAGCGCCGAGGCAGCGAGGTCACGTTCGAGGCAAGCACGGCGCCGGCGACGTTCGTCCTCCGGCTCCGTGGGGCGCCTTCGATCCGGTCGGTCTCGGCCGAGGGTCTGCCGATTCCGCGGCTGGACGCCCAGGCGCTCGAGCGCAGCGAGGCCGGATGGATGGCCGACGAGCGCGGCGCCGTCGTCAAAGCCCGCGCGCGCCGGATCGAGATTCGCTAGCGCGAGTCGCCCTCTTCTAGCGCTTGCGCGGCGTCTTTTTGCGCGGCGTCTTGTTGTAGAGCGCGCGCAGCTCGCCCTTGGCCGCCTGCAGGCGAGCGCGCTGGGTCCGCGTCAGCTGGCGGCCGGCGCGATTGATGTAGAACGTGAGCATCGACATCGCCGAGCCGTACGGGCTCGCTTTGCGCCGGCGGCTTCGCTCGGCCGAGCGCTTCAGGGATCTCGCGATGGCTCTTGGGCTTCGGGTAAAAACCTGGCGCTCGAGATCGAGGGCGTTGCTCTCGCGCGTGACACGCTGCGACCAGCGTCGCGTCGTTCTCGTTCCACGTCGGCGGGCTCGACTCATACAGCGGCTCCTCCTACTTCAATGATGCCCATCGGCGCAAATCAGCCGCGGCGCAACCTTCAAAAGACGACGTAGACGTGGTACCAGTTCTCCGCCAGGCGGCGCAGACGCTCCTTGCCGCTCACGCGCGCCGGCGGCGCCGAGCGGTACACCAGGCCGCACTGGTCGACGACCCCACACATTCCGGTGATGAAGCGCACCTCGTTGCCGAGCCGCTCGATGCGCACAACGTAAAACAGGCCAACCCACTCCGGGTCGCGGGTCGGCGCATTCGTCGTGTGCAGGGCGGCGCGCTCTGCGAGCGCGGGCTGACTCAAGGCGAATCGGAGACGGAAGAGCGGATTACTGGGACTCTGGGCGCGCCCAAAGATCGTGACCGCTGCGACGAGCAGGAGCACCAGGGCCGAACAGAGGAGCAGGCTGCCTCGGCGGCTGATGAGGCCTCTCGCTCCGGCGACGAGGAGAGCCGCCACCACGACGATCGTGCCCGCGAGGGCCGCCAACGCCTCGAGATAGTCGATCCCCGGATTACTGACGAACCAGACCAGCACGAGCACCCACGCCAGGACCAGGCACATCGCCGCGAACCGGCCCCCGGGGCTCAACGATCCAGTTCAGCCAGTGATTGGGCTGCCTCACGATTCACGATGTCGCTCATGGTCCCGATCGCCGCGCTGATAGTCCCCACCTCATTTGATGATGAACAGTCCCACCACCGCGGTGACGATCGCGAGCAGGGGAACGCCGGTCACGACGGTAGAACATACGGCAATCAGGAGCCGCCGTGGAAGGGTCGGCATGTTCAGAAAGTAGCGTTTGTCGAGGAACTGGTAGGCCAGCACCACGCAATTCAAGGCGCCGATGAAAAAGAGCACGTCGAAGAGCAGCAGCGAAAATATGCGCACGTACCTCAGTCGGACAACGACTGGCATGGCAGCGATCGCAAGCACGGCGATCACCAGCCCTTCGGTCACGAGCAAGATCAGTGCTTTTCGCCGTCCGAGCCGCGCCGGCATCCAGACGCTGGCCAGTCGCGACCTGAACAGTAGCGCAACGCTCGTCGTGCAGAACAGCACCAGCGACAAGATGTCCAGTACGATATTGACGAGGATGTACGGCATCGCGACCATGGCCTAGATCCTGACTGACGCGCGCCGAGCCGGGTGGGCTCCCTAGTCGATCGCCCGGTACATCCGCTCGTCGTACAGGGCACCCGTCATCGTCGCGAGCTTGTCGCGGAACTCGCGCGTCGGCGCCGCCATCGAATGCGTCTCGACCGCTTTGGCGTCGCGCCAGATCTCGATCACCGTGAAGTGGTTCGGCCGGTTGACCTGCTGGACGACCTCGAAGCGCACGTTGTCGCCGCCGCGCCGGCTGTCCTCGCCCAGGCGCTTGAGCGCGGCCACGCCGTCGTCCTTGCGCGGGGGGATGACGTCGACGTGCGTCGCGACGTAGATGCCGCCGCGCACGCCGCCGGGCGCATCGATCGGACCGATCGAGAGCGCGGTGTGCACCCGCTCGTCGGTCGGCGCGTTGCGGATCGCGGCCACCTTCTCGCGCATCTCGGCGCTGCTGGTGCTCTTGCCGTGCGCCTCGAATGCCGTCTGATCCTTCCAGATCTCGAGGACCGCGAACTGATGCGGCTGGTCGATGCGCTGGACCACTTCGCAGCGGAGGTTGCCGCCCTCCTTCTGGGCCGCTTCGCGGTAGCGCCGCAGGATATTCGCCGCGTCGGCTTTCGACGTCGGCATCACCTCGACGTAGGTCACCGTGTAGACGTTTCCCACGATCGGCGCGGGTGTGGGGGCTGGAGCTTGTGTCGGCGTCTGGGCGCGCACGTCACCGATGGCGCCGATCGCGACCACGACCAGCCCGAGCAAGAGCACGCGAATGACCATGTCCATGGCGTCACCCCCACGCATGCTACCCTAAAGCGCTCGAAGCGCGGAGGAGCTATGTCAGGTATCGACCTGGAAGTGGTGCGGCGCGGCGCCGGACGGCCGGTGGTGCTGCTGCACGGGATGCAGAACGTCGATCCGCGCGCGCCGTTTCTCGACATGCTCGAGGAGCACGCCGAGATCATCGCGCCCTCGCATCCCGGCTTCGGGCGGTCGGCGCGTCCGGCCGGTTTCGAGACGATCTACGACCTCCTCCACTTCTATCTCGACTTCCTCGAAGAGCTACCGCACGACAAGATCACGCTGATGGGTCTCTCCTTCGGCGGATGGCTCGCCGCCGAGCTGGCCGTGACGTGTCGCCACCGGCTCGCGGGGCTCGTGCTGGTCGACGCCTTCGGCATCAAGGTGAGCGACCGCGAGACCCAGGACATCCTCGACGTCTTCAACACCGCGCCGGCGGAAGTGCAGCGCCGGAGCTGGCACGATCCGGCGACATGGGCGCCCGATCTCGACGCGCGGTCCGACGAGGAGCTCGTGATTCGCGCACGGAACTGGGAGTCGCTCTGTCTCTACGGCTGGAATCCGTACATGTACAATCCCCAGCTCAAGCGCTGGCTCTCGCGCATCACCGTGCCGACGCTCGTCGTGTGGGGCGCCAGCGACGGCATCGTCAAGCCCTCGTACGGGCGCGCGTACGCGGGCCTGATCCCGGGCTCGCGCTTCGAGCTGATCGAGCGCGCCGGACATCATCCAGAGATCGAGCAGGCCAGAGCCTTCGTGGACACGGTCGTGAAGTTCCTCAATCGCTGACGCGGCTCCGGGGAGAGCACGATGGACGCTTGGTGGCAGTGTGAAGTCCCGTACCCGTTCGTGCCGCAGGAAGTGCTCAACGCGGCGGATTCCGTCCGGGCCAGCCTGCCCAGCCGCTACTGCGATCCAAAGGTGGCCGCCGATCTGTTCGAGGAGGTCATCGACGAGTTCCTGCTGTGCGACGACCTCGGCCTGAACGTCCTGGCGGTCGAGCACCACGCCGGGATCAACTCGCTGCTCGGCGCCAACCCGCTGCTGGTCGGCATCCTCGCGCGCCAGACGCGCCAGGTGCGCATCCTGAGCCTCGGCACGTTGATCTCGCTGCGAAAAGATCCTGTGCGGGTCGCCGAAGAATATGCGACAGCCGACGTGATCTCACGAGGACGGCTCGAGATCGGCTTTGTCAAATCCGGCGGCACCGAGATGGCGTCCAACAATGCGAACCCCGTGAACAACATCGAGCGCTACTGGGAGGCGATCGACCTCGTCAAGAAGGCGCTCAGCCACCAGGACGGCCCGTTCCGCTGGGAGGGCAAGCACTTCACCCACCGCCACGTGAACATCTGGCCGCGGCCGTGGCAGAAGCCGCATCCACGGATGTGGTCGGCGACCGGCGATCCCGAGACCGCCGCCGAGGTCGGGCGGCGCGGGATGGTGCACGTGCTGGTGCTGCGCGGTCCGGAGGGAACGAAGCGCGCCTACGCCGCCCACCGCAAGGCGCGCGCCGAGGCAGGTCTGCCGAAAGTCACGACCGACAACTTCGCCTACGCCGCCCTCGGTTACGTCGGCGACACCGACGAGGAAGGCCTGCGCGTGGGAAGCAAGCTCCTGTGGTTCCTGCACACGAGTCTCAAATCCGCGCCGCAGTATTCGCGGTTTCTGCCGGGCAGCGCGCCGCCGGAGGCTGCACCGCAGATCTACCGGTCGGCGCCCAGACCCGGAGCCGGAACGGGTGTGATGTCGGCGGGGCAGAACGCCGCGCGGCTCACGTCGATCAGCACAGAGCAGGCAATGGCGCAGGGCATCCTGTTCGCGGGCAATCCCGACAGCGTCTACAAGCAGGTGATGGAGTTCTACGACAAGGTCGGCGGCTTCGGCCACCTGAGCCTCGTCGGCCGCTCCGGTTTCATGACCCACGCGGAGTCCGAGAAGGGCATCCGGCTCTTTTCGAAAGAAGTGCTGCCGCGTCTTCGCGAGATCAAGCCGGTTACTGTCGACTGATTCGCTGCGGCCTCGGCGCCCTGTCGGTCTCGGCGCCCCGTGAAGTGCCGGCGCCTCAGCGTCCTGTGAAGCGCGGCGCTCGATGCTCGCGGTGGGCGACCATGCCCTCCTCGACGTCCTTGCTGTATTCCAGCGCGTGACGGAGGGCGTCCGACAGCTCACGAGCTGCCTTGACGCCCGCCGCGTTGCGGACGTTCACGATGCGCTTGGCGCCGCGCGTGGCGATGGGACCGCTGGCTGAGATCCGCTCGGCGAGCGCCCGCGCCTCGGGAAGCAATCGCGCCGCCGGATAGACGGCGAGCACGAGCCCCAGCCGCTCCATCTCGGTAGCATCGATCTCACGCCCGGTGCAGATCAGCTCCAGCGCGCGCGCCCGGCCTACGATGCCTGGCAGGCGCACGGGGCCGCCCGCCCCGGGAAACCCGCCCCACAATGCTTCGGGAAGCGCCCACGTCGCGTGCGCCGCCGCCAGGCGGATGTCGCACGCGAGCGAGAGCTCGGCAGCGCCGGCACGCGCCGCGCCATTGAACGCCGCGATCACGATCTGCGGTAGGGCCTCGATCGCGTCGTAGAGACGATTCGCCAGGCGGACCAGCTCGAGGATCTGGTCCTTCGTGTAGCTCGCCCGCACGACCGGATTCAGGATGCCCATCGAGAAGAACTCGGCGCCGCTACCGGTGATGACGACGGCCTGCGTCTCTTCGTCGTCTCTGAGACGCTCGACGACTCCGTGCAAGGCCAGCAGCACGTCGCGGGTCAGCCGGTTCTGATCGCCCGGCCGATCGAGCGTGATCGTCATCGCGCGCCCGTCCCGCTCGACGCGGACTTCTTTCGACGCCTCTGTCATCGACGTTCTCCCGTGAGCAGACCACCGAAGATGCGCGCGCCGAGCTTGAAGGCTTCGATCAATGTGGTGCCGGCCCCTTCCGCGGCCGGATTGGCCTCTCGCCACGCCCGCAGATGGTCTTCCGACCGGAAGAAGTTGATCGTCGTTCAGAGTGAGTCGGCGACCTTGCAGCGAACGTCGGTACGCCGGCCGACCCACAGCATGATCCCCGACCCGACCGGGCCGGCTCCCTCCGGCGTCGACCACAGGGCGAGCGGCTCACCGCAGTGATGGCAGCGCGACCGGATCTCCACGCGCTGGCCGATCATCGGCGCGATGCCGAGCGCATCGACAGCGCAGCAGGCGAACCGTTCCTGGCCGCCGGGCAGGCGCACCGCCCACGGCGTGGGCGAGGCCGAGAAGGGATAGGCCATGTCGACGTGGCCGTTCTGGATGCGGATCAGATCGTCCTCGTCGAGGGTTGCCAGCGCCTGCCGGACCGCGGCCGCGGGCAAGCGTGGGAAGCTGGCGACGACGTCCTCGACGGGTATCAGCCCGCCGCGGTCGACGAACAGCTGCAGCACGCGCCTGGACACCACCGTCTCCCGGCCGGCCCGGCGCGTCCTCCAGCGTTCTTCCAGCTCGCCGGCGCCGAGCTCATCGGCGGTCTTGATCTGCAAGATGGCCATCCCGCCAGCAGGATAAACTCTCTCGCAAGCCAGGAGGAGTGCGATGTACGAGGGCTTTCGTCGCTTCGACATCCAGACGAGTGACCATGAAGTAAAGATCCGCGGCGTGGTCGGGGGCTCCGGACCACCCGTGCTCCTGCTCCACGGCAATCCGCTGTCGCACTATCACTGGCGCTTCGTCGCGCCGCGCCTAGCGAACGACTTCACGGTCGTGGCCACCGATCTGCGCGGCTACGGCGACAGCGGCAAGCCGCGCGGGCTGCCGGACCACAGCAATTACTCGTTCCGGCGCATGGCGCAGGACCAGGTCGACGTCATGCGCGAGCTCGGCTTCGAGCGTTTCATGGTGGCCGGCCACGACCGCGGCGCGCGCACCGCCTATCGAATGGCGCTGGATCATCCGGCCGCAGTGCAGAAGCTCTGCGCCATCGACATCCTGCCGACCCATCACGTGTGGACGCACGTCACGCGCGAGTGGGCGCTCAACAGCTATCACTGGTCGTTCATGGCGCAGCCCTACGATTTCCCCGAGCGATTGCTGGCCGGCAAGGAGGAGTATTACATCCGCCTCAAGCTCGGCTCGCAGGGGCTGGGCAAGGGCGGCTTCACCGAGGATGCGATCCGCGAGTACGTACGCTGCTGCACGCCCGAGAACATCCACGGCGTGTGCGAGGATTATCGCGCGGCGGCCACGATCGACTTCGAGATGGACAAGAAGGACCTCGAAGCAGGGAACAAGATCGCGTGCCCGGTGCTCGTGATCGTCGGCGGTCAGAGCCATACCGCGAAGTTCTACGGCTACGAGAAAGGCTGGGCGAGCTACGTCGAGAACCTGGTCGGCTGCGTGGCGTTACCGTGCGGCCACTACCCGGCCGAGCAGGCGCCGGACGAAACGTACGCCGAGCTCCGCAAGTTCTTCGAAGCACAGGGAGGGACCAACTCGTGAGCTCTGATCCGAGGCAGTCGGGCGAGCTCGAGGGCGTCGTCTCACAGCTCGGTCTCGTCGAATATCAGCCGGGCTCCGTCGTCAGCCGGACGCTCGTCAAGAAATCCACCGGTACGGTCACGGCGTTCGCGTTCGACGCCGGTGAGGGGCTCAGCGAGCACACGGCGCCGTACGACGCGCTGGTCCTCGGAGTCGACGGGACCGCGGAAATCTCCATCGGGAAGGTCGTCCACCGCGTTTCGGCCGGCGAGCTCCTCAAGCTGCCCGCGGGGGAACCGCACGCGGTCAAGGCGACCATGAGATTCAAGATGATGCTCGTGATGATCAGAGCGTAGCGGCGCTGGGTAGGCGCCAGCTCGTATCAGGCTAGAACAGCCCGCCCGTCTGGAAGCTCGCGCCGACGACGACCAGCGCGACGGCCAGCGCCGTGACGGTCACGATGTGCCCGGCCAACAGGAGCAGGTTGGAATCGTCGAGACGCGGGATCACGCGCAGGCGCGCGTGGAGCGCGAGCGCGACCGTGAGCCCGAGCAGCACCAGCTTCACGCCGATGCGCGCCTCCAGCGCGTTGCCGAACGCGAGCCAGCGACTGATCGGGGCAAACTGGCTCGCCAGCCAGGCGCCGGTCAGCACCTGGACGACGAGCGCCGGGATGCCGATTCGCTCGAAAGGCTCCTCGAAGGCGCGCAGGACGCGCGCGTCGCGGCGGGCGAGTGCCTTGGGCAGCACGGTGAGCGCGAGCACGAGATGGCCGCCCGTCCAGACGCAGGCGCCCAGGATATGCAGGGTCAGCAGCAGCGCACGCACGACCTAGCTCCACTCCGAAAATGAAGCGGGCTCTATCGTGAGAAACCTCCGAAAGGACCGAAGTACGTCGGCCCAAATCGGTTCAGCATTCGTCTCAGCTCGTCGCTCGGGACTCCGAAGACCGTGAACCGCTTACGGTCGACCATGACACCGAACC
>Ga0126369_10003644_pt1 | contig 11138 bp, 12 predicted proteins | sample PanSoiMetaPlot_1_FD_109646 | JGI IMG/M metagenome (GOLD analysis project Ga0126369, IMG submission 109646) | Tropical forest soil microbial communities from Panama - MetaG Plot_1 | ecosystem: Environmental > Terrestrial > Soil > Tropical forest > Bulk soil | place: Panama | collected 2016-02-17
CGGGATAGTTCCTGGATCGCTACTGAGAAGCTTGGCGACTGGGATGTTCCCGACAACCGGACCGACGCATTCTTTATCTTGGCTGGACTGTCTTGGCTCGATATCTCAGCCCAGTCGTGGATGCTTTTGCCGCCTGGCGCGATGAGGAACGATGGTTTCGCAACTACTGCCCGACTTGCGGATCGCCGCCGGCCATGGGTCAGTTGCTCGGCATTGATCCAGGGCGCAGGAGATTTCTGGTGTGCGGTCGGTGCAACACCCGGCGGTGGTTCCACAGAATCGGATGCCCCTTCTGTGAGGTGGAGAATGGACACCGGCTAACGGCTTTGACGGTGGAGGGGGAAGGCGGCCTTCGCATTGATTACTGTAATTCTTGCGGCGGCTACCTCAAGACCTATGACGGACAAGGGAGTGAGTGCGTGCTCCTGGCCGATTGGACTTCAATTCATCTCGACGTTATCGCATGTGATCGGGGACTCAACCGCTTGGGCGGGTCTTTGTACGAAGTAGTTGAGTAGTCATCATGGAGTAACAGCTGAGACGGATTCAGCGTTTCGCGCTGGACCTTGTGGCCGAAGCACAGCTCAGCGCAGGGCGACGAAACCCCTGCTACTTCTCTCAGTTGCCGAGCCTCTCCCTTATAGCCTACACGTTCGGAAACAAGCAGTATCCCCCACTTTCAGAAGAAGAGGACGCGACAATGAAATTATCAAGGCGAGCGACCGCCGAATTCATGGGAACTTTTTGGCTTGTGTTCGGCGGGTGTGGCAGCGCGGTGCTTGCGGCTGCATTCCCGCAACTGGGAATCGGGTTCCACGGAGTGGCTCTTGCTTTCGGATTGACCGTCCTGACCATGGCCTATGCGATTGGACATATTTCAGGTTGCCATCTGAATCCAGCCGTTTCAATAGGTCTGGCGGTCGGCAAGCGGTTTCCTGCGCGAGAAGCATTGCCCTACGTTGTGTCGCAGGTACTCGGTGGGATTCTAGGAGCCGGAGTGCTTTATGTCATCGCCAGCGGAAAGGCAGGTTTTGATCCGAGCGGCGGCTTGGCAGCAAACGGTTACGCTGCACACTCACCAGGAGGCTATTCAGTGGTTTCCTGCTTTGTCGCCGAAGCGGTACTCACCTTCTTTTTCCTCGTCATCATTATGGGAGCGACCGATCGGCGTGCCCCATCGGGTTTCGCGCCTATTGCCATCGGGCTTGGACTGACGCTGATTCATCTGATCGGGATTCCGATTACCAATCTCTCTGTAAATCCGGCGCGCAGCACAGGGGCAGCCGTCTTTAGCGGAGCATGGGCGATTGGACAACTCTGGTTGTTCTGGGTGGCGCCGATCATTGGCGGCGCGGTCGGCGGAGTAACCTACGCCAGCATTTTCGAGTCAGAAAAGACGGCGCCACGAGTGCTGCCGGAGAGAAAGACCACGCCAGAACTTCTGAACGCGAAGCGCTCGTAAAGCGTTTTGGAACACTGGTTATGCCTTTTACACATTCGCAAAGTGAGTCGCGAGTGACGCAGCTTTGCTGTGAGAGTTCAGAGCGATCCTCGCTTTGACTTCAGAGCTCGACTGTGGCAGTGGGCGCTGCTTTCATTGGAATCAAGACTGGTGTAGATGACGTCCGCTACACTTTCACTGCTTCCGCGGTCGGAGATCCGCTAAGCCGACAGACGAAATACTTTCGGAGAACGCTGTCGGCTCGACGGCGACACGATTCCAGAAAGATTAGAGTCTACTTCTTCACCGGTGGGGGATAATTCTTCAGGAGTTTCTTGACTGCTTTCGCAAGATTTTTCTGCTGCTTTTCAGGTTTTGCTTTCGTGTCAATTGTCTTGCTTGCTACTCCACGCCACGCCAGATCTTTATTAGCAGAGTCGTACATATCCAAAGCCAACTGTCCGACGTAGATTGTCGAGGTTTGCCCAGTGGTAGTGCCCATGCTGGGGCCGCCGTACCAGCCGCCACCGTACCAGCCGGGGCCATATCCCCAATCGGAACTGTAAGACGTATACTGTTTTTCCTGGCCAATGCCAGCCTGATAGCCGATATAAAGATTGGCGCTATCTTCAGTGACCTTCGTTAACCCTTTCGTCGCGAGCTCTGCATCTACGGCGTCGACGATTTGCTTGTCAACCAGATCATTTACCTTTTGTGCGTCCTTCAGGGTCACCCATTTGTACGTCTTGAATTTCGAAAAATCAGCGTTCTTGTCGAAGTTGTAGCGAACGTCCTGGGCGAACGCGCTGATCGTAACAAGAATTCCAGCCGAGAGAAATAAAACGCGCTTCATGCTGTTCTCCAATCTACAGATCGACCGCGAAAAAGGACACACCCTTCCTGAAGGTGTGATTGAGGATCGGCCGACGGTGTACACTTTTGATTTTCTAACGACCCAAAGCGTGCCTATCATAAGAGCGCGCTTTCTCCTCAAGAACTGTCACAAACAACAGAGGCACGAATATGCGGATAGCAGTACTGCTCTGCCAGGACTTGGCGATGTCGATGTCCACTATGGCAGCTGCAAGAGGTCCTTAGCTGAGCGGTGACATCTTGCGTTCCGTTTGAAGTTGTTCGCCGCGGCGCTTTCCTCCAAGAATTGGCTTCATTCCTGCTTCCTTGGCGGAATGGTCAGCTGACAAATAGAGGGTCTGCGATGGGATCGCGATGTCGGTTCCGGCCTCTCGAATGATGTCGATGATACTCAGCAACAAACTCTGTTGGATCTCGAGGAATTCGTTCCAGTCACGAACAAACAAGAAGGCGGTAGTCTCCAGGTCAAGTGAAAAAGGACCAAGACGGAGAAGTCGGACGTGTACCGACGCCGGGTCAACACTGGTATGCGAGGTGATGAGCTTGCGAATGTCATCGATCACTGAGTGTAGCTGGCGAGTGGTTGTCTCATAACGCAGACCGAACACTGGATGAAACCAGAATTTGTCTCGTACAGAAAGCTTTTCGAGACTCATGTTTGCAATCTGACCGTTCGGCACCCAGAGGACGGTGCGATCGAGCGTGCGAATTCGGGTCGAGCGGAGCCCTACCTCCTCGACTGTCCCGGCAATATCACCGACCTTTAAAGCATCTCCGACACACACTGCCCGATCAGCAATAAGGGAAATACCGGCGATGACATTCTCCAGAGTCTTTTGCGCCGCGAGCGCGATTGCAATGCCACCGACTCCAAGGCCAGCCAGCGCTGCGGTGGGGTTGATACCGAAGTGATGCAGAGTGAACATCAGCCCAGCAAAGAGAATGACTCCGTCCATCACCCTGCGAAGGAGACGTAGAACGGCGGCGGAGCCGCTGATGCCGGGACGAAGTGCAACCAGATAGCGTTCTGCCCAGCCGTTGAATAACAGAAGCAACCACACGCCGGCGACAGTCACGATTATGAAACTTGTGGTCGACCAAAACTGGCGCGCGAGGAGTGATAAACCTACTACTGTTAGTAGCCAGCGGATTATGAGGGCAAGAATGATCAGGCGAACGGGCGCAGGCAAGACTTGAGGAGTCGGTCGATTGAAATTCCTGTGGATACGTCGTCGAACGGCTCCTACCCCCAAACCGAGCGCGCGGCCCAACAAGCCCGTCAGCATGTAGAGGAACGGTATGCCGATAAAGACAGCCACCCACTCATAGAGCGGTATCGTCGCCGGACGAGTGTTTACTAATACTTCGGGTAGGAAATTCTCCACCGGAGGCATGTTCAAATCCCGGAAGACGCCAGGAATTGAATTGAGCGTGTTTCGTGCGAACAGCCACACCTTTCCCGCTTTGCCGCGATCGATTCGTTCCAGCTTGATGTCAAGCTCGCCGTTAGTCGTGTCGATCGTTCCGACAAGGTCCTCATCAGGCCTGAGAGGATCCGGTACGGAACCGTCAGGCTCGTCACTGATTTCGTTGAGTTTGGCCGGCAAGCGACGATCGAGAACGGTGGCCAATTGCCGAGCCAACTCTTCGGCTTCATGACCATGCAGAGGAGAATTTAGGTACAGGACAGCTGTTTCAAGATTTCCTTTCCGCACGGTACTAAGAAACCCAATCACTGCACCGCGAGGTGTATTGCGTCCAAGCTTATCCTTCGGAATTTCAGGTTGCGCTTCGTTGTCAGGAGTGGCCGGTTTAGCGGGACCGCTGATTTGCGGCCGCGCAACGGGGCATATTACGAAAAGCACCGAAAGTGCGAGGGCGCGCCCGAACTGCATCACATAGTTGTTCACAGGTTTCATCGGTTGCTTTCTTCAGCACAATCAAACGTCGGCATGTCATTCCGTAGGCGTACGAAGGCGCAGGAAGAAGCGGCAGGAACAGGATTGTCCTTTCAGGGAAAACATCCGGTGAACTGACAGAACTGCCAGTTAACCTCCCTGTGTACCGACTCTAAAGCTGATCGGCGGGTGTGGCGAAATTGTTCCCATCATGCTCATGACGGAGGTGTCGCTAGTGGCAACGAGGAATGAAAAGTCAAATCACGAAAAACCGAAGTTAAAGAAGAAAGAATACGAGGGAGAGCTTCGCAAGCTCCAAACCAAACTGGTCGAGATGCAGGAATGGATAAAGGCCACCGGCGCCAAGGTCGTAGTGGTTTTCGAAGGTCGCGATGCCGCAGGGAAAGGTGGAGTGATTCACCGCATCATGGAGCGAGTGAGTCCGCGAGTATTCCGTCATGTGGCGCTGCCAGCCCCGACTGAGCGCGAAAAATCGCAACTCTACGCTCAGCGATACATGAAGGAACTCCCCGCAAAGGGCGAAGTGACAATTTTCGATCGCAGCTGGTACAACCGTGCTCTCGTCGAGCACGTGATGGGCTTTTGCAGCGACCAGCAATATGAGGAGTTTCTGCGGATGTGTCCGGGCTTCGAGTCTCTGCTTAAGAACAATGGAATCATTCTCGTGAAGTACTGGTTTGAGGTGAGCGAAGCAGAACAACACAGGCGATTTCTCAAGCGTATCGAAGATCCCATGCGACGATGGAAACTGAGCCCGATGGATCTTGAATCGCATCGGCGCTGGTACGACTATTCAAGGGCCCGCGATGCGATGTTTAGGGCGACCGATACTCCGCAATCTCCGTGGCACGTAGTTCAAACCAACGATAAAGAACGTGCCCGGTTGAACTGCCTTGCTCATTTAGTCAGCGTTGTGCCCTGGAAGCGTGTGCCGATGGAGAAAGTTAAACTTCCGAAACGTCAAAAGGCACACGGCTACAAAGAACCAGACTGGAACTACCGATGGATCCCTGAGGTGTACTAGGTAGCACAGGCTTTGTAATGCGTGAGCTCTCTACCGCTGCTGAGCGAGTTCCGCGTCGAGGTTATGTGTTTCTGTTCCTTCTGACAGGTGACAGCGGAAGACGAGTTGTTAGTTTTTAGATTCCACACTACGCCTCCCACATCCCGCAAGTTGCAGTCTCTTCAGTCTCGAACTCGCCATCGGCGGCCTGAAATGTTGCTTCGTCGTCATGGCGGCTCAGGCCGCCGCCCCCTCAAATGCAACAACACTGTGTCACCAATTGATATAAGAAACAATGCTGGCTAGGAGCAGCAAGAGAGCCGAGATCGTCCACGCTGAAAGAGATCGGAAATTGGGCCAACTGGAACTGGAGTCCAGCATGACGAGATCAGCGCTGGTTACTTGTGGGTGGAAAGAAGATTGTGCCAGGCACTCCCGGTAGTCGGTCGGCGAATCCAAGTATGAGATCTCGGACCAAATGTAGCAATCACAAGTTCGAACAGGTTTTTCGTCGGCCGGCTTGCGTTGATTGTGCATATCAGTACTGTGCTCGTTCCACTTGGTATATGACCGTGGTGCACGACGTTCAACTATCAATGCTGACAGCGAGGAACAGGTCACGCATGTATCGGACAACATAAGCAGTTGGTGGTATTACGCAATTCTGAGCGCCTGTCATTAATGACAGTTACAACTATCGCTTGCTTTACCTAGACTCTGGTATCAATGCGTATGATCCCTTGCCGGGGTCTCGCGATTTGTATGCTTCGACATGGCCTCGGTCCGGACCGAGACCACAGGATGACTCGGGAATGAAAATCGTAAGCCTGACGCAGCGCTTGTTGTTTGTCATCGGGGTGTTGCTGTTGGGAATCTACGTTGGCGCACAAATACACAGGAGGATTACGTCCCGAGCGGAACTTCTGCGTTTCGAGAAACTTCAGCAGGATAGTCGTGCTGAAAAGCCAGAGAACTGGTTGCTGGCGTCGGAGCACAACATTGATTTCTGTGAGTGGTCTCAAAAACGAATCGAAGCCTATCGAACCAGTCTGGCCGAGCATTTCAATGCGCCTCTCGCAGTCCTGCGAATCGCGAAGGTTCACCTCGAGGTGCCCGTGCTTGAAGGAACCGACGATCTGACTCTTAATCGCGGCGTCGGTCATATACAAGGCACCGGACGTCCCGGCGAAGAGGGAAATGTTGGGATTGCGGGGCATCGAGACGGTTTTTTTCGTGTGCTCAAAGACATTGGTCCGGGTGACGAAATAGAGCTAGTAACCCCAAATCGCAAAGATGTCTACAGGGTGAGTCAGATCGTCCTCGTACGCCCCAGCGATGTATCTGTCCTGGAGGCTAGACCCGGCCGCTCTCTAACTCTTGTGACTTGCTATCCGTTTTACTTTATTGGCAGTGCGCCGCAGCGATACATCGTTCAGGCATCGCTCACGAATCCTGACGATTCCGTAATCGGAAGCAGGACAGAATCCAGGTTGCATTCTCCGCAACAGTGAGAGTGCCAACAGTCTTCGTTTTTCAACCAGCGTCATGAAAAAACAAATCCACGATCCCAGGGGTTAAAAGGAGAAACTACATGAACTCAGCAACTGGCAGGACACGAGCGTGGCTGGTGCTTGGGATAGGGCTGATGTGCATTGTCTTTGCCCTGAGCATGAGCGCACAAGTGAAAACAGAAAGCAGCACGAGCAGCGGGCAATCCACCAGTCAAACGACAGTGGAGCGTGCCGAGGTAGTCTTGGTGAATGGCAATGACCTTGTAGTGAAGATGGAAGACGGCTCAATTCGCCATATTGCCAACGTGCCCGAAAGTGCGAGGGTTAACGTCGATGGTCAGGAACTTGGCATTCACGACCTCAAGCCAGGAATGAAGCTTCAGCGGACCATCACGACGACCACAACCCCGCAAGTGATTACTACCGTGAAAACGGTGACGGGAAAAGTGTGGCACGTTTCCCCTCCCAACTCTGTGATTCTGACCTTGGATGATGGCACCAATCAGCAATTCAAGATTCCTAAGGGTCAGAAGTTCACGGTTGATGGTCAGGAGATGGACGCTTTCGGATTGAAGAAGGGGATGAAGATTTCGGCAACGAAGATTGTGGAGGAGCCTGTCACTCAAGTGGAACATGAGCGACAGTTGACGGGTACGATGCCGCCACCGCCACCGCCGCCACCGGCCGACGCACCGATACTGGTCGCTGTCGTGGTGCCGCCGCCAGCGCCGGCAGCAGCGCCAGCCGCGCCTGCTGAGTTGCCAAAGACCGGAAGCCCATTGCCGCTGATCGGGCTGCTTGGCATGCTTTCGCTCTTTTCCTCAATCGGACTTGGCCTTCTGCGCAAGGCTATTTAACGCAAGGGTTCGAGATCGCCCCTGGACGTTCAGGCCTTCGCGAACCCTTGTTTAATGTTTGAGCTGGGAACGGAGCCAGTGGTCCAATTTGGCGATCTCAGATCTCCGGGAAAGGGTCGATGGGATTGCCTGACTCGAGACTGCAATTTGCTGAAAAACACACGCCCTCTGTTAACAGAGGGCGTGGTCGTTTATTGGCCGACGCGTTGCTGATTACGCAGCAATCAGATGATGCCTGATCGCGTACTGAACGAGTTCAGCATTGCTTTTGGCGTTCAGCACTTCCATGATACGGTATTTGTGAAACGCTACCGTCCGAGTCGTGACATTCAGCACGCCGGCGACCTCCTTCATGCACTTTCCTTCCGCCAGGAGTTGAAGGACTTCGCGCTGCCGATCTGTGAGGCGATGACCTTCTTCAATCAGCTTCTTGTCTTGGCGCAGCAGGAAATCGACGGTATCCCTGGCGATCATGGGCGACAAATAAGACTTTCCGCGCAGCACCTCGCGTACGGCAAGGGCGAGTTCCGAGGCAGCACAAGTCTTCAGCAAATAACCCGACGCTCCGCGCCGGAACGCCTCGGCAGCAAGGTCTGCATCGTGATTCATCGTGACGAAGACCAGTTTCACGCCCGGCAGCAGTTCTTTTATCTGTTGGCCTGCGTCCAAGCCATTCAATAGTGGCATGGAAACATCAACAATAATGAGGTGAGGTCGCAATTCGACAGCGGCTCGCACCAACGATCGGCCGTCGTTGACCGTGCCAACAACCTCATAGTCGTTGTCAAGCAGCTTTTTGCATGCCTCAGCAACTAGCGTGTGGTCGTCAGCGATTAGAATCCGCGGAAGATTTCTCCTGATCATTGCTTCATGCTCCCCAGTGAAGTGTCACGAGCGCTCGATAATCGCTCTCTGGAAACCAACATTGGTGGTACAGGGATGGGCGAGTTTTGTGTTGCGAAGACTATCATGTTTGTGCAGATCACAATAGATTTAATTTCGAAAGCGCGGGGAGAGTACCACTGGTTTTGACATCTGCCTCCTAGCAATTTTACTAGCGGGCTCGAAGTGTCAGGGCGACAGTAAGAGGCCGCTTCCTCTTTGCAAAAGTACAGAAATCAGACTGAATCGATTTGGAGCAAAGATACTCACGCATTTTGGTTCTTTTTGTTCATTTAGGTGTTCGCGGGAGGTCATGCCGTGCGCCCATCCTGCTGGAGATTAGCATGGGTCTCATTTCCCAGTGTACTTCGAGAGGCGCGCAGTTTATTGATTGGCACTGCCTGGGCAATGTGTACGGGCAGCGTGCGAATGGCGTGTTCTTCGCGCAGTAGCGTAAGAGGCAGGGTCAGTGAGTTCTTCAGTTTCCAATGTGATGTTTAATCGCATACTGGAGGAGTTCGGCGTTCGATTTAAGACCCAATGCTTCCATCAATTTGTACTTGTGAAACGCGACCGTCCCTGGTTTCAGGTTCAGAACCCCAGCAATTTCCTTCATCGACATGCCTTCGGCGAGGAGTTGCAAGACTTCGCTCTGCCGCCGGGTAATCCGCCTTTCTTCCGAAAAAGAAGAACCGCTTCTCAGAAGGTAATCGACGGTCTCTTTGGTGATGACGGGGGAAAGATACGATTCTGACTTCAGGGCTCGTCGAATGGCGGTGACCAATTCCTCAGCCCCAGCGCTCTTTACGACATAGCCGGACGCACCGCGCCGAAATGCTTCAGCTGCCACCTCGGCCGACATATTCATCGTCACGAAAACCAATTTCGTTGTGGGCAGCATTTGTTTGATCTGATCGGCGGCGTCAAGACCGTTTAATTGCGGCATCGCAATATCCAGAACCACCAGATCGGGCTTCAAATCGCTCGCGAGTTGAAGCAAGGTCCGTCCGTTGTCTGCAATACCGACTACCTCGAACTCCGGTTCGAGGAAAGTCTTGCAAGCTTCGGCCAGCAACGTGTGATCATCAGCAATGAGCAACCTGGCTCTGTGACGATATTGCATTGTCCTTTCCGATTGGGTTGGAGCGGCTCTGTTACTGCTCGAGAAAGAACGCGAGGGACCGCACGCCATTTGCGCACCGATAGTAGGAGCAGTAACGCGTTGCTATAACTGTCACTTCTCTCAGTTCGGACATAGAAAGTGGGATTAAGAACAGGAATCACTGGTCTTGGTTTTCGGGCTGGGGACACGCTTTGAAGTGCCCACCGTCACGCTGCTTGCGCAAGTCCAAAGCGCACAACTACCGTGCCGAGGTGGCGAGTATCGCGGCGCCTTCCCCATGCCAGCGGTAGTATCCGTCTGATTCTTGCCATCACTGATGTCAACGGCGCTAGAGAGCTTTGGGTGCACGGCCGCAAGCTTCATTATGTGACGTTGAGATTCAGCTTGGGGGAGAACATGGATCAATGCAACGGCAGGGAAGGCGACGTAAAGATATTTCCTTGCATTACTTCCCAAATCGCGAGAGCCAAGTCTGTGGCCAGAGACTCTTTCAAAACATAGCCGAGAGCGCCAACGGACAACGCCGCTTGCACAAAATCGGGATCTGCTTGCACTGTCAGAAACACCACTCTTGCGGGAGAGCGAAGCTCCTTCAACCGCCGAGCCGCCTGGATGCCATTCATGATCGGCATAGAGATGTCCAGTACCACCACATCGGGGAACAAATTGATCGCCAGATTTACTGCGTCCCTCCCGTTCTCGGCCGTTCCGACAATACTGAACCTGCTGCCGAGGATAAGGGTGACAGTTTGCAATACCTCCTTTTTGTCGTCCGCGAGAACGACGCGCGGTGGAGGCGTCGACGCGTCCATGGTGGACAAATTCTCGGGTTGCTCGAACGTCACTTGATCCAATCGTTCGACATGACTTCCGGGTCGCATCCAGACGATAATACGATCTGCTGGAACTGAAAGGTGCCTGCAAGGTTCACAGTGTCTCTCCTATTTATTGTGCAGTTGGAAGTCATACAAATATGTAAAGACCGACCGTCATTGGAGACCACAGCTTATGCGCTTTATAAATATGAGACATGTAGATAACCATCGTAGGTGTGCAGAGGCGAGTTGGCCGGTCGTGGAACAGTGAGGGGCGTTCGTTAGAGCTCACTGCTCCTGTAGATTTGCCACGATCGTCTGCCTAAGCACATCATGCGTCCGCGAAACCGACTGTAATTTCTGCCAGTTTCCCGCGATGTTGCAGCCCTTCTACTCTCTGGCTGAATCAACGTAGACTGCGATTCCGGACGTCGGAATTATAACGGCTAAAAGAAAATGTGACGAAATCAGGGTGCTATCGTGGCCGACCTGTCGTCTCGTTCCTGGAGAAGTTGCTCACGAACGGGGACTTTCATCGCTTAACCAGTCGTCGGTTAGGGAGCCTTCCATGCAAATCAGAACTGGGATGAACGGCGTAGCAACTGGCAAACAAGAATCGAGCCTGTCCTCGTCATTATGCGACCCAATTTCACGCTTGCGAACGAACGTGCCGCTCTTCTTAGCTCTTCTTCTCATCGCGACGATAGGGTGCAG
>Ga0126369_10003645_pt1 | contig 11136 bp, 6 predicted proteins | sample PanSoiMetaPlot_1_FD_109646 | JGI IMG/M metagenome (GOLD analysis project Ga0126369, IMG submission 109646) | Tropical forest soil microbial communities from Panama - MetaG Plot_1 | ecosystem: Environmental > Terrestrial > Soil > Tropical forest > Bulk soil | place: Panama | collected 2016-02-17
GAATCCGGAATATGGAATGTTGACGCCGAGATTTCCAGCAACCCCACTCTGCCCGACGACCCAGTGGTGGCCGGTGGAGGATGAATCTGTGAAAAACAGAGCACCTTTGGCCAGGCAGGTCAGATGGCCGCCGGCGCCCACAAACAAACCGGTACCCGAATTGAGAGTGAGATTGTCGGCGCTGTTTATACTCGCCCCAAGTGTAATTGAACCGGTGGCAGCAATAATCGTCTCCGATTCTTCGTTGCCGTTGTCGCCCAGGTTGGGGACATTGGGAAGATTGAGATCACCCGTATTAAGAATGTTAACGGGATCAGTGCTGACTACTGCTCCAGCCTTATTGTAGAAGTTCAAATTGGCCACACTGATGGCCAGCGGCTTGGTCGCGCTGCCGATACCGGTAGCGGACGAGAGGTAGAGGTTCGTGCCGGCAATACTGCCTCCACCATTGATAACCGATCGAGAGGTCCACAGCGTCAGAGTCTTATAGCCGCTGCCGGCCTGAGTAATCGGCGCAGTCACCGTGATATTGGCAGCAATCGAAGGGCTGCCGCCGAGTTGCAGATTTGCACACGTCACGCGATCCAATTCGTTATCGGTTATTCCATAGTTGCCGCTGCTTTTGGTGCCAAGATCGATCATCCGCGTGGAGGTGAACGGTCCTGACATCACATAGTCCGGAGCGGTCACTCCAGCATTGAGCGCCAGATTGTCTGCCATGAGGAAGACGTCAGAGGCGCTCGCAATCGGCTGGTTGATGGTTAGCAGCTTACCGGCACTGCTGATAACTAACTCCAGGTACCTGGGTGGGATTGCTCCGTTCAATCCAACCAGGCCATCGACCGTAGCAACCGTCAGGGTGCTGGCATTCTTGAACAGAAAGTCGTCAGCAGTGGTACCGGCAACAATAGACACGTTACTCGGGTTTAGCGACAGATCGACAAGGCCTGCTGCCTCCGCGGCGAGGAGTCCAATATTAAGTGCGCCGGATCCAATCTCTGTTATTTTGGCGCCGGTAATTAAGTGCAGTGTGGACCATCCCGCAGGAGCGGAAAGTACTGACTTCAGTTTGAAATCTCCCTTATTGTCGCTGCGCCCAATGCGCAGCGTGCCGGCCGTAATGGTGCTGAGTTCCGACTGCCCGAGCCTTAGTTCGCCGGCAGGATCGCCTGCAGCGCTGTCCAGATTGATCGGGCGATTGGTCGTTGCCGATCGCAGAGTGACGACATGGCCCGCACCACTGCCGGCGTTGATCGTCCCACCCAACGCCATGCTGTCCGCGGTCAGCGTGATCTGCGTGCCGCTCACGGCGAGGGTGGTCGAGAGGAGTCGATCGGGACTGGCGGCGGTGCTGCCGGCGGTCAAATTAACGGAGCCATTTCCTGCGCTAACCGTCACCAGGTTCATGTTTCCGCTCGCAGTGCGGAGATCGATGTTGCCATTGACTGTTTGCGCCGACAAAACGCCCAGATTACCAGCGGTCTGGAGCACGTTTATCGATCCGGCTCCAGTCAGTACCGCAGCATCAAGACTCAGCGCACTGGTTTCCAGAGGGGCTTCCGGGCTCAGGCCCAGGTTACCAGCGTCGTTGGCCCGCAAATTAACCGCCAGCGCCTTGATGTCAGGATTACCATCAGCTGTCTGGCTGGTCAGACTGCCGCCGTTCCTGGTTTGTAGAAAAGCTGTGTTCACTCCTACGTCCACCAAACCAATCTTCGCTCCCGCGGTCGCCCCCTTGCCCACCTCGCTAATCCACAGACGCGAATTATTGGTGCTGGCGTTCAGGACGTTGGCATCGACCTCGAAGAATTGGGCGCTGGTAGTGAAGTAGCCAATCTGACCAATATTCGCGTTTGAGGGGCCGGTGGCTTTCAGGGTGACCACGTTGCCGACGACATCCGCCACGTTGTCGTTTGGGCTGAAGCCGATGAGACTGCCGGAAGGACTGTTACCCAGTGAAGTTAAATTGACATTGCCGGAGCCGGCGTCGACGTTTTCGATGGCCACGCCGCCAGCTGTGTCGGTGAGGAAGATGTTGCCACCCTCGCTGATTGCTGAGAGTCTAACGGCGTCTATTTCGAGGGGTACCGTAGCGCTCGTGCCAATCGCGCCACCGTTAGTGAAGAGATAGATAGTATTCGCGACCAAGTCGGCATTGCCGTCCGCCGTCGTTGGGCCGGCGATAGTACCAAAGTCTTGCAGGGTGATGCTTCCGCTCGCCAGCTTGAATGACGTGATATTAGCCTTGTCTCCCGGGTCTCCACCGGCGCGAACTATCATCGCTGACAAACCAGCTGCGGGCGCAGTGACATTGAGATTGACATCATCATTTCCACCCAGGCCATTTACTCTTACGATTGTCTTGTTGGCGAAATTCAACAACTCAAAAGTGTTGCTGGCGCCGCTGTTAATCTGATTAGTTTGCACGCCTCTGATTTCCGGCCCGTTAATAATATTGATTGTTTCGCTCGCAGCCGTCGCATTAAAGGTGAAATCAAATGTGGCATTCGTGTCAGCGATTGGTTCGATGTTCGAGAAGACTATGCGCAGGTCATCAAGCGAGATCACGCCATCATTGGCGTTCTTCATATCAACTCGCTCACTTGCACTCGCGCCGCCGGCAATCACGAGCGTGTCGAAAGCTCCGCGACCGCCGTCAAAGTAAATGCCGTCCGGAATGGCGATCTTTCCTCCATTGAAATCAATCGTCAGCGTGTCGTTATCGCAATCACTCCCCTGAATAGACACACTGCGCGTCTCAGCCATCAGTCGCTGCGCAAGCACAGTCTTCGTGTCATCGTCGTAGAGTTCGAGCGCGGCGCCGTGCCGGCGCAGCGTCAGGTTGTGAGGGCCATCGCCCTCACTCGCCGCATACGAAAGCGAATCAGATTCAGGTGCTAATTTGGATTGCGCCGACTCGTCGGCGCTTTTATGCAGCTGCGATCGGTCAGCGTCGTACGTGAGTGACGACGCCGAAAGCGCCTGACCGCCAACAAAGCGTTGAGAAGTCACCGCACTCCAAATTAGGCCACCGCCAATTAAAAGAATCAGGCTGATTTGTCTTTTCATGAACTTACCTCCGGAGGACGCATAGAACTCGATCCCTTCAGGAGAACTTGTAAGCAGCGAGAATGCGACGTATCTCGATCAGATCCTTCTTGAACACGTACTCACAGGCTCCGGCCAGTCGGGCAGCCTCGCGCAAGTACGCATCGTCGTAATTTGTGACAATCATGACGCGCGCTTCCGGATAAGCTGCGACTATTTGCCTCGTCGCGCTGATGCCGTCGATTTCAGGTAAATCTATGTCCATCAACACCCAATCCGGACGATGTTGGGTGTATGCCGAAAGCGCACTGGCGCCGTCGTCGCATTCGAAGACAAGTGCGACCAGGTCTTTCACCAGGCTCTTTACCGTCCGGCGCATTTGCTCATTGTCTTCAACGATCAGGATGTTCATTTGGAATTCCACGCTACGTGCCCGAGTGCGAGCACAATATGAGCTTGTGGTGGTTGGCTGAGAATCCGGGTGACTACGTAATTCGGCTACGTATGAATACGTAATCGAGTGGCACGGGCGGCGCTGATCTCGCGCAGGATGCGCGAGCCACCTTCACACAGGAATTCCTGAATCAGGGTAATTACAGATCGGAAAGTTCGGACTTGTGGTCGAGGGCGAATTTCATCAGGGCATGGCTGCCGTGAAGATCGAGTTTGTTGCCGATGTTGGTCCGGTGCGTCTCTACCGTGCGGTGGCTGATAAACAGCTCCTCTGAGATTTCGCGACTGGTCTTATACTCCGCAATCAATTTCAAAACGCGTCGCTCAGTGGGCGAAAGGTCTGCCAACTCCGGCTTTCGTTGACTGAGTGATGCGGCGCGACGACTGCGGTTGAGCAGGAGACTGGTCAACGTGGGGCTGACATAGTCTTTTCCGGACGCAACCGATCGTATGCAATTGACTATGTCCGTGAGGGCGCTGTCCTTGAGCACGTAACCTTTGGCGCCCAGGTTGATGGCCTCATTGAAAAACTCCTCATCGCGATGGATGGTCAGAAAAACAATTTCGACCTGGAGTCTCTCCTGGCGCAGCGCCCGGACCACGCCGAAGCCATCGAGTTCCGGCATGTCAATGTCCAGGACCGCGACCTGCGGTCTGAGGGATCTGATCTGGTCCAGGGCTGTCACGCCGTCGGTGGCTTCGCCGACCACCTCGAGCCCGCGCTCCGCTTCGATTGTCTGGCACAGACCCTGACGCACGATCGGGTGATCATCCGCGATGAGGATTCTAATTTGAGTTGCCGCCACCGTTCGTCCTCTCAGGTTTGGTTCAGATCGAATTTGACGGTGATGGTTGTTCCTGCGCCAGGCGCAGAGCGGATCACCTGCTGCCCTTTCATCATCCGCACCCGTTCGGCGATTCCGAATAATCCAAAACCGCCACGTCCCGGTTCACCCAATGATGCCGCCTCAGGGTTAAAACCTTTACCGTTATCCTGAATCAAGATCTCGACCTCTGTTTTGTCCTTTTTGATGGCCACTTTCGCCTCGGTCGCATCCGCGTGCTTCAGGATGTTGCCGACGCTCTCCTGGACGATGCGGTAGAGATTGATTTCTGACTCTTTCTCAAAAATCCCGTCAACCTGGTCGATCTCCAAACTGAGTTTGATAGCATTCGAGTCGACGGTCCTGTTGAGCATGGTCTCGAGTGCCCTGGTTAGTCCCAGCCGATCCAGTTGATATGGCCGCAGGTTATATGCAATCTCCCTGACTTCGTCTATGGCGTGGATCGCGGCCGCCGAGATCTCTCCCATTTGTTCGATGGCTTTTTCATGATCCTCGGGTTGGCTCAGGCTTAATGCTGCCCGGCTCTCAATGATGGCCAGACTTTGCCCGAGGCTGTCGTGCAGTTCCCCGGCGACTCGTTTTCGATGTTGCTCCTGCGACTCGATTAACTGACGAGAGAACGACTCCTGGGCCTTATGCGCGCGCCTAAGCCGCACCAGACGACGCTCATACACCAGCACCGCGCCGCCGAAAACAAACAATGTGACTAACGAAAGAAACCACCAGGTACGCCAAAACGGCGGCCTGACACGGAAGCCCAAACTGGTACCCTCATTGTTCCAGACGCCATCACTGTTGGCTGCGATAACTCTGAATGTGTACGCGCCGGGCGGCAGATGCGCGTAGTAAGCACTGCGCCGCGTACCTGCCTCAACCCAATCTTTGTCCACGCCCGCCAATTGATATTTGAAACGCACGTTCTCAGATTTGATAAAGCTGAGACAGGTGTAGCGGATTTCCAAATTCTCCTGTCCCGGATTGATCTGGATGGTGCCTTTAAGATCGATGGTCTTGCCGTCGAGTAGCGCCTCCTCAATCACCACGGGCGGTGGAAGTGGATTGGTGAGAATCGCCGCCGGATCAACCACAGCCACACCACCCTGGGTCGGAAACCAAAGCCGTCCATCGCGCGCCTGCCAACCCGCAGGCTGCCGGTTGCCGTTGCATTCTGCGTTAAGCAAGCCGTCGCCTTTTCCGTAAGCAACTGAAGTGATCGCCGAAATCTTTCCCGCCGCAAAGTCGTTTAGTTGCTGTTTACTGACGCTGTAAATACCACGGTTGCAGCTCATCCAGAGATTCCCATGCCGGTCCTCGAGAATACTGAACACTCCGCTATTGAAGAGACCATCGGCTACCGTATACCGGGTAAACTTGCCGTCACGCAGCCGGACGAGCCCGCCGTCGTACGTGCCGATCCAAATGGTGTCTTCTGAGTCCTGATAGAGTGACCGCACATGATTGCTCGGCAAACCATTCTGCTCGGTATAAGAGACGAAACGGCCATCCTGGAAACGTGACAAGCCGCCATGCGAGCCGATCCAAAGCTGGCCGGCATGATCCTCAAGCAGTGAAATTATGTCGGCGGCGGGCAGACCATCCTGCGCGGTATAAATGGTGGCGCGCTCGTTTTCGTATTTAATAAGACCATGGTCAGTGCCGATCCAGAAGCGCCCGGCGCGATCCTGCAGCATCACTCGAACCAGTTGCGTGGTTAAGCCGAAGCGATCTCGATTTTCGACGAACCGTCCGTCCTGGAACGAGCTAATCGCGCCCGTCCCTCCCATCCAGAGGCGGCCATCGCGATCTTCGTACAAAGCTGAAACTGTCGAGTAGACGCCGCCCGTCAATGGCGCGTAGTGAGTGAAGTTACCCGCTCGATAACGGTAGAGGCCGCCACCGAGTGTGCCAATCCAAAGGTCCCCAGTGCGGTCCTCGATCAGCGGGTAAGGTTTGGTTTGTGCCAACTGACCATCAACCGAATAGAACGCAATCACGTCTTTTCGCAGGCGGCGCAAACCGTGATCGGCCGATCCCAGCCAGAGGTTACCTTCGCGGTCTTCGTAGAACGGCGCGATGAAGCTGCCGACCACTCGCTCGGTGGTCGCGTAAGTAACGAAGCGGTTATTTTGAAACTGAAGCAATTCCCCGCCCCGTGTGATAAACCAGAGATTGCCTTGACGGTCCTGAGAGATGGATGTGATGCGCTCTTTGGGCAGACCGTCTTTAGTTGTGTAATGGGTAAAGGTGTTCTGCTGCAAACGATCCACCTCGCCCCCAGCGCCCGCGAGCCAAACATTGCTCTCTCGGTCTTCATAGACGGCGCTGGGATAGAGACTCGCAAGGCCGTCGCGGCTCGTGTACGTGGTGATCTGATCATCTTTAATACGATGTAGTCCGGCCGCATCGGCACACCAAAACGCACCCGTCTGCACCCGATAACAATTTCGATCAATCACGATTCCGGGAAGTCCCTGGTAAGGAAGAAACTGGTCACGTTGCCAACGGACAAGTCCACTGACGGTCATGATCAGGATCCCCCCGCGCTCGTCTCTCCAAATCTTAAGGATTTGGTTATGCGGCAAACCGTCTTGCGTCGTGAACGTGGTAAACGTTCCGTTACGCAAGCGGGTTAGGCCGCCATCCTCCGTTCCGATCCAGAGGTTGGCATCATCGTCTTCAAATAGTGTGCTGAACCGAACACTGTTTAGTCCTTTCGTATTACTCCTGTCAAAAACAGTAAAGCGCAGCCCGTCGAAGCGCACCAATCCCGCCGCCGTCGTCAACCAGAGATAGCCATCGCGCGTTTGCAGAATCGCCGAGACCGAGTTTTGCGGCAGTCCATCGTCGATGGTCCAGTTATCGAAACGGTATTGCGCGAGGGCGCGGGCGGGGAATAAGCCCAGCGAGATAAGACAAAAAAAAGGGGCTGTTCTTAGAATGCGGCGCATTCGCGCCTTAATCTAGCTGATCGAGTGTGAGGGGGCAATGAGAAGGCCGACGGAGCCTGCGATGCAGTTGGTACAATTGACTATTTAATCAACTGACTATTGACCGCATTCGCGAAGGACTCGGCTCTCGCGCCGTCCGAATGGAAGATCCCAACTTTGAGCGGAGGCCGTATGAAGCGTTTGTCGCTTACGGGCGTTCCAAGACCGTAAACTCCCTCTTCGCGGTTGAGTTCGACAGACTTCATCACGACCGTGGAGTGCGGGCGGCTGCTGTGCATCCCGGCGGTATCCAAACCGAATTAGGACGTCACGTGGACCAGAGCGCCTTTCAACAGATGATTGAGCAGATAAACCAGGAGCGTGCCGCTGCAGATGAGCCGTCCTATCAGTTGAAGACTATTCCGGCTTCGTGAGATCTCTCCGTGAAACCACGAATCTTTACTCGGCGGTACATCCGCTGCAATTTCCCTGGATCGAGGTGACCGCCGGTTAATTATTGGCGCTAACACACACCCACGCGCACCGCCATGATAGACTCCGCCATGCTCATGGAACATATCCGGGTATACCTCATCGGCCTGAGCACTGATTGGAAAGGTAGATTGAAAATCGGCTTGCCAAGGATGCGACGATGAAGAAATCTTTTCTAATACTAATCTTATCGCTCTCGTTGTCTCAGGCCGTGTGGATGCAGGGCGTCATGCCTCCAGCGAATCCGGCACAGGACTGGTGGTCGCACGTCCGATTTCTAGCCGACGATAAACTGCAAGGGCGCGACACCGGCAGCGAAGGCCATCGCCTCGCCGCCAAATACGTCGCAGACAATTTCCAGCGCGCCGGACTTAAGCCCGCGGGTACTGAAGGCTATATTCAGCCGGTCCGCTTTCACTCTCGCCGCATTGTTGAAGAGCAGTCGAGTTTGTCTCTGCTCAGCAACCGAAAAACTGAACCGTTAGAGCTGGGTGATGAAGCCACTCTCAGCATGAGAGTCAATCAAGCGCCTCACCTTGAGGCCCCGATTACTTTTATCGGCTATGGACTGAGCGTGCCCGAGGTTAATTATGACGACTTGAAAGGACTCGACTTGCGCGGCAAAGTTGTGTTGCTGATGACTGGCGGGCCTCCCACAATTCCCGGCCCGCTGCTCGCACATTACCAGGCAACCCGCTGGGCAAATCTGAAGACCGCCGGCGTGCTTGGAGTCATCTCGATTACGAATCCTAAAGGCATGGACATTCCGTGGGATCGCGCAAAGCTTGCACGCTTTATGCCCGCTGTGTCTTTGACCGACGTGAGCTTGGATGAAACAACAGGGCAACAATTGGCGGTAACGATCAATCCGGCTCGCGCCGAAAAATTGTTCACCGGTTCAGGCCACTCTTTTGCGGAAATCCTGGAGACGGCCAACGCCGGGAAACAATTGCCGCGTTTCGAGCTGCCCTTTTCAATTCGCGCTACCATCAAAATGGCCACTGAAGAAATCGAGTCGCAGAACGTGGTGGGACTCTTGCCGGGCACAGACCCGAAACTGAAGGATGAGTATGTGGTGCTGAGCGCGCATCTGGATCATCTCGGTGTCGGCGCGCCGATCAATGGCGACAAAATTTACAATGGCGCGATGGACAATGCCTCGGGCGTGGCCACGTTGCTCGAGACGGCGCTCACTCTGCACAAGACGCAGAAGCGTTTCCGTCGCTCCATCGTCTTTCTGGCCGTCACGGCCGAAGAGAAGGGATTGCTCGGATCCAGATACTTTGCCGCACACCCCACCATACCCGCCGGCTCAATCATCGCGAACGTGAATGTCGATATGTTTCTGCCACTGTTTCCGCTGCACGGACTTATTGTGCAGGGCCTGGAAGAATCGAGTCTTGCTGACGACCTCCGTGCAGTCGGCGAAACGCTCGGCATCAAGATCCTTTCCGATCCCGAACCCGAACGCAACGCGTTCATCCGCAGTGACCAATACAGCTTCATCAGGCGCGGCGTTCCCGCAATCTCGCTGAAAGATGGATACACTAGAGGATCTCCGGAGCAAGAGATTGCTGCGCGCTGGCGCACAGAGCATTATCACGCTCCATCAGACGACGTGAATCAGCCGATCGACTTTCAGGCAGCCGCCGATTTTAATCGCGCGTATCTGCTGGTGGTTGAATCGATCGCTAACCGCGCCGACCGTCCCCGGTGGAACAGCGACAGCTTTTTCCGACGATTTGCTCGATGAACGTGGGCTGAGTCAGGCTTTCCGGCGCCGGAAGCGAGTTTCGTAGAATGCTGTGGCGGCGCGGCGGTGGTGAGTTGCGCCATTTCGTCAACCGCTTCTTTTCCGAGCTAAATGCGACAACGTTTCTAATTCGACGATCCTTCCGCGTTCAACTCGCGTCGAAGGTTGGTGTAAAGATGGTGTAGGTGCCTGTTGATATTTAGCCAGAAGTGGTGATCTTTGACGACCGCTTAGCGCAGTAAATACTGGCTCATATCGTTTCGTCAGGCTAGGTGATGCCGCCCCCAACTTGCTTAAAATCCGTTGTGAGTTTCACCCCTGGAGGCTGACACTTCCGGTTGAAGAATTCTGCGGGACGTTTGCGGGACGGTTGTTGAGTTTTTCTAGCGTTTGAAAACTACTCTTCGAAATTACCGAGGAAAATTGGAGCGGGCGACGAGGCTCGAACTCGCAACTTTCAGCTTGGGAATCTGAATTTTCGCTCCTTTATTTTCAACACTTACAAAATCGCTCCGAAAAAATCTGCGTGCATGCGTTGCCTGATTTGCGTGTCGCTGGGGGACGTTTGGGGGACGGTGTGTCAATTCTGTAAGGACATGGATGAACGCTTCGTTCATTGGTTCGAGCCTGTCCTGAGCAACTCGATTAGGCGGCGCGAGGTTCGCGTAGTGTCCAGAGAAATATCAATGTGCCGCCAATCCCAAACATACCCGCAATGACGAATGGAGTCTGCGGAGCGACCTTCCATAACAAGCCGCCGATCGCTGATGCCGGAGTGATCGCTAAGCTGCGCAGTAAATAATAGAGGCCAATGCTGCGCGCACGCAGTTGTGGCCTAGCGAAATCTACAATCATTGCTTTGCGCGCTGGCTCCCCGATTTCCCTAAGGCCGCCGATGATGAAAGCGATAACCAGTCCGCCGAAGCCATGCGCGGAAACTATCGCTAGAGGGAAAAGCGCAAACGCGCAGAACGTGGCCACCACGAACGGCCATCGTCCGACACGCTCGGCGGCTTTCGCCGCAGGGATATAAATAATTAGGGTGGTGACAAATTGAATCGCTATTAACGTTCCGAAGCGCGCCACGCTTACATTCAAGACATTGGTTACATACAGAATTACCAGCACGTCGGTCATGCCTTCGCAAGTGCGAATGAAAATGTCGGAAACGAGCAGACGCTTTAGGCCGCTCTGTAATGAGGCCCAAACCCCAAAGATGTTCGTTGCTTCGTGCGATTCGTGCTGGATTCTGATTAGCAGAATGAGAACAGCGGTAAGGGCCGCAATGCCCAGGGTAATGATTAGTCCCAAGTGGACGCCATTAGCAATTCCTCGCGAAGCGATGATGAGTCCGCCAACCACCGGTGCGATGACAATCGGAACTCGCTTCAGGATGGACTGAATGCTGAATCCCATCGCGCGTTTCTCCGGCGGTAACGCGTCGCCGATGACCGCGAACATCGCGGGCGATGCCATGCTCTGCCACGCCATGACCAAAGCGAGTCCTAAGAAAGCGAACGGCCATGTCGGGCCGAACAAGTAAACGAGATATCCGGTGAACGCGAGAAGGAGAAAGATCAGAAAAGCATTACGGCGACCGAAGCGATCTGCGAACCAA
>Ga0126369_10003646_pt1 | contig 11135 bp, 9 predicted proteins | sample PanSoiMetaPlot_1_FD_109646 | JGI IMG/M metagenome (GOLD analysis project Ga0126369, IMG submission 109646) | Tropical forest soil microbial communities from Panama - MetaG Plot_1 | ecosystem: Environmental > Terrestrial > Soil > Tropical forest > Bulk soil | place: Panama | collected 2016-02-17
AAGTCTTGCTACGCTGCCCAATGGAACGCTCGCCGGAACACCCGCCCGCAATATCGCCCGGCCAGATTGACAGGCCCACGCACCGAAATCTATCACTAGGGCATCGATGGTCACGCTCTCCGCCCACCCGGCGCTCCTCGGCACCGCATTCCTGGCCTATGGTCTAGGTCTCAGGCACGCGGTCGATGCCGACCACATCGCGGCAATCGACAACGTCGTGCGCAAGCTGATGCAGGAAGGCAAACGGCCGATCGCGGCCGGATTGTTTTTCTCACTCGGCCATTCGCTGGTGGTCAGCATCGCAGTCGCGGTGATCGTCGGCACGGCGTTTGCGCTCCAAGGCAAGCTTCATCCTTTCAAGGTGATCGGCAGCGTTATCGGCACCGGCACATCCGCATTCTTTCTGCTGACCATCGCCTGCATCAATCTATTCATTCTGCGCGGGGTGTGGCACAGCTTCCAGCGTGCGCGCCACGGCGAAGCGGTTGCCGATCATGAGCTCGATCATTTGCTCTCCGGTCGCGGCCTGCTGGCGCGCATGTTTCGGCCACTGTTCCGGATGGTGACACGAAGCTGGCAGATGTTCCCGCTCGGCTTTTTGTTCGGTCTCGGTTTCGACACCGCAACCGAGATTACGCTGTTTACGGTTGCGGGCAGTCAGGCTTCGGACGGCATGAGCTTTTCGACGGTGATGATTTTCCCAGCGCTGTTCGCGGCCGGCATGACTCTTGTCGACACCAGCGACAGCGTACTGATGGTCGGCGCCTACGGCTGGGCGTTTCTCAATCCAATCCGCAAAATTTGGTACAATCTGACCATCACCGCGATTTCCGCGCTGGTCGCGATGCTGATCGGCGGCATCGAGGCACTGGGCCTGATCGCCGACAAGCTCGAACTCGACGGCGTGTTCTGGGATTCGATTGGCAAGCTCAACAGCGGGCTCGCGGGTTTCGGCTATTTCGTCGTCGGCATTTTCATCGCCAGCTGGATGTTGTCCTATCTGATCTACCGCTGGGGTGGATTCGGCCGCGTTGTCGTCGAGCGCACGTGAGGCAGGCCGATGTCCGAAACGATATCGCCGCTGATTTACGTTTGCGTCACCTGCCGGCGCGCCGGCGCGCCTGACGCCGAACCGCGTCCCGGCGCGCTGCTCGCCGATGCGACCGAACAGGCCGCGGCCGGCAGCAACGTCGAAGTGCGCCGCCTGCGCTGCCTTGCCAATTGCACGCGCGGTCCGAGCGCGGCGATGCGCTGCAGCGGCTCATGGACCTACGTGTTCGGTGGCCTCGACGCCGCCAATGCTGACGCGCTGGTCGCCGGCGCCAAGCTCCTTGCCGGCGCGGGCGACGGCATTCTGCCGTGGCGCGGCCGGCCAGAAATCCTCAAGCGCGCTTTGATCGCGCGCGTCCCCCCCTTCGATTTCGTGGAGAGCGATCCATGAATAACGCGCTCACCGCGCGGCTCGCGCGCGTCCCCTGCACTATCGTTACGGGCTTTCTCGGTGCCGGCAAAACCACGTTGATCCGTCACGTCTTGGCCAATGCGCAAGGGCGGCGGCTCGCGGTCATTGTCAACGAATTCGGCGACGTCGGCATCGACGGCGAGATTCTCAAAGGTTGCGGCGACGCCGCCTGCCCCGAAGAGAATATCGTCGAACTCGCCAACGGCTGCCTGTGTTGCACCGTCGCGGACGAGTTCGTGCCTGCACTTGACGCGATTCTCGCCAAAGACGGCGTCGATCACATTGTGATCGAGACCTCGGGCCTAGCTTTGCCCAAACCGCTGGTGCAGGCCTTTCACTGGCCCGCGATCAAAAACCGCGTCACCGTCGACGGCGTGGTCGTCGTTGTCGACGGCGCCGCGCTGGCCGACGGCCGCGTCGCCGCCGATCTCGCGGCGCTCAAGCGCCAGCGCGCTGCCGACAGCGCGCTCATGCATGACGACCCGGTCGAGGAAGTGTTCGACGATCAGATCGCCTGCGCTGATCTCGTCGTCCTGAACAAGCGAGATCTCTTGGACGATGCGGGACTTGACCGCGCGCGCGCGGCGATTGCGAGCGCGCTGCCGCGCAGCGTCAAAGTGCTCGCCACGAGCGACGGCAGGGTCGATCAAAGACTGTTGCTTGGGCTCGGGATCGCCACGGAAAATGACATTGCCAATCGCGCGACCCGGCACGATGCGGAAGCCGAGCACGATCACGACGATTTCGACAGCTTCGTCGTTTCGCTCGACGAGCTTGCCGATCCGGCGACGCTGGTCGCCCGTATTGCTTCGCTTGCCGAGCGGTTCGAGGTGTTGCGCGTGAAGGGCTTTGCGGCGGTCGCCAACAAACCATTGCGTCTTTTGGTGCAAGCGGTCGGCGCGCGGGTGAGTTGCCAATTCGACCGGCCGTGGGGAGCCGCCGAGCACCGGCAAGGCCGCTTGGTCGTGATCGGATTGAAAGGCCTAGACCGCGTCGCAGTGACGAAAGTGCTTCGTGCCTGAGCTTCTTGTGAGGTGAGCGATGCATCTGCTCACGACGAGCTCGACCGGCCTCGACGAAATCGTCGAAGCGGTCGACCTCGGTCAACCGCCCGGCGAGATCGCGATCCTGTCATTTGCCGACAGCGATCTTGCCGCACTCGCCACCGCCTGGGAGGCGGAGCGCGCGGGGTTGCCGAGCCTGCGCTTGGCGCATTTGCGCGATTTGCGGCACCCGATGTCGGTCGATCTATGGATCGATCGCGTCGGCGCCCACGCCAAGGTCACAGTGGTTCGCCTTCTCGGCGGGCTTGACTGGTGGCGATACGGCGTTGACCGGCTTTCGGCGCTGGCGCGCGAGCGCGGCAGCGCGCTCGCGGTACTGCCGGGCGAAGACCGCGACGATCCACGGCTCGATGCGGCCTCAACGCTGCCGCAGGCCGAGCTACGCGCGCTGTTGCAATATTTCCGCGAGGGCGGCTCTGGCAACCTGCGCGCGCTGTTGCGCCGGCTGGCGCGACATGCCGGATGCGCGCTGCAAGCGCACGACCCTGCAGCGCTGCCGCGACTTGCCGGCTACATGCCGGGCGAAGGCACGCTTGCAGTCGAATGCCTGATCGAGAAGTGCGCACCGGATCGGCCGGTGGTGCCGATCATTTTCTATCGCGCGATGCTATTGGCCGGCGACACCGCGCCGGTCGACACGCTATGTGCGGCATTGACGGCACGCGGGCTCGCCGCCGCGCCATTATTCGTCACGTCTCTCAAAGACCGCGACGCGACCGCGTTTCTCCGTGGCGCTTTGCGGCAACTCGGCCCGGCCGCGATTGTCACAATGACCGGTTTTGCCGCGAGCAGCGCCAGCGAAACCACCGCACTCGACGGTTTCGATGCGCCCCTGTTTCAGATCGTCAGCGCCACCACCAGACGAACGGCTTGGCGCGACAGTCCGCGCGGTCTCGGCGCCGCGGACCTGGCGATGCACGTCGTGCTTCCCGAGTTGGACGGCCGGGTGCTCACCGGCGTCGTGGCGTTTAAAGATGCGCTGGCGCGCTCCGAAGAACTCGCGTTCACCGCGCTTGCCAGTCGTGTCGAGCTTGATCGCACGGCAATCGCCGCGGATCGCGTCACCGCATGGGTGCGGCTGGCGCGGCTGCCGCGCCGAAACCGCCGGGTCGCGATCCTGATGCCGGATTATCCGGGCGCGAAAGATCGCGCCGGCTATGCGGTCGGCCTCGACGTGCCCGCAAGCGTGCTGGCCGCGATCCATGATCTGCGGCAGGCCGGATACAGCGCCGATGGCACGCCGGATACATCGCGCGCTTTGCTCGACGGCCTCGCATGTGGCGCCGACGAGGCGATCCTGCCGCTCGAGCATTATGCGCGCTTGCTACGGCGCGTGCCGCAGGCCGCCGCCGAGAAACTCCGCCAAGCTTGGGGCGAGCCGACCGACGATCCCGATCTGCACGACGGTGCGTTTCGCTTCCGCGCGCAAAAATTTGGCAACGTCATTGTGGCGCTGCCGCCCGATCGCGGCCGAAGCTCGGATCGCCGGGCCGATTATCACGATCCGCATTTGCCGCCGCGTCATGCACTGGTCGCGTTCGGGTTATGGCTACAACACGCGGCGGGCGTCGACGCAATCATTCACATGGGCGCACACGGCACGTTGGAATGGCTGCCCGGCAAAGCGGTGGCGCTGACGGCTGCATGCTTTCCAGAAATCGTGACCGGAGCGCTGCCGGTGATTTATCCGTTCATCGTTAGCAATCCCGGCGAGGCGGCGCAGGCCAAGCGCCGCATTGCCGGCGTGACCATCGGCCATTTACCGCCGCCTTTGACAGCGGGCGGACCGGCTGGCGACGCGCATGCGCTCGAACTCTTGCTCGACGAATATGCCCAAGCGGACGGACTCGATCGGCGGCGGCGCGAGCGGCTTGCCGCTTTGATCATCGAAACGGCCCGGCGTACGGGCCTCGCCCATGACGCTGGCGTCGACGCCACTGCTCCCGCGGATGAAGCGCTCAAACGCATCGATGCCTGGCTCTGCGATCTGAAGGACTTCGCCATCAAAGACGGCCAGCACATTTTCGGTCGAGTGCCCGCAAGCACGAATGATCCGGCGTGGCGCGTGGCCGCCGAAGCGGAACGCGCGGCATTGATCGCTGCCCTCGATGGCCGGCGCATCGCGGCCGGGCCGGCCGGCTCACCGGCGCGTGGCCGCCGCGACGTGCTGCCGACCGGGCGCAATCTCTTCACGGCGGATCCGCGCACGTTGCCGACGCCCACCGCAATGGACATCGGCGGCGCTGCCGCGACCGAAGTGGTGCGCGCGCATCTGCAGAACCATGGCGAGCCGCCGCGCGCCGTGGTGATCGATCTATGGGGCAGCGCCACGCTGCGCACCGGCGGCGAAGAAATCGCGCAAGGGCTTGCGCTTCTCGGCTGCCGCCCGGTCTGGGAGCACGCGACCGGACGCGTGACCGGCGTCGAAGTCTTGCCAGTAGCGGCGATCGGGCGGGCTCGGGTCGACGTCACCTGGCGGATATCCGGTTTGTTCCGCGATTTATTCCCGGCGCAGATTGCGCTGATCGACGCCTCGGTGCAGACGGTTGCGGCGCGCGATGAAGCCGATGAGGATAACCCGCTCACCGCAGCGCGTCGCGCCGCCAACGGCACGCACGCGGTGCGCCTCGATCGGATTTTCGGCAGCGCGCCCGGCGCCTACGGCGCCGGCATTGAAGATATGCTCGGCCGCGATATCGGCAGCAGCGAGATCGCCACCGCTTATCTTGGCGCTGCGTCACATGTCTATCGCGGCGCCGAGGGCGAAGCCGGCGCGGCGCCTGACGCCTTCGCCGCGCGCCTCGCCGGCGCCGATATGCTCATTCATGTCAGTGACGATCCCGCGCGCGATCTGCTCGAAGGCGCTGAAGACGTGGCCTTCATTGGCGGTTTTGCGGCCGCCGCCAAAATGCTCGGACGGGCCGCCGATCTCGTCATGCTCGATGTGACCGACCCGCAACGCCCGCGGGCGCGGCCGCTGTCGGCCGCAGTGTCGCGCATCGTCCGGGCGCGCGCAGTCAATCCGCGTTTCATCGCCGGGCAGATGCGCCACGGCCCGCGCGGCGCTGCCGAGTTCGCCGAGACGGTCGATCGGCTCTTCAATTTCGCCGAAACCACCGACGCGGTAGCCGGCGAGTTGTTCGACCTCCTGCACGCTGCCTATGTCGAGGATCCGGCCGTGCGCGATTTTCTACTGCGCGAGAATCCGGCGGCCGCGGCAAGCATCGCGCATCGTCTCGACGCGGCGATGCAGCGCGGCTTTTGGCACCCGCGGCGCAACGATGTCGGCGCTTCCTTGGCGGCGTTGCGCGGGCAAGCCGCCGCCGGAGCCATCACATGAGCGCGCCGGTCACGACCCCTTCGGCCATTCCGTCGCGGCGCGGTGTTTGTCCCGGGCTGTCGCGGCCATTGCCGACGGGCGATGGCTTGCTGGCGCGGCTCGTGCCGACCGGCACGATTGCACTCGACGCCTTCGCCGCGCTGTGCGCGGCAGCGTGCGCCCATGGCAATGGCGTCGTCGAAATCACCGCGCGCGGCAGTCTTCAGGTGCGCGGCCTGAGCGCGCATTCGGCGCCTCGGTTTGCCGATGACATCGCCACGCTCGGCATTGCCGCCGAGGACGGCGTGCCGATTCTATGCAATCCGCTCGCCGGAATAGACGCGGCGGAAATTTTCGACGCGGCCGCACTTGCCGCCGCCTTGCGCCGCTCCCTGACGCAGCAATCGCTCGCGGCTGGCCTTGATCCGAAGGTTTCCATTGTGATCGACGGTGGTGCTCCGCTCAATCTTGCGCGTGTAGCCGCCGATATTCGCGTGCGCGGTCAATTGCGCAGTGGTGAGCCGACGGTGCGTCTCGCCGCCGGCGGCGACGACAGAGGCGCCTTCGACCTCGGTTTCATCGCACGCGACGATGCCGTGGAAGCCGTGTCACGTCTGTTGCGCGTTGTGGCCGAGCGGCGCGCGCGCGCACGCGACATCATCGCTGCCGAGGGGGCAACTCGCTTTGAGGACGCACTCGCATTCGCGCGCCGCGGGTCTGCGGCGCAACACGATCGCGAGGAGGAAAAGAGCATCGAGACCGACTCAGCGGAGCGCCAATGCAGCGACCCGATCGGCCTGCACGCACTGCGCGACGGTTATTTGGCCTGCGGCATCGGACTGGCCTTTGGCCACGCCGAGGCCAACGCGCTCGCAAGATTCGCCGATGCCGCTGCGGCGGCCGGCGGGCGCGGGCTGCGTACCGCGCCGAACCGTAGTCTTTTGGTGGTTGGCTTAACGAGGGAAGGCGCGGCACGCCTCCTGTCCGCCGCAGCACAGTTAGGCTTTGTGACCCGCGCCGACGATCCTCGCCGGCATGTGATCGCGTGCGCCGGCGCGCCGCTGTGCGCCTCCGCTTACATCCCCGCGCGAGCCATCGCGCCCAATATTGCCACTGCCGCCGCGCGTTATCTGAACGACGGGTTGGTTATCCATGTGTCGGGCTGCGCCAAAGGCTGCGCCCATCCCGGCGCCGCGCCTCTCACTGTGGTCGGCAGTCCGGGGGATTGCGCGCTGGTCGCCAATGGCTCGGCGCGCGACGCCGCGTTTGCGGCAGCGTCGCTCCATGAATTGCCGGACGCCATCGCGGATCACTTGCGCGAGTATTGCAGCATTGCCGAGAAAATTCGTCATGTCTGATATCGCAGCGGACCAAGCCACCTATTTGCGCGATGGCGCCGCGATCTACCGGCGCTCATTCGCCATTATTCGCGCCGAGGTCGATCTGTCGCGCTTTACCCCGGAACAGGCCGAGATTGCGGTGCGGATGATCCACGCTTGCGGGCAAGTCGACATCGCCGAACATATTGTGTTTGGCGGCGACTTGGTGACGGCGGCGCGCGCGGCGCTCGCCGCCGGCGCGCCGATCCTCTGCGATTCGGAAATGCTGGCGCATGGGATCACCCGCGCGCGGCTGCCGGTGGGCAACGATGTGATTTGCACGCTCAACGATCCGCGCACCGCCGCGATCGCCGCAAAAATTGACACCACTCGTTCGGCGGCGGCGCTCGATCTGTGGCTCGACCGGCTTGCCGGCGCGGTCGTCGCCATCGGCAATGCGCCCACGGCGCTGTTCCGATTGCTCGAACTGTTGGATGCCGGCGCGCCGAAACCTGCGGCGATTGTCGGCATTCCGGTCGGCTTTGTCGGCGCCGCGGAATCCAAAGACGCGCTTACCGCCAGTCCGCACGGCGTGCCGTTTCTCATCGTGCGCGGACGCGTCGGCGGCAGCGCCATCGCCGCCGCCGCCGTCAATGCTTTGGCGAGACCCGGCCTATGAGCGAAGCGGTCAAAGCGGGCAAGCTGATCGGCGTCGGCGTCGGGCCGGGCGATCCGGAATTGATGACGGTCAAAGCAACGCGCGCACTGCGCGAGGCCGATGTGATGGCGTATTTCGCCAAAGCCGGGAATCCCAGTCATTCCCGGGCGACGATAGCGCCGTACCTTCGCCCCGGCCTCATAGAACTGCCGCTCCCTTACCCCGTGACGACTGAACTGCCGAAAGGCAGTGCCGGCTATCGCGAGGCGCTTGAGAATTTCTATGCGCGGGCGGCTGCGGATATCGCCGGGCATCTCGAGGCGGGGCGGGTCGTCGCCGTGGTGTGCGAGGGCGATCCAATGTTTTACGGCTCCTATATGCATCTGCACGCGCGGTTGGCGCCGCGTTTTGCCACAGAAGTCATCGCCGGCGTGAGTGGCATGTCGGGCTGCTGGTCGGCGGCAGCGATGCCGATCGCTCAAGGCGACGACGTGTTCACCGTGCTGCCGGCAACGCTGCCCGAGAGCGAATTGGTGCGACGCCTTGCCGAAGCTGATGCCGCGGTGGTGATGAAGGTCGGCCAGCATCTGGGAAAACTGCGCCGCGCACTTGCGCGCAGCGGACGTTTGCCGCGTGCGCTCTATGTCGAGCGCGGCACGATGGCGGAAGAGAAAATGATCCCGCTTGCCGCCAAGCCCGACGACGATGCGCCCTATTTCGCAGTGGTCCTGGTACCGGGCTGGGAAGACCGTCCGGGGGCAAAGCCGGGACCTGAACCAGTAGCTGAACGGAGAGGCGAACGATGAGTGGGCGCCTGGCGGTTGTCGGGTTGGGCCCGGGCAATGACCGCTATCTCACGCCCGAGGCTGCCGCTGCGCTCGCCGACGCGCACGCGCTCTATGGTTATGGTCCCTATCTCGACCGCGTGCCGGCACGCGCGGGCCAAAGCCGCCATCCGTCCGACAATCGCGAGGAAGCGGCGCGCGCTGCCGACGCGCTGCGCCACGCCGCGCAAGGCGTGAACGTCGCCGTCGCATCCGGCGGCGATCCCGGCGTCTTTGCGATGGCGGCGGCAATCTGCGAACAAATCGCCATCGGCCCCGAAACCTGGCGCGCTCTCGACGTCGTCTTCATTCCGGGCATTACCGCAATGCTCGCAGTCGCGGCCCGCATCGGCGCACCGCTAGGCCACGATTTTTGCGCCCTGTCGCTGTCCGACAATCTCAAGCCGTGGCCGCTGATCGAACGCCGGCTCGATGCGGCGGCGCAAGCGGGCTTTGCGCTGGCGCTCTACAACCCGGTTTCGCGCGCGCGGCCCTGGCAATTCGCCAGCGCGCTCGAACGGTTGCGCCGCCATCTGCCGCCAGCGACTCCGGTCATATTCGGTCGCGCCGTCGGCCGACCGGACGAGCGGGTTGCGGTAACGGTGCTGGAAAACGCCGCCAATGAACCGGCTGACATGGCGACGCTCGTTATCGTCGGCACCCGCGAGACGCGCGTCATCGAGCGGCCCGGACGCTCACCGCTCGTTTACACCCCGCGTGCCGTCCCACCCGCCTTGGCGGAGGCAAGCGCATGACCGAGCCACGCGATCACTTCATCCGCAGTCTCGACCGCGAGTGCATTGGGCGGCGGCGGCCGGCGCAGCATGATCACCTCGATGGCGAGCGCCCGCGCCGCCGCGATCTTGCCGTAGGTCGCTGCCCCGCCGCTATTTTTGGCGATCATCGCATCGATATCGTGCGCGCTCATGAGCGCACGTTCATCGGCCGTGCTGAACGGGCCGCGATCGGTGAGATAACTCGCGCGCGGCAAGGGCAGCGGCGGTTCGACCGGATCGACGCTGCGGATGAGATAGAAGTGTTGTGGCGCTGCGGTCAGCGGGATGAGTTCGGTGCGGCCGAGCGTAACAAAGACCCGGCGCGGCGGTTCGCCCAGCCGGCGCACGGCATCGGCAACATCAATTGCTTCGATCCAGCGATCCCCGGCAGCAGCGCGCCATGCCGGCCGGCGCAAGGCAATCAGCGGCACGCGCGCTTGATGCGCCGCGGCGGCGGCATTTGCCGAGATGATATTCGCGTAGGGATGGGTCGCGTCGACAAGGGCGTCGATCCGTTCCTGATCAAGATATTCGCCAAGACCGACAGCGCCGCCGAAGCCGCCGCTGCGAACCGGCACCGGCTGTGGCGCCGGCGACTTTGTGCGACCGGCGAGCGACACGATGACTTCGAGATCGGCGCGCGCGGCCAGGCGCGCGGCCAATTCTCGCGCTTCCGTCGTACCGCCGAGGATAAGGATGCGTGACATGCCTGTCGGCAACGAGCCGTTTATCGAGACGATTTCAGCGCACAGTGCCGCATCGCCGCGCTGGCTGTCCATCGTCGGAATCGGGGAGGACGGCGTCGACGGCTTGGGCGCGGCGGCGCGCGAGCTGATCGGCGGCGCCGACATCGTATTTGGCGGCCGGCGTCATCTCGCGCTTGCAGCGCCGCTTATTCGCGGGGCGGCGCGGGCCTGGCCGAGCCCGTTCGACGGCGCGGTTGACGAGGTCAGCCGCCATCGCGGACGGCAAATCTGCGTGCTGGCCTCCGGCGATCCATTTCACCACGGGGTCGGCGCGGTATTGGCGCGCCAGATCGACCCGCGGGAAATGATCGTGCTGCCGGCGCCGTCGGCCTTCAGCCTGGCGGCGGCGCGACTCGGCTGGTCGGTGCCGGACACGGTGCTGCTGTCGCTGCATGGACGTTCGCTCGATCTCATTCGGCCGCATCTGCAGCCTGGGGCGCGCATTCTCGTCTTGACCTCCGGTGGCGATGGCCCCGCGGCCCTTGCGCTAGTTCTGGCGCAGAGTGGATTCGGCCAGTCGCGGCTGACGGTTCTGGAAGCGCTTGGCGGACTGCGCGAGCGCGTCCGCAGCGCCACAGCCGCCGTGTTCGCGTTCGGCACGGTGGATGCCCTCAATACCGTCGCGATTGAAGTCGCGGCGGCGGCGGACGCCCGCGTCCTGCCGCTCACGGCCGGCATCCCGGATGAGCTGTTCGAACATGACGGACAGATCAGCAAGCGTGAAATTCGCGCGGTCGTGCTGTCCTCCTTGGCGCCGCATCGCGGCGAATTGCTGTGGGACATAGGCTCAGGTTCGGGCTCGGTCGCGATTGAATGGATGCTGAGCGACCCGACGATGCGAGCCATCGCGATCGAGCGCCGCGGCGATCGCGCCGCGCGCATCGTGCGCAACGCCGCCGCCTGCGGCGTCCCGGGATTACGGGTGATCGCTGCCGCAGCGCCTGGCGCACTCGCCGAATTGCCAGTG
>Ga0126369_10003647_pt1 | contig 11134 bp, 9 predicted proteins | sample PanSoiMetaPlot_1_FD_109646 | JGI IMG/M metagenome (GOLD analysis project Ga0126369, IMG submission 109646) | Tropical forest soil microbial communities from Panama - MetaG Plot_1 | ecosystem: Environmental > Terrestrial > Soil > Tropical forest > Bulk soil | place: Panama | collected 2016-02-17
GGGGGTTGAGAAAACAGAAATTGAAAATAGAAACTGGGAAACGCAACGACGGGAATGTCCGGCGCCCCGATAAGGCGTGGTCCGTGATTTCTGCGGATGTATAGCAAAGGAAAGGAGATATGTAGGTGCGAGAGGGCAGGAAGGGAGTGAAAAGCAGGCGGGCGCAGAAGGAATGAATCCGAATGCTCACAGCCGATGATTGCAAGCAGTTTGTCAACTGTAAAACTTCCGAGCTTTTAGGACCACACGCAATGCGCTCAAAATAAGTGCAGGCCGATGACTAAGTCGTTCAAGCGCGGTGATCTGGTCGAATGGAACTCCGAAGCAGGGAGAGTTCGCGGGGTAATCGTTAAGAAAATTGTTTCCGACGTGCGCTTCAAAGGCTGCGTGCACCATTCGAAAGGCGAACCTCAGTACATCATAAAGAGCGAGAAGACCGACCACATCGCGATTCACAAGGGACGAGCACTGAAACGTGGCAAAGCGCGAATTCAAAGAACTCGGGTGAAACGGACGAAGGGCCCTTGAGCCTTACCGTCTAATCGGGTCTAGATAGCTTCCCCAATGGGGCGATTGTGATCTTTTAGCCGATCCGCCGACAGGATCTGTTTGGACTTGATCCACTCGGGGGCGAACTGGCGCTCTTCATCTGGGCGATTCATAACGAAGGCAGCAATCAAGCAATCTCGTTTTAACCACCAGATACTGAAACTCGAACTGCTCAGGTCCCCGCGAGCAATTGTTTGAGTCGCGCCTGCAGAGTCACCCCACAGTTCGTAGGACAAATCGAATACATCAGAGAAGAAATATGGAACGTGCAGGAAAGGCCGTCGCTCCCCGAAAATGATACTTGCCCAATGCTGCCCCTGAGAGACGGCGTTGTCCCAGTGTTCCACCCTTCGGCGCTTGTCAAACACTTTATCGACGTAGTTCGCGACGTCGCCCGCGGCAGAAATGCGCGGTTGGTTCGTTTCCAGATACTCGTTGACCGCTATGCCGTTCTCAATGGCAAGGCCACTTTTTGCGAACAGGTCGGTCACCGGAGCAGCACCCACGCCAGCAACCACCATGTCGCACGAAATCTTGCGTCCACTTAAGAGCGATACGTCTATCCGATCACCGCCTTGCAAAGAAGCCACGCTTGCATTCTTGAGCAGCTTTACACCGCGCGAGAGATAGTAGCGTTCAAAGAATTCTGACATCGCTCGAGTGAAAACGCGGCTCCATACCCGATCCTCCCGAATGATCAGCGAGGTGTCGATGTTCTTCTGCGAAAGAACGGAGGCTACTTCCATGCCGATGAACCCACCGCCGATTACGACGGCTTGCTTGAAGTTTGCGGCTTTCTCGCGGATCTTCCGGGAGTCCGCCAGCGATCGAAGGTAGAACACGTTGGGCAAGTCGTTTCCAGGACAAACAAGCTTCGCGGCACTCGAGCCCGTCGCGATCAGCAAAGCCGCGAACTCAAAAACCTCTCCGGAATCGGCGTATAGTCGTTTTTCCTTCAGGTCAATTTTGTCGATGGTCGTCCGTAATTTAATGTCGATACCTTGTTTCTCGTACCATTCAAGCTTGTTGATCAATATTGCGTCTTCGGTATCCTTTCCAGAGAGGAAGCCCTTGGAAAGTGGGGGGCGCTCGTAGGGCAATGTGTCTTCGGCAGAGATAATCGTCAATTCGCCCGACCGCAATCCGCGGCTGGCTGATTCCTTTGCCGCGTAACCTGCGACCATCCCGCCTCCCAGGATGATGTATTTGCTCGACACCATACGCTGACGCTCTCAGGCAGATTGCTTTAGAGTGCTTTTATAGTCAGAGACAAATTGTTGAATTCCCTTTGTAGTGAGTTCATGGCGAATGTCAAAAGACTCCCACGGCAAGTTCAAATCCACTGACTTATAGGGAATCGCCCTCAGCTGGTTGCCGAGCTTGTCTACCCCTTTGTACACAAAATCCTTTTCTGGCAATGGGAAAGACGCGGCCGCCCATTCCTGCCACACCATAGCTGGGGCCGTCGCAAGTTCAGCTTGCAGGGCAAACGCGCCAGACAAATGGTTGAGAGTACGAACGCTCGCCGCCAAAACGTGCACGTGGCCATCTCCGGCTTCGTACATTTTCTTGATATTTCTCACCAGGTCCATACCGTTCTCACCGCGATCATCCAGCCTGCCCAGGAAGGGGGACACGTATACCGGCTCCTTCGATCCTTTTGTCGCCGCGAATACGGCGGCGGCTTGCTCTTGCGAAAAACACAGGGTCATGTTGACGCGGATCCCCTCGCGTACTGACAGCTGAGCGGCCCGCAGCCCCTCATGGGTGCACGGATACTTGACATACGCATTCGGAATCCAAGAAAACATATCGCGGCCTTGGGCGAGCATCTGCTCGCCGGTCGTATCGAAATCGGCGAAGACCTCAATGGAGACACCGGCATCACCAACCAGTGGAGAAATCGCCTGCACAATCTTCTTGTACTCATCCAACTCTTCTTTTGTGCTGAATTTGTGTCCAGACGAAATCAACTGTCTGACTTCTGGATTCCTCGCAACTAGAGTCGGGTTCGTTGTCTGGCCATCGACAAAGCCGATAAGGCCCCTAACTCGAACGGTTTCCTGCGGGTCACCACCATCCACCAATACCTTCGTTTTCGATCTTCGGATTGACATGTTGACCTCCCCTCATGTGGTCTTAGCTTTCCTTAACTTCCTGCCGGCTCTTATTTTCCGCTTGCGCCCCGTTCACTCAGGTCATCGGCCAATCGTTCCATGCGAAGGGCCCAAATGATAAGCAAAAAACGAAATAATCCCTGGCGGTTCAGACGAGCACGCCGGTCAGTTTAGGAACTTCGGCTTTCATAAGCGAAGAGTAGTCCCGTGAGCTGCAAGCGTCAACAAGAGGTGTGTGGCAAGTCGTTAGGGGACACGCCGTCGTACCAGATGGAGCAAGGTTTCGATTACGCAGATTTCGTGATGTCGCGTGCCGTCCAGTCACCGATCGAATAGATCTCGATTCCAATCATGAAGCGGTTCGCGGAATAGGGTTGACAATGGGCAACGCGGCCAGGGCATTTGAGACTTCCACGAATCGATCGGATCGACAGCTGTTCATTGGGCTGCCAACTCCTCGCAGTGACAATTCGGGCACCATGACAGCTAATGTCGACAGTGGGAGCGATTTCGAAGGAAGGATTGTCTGAAGTACTAAGGTTGACAAACATCTTCAAAGGCACACGAATTTCCTTCCGGCGCAGGAGCTGCGTGTCTGCCATAGGTATTCCTTAGGGCCGGGAGGTCCCAACGGCGCAATCGTACCATCGGGAGTCAGGAGGGCAATGGTACTCGGGCGGCCACAGCTTATGAATGCGGGCGGCGGTGCAGAAATGGTCTAGACTTGCGCTCTCGAAGAAACGCTGGCGTAGCGGGTGCCGCGCCTACGACGCTCGATGGATTTTCTCACCGCGCACGGAGTGCTCGCCCGTCGGCTAAGTTGCTTCGCGCCCCTGGCACTGCGGAAGAAGGACCGGCTATGGACTAGGTGATCGAGCGAGCCCCGGGGTGCTGCGCATGGACTGTTGTCGAGTGAGAAGAAACGGGTAACCCCGAGGCCCACCCTTGCATTAGACGAAAACGCAAGGGTGGGACATCCAGAGTCGGGATGGCGTTGTGCTAACAGGTCAGCGGGGCAGGAGTGTGGATCTTTGCGCGGAGGTTTTCCGTTTCCATGCGGCTAAGGTTGCTAGCCCACAGGCGAGCAGGCCGAGGGTGGAAGGCTCCGGCGTCGTGGTGGAGCCCCCTTCGCCGAAGAGAAGGAAGGTGGGGCCGCCAAGGCCGCCGGTACCTGCGGGAATGAAGTCATTGATGAAAGCGCCGGTCGAGCCGTTGTAGCGGAAGACGTCACCGGAGCCAAAGCTGCCGACATAAAGGTTGCCATCAGGACCAAAGGCCAAGTCGCGAGGAAGGCTGAGCGCCCCAGGGTCGCCACTCGCTATGTTGACAAAGACAGCTATGAAAGCGCCGGTGGTCCCGTCGTATTCCATCACCTGATTGCTGCTCTGGCTGGTGACGAAGAGGTTGCCATTGGGGCCAAAGGCGACACCGCGCGGACCATTTAGCCCACCGCTCCCGTCAGTCACAAATTTGCCGATGAACGCGCCCGTTGTGCCGTTGAACTTGAGGACGTTGTTGTTATCGGTATTGGCGACATAGATGTTCTTGTCGGGGCCGATGGTAACGCCTTCGGGATCGGAAAGGATACCGCCAGCATCAACGGTGGTTTTGAGGGCGCCGGTGGTAGCGTTGAGCACGGTGACAGAGCCAGGATCGCTGGAATTAACGACGAAGAGGTTGTTGTTCGGGCCAAAAACCAACCCAGCAGCATCCTCGACGGAGGTGGCAAAATCATTCATGAATGCGCCAGTGGTGCCATTAAGACGGAGCACAGTGTCCGTATCTGAGTTGGTGACATAGAAATTTCCATCGGGTCCAAAGCCGGCTCCCAAGGGAAACGAGACAGCCGGCCCAAACTGGCCGATAAAGGCGCCGGTAGTGGCGTTATATTGCAAGATTTTAGAGTCCGAACCGAAGAAATTGCCGACAAAGAGGTCGTCGGCCAAGCATGCGCTAGAAAAGGCCCAAAGGCCCACGAACAAGCATCCGGCCAGCGTGATGAGGTGTCGCGTGAGCTTGGTTTGCCGTTGGGCACCAGAATTAGCTTTGGAGCTGCACAGTTCCGTCATAGAAACCTCCGTCTCTTTCTATACGGGTGGCGAGGCCGTTCAGCATTACTGAAGTGATTGAAGGAATGGCCGGGGGATCGCCAGTTTGGTGGCTGACGGTATTACCCCGAAAAAACGCCCCTTTATATATATCAACCTGAACAGCGAGTCTATGGGTAATTTCCTGTAGGAAATTGGCGAAATGAAGGAAAGGAACGGTCAAAACCCGGATCTATAAAGCAAAGGGTGCGGCACGCGGAGTGCCGCACCTACGGTGCTCGATGGACTTTTTCAGCGCGTACCCAGTGCTCACGCACTGGGCTAATTTCTGGGGCGCCTCTGGCACCGCGCTACGCAAATTGACTACTTTCGGGCGGACGTGTACAGGTCTTCTGCGCCACACGTCCTAGCGAGAGGATTGCTTGCGGAGTTTGACGGCTAGGGACACGACTTGGGAGCGAGTGGATTCGAGGGAGTCGGAGCAGTCGATGGTGTAGGTGGCGTGGCGGAGTTTTTCGTTGATGGGAAGCTGAGCGGCAATGCGGCGAAGGGCCTCGACCTCGCTCATGCCGCGGGCAACGAGGCGTTCGAGTTGCTGATCGGGAGAGCAGAAGGCGACGACGAGTCCATCGAGGTATTTGGTGAAGCCTGCTTCGATGAGGAGAGCAGCTTCGACGAAGGCGGCGTCGCGAACGCCAGATCGTTGCCAGGCGTCGAACTGGAGCAGCATGGCTTGTTCGACGAGGGGATGGAGAATGGCGTTGAGGTGAGTGAGTTTGTCGGGATCGGCGAAGGCGATGGCGGCGAGTTTGCGGCGGTCGATTCGTCCGGAGGTGTCGGCGAGATCGGGGCCGAATTCGCGGAGGATTTCGTCCTGAGCAGGCTGGCCGGGCTCCATCAGACGGTGCGCGATGGAATCGGCGTCGAGGACCGGAAAGGCGAGTTCGCGAAGCACGCCAGCAACGGCGCTCTTGCCGCTGGCGATGCCGCCGGTTAGACCGAGTTTAAGCATGGGGAGAAAAAAAATCCGGAGCGAGGGGACTCCTCGGGGTCTGAAGCCCCGTCAGTGCCAAGCACTCGTTGTCGGAGCTGATGTTCCGAGCTCCTAAAAGGCAGAGCTCTTCCGCAAGCTGTTTGGTCGTGCGCTCCCGAAAGACGCGGGGACTCATGCGGAGGAGGCTTGCCCTGCGAGAGATTTGGCACGGCGTAGGCGGGCGGCTCTTACGGTATTGCTCATGAGCATGGTGATGGTCATGGGGCCAACGCCGCCGGGAACCGGAGTGAGAAAGCCTGCGGTGTGGATGGCGTCGGGGTGAACGTCGCCGATCAGAACGCTGCCTTTCTGGCGGAATTTTTCCAAGCGTGGAAGAGAATTTTTCAACAGGCGCGCGGCTTCAGCCGGATCGGTAACCTTGTTGGTGCCGACATCGATCACGGCGGTGCCGGAGCCGATCCAGTCAGGCTGGACAAATCCCGCTTTGCCCATGGCGGCAACGAGAATATTGGCGCGGCGAACGATTTCGGGAAGATCGCGTGTTCTGGAATGGCAAATGGTGACGGTAGCGTTGGCATGCATCAGGAGAAGAGCCATGGGCTTGCCGACGATGTCGCTGCGTCCGAGCACGACGGCGTTGGTGCCTTCGATGGGGATTTGGTAACGGCGAAGAATTTCCATACACCCGGCGGGAGTGCAAGCGACGAGTCCGGGACGATTGCTAACAAGCTTGCCGAGATTCATGGGATGGAAGCCGTCGACGTCTTTTGCGGGATCGACAGCTTCGAGAACGCGCTTGGAATCGATCTGCGAGGGAAGCGGAAGTTGGATGAGGATGCCGTCGACGTTATCGTCATTGTTGAGGTCGGCAACCAGCTGGAGCATGTAGTTGGTGGAAACGTTGCCGGGAGGGGAGTGCAGCCAATGGGCCATCCCAAGTTGTTCGCAAGCGGCAATTTTGCTTTTGACGTAGATGTGTGACGCGGGATTCTCACCGACGAGAACGGCGGCAAGGCCGGGGCGAATGCCTTGGGTGTGGTGGCGCGAGATGTCTTGTTTGAGCTCCGCAAAGATTTCGTCGCGGATCTTCAGACCGTCGAGAGTTTGAGCGGACATGGGAAGAGGATAGCACAGGGAGAAGTGACCCGTGGTTGGTGACTCGTGAATACGCTGTCGCTTGGAAACTTTTTGTGATCTCACCTATCTAATGAGCAGGGAGAAAAAGCGCTATGGCTTTGTTTGGCGACGATGGGGGAAGGCGGGAAAAAGAGAAGAAGGCGCGAGCGGAGGGGAGGCTGCCGCCGGGCCAGTCATTGACCATTAAGTGGCCGGTGTTGCACGTGGGAGGCGTGCCGCGATTCGACGCGGCGAAATGGGATTTCAGGATCGATGGGATGGTGGCAGAGCCGCTGCGGTTGACATGGCAGGAATTTCGCGGGCTGCCGCAAGTACAAGTGACTTCGGATTTTCATTGCGTGACGCGATGGAGCCGACTGGACAATCGGTGGAAGGGTGTGCTGTTCACAGAAGTGTTGAAGAGGGTGAAGTTGCGGGCGGGCGCAGAATATGTGTTGGTACTGGCGGAGGAGGGCTATACGGCAAATGTACCGTTGAATGATCTGGAGCGGCCTGATGTGCTGTTTGCGTTTGAGCACGATGGCGAACCGCTGCCCGCGGAGCATGGCGGGCCTTTGCGGCTGGTTGTGCCGCAACTGTATGCATGGAAGAGCGTGAAATGGGTGCGCGGGTTCACGTTGCTGGACCACGACGAACTGGGATTTTGGGAGCGCAATGGATACCATGCGTACGGCGATCCGTGGAGGGAACAACGCTACTCGGGTACGTAAGTGAAAATCGGCGGATGAAGAACTTTCAAATCCGCGAAACAAGAAATCTCCTATAATGCGGCGATGGGCCGCCATGACCGAGTATTCGAACTTCTAGCTCTACTGATTCTTTTTGCTTCCCCACCCTCACTTTTTGCCCAGGATGCGACGCCTGTTGCAGCACGGACGCAGATGCCCAACGCGAAACTGTTGGGGGAAGTGCCGGGAAATCCGCAACGGACGAATAACTTTCCTACTGCGACGGCGATTTCACGAGATGGACGATACGCGGTACTTCTGCATAGCGGCTATGGGGCGTATACGTCTGCAGAAAAGCAATCGATTTCTGTGCTGAATCTGGAGACGAATGCGCTGAGAGATTTTTCGGACGAGCGGCTGGGCAGCGACGCAAAGCAAACGTATTTTCATGGGCTGGCGTTCAGCTGCGATGGAAAGCATCTGTACGCATCGATGGCGTCGCTGACGGATCCGCTGGGCAAGGAGAAAGGGAGCACGGGAAACGGGATCGCGGTGTATGTGTTTGACGACGGTAATGTCACGCCTGAACGGTTTATCGCGTTGACGCCGCGCGCGGTCGTGCCTGCTGGAAAAGAGCGGCGTGAACAGTTTAAGGATGTCACGTATCCAGCGGGACTGAGCGTGGGCATGAACGGCGGGGAAGAAGGCATCCTGGTGGCCAGCGACAACTCTGACGAAGCAATACTGCTGAACAGTTCCGATGGGCGCATCGTGCAGCGATTTGATCTGTCCACGTTCAAGCGGATTCCGGGCTCGCTACCGTATACGACGGTGATGAGCAGCGATGGGAAACGAGGCTGGGTTTCGCTGTGGAATGCGTCGGCGGTGGCCGAACTTGACCTTGCGCGCGGGCAGGTGCGGCGGATGATTCCTCTGCGTAAGCCCGCGGCGCCGGTGGAGGGAGGCTCTCACCCGACAGCGTTGCTGCTGAGCCGAGACGATTCGCGGCTATTTGTGGCGTTGACCAATCGCGACGAGATCGATGTGATCGATACAAAGGGCGGAAAAGTGCTGTACACGCTTTCCACGAAGTTGCCCGGACAAAAATATGGCGGCAGTGACCCGGAATATCTGGCGCTGAGCGAGGATGAGAAGACACTATTTTCGGCGAATGCGATTTCGGATTCCGTCGGAGTGTTCGACCTGAGCCATCCGGCTGCAGGGACGCAATTGCGCGCGGTTGGATTTGTGCCCACGGAGTGGTATCCCACGGTGGTGGCGGCGACGACAAAGGACTTGTTGATCGGAAGCGCGAAGGGACGCGGAACCGGGCCGAATGAGAAACCGATGAAGACAGGAGAAGACGGGCTGTCGGAATATCCCTACAACCCAGCGATGGCGCACGGGTCGTTGGCGCGGATGCCGTTGGCGGAGTTGAGGACGAATCTGGCGGCATGGACGGAGCAGGTGATTGCCGGCAATGCCGCGCAGGGAAATACGGACAAGATTCCGTTTGCGCACGGAGAGAACAAAATTCGTCACGTGATTTACATCATCAAAGAAAATCGCACGTACGACCAGGTTTTCGGGGACATTGCGGGAGCGAATGGCGATCCGTCCATCACAATGTATGGGGAAGAAATCACTCCCAACGAGCACAAGCTGGCGCGACAGTTCGGGGTTCTGGACAATTTCTACGACAGCGGCGACGTTTCCGGAGACGGACACGTGTGGTCGACATCGGCTTCGGTATCGGATTACGTGGAGAAGACCTGGCCGATCAGCTACCGCGCGCACGAACATACTTACGATTCGGAAGGCCAACTGCTGTCAGGCATCGCGGCGGAAGAGGGTTTGCCGGATGCCGCGGAGCCTACCGGCGGCTATCTGTGGAAGAATTTTGCGAAGCACGGAATTTCGTACCGGCATTATGGGGAATATATTATCACCCGGTGGTGCAACGAACCTGGGGACGCGAAGACTCCTGTGGCCGGCCCGCCGAAGGTAGCGGGTGTTGCGTGTCCGCGGCAAGTGATTAAGAAGGGCGAGCCGTTGGAGAAAAACGTGGGAGAGCCGCGCGGAAGCGCGAGCCCTTATCCCTGGAACATTCCAGTTCCGGCAAAAAACATCGCGGGGGAATTGGAGCTGCGCGGGCATTTCGATCCGCTATTTCCAGATTTTGAGGTTTCCTATCCCGACCAGCTGCGGGTGGACGAATTTCTGAATGAGTTTCATGGATTTGTAGATTCCCGTAAAGGAGGGAAGGACACCATGCCGCAGTTCATTTTATTGCGGCTGCCCGACGATCACACTGCGGGCGGAGGGAAAGGCGAACCGAGGCCTGCGGCGTCCGTGGCGGACAACGATCTGGCGGTGGGGCGAGTGGCGGAAGCGATATCGCACAGCGACTATTGGGACGATACGGGGATCCTGATACTGGAGGACGACGCGCAGGATGGACCCGATCACGTAGACTCGCATCGCAGCATCGCCTTGGTCATCAGCAAATACGCGCCGGCTCCCCAAACGAGTAAAGGCGCGACTGCCGTTTTTGTGAATCACAACTTCTACACCACGGTGAACATGGTGCGGACGATCGAAGCGTTGCTAGGCGCGCCACCGATGAATGCGAATGATTCGCGCGCGGCGGTGATGGCGCCTCTATTCAACGGGCCAGGCACGCAGGTGGCATTTGACGCGGACTACCGCAACCGTGACAACGGCTTGATCTACGAGATCAACACGAAAGAATGGAAAGAAGGCAAGAACCTGGACTTCAGCCACGCGGATGCGGCGGACAGCGCGGTGCTGAACAAGTTTTTGTGGGAAGACCGGATGGGCGACAAGCCGATGCCGGCGCCAAAGTTCACGGTTTTTCCACCGTCGTCATCGACCAAGGGCGGACGGGAAGAACACGATCGCGATTGAGGGCTAAGTTACAAAGCATGAATGGATCTCAGTGGGACGCGCGATCGTGCATCTGATGAGAATCGATTGCGGCTATGATGTGAAAGGAGTCGTGACCGTAAACGTCTCGTTGGACGGCACGACTCATCAGCTGGGAAAGAGACAGCTCCCCTATTTTGAGGTGGTGCTGGACCGGATCCGCAGCCTCCCGGGAGTTCGCTCGGCCAGTGCCACAGAATTTCTTCCGCTATACGCCACGGGCCTTGTCGGAGGATCGCTTGGATTGGATGGGCGTCCGGCTAAACGCAATTCGACGATGGTTCCGGTTTTGTCGGGATATTTCCGGACCATGGGAGCACGGATTCTGTACGGCCGGGAGTTTACAGACGCGGAAGTGCGCTCGGGCGCTAAGCTTGCTGTCGTGAATAAGCCCTTTGCGGCGGATTTGGCGCGCCGCAAGACGTTGTGGGTCATCAGTTCACGATTGGGGACGCGCCGTGGAAAATTGTTGGCCTGTTGAACGGAATGGAGTACGAGACATCCGACGCTTGCAAACAGCAATCAGGTCTTCATTCCCTCGGAGACTCTGGGTAGCTTCTTCTTGACGTTTGTCTCGCGCGTGGATGGCCGGGCGGAAGATCACCTGGCTGCGATCCGCGACACGATCCAGTCGGTGGACCCGCTGGTTCCTGTATTCGGTGCAAAAACCATGGA
>Ga0126369_10003648_pt1 | contig 11131 bp, 8 predicted proteins | sample PanSoiMetaPlot_1_FD_109646 | JGI IMG/M metagenome (GOLD analysis project Ga0126369, IMG submission 109646) | Tropical forest soil microbial communities from Panama - MetaG Plot_1 | ecosystem: Environmental > Terrestrial > Soil > Tropical forest > Bulk soil | place: Panama | collected 2016-02-17
ACGAACTCGCATTCGATGGCCTCGCCAGACGCCCGTACCACCGCGTAGCCGTGACCTCCCATGTCGACGAACGAGAGGTGAGGAGCGAGGTCTGGATTGGACAACCTTCGCGCCCGCGAGAGATCACCCGACGATTGGTACTTGAGGCAGCTTCGGACGCCGTGGCATAAGAGCAGATTGATCGCCGGCTCTGGTGGAGTGCGCCCGTGCGGCGTCGCTAGGTAGAGAGCGCGCAACGGGTGATTCCTCGGTAACGAGTGTTCGAGCGCTTCGACAATTCCCGGCGCAGAGATCGAGCCAGTGATGAACGCCACACCAACCGGCTCGAAAGGCTTCGGGGGCAGGGCCTTCGCGGCGAGCCCCGCCCAGAAGCTGTGGCGATCGCCGGAAACGGTGGCGAAGCCCGTAATGCCTTGTCGTTGAACTAGGTCGTAAATCTCGGCGCGCTCAATGTACGCGCTGCTGTAATCGCCGCCTCCCCCAAGGCTCGCGTAACCAACACCGTGCCACGGCTTTGTGATTCCTGAAGGAAGGTTTTGCGGATCAATGCGCCCGTCGAGGGTGCCTTCCGAGTTCGCCCAGATCTTCCAGGTTGCTCGCGACGATTTCAGGCGTTCGAGGAACCAGGCCTTCTGCTGCGCGCCAAGGATCGTCTGCGGAGGCTGATCTCGGCGAACATTTGGGACCGCGGGTTGTCCGCTATTCAAACGTAGCGGCGGTCTGCCCCCGTCGTAGGTTCGACCTGCATCGAGGACCACGAGCGCCTCCTCGGGCCACATCTGCGGAAAGTCCGGCGTGGATAGCGCCGCGATTTCGGGCCTCGTGCACGGATCCTCGGAACGGTACGAGTGTTGATCGGTGATGAGCAGATCGACATGCCGCCCCCAGCGGAGGGCGCGGTAGCCCGTCAGGCTGCCGATGGCGACGAGGTTGTTGGACTCGAGCCCAAGTCCGTTATCGTCGAACACGGTTACCGGCGTATCGACAACGCTCGGAGGATCGAAGCGATCCACGCCAGCGCCACTCGGTTTCTTGACGCGTGCAGGTTGATACTCGAACCATGCTTGATTGGCCGCAACCTTGCGCGTCTGCGCGGGGCGAGTTTCGCCGCCAAAGACCTGCAACCCCTGCCACCCCAGCCAAGAGAACTCGTGGTTGTCCCAGATCGACACGAACGGCCAGCGCGCTCGCGCGTCCTGCAGATCCGGATCGTGCAAATAGGCTCTGTATACCGCGCGGTAATCGTCGACGGTCGTAGGGATGTGAAAATCGCGGATCTTCTCTCCGCTGGCGTAGCGCACGACGTCGCGCAACCGCCGATCGTAGTAACCCTGCGGCCGGTCCTCCGGATACCACACGATCTCGTAGATGAAGTCGCCGAGATGAAGAACGAAATCGAGTTGTTCGGACTCCGGGGCCCGTTCGTCCTCGAAGATCATGCGGCGATATGCGTTCTGTGCACCTTGATTGACGTTCTGGCAGCTCACGAACACGAAGCGCGCCGTGCGAGCGTCATCAATGGCCGGCGCAGTCCGCGTTCGCCCAAGGCGGCTCGCGAAGCCATCATCGTCGACAAAGCGGTACCAATAGGTGCGAGCCGGAGCGAGCCCACCGACGAGCACGCGACAGGTCCAATCCGACTCGATCGATATTGGCGCGTATGCCGATGCGACGACTCGGGTGAAGGCGCTGTCCTCCGAGACCTCCACCAAGAGACGAGCCTCCCGCTGCCGGCCTTGAAAGGGGCGGCGCGTCCACAACAGGACACTGTCCGGCTCCGGATCGCCGGAAGCGACACCCTCGGGGTAGAGATCGCGCCGCTCTTTCCACGCGCCGCTCGCATGCCGAGGAAGCGCGCGGCAGGCGACGAAAGACGCGCCCAGTGCGGCGGCAGACACGACGAAGCGGCGCCGGCTCAACTCTGTCATCGCCACCGATTATGCCGGAACTGACGACTCGCGGCTCAAAAGCCAGCGACGTGTCCAAGGATTAGGTCGATTCGACGCGGTTGTCGTCTTTTGCCATCCGCTTCCGATATTCCTGGTCGAGGAATGACATCCTCGTAAACACAAACCCTTAAAGTCACAAAGCCGATGGACGTGGGCGTCACCTGGTGGACTCCGCCGGAGCAGATGATCGCGGCGACGCGGGATTAGCTCACCTGTACAATCGGATGTACCAGACGACTGGAGATCGCCGATTCCTAGAAGGCTCGCTTTCGTGGTTCGAGCGCACGCTGGAGACGAAGCGCGACGGTGAGGGGGTTGCCGGCTACTCGTCTTGGCGGCCCGACGAAGGCGGGTGGTCAGTGGATCGCAGCTTGCTCTCGGGCGCCACCGGAATCGCCCTGGCGCTGGTGGCTGCATCGACCGCGGTGGAGCCCTCGTGGGATCGCCTCTTGCTTGCCTCGGTGCGCCCGATCAGCGCATGCGGCACCGAGATCCAATTAGGCGGCTCGAACGGGTAGACGTGGGCAGGAAGTACTAGCTGAAAATTGGATCTAAAGGTCCATGCGAGCGACCCAGTGCCTTCATATCGTGGTGGCTCCCCGACGTGGGACACGAAAGGACCCGATATGAAGACAATCATCTACCAAAGCGTCCGCGACGTCCGCACAGCTTGTGCTTCCCGCCTATCGAGCGTGCCGGAGGAGTCAAAATGACTCTAACGTCATCCCGCCGCCGCGTCCTTTGGCTCACCGCCGGCGCCGCCGCGGCGTTGCTAAGACCTAGGGCATTTTCTGATTCAGGGGAAAAGCCAGCCCCGGAGCAACTGGAGCCACTCAGCTGGACGGACTTCATCGCGCAAAGATCGGAGCTGGTCGAGCTGGCACGCACTCGGAGCGCCTCGGGTGTGGACGCGTATCTGTACACCGTCGCAGCGCTTGCAGTCCGGCTCGGCGCAGTGCCCAAGGCAAAGCTTTACCCATTCAAGCCCCGAGCCCCCCTGGTCAGCTTTGCTCCCATTCATCGCGGCGTCCCGTTCTTTGTCATCGAATGGCGGATGGAGCCGCGGGCGGTACTTCCGCCGCACAACCACCCCAGTCACTCCGTCTGCACCCTAGGCTTGGAGGGCGAAGCTCGCGTGCGTCACTACGAGCCCGCCGCGGATGCGCCACCGCTCACCTCGCGCGATCCGTTTCATCTGCGCTTAACTCGAGAACAAGTGGTCGTCCCGCGAAGCGTGAGCACGCTGGGACCGGAACGCGATAACATCCACACCTTCACCGCCGGACCGCGCGGCGCGCGCGGAATCGATATCACCACGCTGCACGCCGCGACTTACGACGGCTCCTTTTCTTTCCTCGATATTACTGACAAGCACGAAGACTCGGGCGAACTCGTAGCGCGGTGGACCGGAATGTAATGGCTCGCGCGTGGATGAACCTATTCTGACCTACGCTTCGGCGACCACCAACGGCCGGTGTCGCCAGTGGCGCATGCCGACGTAGAACGCCGGCACAAACAGAACCGCCAGGTGGGAGCCACTTGAGGCGCTACAGCGGCGCTACCTGCGCCAACCTGATTCGTGCGGCATCAACCTCGATGCTTTCCGGAGGGTTGGTTCCAATGCGAGCAGGCACATCGCCTGCACAGCCGATCTTCCGTGCGCATCACTACCGCCGCGCCAGGAGGCGCTGGCGAGGTGAGTTCCGGAGGCTTTGAGATGAGAAAAGTTGTTCACCGCTGTGCGGTGCTGGGTGTCCTCGCATTGGCGCCATATCAAGCAGTGGCACGCAGCGGCCAAGAGTGGTCGACGATTACCGGCAAGACTCTTGGCGAAGATGCGACGGCCGTTCATCTGCAGGTGGCTTGGCCGGGACTCTCGGTCACCCTGCTTCACGGGTACAGTCGCAGCTTCGATTTCGGCGGGATTTTCACCTTCAACTACAGCTACGAGGGCGATGTCAGGGCCGCTTACCCAGGGCTCAAACTACAGGGTTACGTGAAGGCCACGTTAGTGGATAACCCGCGGTACAACATCGGCCTCTCGTTCGCGCCGGGAGTCCTTACTTATTTTTTCGGCCAGACTTTTTGTACCCCACTAGCCCTCGGTACGCCCACCGAATTTGGTTACTACTGGGTCGGCGGACGTGTTTGCACCGGCGGAGGGACGCAGTTCGGGATTACGTTTCCGGCCGGTCTGACTTTCGGAATACCCGCGCGGGACAATTTGAACATTGCCCTCACTTTCGATCTTCCGTTGTTCGTCACTTTTGGTGACCTTGGCACCCTCACTGTCCCCGTCCTCTTCGGCGGTGGGGTCGAGTATTTCCTCGACAGATCTAAGGCACTCACCTTCAACTTCCGGACGGGCCCGATGATCTTCACTAAGTCTGGCTATGGAAGCGACTTTACCTTCCAAGCCTTGGTCGGTCTTGCCCTCAAGTTCTGAGGAACGCGGAGGCGTTATCCACGAGGGACGAATTTAGTTAGTGGCGCTGCGGGCCGCTGTCGGGTTATCCGCCGTCGCGAGGATGCCCTCCGTCCTGCTGTCCCCCATCGTGACCGCCGCAGTGGCCTTCGCCCGGGCCACAAGGACCCAAATGATCGCCGTGTGCCAGGTGGGCCATTACCGCGGGGGCGCCTACGCGAATTGTGTGAGCATTGCCGCGATTTCCCGGAGGAAAGTGACAGATACTTACCTTATCGCAGCATTCGGAAGAGCCCCCATCACGGGAATGATGGGAATCGTCGCCCTCAGTCTCGTGGTCCGAATCCCCTCGGTTGGAGTGACAGATGCCTGAATCGGGACGGCCGGCATCTCTGGAATGATCGGAATCGTCACAGTCGTCCTCGTCATCCTCGTCGTCCTGGTCGTCGCACTCATTCCCTCCGTCCCGGTTCGCTACGGAGTTCGATTGGCTGTTACTGCCAAAAGGTCCAAGGCTGCCGCATGCCAACGGCAGTACCAAAGCCAGCGCGAGGGCGAGGGCGAGAGCAATTGGGAGTAACAATTCACGATGTATCGAACGCATCCTGGAAATTCCTCCGAGGCTTAATTACCCCAAACGAGTTTCAGCAGGGAACATGCCGTAGACAATTACCTGGAATCCCAAGCGTTAGGCGCTCTAGCCGATGGGTGCTCAGCTGCGGAGTGCCGTTGATGGAACGGTCGTCGCGAAGAAACAGGCGCTCCGCGACGCCTTAGCAACATTAGGGAGCAGCATGTTCGATTAGAGACACATCCACTTTGTGCAGCTTTTCCTATGATTTCTGTGTTTTGTATTTTGAACAATCCGAGCGCTCGTTTCTGTTGACTGCGTCTCCAATCCGCTCAAGAGTGCGCCTCTCATTTTCGTCCGCAGAATTTCCTGCGGAGGGGGAAACATCATGAAGCGTCACTGCTTGCCCACGTTGCTTGTCGTTGTCATCGCGTCGCTGGCCTTGAGCACTGCGGCGCACGCGGACAACGATGACTTTCAGATCGTCGAAACCACCATCGCCGACCTGCAGGCTCGATATCACGACAGAACCCTTTCACCCGAAGACGTCGTCGAGATGTATCTCGAACGCATCGAAAGGTTCGATCAGGCCGCTAACCAGCCGCTCCACAACGGCACCGGCAACCAGCCGCTCAACAGCTTCATGTTCGTCAACCACGACGCCGGCGAGGACGGAGCCCGTCGCCAGGACGATGCTCAAAACGAGCCCGCAGACAACGACCCGGGAAGGCCGCTCAACGGCATTCCCATCATCCTGAAGGACAACATCGCAACGAAGGACATGCCCACCACGGCGGGATCGGTCGCCCTCGGTGCATCGAGGCCGGAGAAGGACGCAACCATCGCCAAGAAGCTGCGGCAGGCCGGGGCCATCATCCTCGGCAAAGGCACGCTGACCGAGTACGCAAACTTCATCGCCATCGGTATGCCAACGGGCTACAGCTCGCAACTCCGGTTCCAGTTGTTCGAGAACGGCGGCAACCTGGCGAAGGTTGGCTTTGGCTTCAATCCGTTTGATCCTCGCATCGATCCGAGGATGACGGCGCCGTTCAACGACGGGCGGCCCGTGCTCGCGACCGGCGGTTCCAGCTCCGGCCCGGGAATCGCCGTGTCCGCGAACCTGGCGACCGTGGGCGTCGGCACCGAGACCTCGGGGTCGATCCTGAGCCCCTCGGGACAGAACATGCTGGTGGGCATTAAACCGACGCTAGGGCTCGTCAGTCGGCATGGGATCGTGCCGATCACAGCCGATCAGGACACCGCGGGCCCAATCGCGCGCACCGTTACCGATGCTGCCAAGCTGCTAGGAGTGCTGGCGGGATTCGACCAAAAGGACCCCGCCACTGAAGCTTGCCATACACGCGGCAATTGCTTCAGCGACTACACGCAGTTCCTCGACCGCAATGCCCTTCACGGAGCGCGCATTGCGGTGCCAAAGCATCCGTACTGGATCGAATTCGGCCTGGGCCCAGACCGGACTGCGCTGATGAATCACGCCATCGCGGTCATGACAGCGCTGGGGGCGACTGTCGAAGACTGCGAGATCCCTTCCCAGAATGTATTGAACAATTACGGCACCTGCGTCACCGCAGCCGACGTGGCCGCCCGCCGGGCCACCCCCTCGGGACATATTCCGCCGTGCTCTACCGTCTTGCTGTTTGGTTTCAAGCGGGATCTGAACTCGTATCTCGCAGATCGGGACTTCGGGCCAGGCGTGAGCATTTCCAGCCCGACGATTCAGCAGCGGATAATTCACACGCTCTCTGACGTGGTTGCGTTCGATGCCGCGCACCCGGAGGTAGCCCTCAAGTACGGCCAGGCGATCGCTGAAGCCGCGGACATGCTCAACACCACGCCGGGTAGCCAGGATTCCAACAATTACCAGGCGGACCGCGAGCTCGACCTCAAGCTGACCCGGCGCTGCGGCCTTGACGTGCTCTACACGGGCGTGATCCCGGCCGATTGCGCCGGACTCATCCAGGACCCGGGGCCATGCGGGAGGCATCCGCATGACTCAGTCCTGTTTCCCGCGAACTTCGGTGCCAACCCACCCGCCCGCGCCGGCTATCCGAGCGTGATCGTCCCGGCCGGAGAATTTCCCCCTACGTTTAGTCCCCCGCTCCCACCGCCGTTCACCGCCCTGCCATCCCCGTTTGGCTCCACCTTCTCGGGCCCGCGGTTCAGCGAGCCTAGACTGATCGGCTTCGCCTTCGCGTTAGAGCAAGCCACGCAGGTGCGTCACCATCTGGCGCCGTTCGGGCCGCCCAGCGCGCCGCCGATCTCGGCGGGCGGCGACGACTCCAGTCCACCAGAAAGTGACAACGCCTCGCGCGCAAGCTCAGAAACGACATCGAAGCCCGACTCTTCGGCAGTCATCCGCGAGGACGTGTCTCAAGCCCTCGACGACACCGACCGGTAACACAACCCGGACTTGCGGTGGTTGTGGGCTGAAAATTTTGGAGGCGGCGAGAATCAAAAGTCGCCACCCCAGAGATCGTCAAATCGGCTACTCGTGTTGCTCGACCTCGAAGATCGAGTCGGGCATTAGGCCGTGCGCCTCGCGGTGCACCGCCTGCGCGGCCTCGGCGCTGGGGACTCGCGCGGCGCGCGGGCCCGTCGCGGAGCGTCTTGGGCGAGCGCTTCGTCGCAGTGCTCGGCACGCCGCCCATGCGGTACCTCATGCAATGGAGGCTGCAGCTTGCTTCGCACTTATTGCGAACCACCGACGCCACACTGCCCGACATCGCGAGCGGTCGGCTACGCCTCCGAGGCGGCGTTCAACCGCGCCTTCAAGCGCCCGGTCGGCCAGCCGCCAGCGGCCTGGCGCGCACTCCCCCGCCACGTGAAAGCGTGAGCATACCAATCCTGTCCATACTCCGAGGCTGAAGCGGTTAATTCCGGTCCCACCTAATCGCCTCGTCTTGTCTCAGGGCTTCGTTCGGTTTGCAGCAAATCCGGCCAAGCTCCATTGACGTCTATTCACCGCTGGGTCTATCCGGGCTTTGCACATCGATTTTCAATCGAAGGGGGAAAATATGAAGCCGATTCAAGGTCGCAGCGTGCATGCGTTTGTCCGTCTTGCCGTGCTCGGGCTGTGTTTGATGGCTGCGCCGGCCGTAGCGCAGACCTCGACTGGCTTCGAACCGCCCGATTACCAGGGTTCCCCGGACGGGATTGTGGTTACGGGGCAGCAGGACTGGTACGTGCCCAACGTGCCGGGAAGTACAGATCAATACGTCTTCACCTACGACAGCAATTCCTTGGGCCTGCCGACCAACACCACCGGTGAGCTCCAATTCCTCGGGGCCCAGGTAACGAGCTCGGATCTCGCGCGCGCCCAACACGACTTCCCTTGGGCCGCTGCAGACGTGTGGACAGCCTCCTACGACTTTGCCGTCAGCTTTAACGGGATAGCGCCGGCCTCGAACAACATTGGCAGCGTCTCGCTACAAGACTCGACCGTGGCGCGCTACTTCATTGCGCTCAACGTCTGGGTCCCCGGTTTCGAGGGGACGCAGTGGATCGCAGGCTATTTTGTCTTTGATGCTTCCGGTGGCGGACCAAATGGCGTCGTTGCCGGCCCGGAGTGGCAGAACCTGGCGGTGAACCACTGGTATAACCAGAGCACGACGTTCGACTTCGTTAGCAATACTATTACTTCGGTCTCTATTACCGATCTTGATACGGGCAGTACGGCAACGTTCGCACCGAGCGACTGGTACCTAGCCGGCGGAGCAGGAGGCGGCGGCCTCCCTCTGCCGACCGCCGTGCGCTTTTTCGTCGGTGGAGACACTCCAGGGAATATTCAAGGATTTGACAACGCGATCGCCAGCCCCGGCGGCGCGGCTGCGCCGAACGGTGAGAAGGCTTCGGGTCCTTTGTCGCTACCGCTAACGCCTGGAGCGGTGACTCAGTAAGGGGCACCGCGGACCGGTTTTTGATTGCCTGATGCGGGCCAACCGGAGGCCCGCACGCCCTGACGCGAAACCGCTTAGCGCGGGAAGGCGACAACCTGATAGGCCTTCGTGATGTTGCCAATGACGCTTCGCGGGAAGCCGGGGTTGAATTTGTCGGTGTATTTTTTTGTGAGGAAATCCGAAACGCTCTTTTTCGCTTCTTCGAGAGAGCCTCCTTCTGAATAGACCGTGGAAGTGCGATTCATCAGGTCCTGAAGGTATTGCTTCCACAGCTCGAATTTCTGTTTGCCGTGGATCACGTCGCCGTGGCCGCCGATCACGGAGTCGAAATCGAGCTTCTCGGCGGCGTCGAGGGTTTGAATCCAATCATAGGGATAGCTATCACCCATAAACGGAGTCCAGCTATGCAGTGCATCACCGGTGACCAGCACTTTTTCCTTGGGCAGGAAGACGAAGGCGTCGCCATCCGTGTGGGCGCGGCCGAGCCAGAGAATTTCGACGATGCGAGAGTTGCGATGAAGGATGAGGCTATGGTCAAAGGTCAGGGTCGGCAGAGTGATTTGCATGAGCTTCAGCTCTGCTAGGTAAGCTTCCGCTTGCCTGATGTTTTCCTGAATGGAGTTCTTTTGTTCGGTGGTGGAAGCCTTTTCTAATTCCTTTTTCAGATTAGCGATTTCCTGGGGCATGATGACAATTTCATTCTTGACGCGAGGGATGCCGAGCCGCTGAATGTTTGCGCGGGTGGCTTCGGAAGAGATGATTTCGACCCCTGCAGGCCAGGAACTCGGATAGGCTTGGTTACCTTGATAGTGGTCCCAGTGGAAATGCGTGTTGACGACGTATTTCACGGGTTTGGGAGTGAGTTTCTTGATCTGTTCGATGAGGGCGCGTGCGGCCGAGGGCTTGGAATGGGCGTCGACGACAAGCACACTGTCATCAATGAGGATGATGGCAGCATTGCAATTCAGCTTGTAGGCAGGTTTAGAGATGGCGGCGTAGACACCATCAGCAACCGGCTTGATGTCAAACAAATCTTCGCTGGCCAAGGAAATGGCCGGAAGCAATAAGGATAGGGATAGCAGGAAGCGCGATTTCATTACGTGTCCTCCTAGGCTCGTCGCCGGCTCATGTTTAGGTCTTGGCCACGAAATGAGTCAATGATTTCCGACGGCCAACCGGCGCGGGCCAGGCTGGATCCGTGGCGTTACTTCTTGGTCTTGCCTCGCACCTTGTCCCGAACCTGCAAGTAGGAGTTGCAGAATTGGTCGAGTAATTGCCCGAGTATGTTGCGCACCTGCGTCCCAGCACTGCCGGGAGGGCCGCTGAAAATGCCCACCCGAGTAAATGTATCAACAAACACGGTTTCTCCATCAACCATCGTGGGCGTGGTAACCTGCAACAGGGCGGCTCCCGAGTAGCCCGTCCCTTTTTCCGACAACCCGTGTACAACCACAAGGGCGAGGGCGCTCGCTAGGCCGCTGGAATCCATTCCGAAACCACAGCGACGCATCGCGAGTTCAACTTGGTCGCGAATAGCCTCTTGATTCGCGCCGTTCCGGACCAGATCAGGGTCGAGCTTCTCAATAACCATCTGCATGCTCTGATTCTGTTTGGCCAAGAGTCGCATCCCGCTGTCGCCAGCTGCCGCGGTCCTTCCGGACACGGTAACCACCACGGCAAGCGCGGCTCTGAGAATGCTTTGCATATCGGCCCCCCTGTGTTCTCTATCACCAGGACAATAGCTGTGCCCCGCATGGCGTGCGCCAGTAAATGCGCGCTGTAGAGTCTCGCGCCGCCGTGCCGCAGCGGTAGTCGTCGTGGAGGGTCAGCAGGTGCTATGACGCGGACATGATCTCGATATGTACGCGTACTTTGGTCGCCGCAATCTGTCTCGCCAGCGTAGCAACATCTGCGGCGCCGAAGGATGCCCAGCCAGCCGAGGCGCAACCGCTCAAGATCGGCATCATCGGCGCCGGCAGGATCGGCGGCACCCTCGCCACGCTCTGGGCCAAGGCGGGTCACGAGGTCCTCGTCTCGTCGCGCCACCCGGACCAGCTCCAGGACCTAGTGCGCTCCCTGGGCCCGAAGGCGCGCGCCGGCACGCCGCGGGAGGCGGCCGTCTTCGGAGAAGTGGTCCTCATCTCGGTGCCCTACGGGGCCCTGCCGCAGATTGGCAAGGATTTGCGGAACGAGCTCAAGGGCAAGGTGGTGCTGGATACCGGCAATCCCTATCCCGAGCGCGACGGCGAGATGGCCGTCGAGGCCCGCC
>Ga0126369_10003651_pt1 | contig 11121 bp, 11 predicted proteins | sample PanSoiMetaPlot_1_FD_109646 | JGI IMG/M metagenome (GOLD analysis project Ga0126369, IMG submission 109646) | Tropical forest soil microbial communities from Panama - MetaG Plot_1 | ecosystem: Environmental > Terrestrial > Soil > Tropical forest > Bulk soil | place: Panama | collected 2016-02-17
CAGATTCCTCCGGGGACACAGATCCTCATCGGGCGCGCAGCACGGCGGCGGCGCGCTCTTGAACGAGCGATTTGTTCCGTCTTCGAAGGCTGGTCGTATGAAGAAATCATTCCTCCGATTTTCGATTACTACGATGTGTTCGCAAAAGGTTGGGGTCAGGAAGAACAGATCTACCGGTTCATCGACCGTGAAGGAAACATTCTCGCCCTGCGTCCTGAATTTACTTCACTAGTCGCAAAGACGGTCGCGACGCGACTCGCATCATCGCCGAAACCCATCCGGCTTTACTACTCCGGGGAAGTGCTGCGCTTCGAGCAACCAAAAGGCGGAAGACAGCGTGAATTTGCACAGATCGGCATCGAGCATTACGGCGGCGCAGGAAAAAGTGCAGACGTCGAGATCTTACTCGTCGCGGTTGAAACGTTGCAGCGACTGGGTATCCAGAGCTTTCAGATCAATCTGGGCAGCGTTGATTTCTTCGGCGGGATCGTCGATCGAATGGAATTGCCGAAAGAGCAAATCGACGCCCTCAAGGAAGTTCTAAACATCAAAGACCAGCCGGGACTTGAAACGTTGCTTCAAACCCTGCCGCTCGAGGACCGGCGCAAAAATATTCTTCGTGCGGTGCCCCATTTGACGGGCGGCAGGCCAGTGATCGAGGAAGCTCGCAACCTCGTGAAGAACCCCAGATCCGTTGAAGCACTCAATCATCTAGAAGAGATCTATTCGATTTTCGAAAAGCTTGATCTTGCACAACACCTCACAATCGATCTCGGCGAAATTCGAGGCTTCGATTACTACACGGGAATTCTTTTCCGAGCGTATGTGCGCGGTCTAGGGTTCGAAGTAGCCGGCGGCGGCCGATATGACGGGCTGCCAGCTGCTTTTGGCGAGGACGTGCCGGCCGTTGGCTTTTCATTCAGTTTGGATCGGCTCGAGCAGATCGTTACACCGATGTTGGACAGCGCCGACGCGGAAATAGCCACTGTCGAGATCGACTCGGACTTCGACAAGGCTTTGCAACTTCGAAAAGCCGGTAAGGCGGTGAAGCTATGTTGGTAATCGCCCTCTGCAAGGGACGCTTCCTGGAAAGTTCACTCGAGTTGCTCGCCAGTGCCGGAATTCGTTTTTCGGAAGACGTCGCATCGTCGCGAAAACTGATTTTCGAATCGCAAGACAAGAGTCACCGCGTGTTTCTCGTGAAGCCCGCCGACGTCCCCACGTATGTCGAATATGGTGCGGCGGACATCGGCATTGCCGGCCGGGATGTGCTGCTCGAAACGCGCGCAGATGTTCTGCAACCTCTGGATCTGAATTTTGGCCATTGCAAAATCGTCGTTGCAGGGCCGGCGGGAGGTAATGGAATTTTTCCGCCTACCATCCGGATCGCGACGAAGTATCCGCACATCGCCATGGATCACTACACAGCTCGCGGAATACCTGTCGAGATTATTCCGCTCTCGGGGTCCATAGAGCTTGCTCCGCTGATCGGCCTGGCGGATCGGATCGTCGATGTTGTCGAAACCGGCCGAACGTTAAAGGAAAACGGCCTCGAAGTTTTGGAAGTCATCGCTGAAAGTTCCGCCCGCCTTCTGATCAACCGCGCGGGTTATCAGACGAAACGCGAAGAAGTGCGCGGTTTGATCCAGGCTCTGGAGAAAGTGGTCTCATGAGAGTCGTCGATCTCACAACCGAGCTGAATTTCAACGAGGTTGATGCACTGCTGGCTACCGCCGACGTTGGGGAATCCGTTGAGACGACGGTGAACGAAATCCTTCAGGCGGTCCGAGAACGCGGAGACGCTGCGCTCTGCGAGTATACAAAACGCTTCGACGCTTTCGACCTCACGCCTGAACTGATGCGAGTTTCTCGTGAAGAAATCGACAAGTTCGCCGCGGATGCCGACGATGAACTCGTCGATATTTTGCGCCGCGCCGCGAACAATGTTCGGGAGTTCCACGAGCGGCAGATAGAAGAGTCCTGGGAATATTACGCAGGAGAAGGCATTCGATTAAGCGTCCGCTGCACTCCGATTGCCAGCGCCGGAATTTATATTCCCGGTGGAAAGGCCGCATACCCCTCCTCTGTGCTGATGAATGCCATTCCAGCACAAGTGGCGGGAGTAAAGCGCATGGTGGTGGTCACACCGCCTCGATCGCTCGAAGACAACCCGCTTGTGGCCGCAGCGCTGAGACTGCTGGGATTGAATGAGGTCTATCGTGTCGGCGGCGCGCAATCGATCGCGGCCCTGGCCTTCGGCACGGAAAACATTCCTCGAGTGCAGAAGATTGTCGGCCCGGGCAATCAGTATGTGCAATCGGCGAAACAGCTTGTGTTCGGGCAGGTTGATATCGATATGCTTGCGGGTCCAAGCGAGGTGGCCATCGTTGCCGATGAGACCTGCGATCCAGCTTGGATCGCCGCCGACCTGCTGGCGCAAGCCGAGCACGACGAAATGGCCGGCGTCTGGTTGATCACCTGGTCCAATGACGTTGCAGCCGCAGTATTCGACGAGATCCAAGCACAACTAGATGTCCTGGACCGCAGTGCGATTGCGCGTGTCGCGATTGTGAACAGAGGAATTATTTTCGTGGTCGCGACCCAGGATGACGCCGTCGACCTGGTGAATCATATCGCCCCCGAACACGTGGAAGTATTGATGGCCGAACCGGAGCAAGTATCCGACAGGATTGTAAATGCCGGCGCCGTCTTCATTGGACGCTATGCGCCCACCGTCGTGGGCGACTATTTCGCAGGGCCGAGCCACGTATTACCAACGAACCGCACGGCGCGGTTCTTTTCGCCATTGGGCGTGCCGGATTTCTTGAAACGTACGAGCATTATTCGATATTCGGGACGGGCGATTGAACAATTTGGAGCAATGATCGAAAAGTTCGCGATTGCTGAAGGACTGACTGGACATGCGAGATCCATCACCATCCGCCGCCATCAAGCCTGAGGTTCGCGGCCTTACCGCGTATACGCTCAGGCATTTTGAGGCAGAGGTCAAACTCGACCAGAACGAAAATCCGTATGAGCTGCCGCCAGATCTCAAACGGCAAGTCGTGGACCGCGTCCTTCGTCGTCCATGGGGCCGGTATCCCGAATTCGTGCCGGCGGCAGTGATTAAAGCGCTGTCTAAATTCACAGATTGGACGGAGGACGGCATCCTTGTCGGCAACGGGTCGAACGAATTGATCCAGGCTTCGCTCAACGTAACGCTCGGTCCGGGCCGGCGCCTCGTGGTGCCACAGCCGACTTTCACTCTCTACAAGCTCATGGCCTCGACACTGCAATCCGAAGTGAAGTCGATTTTGCTCGATTCCGAGAATCTGACGTTCGAGGTCGATAAGATCATCGAAGCCTCAAGGACTGCCAATGTCGTTGTAGTCTGTTCGCCGAATAATCCGACAGGCGGCCTTGTGGAACGTGAAGCTCTGATCCGGTTGCTGAAAAACGCGGCAGGTCTCGTGCTAGTTGATGAGGCATACCACGAGTTCAGCGACCAAACGGCGCTCTCATTGTTGCCAGAACATCGGAACCTGGTCGTGCTGCGAACATTCTCTAAAGCTATGGCAATGGCGGGATTGCGCTTCGGCTACATGATGGCGCATCCGGAAATTGCGCGCGAGGTCTACAAATCGAAACTGCCGTACAACGTGAACGTTTTCACCCTCGCCGCCGTCGAAACCGTTATTGAAAATCGCGGTGTTCTGAACCGCGGCATTGAAGCTTTGGTTCGAGAACGCGAACGCGTCTTTGCGGAGCTTCAGAAGCGCAACAACGTGCGCGCATTCCCATCGACAGCGAATTTCATTCTGATCCGAACGGCAAGGCCGGCGCGCGAACTTTTCGATCAGCTCTACAGTCATGGCGTGCTCGTGCGGGACGTAAGCGCGTACCCGCTGCTGGATCGCTGCCTCCGAGTATCTATCGGAACTCCGGAAGAGAATGACCGGTTTCTCGCAGCGCTGGATCGCGTTTTGGAGAAGAAATAATGGATGCCCGAATAGCGACGAAGTCTCGGAAGACGAATGAAACGGATATCCGCGTCAGCCTGAACCTCGATGGCAAAGGCAATCACCAGATTGCAACCGGTATTCCCTTTTTCGATCACATGCTGGCGCAAATCGCACGGCATGGGCATTTGGATCTCGAGATCGAGGCCAAAGGTGATCTGGAAATCGATGGCCATCATACAGTGGAAGACGTCGGTTTGGTTCTCGGCCAGGTTCTGCGCGAGGCGTTAGGAGATCGAAGAGGAATTGTTCGCTTCGGCCATGCTTACGTGCCGCTGGACGAGGCGCTCACCCGTGTGGTGATTGACCTGTCGGGACGGCCATACCTGGTCTACAAGGCCGAGTTCAAGTCTCCTCGCATCGGGGATCTGCAGACGGAACTGATTGAGGAATTCTTGAAGGCGCTCGTTCAGGAAGGACGCTTCAATCTGCACGTTGAAAATTTGTATGGTCGGAATCAGCACCACATTGCGGAGACGATTTTCAAAGCGACCGCCCGCGCTCTATACACCGCGACGAGGGTCGAACATGCGCAGATTCCCTCGACGAAGGGGGTATTGTGACCATCACCGTCGTCGATTACAAAATAAACAACCTCCGCAGCCTTGAAAACACGCTGCGGCGGCTCGGCCACGACGTCCTGGTGACATCGAATCCGTCAGAGGTCCGCACAGCGACGAAACTTATTCTACCGGGTGTCGGTGCTTTCGGTGATGGCATGAGGAACCTGAACGAGTTTGGGCTTGCCCAACCTTTCATAGAGAAAGTCCAATCCGGCATACCCACCCTCGGCATTTGTCTCGGCATGCACCTTCTCTTTACAGAGAGCCAAGAGTTCGGATACCACCGTGGCCTCGATCTGCTGAAGGGACGCATCGTGAAACTTCCGTCACACTTGCGCGTGCCGCATATGGGGTGGAATCAACTCCACATGAAGCAGACAAACGGCCTCACACAGGGGATCGCGGAATCGAGCTTCGTTTATTTCGTCCATTCGTATTATCCCGAGCCCTCGTCGGCAGACATCGTCCTGGCCACAACGGATTACGACATCGAATTTCCGGCGATTGTACACGGGAAAAACATCTGGGCGACACAGTTCCATCCCGAGAAAAGCCAGCGAGTTGGTGAGCGGCTTCTCGACAACTTTGCACGCCTATGACGATTTACCCAGCTATCGACATCCTCGGTGGGCAAGCGGTGCGGCTGATACAAGGCCGGAAGGACCAGATGACAGTGTACGGGGACCCCATTGAAATGGCGACAAAGTGGGTGAACAAAGGCGCCGAATGGCTGCACGTCGTAGATCTCGATGGCGCGTTTGAGGGCAAGCCGAAGAATCTGGGTGTCCTGCGGAATATGGCCGCTGCAGTGCCGAAAGCGAAAATCCAGGTCGGGGGTGGAATTCGCAGCATGTCCACAGTCGGATTGCTTTTCGATGCAGGCATCGAACGGATCGTGCTTGGAACCGCTGCAGTGCAGGATCAGGAATTTGTGAAGAACGCCCTGGCCAAACATTCCGGCCGCGTGGCAATCGGAATCGATGCGCGAGACGGAAACGTTCAAGTTTCGGGCTGGACCGAAGATTCTCAGATCGGCGCGATCGACCTGGCTCGAAGGCTTCAGGACGCCGGCGTGCGTCTCGTCATCTATACCGATATCTCTCGCGACGGCGTTCTTGAAGGCCCAAATGTCGAGGCGACACGGCAGATGCTCGAGAATACCCAGCTGTCGGTGATTGCGTCGGGCGGTGTTTCATCCCTTAAGGACGTTCACCGTCTGGCCGAGATCAATCACCCCAAACTAGAGGGTGTCATCATCGGAAAAGCGCTTTATGAAGGTCGCATCCGTATCGAGGAGGCATTGGCTAATGCTGGCTAAGCGCATCATCCCGTGCCTGGATGTCAAAGATGGCCGTGTCGTGAAAGGCATCAACTTCATCAACTTACGCGACGCGGGTGATCCGGTCGAATGCGGTTTACGCTATTCAGAAGAGGGCGCGGATGAACTGGTGTTTCTCGACATCACAGCCTCATCGGATCGTCGGAATATTGTGGCCGAAATGGTGCGTCGCGTTGCCGATAGCATCAATATTCCATTCACTGTCGGTGGTGGGTTGCGGAACGTCGACGACATTCAGGAAATCCTGCGCTCGGGGGCCGACAAGGTCTCGCTGAATACATCCGCGGTCAATGATCCGTCGCTTGTGCAGAAGGGCGCGGAGCGTTTTGGTAGCCAGTGCATCGTCGTCGCGATTGATGTGCGGCGGGAAAATTTGGGGTCAGACCCCTCGTCCCGTAGTTCAGGGGACGAGGGGTCTGACCCCAAATTCCGAGTTTATACGCACGGTGGCCGCGAGCGAACAGACAGAGATGCGGTTGAATGGGCCAAGATTGTCGTGGATCTCGGCGCAGGCGAGATCTTGCTCACCAGCATGGATGCCGACGGAACCAAGCGAGGTTATGACATCGACCTGACACGGCGAATATCGGAAGCCGTTCAAATTCCGGTGATCGCGTCGGGTGGAGCCGGCAATCTCGACCACCTGTACGACGGACTTACAGAAGGCGCCGCAAGCGCCGTACTGGCCGCTTCCATTTTTCATTTTCGCGAAGTGACGATTGGCCAGGCCAAGTCTTATCTGCGCGACCGAGGAGTAGTCGTCCGATGAACGATATCCTCGAAAACGCAAAGTTCGGCGCCGATGGGCTCATTCCCGCCGTCGTGGAGGATGCGCGGACGCGTGAGGTGCTGACGGTTGCCTACATGAACAAGGAAGCGCTCCAACTTACGTTGGAACGGCGGGAGACCTATTTCTGGAGCCGAAGCCGGCAGCAGCTTTGGCATAAGGGTGAAACTTCGGGAAATTCGCAAAAGGTAACGAAAGTCAGTCTCGACTGCGATAACGACGCAGTGCTCGTTGAAGTGGAACCGCTGGGGCCGGCGTGCCACACGGGCGCCTATTCATGCTTTGGCGTGGAACCCGAACTGGAAGGCGTCCTTCAAGAGTTGTATTCCGTCATCGAACAAAGAAAAGAGAAACGGCCTGACGGCAGTTACACGACGTATCTCTTCAACAGCGGACTCGACAAGATATTGAAGAAAGTCGGGGAAGAAGCAACAGAGACGATCGTTGCGGCAAAGAATTCGGACTCGCACCGTTTGGTCTCCGAAACCGGTGATTTGTTGTATCACTTGTTGGTGTTGTTGGTTGAACGAGGCGTCACGCTGGATGAAATCTCCCGCGAATTGAAAGAAAGGAGAAAGTAGTCCGCACCGCAGAGCGGTGCCAGCACGCCTCCGGCGTGCCCAAGCATTAAGGTATGCAGCCTAATCTGGAAGAGGTTAAACAGCTTCAATCGCAGGGGAATGTGATCCCGGTGTACAAGTCCGTCATCGCGGATTTCCTGACTCCGGTCTCTGCTTTTCTGAAGCTGGAAAAGAATCGCTCTCACGCATTTCTTCTCGAGAGCATCGAAGGCGGTGAGAGGATTGCGCGGTATTCCTTCCTCGGCGTCGATCCATTTCTTATAACGCGGTACCGTGATGGCGAACCCGCGAACTTCATCCAGAATTTGCGCGAGACCATGGACCGTTTCAAGTCTGTGAAGCTATCCAATCTGCCTCCATTCACAGGCGGCGCGGTTGGCTACTTTGGCTATGACATGGTTCGAACCATCGAAGATATTCCAAAGACCGGCGTCGATGATCTCGGCATAGATGATGCGGTTTTGATGTTCTATAAGACCGTTCTGGCATTCGACCACTTGCGGCATCAGATCCACATTATTTCGAATATCCTCGTCGATGAATCGCAAGAGTCGATTGATATTCAATATCGAAGGGCGGTTGAAGAAATTCTGAGGATCGAGGCATTGCTGCGAGCTCCTGTGGAGATCCCGCCTGTTACTCGCAATGCTTGCGATGTAGTTGTTCGTTCCAATTTCGATAAGAAGGATTATCTCGAGGCCGTCAGGAACGCCAAGGAGTACATTGCTGCGGGCGATATCTTTCAGGTGGTGCTGTCGCAGCGGTTCGAAGTGGATCTACCGACGCCGTCTTTCGAGGTCTACCGTGCACTTCGTATCGTGAATCCGTCGCCGTACATGTACTTTTTGAAAATGCCGGAGACAACAATCGTCGGTTCGTCGCCTGAAATGCTTGTGCGCGTACGTGCTCGTGAAGTCGAGTATCGCCCGATTGCGGGAACATTGCCGCGCGGTCGCACCAACGTCGAAGATGAAGCGAATGTGGAAAGACTGCGAAACGACGAAAAGGAACGTGCGGAGCACATCATGCTCGTCGATTTGGGACGCAACGATCTCGGCCGAGTGTCGCAGTATGGGACCGTGAAAGTTGAAGAATTGATGTTCATCGAACGGTACTCGCATGTGATGCATCTGGTGTCGTCGTTGTGCGGTGAGCTGCGCAATGGCGTGGACCGATGGGATGCCTTGATGGCGTGCTTTCCGGCAGGCACTGTCTCCGGCGCTCCAAAAGTTCGAGCCATGGAAATCATCGATGAGTTAGAGCCGACTAAACGCGGTGTTTATGCAGGTGCGGTTATGTATGTGGATTTCAGCAACAATCTGGACTCCTGCATTGCGATTCGCACCCTGGTCGTACGTGGTAACAAAGGATACATTCAGGCCGGCGGCGGCATTGTTGCAGACTCTGTGCCTGAAAACGAATACATGGAAACGGTCAACAAGTCGCGAGCCTTGATTCGCGCAATCAATCTGGCGCAGCGCGGGTTTGAACTATGATTCTGGTGATCGACAACTACGACTCCTTCACCTACAACCTCGTCCAATACCTTGGCGAGCTTGGCGAGGAGCTGCGTGTTCATCGCAACAACAAGATCACTGTCGAAGAAATCGAGCGCCTCAAACCCTCGCGCATCGTCATTTCGCCCGGACCTGGAACTCCTGTAGCTGCCGGCATCACTGAGGACGTCATTCGATACTTCCACAAATCGACGCCGATCCTTGGCGTGTGCCTGGGACACCAGGCTATCGGCGAAGTTTTCGGCGGAAAAATCGTACGCGCGCCCACTCTCATGCATGGGAAAGTCAGCGAGATATTTCATGACAGCAAAGGCTTATTCAGAGGCCTGCCGCAAGGATTCCCGGCGACGCGATACCATTCACTAATGGTCACAGAAGTTCCCTCGTGTCTCGAAATCACCGCCCAGACGAAGGACGGCATTGTTATGGGTCTGCGTCATCGGGACTTTCCAGCCGAGGGCATTCAATTCCACTGCGAATCGATCATGACGGTAGTGGGCAAAAACATCCTCAGGAACTTCCTGGCGTCATGATTACCGATCTCATCCAGAAAATGATTGACCGCGTCGACCTCACCGAGCAGGAGGCGCGTACCGCGATGGAAGAAATCATGACGGGGCAATCGACGGATGCTCAGATCGGCGCTTTTTTAACCGCGCTTCGAATGAAAGGCGAAACAGCGCAGGAGCTGATCGGCTTCGCGCGGGTCATGCGCGAGAGAGCAGAGCCGCTTTGGAACGGTGAAGCGAAGCCGGTACTCGATACAGCCGGAACCGGCGGGGATCGATCCGGTACGTTCAACATTTCCACAGCCGCTGCCTTCGTGGCCGCCGGCGCAGGTGTGCACGTTGCTAAACACGGAAATCGATCAGCCAGCAGTCTCTGTGGAAGTGCGGATGTGATGGAAGCTCTGGGGGTCGATATTCAAATGCCTATCGATCGGTTGCGCCGCGCGATTAACGAGGTGGGCATCGGGTTCTTGTTTGCGCAACGATTTCATACCTCGATGAAGTATGTCATGCCGGCGCGCGCGCAATTGAAGCTTCGAACAGTCTTCAACATTCTTGGGCCGTTGGCAAATCCCGCAGCTGCCTGCTTCCATGTCGTAGGTGTCTCGTCACCGGAAATTATGGAACTGATGGCCAATGCCCTTCAGGGTCTTGGATTGAAGCACGCATTTGTCGTCCACGGCGCAAATGGGTTGGATGAGGTGTCGATTTCGAGCCGCACATATGTGGTGGAAATACTCGGCGATGAAATAAGGCAATTCATGATGACTCCGGAGGATTTCGGGATTCCTTCCGCAAGGATCGATGGCATCTTTGGCGGTAATGCAAGCGAGAACGCGAAAATCATCGAAAGCATCTTCCGGGGAGAGCGCGGGCCCAAGCGTGACGTTGTTTTATTGAATACTGCACCGGCTTTGGTCGCTGCCGGCGCAGCAGCGACGTGGAAAGACGGTATCCGGTTGGCCGCCGAGTCTATTGATTCCGGTGCGGCCTTGAGGAAGCTGGAAGAATTGAGAAGATTTGTCTGACTGGAGGGAGTTGTCGGGATAGGTACATGAAGGAAGTCATTGGAATATGCGATATCCCATGACTAATGCGCCTAACTGACGAGTAATGCAGCTATGAAACCTCTGGATCGCTCACACATTCTGACGCGGATTGTCGAAGCCAAGCAGAACCGGCTTCAGGCGGCGAAGATGCGTGTGCCGGAACCCGTTGTCAAGCGAATGGCAGAAACGGCCAAACCCGCGCCCTCGTTCCATGCAGCTCTAGAGACACCGCAGAGAGTCCGATTCATTGCCGAGGTGAAGAAAGCGTCGCCATCCAAAGGTGTCCTCAAGGCCGATTTGGATCCGGCGAAACAGGCAGCGATTTATGCGGAAGCGGGCGCCTGCGCCGTATCGGTTGTGACTGAAGAAGATTTCTTTCAGGGCGAACTCGGTTGGATCGGCAAGGCAGGCGAGGCGTCGAAGCTTCCAATCCTTCGAAAGGACTTTGTATACGACGCGTTCCAGGTTTACGAAACTCGCGCAACCGGCGCGAGCGCCATTCTCTTCATTGGCGCCATGCTGCAATACAACGAACTGAAAGATCTCATCGCCCTGGCACGGGAGGTGAAACTGGATGCGCTTGTCGAGGTTCACGATGAAGTCGAACTTGGTGAAGCGCTCGCAGCCGGCGCTTCCATCATCGGTATCAACAATCGGGATCTGAAAACCTTCAATGTGGATCTCCAGACGGCGATTCGTTTGTCGCCACGGATTCCTGATGATCGAATTCTCGTTGTTGAAAGCGGTATTCACAGTA
>Ga0126369_10003652_pt1 | contig 11120 bp, 8 predicted proteins | sample PanSoiMetaPlot_1_FD_109646 | JGI IMG/M metagenome (GOLD analysis project Ga0126369, IMG submission 109646) | Tropical forest soil microbial communities from Panama - MetaG Plot_1 | ecosystem: Environmental > Terrestrial > Soil > Tropical forest > Bulk soil | place: Panama | collected 2016-02-17
AAATTTCTTGCCGATCTCGAACAGCTCGGCCATCGGCTGTTCGTTTTTCAGCGTGCTTGCAATCAACTCTATCAGCTGAGCGTTAAGGGCAAGCAGCCCGAGTGGGTAGCACGGTATCTTGATGCCGGTAAACCGAAGCAACTCATCGAATTTTCTCGGCGCAAGGAAATCCGCGATGACTTGCCACGAGTAATTCGGCCAGACCTCATCCTCAGTGAAAAAGGGTACATCATTGCTGAGATAGATTCGGTCCCCGGAGGGATTGGCCTGACCGATTGGTTAAACCAGACGTATTCTTCGTTCGATAACAACATCATCGGCGGCGCGAGCGGAATGCTGGACGGATTTCGCGCAGTTGTGCCAAACGGTGCCGACATCGTCATCTCGCAAGAATCGGCTACCTACAAGCCGGAGATGGAGTGGCTCGTGACGCGGCTGAGTCAAAATCAAACGTCGAACATCGAACACCCAACATCGAACCCGTGGCGGGTTGCGGCGGCAGAAAATTATGAGCCGCAATACGGACGCGCTGTGTATCGTTTCTTCGAATTATTCGACTTGCCAAATATTCCGGAAATCGACAACGCGCTGCGGGCAAACGCAGAAGGTCAAATCACGATTACGCCGCCGATCAAGCCGTTTCTCGAGGAGAAAATGTGGTTCGCGTTATTTTGGCTTCAGCCACTGCGCGAATATTGGCGACGCGAACTAGGCGAGAAATATTTCATGAAATTGCAGGAAGTGATTCCATACTCCTGGCTGCTTGACCCAACTCCCCTGCCCCAGCACGCCGTAATTCCCCGATTGGAAGTTCACGACTGGCGTGAGGCGGCGAAATTCAGCCAGAAAGATCGCGAGCTTCTCCTGAAAGTGAGCGGCTTTTCGCCGCTTGGTTGGGGCAGTCGCGGCGTCGCGCTCGGGAGCGATCTACCGCACGCCGATTGGGAAAAGCGAATCGAGAATTCTCTGGCGACTTTCGAGTCGAATCCGACGATTCTCCAAAGATTTCACAAAGGCGCTCTGTTCGAGCACCCCTATTGGGATTCGGACTCGGGCCAGTTACGAACGATGAAAGGCCGCGTCCGACTTTGTCCCTACTATTTTGTTGAGAGTGATCGGGTAAGATTACGCGGTGCGCTTGCCACAATCGCTCCGGCCGACAAAAAGTTTCTGCATGGCATGACCGACGCGATTTTAGTCCCGTCGAAAGCGCAATTGTGAAAACGGCACTCTTATTCTTCAGCCTTACAGCGTTTGTCGCAGAGAGAGAGAGAGCTCCAAGCTGAGTTGTGATTCAGTTTTTGATTCGGTTGGCGAAGTTGTGACCGCAGTAAAGGCATTCCAGCCTTTCCTGTTTTTATCACTGGCCTGCAGTTTTTAGCGTGTAAATGGAGGAACGTTCCCTCAGAAAGATCGATCATGACAAAAACATTGGAATGCTGTTGCTCGCGATCTATCTCATTCTGGTTGGAATCACTGCGCTTTTTCACCTTGGCATTGGACCAATCGTAATGGGGGTCTTGGCGCTCATAACCGGCATTTTGATCTTGGTCGGTAAGTAACTAACTACGCATCAAAGCCCACCGTAGCCACCGACCCATGGGGGGTCGTGGACCGCAGACGATGCGCGGCGCTGGGCTACCGTTCACAGCGCGCCAACGGCGGCCGAGATCAGCAACACGACGATGCAGAGCGAAATAGAAATCTGGATCATCGATAAGACCTTCGCCCATCGGGCAAGCAACGGCGCGTCTGTTGGGCCAAATGTCGAGCTCTGCGTAACGGCCACGAACAAATAATCGACAAACCGCGGCCGCCAGTGTGCACACGCAAATTCAGCACGCTCGTCATGCGGAACTTGCATCTGTGGAAAAAGGAAACTCGTGCTGCCAAACTTTTTTAGCTTCTGCCGCAGCGTCGGTCCGCCGCCGTCCAGCCGCCAGTACCACAGCGCGAATACGATCACATTGGTCAACCACAGGAGCCCGCCCGACCGAAGCAATTGCAATGGAGGTTCGCGGTGGGTGGGCAATAATCGAATGAGTAAGATCACCGAGCCGATCAATGCCAATGTCGTGATTCCATTAATAATGAAGCCGAGGAGGCGATTAAGTGACTGTTTTCCGACGCGATGACTCACCACTGTGGGCACGAGCAAGACCACAATAATAGTGGGCAATAACCAAATCGGGCCGACAACGACATTACGTGGCAGAGCCAGATAAATTGCGCCGATGGCAATTACAGCCGCTATGGCCTGCCCGCGCGGCTCTGGCCTGTCAATGTGCTGCGGTGAAGCTGGCATGACCTCTGGCTATAATCGAGATTGACATATGAAGCTATTCCGAAACATCCCACTATCACTTCGAGTGGAGCGAGGAATCTCGCACAGACTCCTGGAGCACACTTTCGGGTGTGGGGTTGAACATTAGCCAGTGCATTTGGTCTGTGTGAACTTCAAAAACGGTTGAATCCACTGCGCACCGCTGTTGCATCCTAACAAACACTAATCTGACCGCATGTTTAAGCGCATTCTCAAATGGCTCGGCGCGATTATTGCAGTCTTTGTAATCGCGATCGCAGTATTCTCAATTAATCTCATTTGGTTCCGACCGTGGAGCTTGAATCTGTTTTACGAAAAGGTCTTTGCCGAAATTCTCTTTGATCATCCGGAGATCCTCTCAACGCTCGGGTTGGTTGAACAATTCGGTGTCACAGGTCACAACGGAAAACTCGACGACGAATCGCCGGCACATCAACAGCGCGAATTCGACCGGTGGAAGCGCGACTTGGAACAACTTCGTCAGTATCCGCTCGATCGCCAATCATCTTCGCAAAAACTTTCCACGCGAATCTTGGGTTGGTTTCTGCAAATACAAGCCGAAGGCGAAAAATGGCAATGGCACGACTATCCCGTTAACCAGCTCTTTGGCGTACAGAATCAGTTTCCGTCGTTCATGGCCAATACGCACCGGCTGCTGAGCGAAAAGGACTGCAATTACTATGTGATGCGGCTCGATGCTTTGCCGAAGAAATTCGATCAAGTGCTGGAGGGTCTTAAGGTGCGCGAACAAAAGCAGATTCTACCACCACGATTTGTAGTCGAGGAAGTGCTGAAGGAAATGACCGAATTTATCGGCAAGCCGGCTTCAGAGAATATTCTGGCAACATCATTTAAGAGTCGTGCCGCCAGAATTGACAAGTTAAGCGAGGACAAGCGCGCTGATTTTCAAGCGCGTGTAGAATCGGCAATTACCAACAAAGTCTATCCGGCATATCAAAAACTGATCGATTATTTCCGCGAAATTTTGCCGAAAACGACAACTGACGATGGCGTCTGGAAATTGCCGGATGGCGACGCCTTCTACGCCTACAAGCTGCATGAAAACACGACCACCACGCTCAATCCGAATGAAGTGCATGAGCTTGGTCTACGCGAAGTAGCTCGAATCGAATCCGAGATGCGAGCGATTCTCGATGCCAACGGTTTTGCGGGTCAGCCGATCGGAGAAGCGATGGACAAACTCGCCAGGGATCCGCGTTTTCTTTATTCAAACGATGAGAAAGGCCGTGCCGAGGCGTTGGCCAGGTATGCAGAGTTAATTACACAGGCGACCGACCGTTCGTCGAAAGAATTGTTTCTTACAACTCCGCGCGCGAAGATCGAAGTGCGCCGCGTCCCGGAGTTTAAGGAAGCAACGGCTCCCGGAGCGTATTACGACATTGCGGCCATGGACGGCAGCCGGCCCGGAATCTTCTTCGCGAACCTGCGCGACATGAACGAAGTCCCTAAATGGAGCATGCCAACACTCGCGTATCATGAGGGTGTCCCCGGTCACCATTGGCAAATCTCTACTGCAGAGGAGCTCAAAAGTGTTCCGCAATTTCGCAAAGTAATCCCGTTTACGGCATACATGGAGGGGTGGGCTCTCTACTGCGAATGGCTGGCAAAACAAGTCGGATGGTACGACAATGATCCATTCGGAGACCTGGGACGCCTCCGTGACGAACTTTTCCGCGCGGTCCGGTTGGTCGTCGATACGGGAATTCACGCGAAGCGCTGGACGCGCGAACAGGCGATCGCTTACATGCGCGAGAAAACCGGAATGGGCGAGAAGGAAGTTAAATCTGAAATCGAACGTTATATCGTGGCGCCCGGTCAGGCCTGTGCCTACAAAGTCGGCATGTTGAAAATCCAAGAATTGCGCGCCCGCGCTCAAAAAGAATTGGGAGACAAGTTCGACCAACGTGAGTTTCACGATGCCGTGTTAAAAAACGGCGCGTTGCCGCTGGAGATTCTCGAAGAGCAAGTGAACGACTACATCCAGCGGAAGAAAACCTCGTAAAGGGCAGCCGCAGACTTACACGGATCGAACACTTGGAAAAATCTGTGTCGATCTCGGTCGACCTCTGGCTCACAATTTCGCAATCGTGCGCAAGATTCTGGTCGCGTTCGGAGGTTTGGTATTGCTCATCGTCGCTCTTCTGGCGCTTTGGATTTTTCGCGGACGCGAAATCTCATCGTTCGTCGATCGTTATTGGACAATCCAAAGCCAGTTCGCCCCTATTCGTTCCGTGGCGTACGAGGGCAACGGCACCGGCGGCACCCTCATGTTCAATGACATTCCTATGAGTCTGAATGAGCTCAGCCGGGGCATTTCGCTAAGTATTGGGTCAACGAAGGACAACCAACTTGCTTTGGCGAGTAACGGGAGGGTTTTCCCATTCGGCCCGCTCAGATCTGATTCCGACACTGCCGGTGAGCAGCTAGCAACTATGCCGCCTCCGATGGATCAGGCGTTTTTTGCGACGCGTCACAGCGTTCTGAGTTGGCCAACTCCGCTTGATTTCAACTTTATGACCGGACGCGCACCTTCATGGAAGCGGCACATTTATTATGAAGTTCTCTGGAAGAAAGCTTCGGGCGCGAAACTGGAAATGCTTTGGCGCTACGAGCAATTTTTTTATCCCGGCAGTGGATGGGCCAGTGGATTCATGACACGCGAAGGCTCAACTGGTTTGACCCGCGTAAAGATTAACGAGTGATGGTGTCCAGGTAGTCCAAGGTTGCGTCATTCCTTGAGTACTACCCGCTTCGTTGCATCCTTTGTCGTGCGGCTTTCGCAAAAGTTCCAAAAAATCTTCACTCGCGACGCGGTGGAAAGCCTGTGGGAGCACGCTTGCCGTTGGACGCATCCGGTAAGTTCTCGGCGCATCCTGGGCACCATAGACCAGGCGGAGCTGAAAAGATTGCGCGAGCATTACCCGTATCGGCCTAACGCGCGAAAGATCAACGCTTATGAGGACGCGGACTACTGGGTTGGCGTTAACGTAAAACGCGTCCAGGACCTCTGGTTGGATCGGTCGGCCCCGCTCGACATTCTGGACCTTGGCTGCGGCCCGGGATATTTTCTTTATCTTTGCCGTCTGTTCGGCCACGAAGGCCTCGGGCTCGATCCGGATGACGAACCTTTTTTCCGGGGCACGACCGAGTTCTTCGGCGTCAGGCGTGTCGTCGGCCGGATCAATGCGCAGGCTCCTTTGCGGGATCTCGGCAGACAATTCGATCTCGTCACTGCGCATCGCGTCTGTTTTCACCGGATCGCACGCCGCGAAGACGGTAAATGGCTGGAATGGACGGAGGCGGACTGGAAATTCTTCATCAACGATGTGCGCGCCAGACTTCTGAAACCCGACGGCAGGCTCCTTCTGGAATTCAATCGGCGCGCAGATGGTTCTTCATTTTTTACCCAGGAACTGCGTGCGTTCTTTGAATCACAAGGCGCGCGGATCGTGCGTTGGAAGGCGCTGCTTGCACAGGATCCAAATCAGCGCCCTCGATTCAAACAGATCACGTAGGGATATCGCGCTGCGATGCCGGGACGCCGCAGCGCGGCGTCCCTACCAGGTCACAATTTCCAATCTGCGCAATCCCAGCCCAGCAGGTGTTCAACTTGCGCGATGTCGTCGGCGAACAGGTTGTAGAGGAAAACCCGCTCTTCCCAGTTCATGGCCCGTACATACGGCACTATGTTTCTATCCTTGTTTCGAAGTGAACGCAGAGGCTTGCGGCCAAGAAATGATAAAATTGATGCAAGCACTTTGCGCTGGCTTGTTTTGAAGTCTTCAAACTTTACGGCCTTCACTTGTTCGCGTGGAAAAAACCTGAAGACCCGCTCAAGTTGACGCCCGTAAAATCCCCGCTCAACGTATGCGAAACGACGCGCTTCAGTGGGCGGCGCGCCGGCAATGCGCACTTCTTCTTCTCGAATGGCGTCGAAAAAATCCAACGGCTCGCGGCGTCTGTATCGCTGCATGTTCCAGTGGGCAAACGCACGTTCGACAGGATTCCGCAGGAGGATCAGCAATTTGATCTTCGGATTGTAATTCCAAATTCGTTGCATTGCCGGTTCATGATAGAGATAACTCGGAGTGCAATCGCCGGCGATCATCGAAGGGGGAAGCGGCGGATAGTGCTTGTGGAGTTGCTCGTAATCAACGTCGGCAATGAACATCGCGTCGTTGTCGAAAAAATGGATTTCCTGCTGGTCGCCCATGCAGATGTCGGGATGTCTGCTCAGAAAATAGTGCAGCGCCGTCGTGCCGGATTTCTGCGCACCGGCCAGAATGAAATCCAGCCGCTCAATTTTGCGGCGCTTAGATCGGAACATTGAAAGAAATGTACATGGCGAGTGCCGCAGGGGAAGCTGAGAGCCTCCCGTAGAAATCTCACGCGCGGAACACCACAGTTGTCGTGTTTGCAGGTGCCCTTTAAGATTCGCGCATGTACAACGGTTTCCGTTCGCAGGTTTGCTGCTCGGTCTTGCTTTTTATTATGGGAATGACGATTTCCGTACGGGCAGATGAAGGGATGTGGCTTTTCAACGCACCACCCCTGAAGCAACTCCGAGAAAAATACCAGTTCGAACCGACACCGCAGTGGCTTGAGCATTTACAGAAGGCCAGTGTGCGATTCAACTCCGGCGGGAGCGGTTCATTCGTTTCGGCAAATGGACTCGTGATCACAAACCACCACGTCGGGGCGGACACCTTACAGAAGATGGGCAGCGCCCTACACAATTATCTCAAGGATGGTTTTTACGCGAAAGCGCAGGTCGATGAGATCAAATCCACCGATCTCGAACTGAACGTGCTGATGTCCATTGAGGACGTAACCGCTCGTGTCATCGGCGCGGTAAAACCAGGGATGACTGGCGAACAGGCTTCGAATGCGCGTAATGCTGCGATCGCTGCCATTGAAAAGGAAAGCAAGGATAAAACCGGACTACGATCGGATGTCGTTACCCTGTATCAAGGCGGCGCGTACCACCTCTATCGATACAAGCGATATGATGACGTCCGCCTGGTCTTCGCCCCCGAACAGCAGATGGCTTTCTTCGGCGGTGATCCCGACAATTTCGAGTATCCCCGCTACGATCTCGATATCTGCCTGTTCCGCGTTTACGAAAATGGCCAGCCAGCGAAGATCGAGCATTTTCTTAAATTCAACTCTAAGGGGCCGGCCGACGGGGAGCTGATTTTTGTGAGCGGCAGCCCGGGGAAGACCGATCGACAACTGACTTTGGATGAACTGGCCGATACGCGCGATCGATATCTACCTTACGTCCTCAACATGTTTTATCGGCGCGAAGTGCTGGAGTCGGCTTACGGCGCGCGATCGTTCGAGAACGCACGCAAGGCGCGCGAGGATCTGTTTGGCGATCAAAACAACCGCAAACGTTACGACGGTTATCTGGCTGGATTGCTTGATCCGCAAATTTGGTCCGCCTTGAAAGCGCGCGAAGAAAAACTGCGTGACGCGATTGGACGAGAGCCAAAATTCAGCTCGACACTTTCTGCTTACGACCGAATTAAACGTGCCCAGGCGGAGATTGCGAAAAACGCGCCAACGTACAACTATCTCGAGCAGGAACGCCCAGTTACCGTTGGTTATCGCGGGCCACGTGCATTCTCCGGAAATCTTTTCAAGTACGCGCGCCTGCTGTTGCGTGCTGCCGACGAAAGCACGAAGCCAAACGGCGAAAGAATCCCGACTTTTCGTGAGAGTGCGCGTGAATCGTTGGAACTGGAGCTGTTTTCGACCGAACCTATCTACGACGACTACGAGATTTTGCGTCTAACCGATTCGCTCACGGATTTCTCATCGCGTTTCGGCGAGAAGGATCCGATGGTGCAGAAGGTGCTCGCCGGAAAATCACCTCACGCGCGGGCCGTCGAGCTCGTGACGGAGACAAAACTGAAGGACGTAGCCATGCGCAAAGATCTCTACGGCAAGGGCGCCGCCGCTTTGCAGGCTGCCCACGATCCGATGATCGACCTCGCTCGTATGATCGATGCGCCAGCGAGACAAGCACGAAAGATTAATGACACGCAGGATGAAATCAAAAAACAGGCGTACTCAGAAATCGCGAAAGCTCGCTTTGCGATAGAAGGCGCAAGCAAGTACCCCGATGCGACTTTCACGCTACGGCTCTCCTATGGAACGGTTCGCGGGTACGAGCAGGACGGAAAGCAAGTTCCGGCATTCACCGATTTTGCCGGTTTGTACGAGCGCGCAGCTGAACATGACAACAGGCCACCGTTCGATCTGCCGAAGCGGTGGGTTGAGAAGAAGACCAATCTGAATCTGGCGACCAAGTTCGATTTCGTCTCCGACGCGGACATCATCGGCGGCAACAGTGGCAGTCCAGTAGTAAACAAATCGAATGAATTCGTCGGCATCATTTTCGACGGCAACATTCAATCGCTGGTGCTGGATTGTATTTACACCGATACGCAAGCACGTGCGGTGTCTGTCGATTCCGCTGCCATTATTGAGGCGCTCCGAAAGGTCTACGACGCCGACGCGCTCGCCGACGAATTGCAGGGCGCCAAACAATAGTTCGACCCGGATGACTCTCCCGTCTCGCGCAGGCGTTGTTGCGCTTTTGATTGCTTTTTACGCAGCAATCTCCGCCAAAGCCGACAACGTTGACGATTACATTTTGGTACGGATGCGCCAGTTGCATATCCCTGGCCTTTCGCTTGCGATTGCCCGCGACGGTCGGGTCGCTAAAGCGCAGGGGTACGGATTCGCGAATCTTGAGTTAAGAGCGCACGCAACAAAAGAAACGGTATACGAAATTGGTTCGAACACAAAGCAGTTCACTGCTGCGGCAATCATGATGCTGGTTGAAGAGGGCAAGGTTCATCTCGAGGACGCCATCACAAAATATTTTCCAGAAGCCCCGGAAGCGTGGCGCGGCATCACAATTCGGCATCTGCTCAGCCACACGTCCGGCATTCAAAATCATGTTGCTGTCCCGCATTGGCTCGACGTTTTCAGGACCAATCTCGCTTTTGAGACAGCCCCCTCGCGCGATGAGTTGCTCAGGATGTTTTTCAAGTTGCCCCTGGAGTTTCGGCCGGGCGAAACATGGGCCTACGATAATACCGGTTATTATCTGCTCGGAATAATCATTGAGAAAGCCAGCGGCAAATCGTACTGGCAATTCCTGGACGAACGTATCTTTAAGCCACTAGGAATGACTGCAACGCGCGACACCGATCCGCGACCAATCGTTCCCAACCGTGCTTCAGGCTACGAATGGAAGAATGATCGCTTTGAGAACCGGCCGATTCTTCTTCCTGCAATCGCATTTTCGGCTGGAAGCCTTGTTTCCACAGTGGAAGACATGGCGAAATGGGATGCGGCGCTTTCGAGCGGGAAATTGCTGAGTAGGTCAAGCCTCGATCAAATTTGGACGGCGACGGCAACCAATAATGGCGCAGACGCACCATTCAATTATGGCTTCGGCTGGTTCGTTGACAGCTATCATGGCCATCGCTTAGTCCAGCACAGCGGCGGGACGCCGGGATTTTCGTCGGTCATCTACCGATTCATCGATGATAAACTGACGATCATCCTTCTCACTAACCATAGCGACATGATCATAGATGAATTGGCTATCGATATCGCCGGACTGTGTTTACCAGCTTTGAAACGACCCGACGCGAATCCGGATCCCGATCCGAAGACTACAGCAATGTTGAGGGGAGCAGTGTCCGGTCTGCTGAACGAAAAATACGACCCTGTGTCTTTCACGCCAGCCATGCGCATTTTCCTCACCACGGCAACAGGCAAAGCGTTTTGGAAATGGTTTGCTGAGCACGGTGCCCTGGGCTCATTTGTTTTCTCTAACAAAGAAGAAAGAAAAGACGGTCAGGTGTTTCGCTACAAGATAAGCCTTGGAGGAAACTGGTACTGGTTTTCTGTCACAACAAACAACGAGGAAAAGATTGCGCAGATCCATTGGTGGTAACCACCATCTAGTTAGCTGGCGGAAGCGATTCTGAGCGATTCGGTCAGCCGCCATGAATGATAGAGGGTAAGATCGGCCCACGCGAGCATTTCGAGGGCGGCTCGCGCCGTCGCCATAGGCGTACGTTGCAGCGCGGTTTCTTCAAGTATCTTCACGCGGCCGATCTTGCGTTCTTCGTTGAGCTGTTTCGAGGCCACTTCCAAGGCCTTAAAGATCGCTGGGTCAGGTGCCTCGTTAGGGTCTTTTGTGGCATCGAGCCAACTACTCAGCGCCCGAGTTCCGGCTTCGAAGCCTGCCGGAGGCTGCCCACGAATTACAACGGGCGGAATGCGCTTTGAGTCGTCATTGAGCTCACTGAGATGATCCAGTGCATGGACGAGGCGGACAAGACGAGGGCCTATCGTGCCCAGATCAGTGGTTTCGATGGAGAGCGATTCGAGGAAATGCTCGATCTTCTGGACCTCTTCGACCGGCGGTTCGTACTTAACAGATTCACCGGCGAGCCGGCGGCGGATTACGTCGACCGCGTCACGAGCAACCTCCAGGATTGCCCGCCACGCGGCCTCTAGCGCGATCGCCGCTCCCCCTTCGGCAAGGGTGGGATCGAGACGGCTGACGGCCGACTCGCTACCTCTGCCGGAAATCCGAACAATGAACCGCGCGAAATCGTCGAGCCATGGATAGAACACAACGATGCCTGCAAGCTTGAAGAGGCTACTGAATGTCGCCATCGCCAGCACGCCGTCCGGATCATGAAGTCGAGCGCCAACCCACTCTGCGGCAGCCGTGAGTGGTCCG
>Ga0126369_10003653_pt1 | contig 11120 bp, 7 predicted proteins | sample PanSoiMetaPlot_1_FD_109646 | JGI IMG/M metagenome (GOLD analysis project Ga0126369, IMG submission 109646) | Tropical forest soil microbial communities from Panama - MetaG Plot_1 | ecosystem: Environmental > Terrestrial > Soil > Tropical forest > Bulk soil | place: Panama | collected 2016-02-17
CGATGGGTCGAGCAATCCAGACGCCGTTTCTGTGCTACGCGCTCATGGCCGGCGGCAATCTGGCCGACCGTCTTGCCGATAAGACCCCTCCCGAGCGCGATCGCATGCTCGGCTGGGTGCGGGATGTCGCTGCAGCGCTCGGGCACGCCCATCGGAACGGCGTCGTCCACGGCGACCTGAAACCCACCGCGATCTGCTTCGACGCCGATCTCAATGCCTACGTCACCGACTTCGCGGTCGCCGGCATGAACGCCGAGGGGAGGCCCCTGCTGGGCGCGCCGGCATTCATGGCGCCCGAGCAGTGGCTGGGCGCGACGCCGACGCCGAGAACCGACCAGTTCGCACTGGCAGTGCTCGCGTACAGCTTGGTCGCCGGCGCCCGGCCTTTCGAAGGACAGGAAGACCCGCAAATCCGCGAGCGCAATTTCCGGCGCGGGCCGTATCCTGCTCATGAGGAAGCGCGGCAGAACGGGCGGGACGCGCTGCCGAGGGCGGTCTCCGACGTATTGCGCCGCGCGCTCGCGATCAGCGAAGGTGATCGTTTCGAATCGGTCGAGCAGTTCGCGCAGGCGTTCGAGTCGGCGCTCAGGGGCCGAGATCGATCGTCGGCGTCCCCGCTGGTGTTCATCAGCTACCGGCACGAGCCGAGCGCGGGCTGGGCGGTGTTGCTGGCACGCGAGCTCAAGGAAAAGCACGGGATCGAGGCGTTCGTGGACACCCAGCGCCTCGACGGGGCCATTCAGTTTCCGGCCAAGCTCGCCCGCGCCATCGAGGACTGTGAAGTCTTCGTCTGCCTGCTCGCGTCGTCGACGCTCGAATCGCGCTGGGTGTGCGAGGAGATCAAGCTCGCCCACGTTCACCGGCGGCCGATGATCCCGGTCTTCCAGGAGAGCTTCGCGCCCGGATCGAAGGAGTCGCTCGACCCTGCCATCGAAACGCTGCTGCAGTACGACGGCGTACACTTGCTCGATCAACGCAACATCCACGTCGATCACACGATCGCCGACCTCGCGCGGCTGGTGATGAAGACGGCGGCGATCGAAGCGAGCGGGGCAGCACGGCAAGAGTGAGAAGGCGCGCCCCCGAACCGAACAGATTCTCTTTCGGTTAAGGGGCGACGGCGGCTACGTCTCCTGCCGCGGCTGCGCGCCGGTTTGGTCCACAAAGGGGAGGAACCGTATGAGCGCTATTCGTTTTTCCATCATCGGCGGAGCCGATCCGGCCCGAAACGATCGATCCCGGAAGGATGCCTACAGCCCCGAAGTACAGATCGACGAAACCAAGGCCATCGCTAGGCTGCTAGGCAACGAACTCGCCAAACGTGGCCACGGACTGGTTGTCTACGACGCGGGCTTCATCGAAGCCGACGTCGTCGAAGGATACGTCGCGGCGGCGCCGAAGACCGCGCCCGGCCAAGCGCCGATCATGATCCGTCAGCCGCAGGACGGAAAGTTCGCTCCCTTCAAGGAGGAGGCAACCCACCCCCCGCTCTTCGAGAGGCGCGCCGACAGGACCGGCCTGTGGGAGGTTTCGTTTTATCGCTCGCTCGCGGATTCGGACGGCGTGATCCTCCTCGGCGGAGCCTATTCCACTGCAATCGCCGGCCAGGTCGCGATCGGCGCGCGGATCCCGATCCTGGCGCTGGAACGTACCGGCGGCTCCGCTCGCACGGTCTGGAAGACCATCGCGCCCGGAATCGACCTGCCCTCGATACCGGAACATGCCCGCATGGCGCGCGACCCGTCTTCGGAAATCGTTTCGAGCTGGATCGATGCGCTCGAGGCACAGCGCCGGCGTCGCTACGCGGTCGAGACCGGCCCGATCCTCTGGCACGCCGCCTACGCCTCCGTCCTGTTCGCGCTGGCGATGATTGCTGCGCTCGGAAGTCACCTGGTGCCGGAGCTCGAAGGCTTCCCCGATTTCTTGCGCAAGGCGCTCTTTTTCGGATCCACGCTGCTTGCCGGCGCTGCGGGCGCCGCGATCCGGATGGTGTTCGAACGGCGCTATGGCAGCGGGCCGCTCGTCCCGCCGTCGATCGCCATCACGCTTGCCCTCGGAATGATGGCCGGCGCGCTGGCGGGCCTGCTCTATTTCGTCGCCCAGCCCGGCTCGCTCGATCTGACCTCCGACAGCGGCCTGCGACTCGTTTCGATCGTCGTCGTCGTAAGCACGATTGCCGGCCTCACGGTCGAGACCATCTTCCGCAAATTGCTCGGAATCGACGTCTTGCAGACGCGGAGTATTGCGAGCGGGAGTGACGCTGCCGGCGGGACGGGCTCCAAGGCTTGATTTAAGGCGCCCCGCCGCCAGGTCGCGATTGCTCCGCCCGACCTCGCCTAGTGCACTCCGGCGGGCCAATCGAACGCCGATGCGTTCGTCCGCTCTCAGCAGCTACTTCAGCACGTCGCTCGCTTCGGCCTCGGCGACCGTCTGGTCGACGTCTTCCTGTAGCATGAGGCGCGCTCGCTTGAGCCGCTCGGCGGCCTGCCGGACGGCCGCCACGTATCCTTCGTGCGTCCCGTACAGCTCCTCCTGCGAGGGGCGCGGATCGCCCGCTGCAATCCGCTCGGCGGCGGTCCGCTTCAGAGCCACCGTCATACCGGTCAGGTCGCACAGGTCGCCGGCCGTGAACTCCGGACGTCGCGTGTTCCACCCGGTCAGCGTGGCGATCGGCGCCTCGACGTACGGATGCCGGATACCGGCTGCGTCGTTGCCGAAGCGATCGACCTTCGGCACCAGCACCGTGTGGATCGACAGCACTTTCGGTTTGAGGCGATCGATGACGCCACGATTGCCCTCCACGCGCGGGCCGAAGTCGCGATCCCCCGAGGCGTTGTAGAGGCCCAGGAAAGTCACGCCGGGGATCCGCGGAAAGTTCAACTCGTCCGGCGGGACGAGCGTGCCGTCCTTGATGCGCGGGATGCGGCTGTCCGGCGGGCGCCGGCCTTCGCGCACCCACTCGTCGAGGGCGACCAGCAGCGCACGGGCGTTCACGCCCGGATGGGTCATGTTGGAAAGCTGCTCGCACATGCGATTGCCGGTGCCGAACGTGGGCGTCCCGCCCTTGGTCGGGTAGTGCTGCGTGCTCGAGAAGAGATAGCGCCGCACGTTGGACGGGTGGTGCAGATCGCGTCGGCCATCGTCGTCGGTATCCACCAGCGACGAGCGGAACTGCCACCACTCGGTGCCGGTGTCGGTGTGGATCACCTTCGGGTCGGTCTTCGGCCGCTTCAGGATGCCGTCGATTCCGCCGTCGTGATCGTGTCGGTCGTGCTTGGCCAGCGGGTCGCGCTCGAGCTGGTAGCGGCGCGGGAAGTTGGTGTCGGGCACGTACCGCTCGCGGTGCTGCACGGTGAACGGGTTGGGCTGCGCGAACCGATAGTTGAGAAACAGCTTCTGGACGCCCGGGATGTGGATGTGCACGCCGTCGCAGGCGCGCCGTCCGTGCTCGTCTTCGTTGAAGCCCTGATAGAGGTAGTCGCGGTAGTACATGCCCGAAGACGAAATGCCGATGCACAGCGCCGTGTCGAGGCCGCGCACCGGGTTGGGCGTTCCGGTATCGTCGCGATTCGCGTAGCGCAGGAACGAGACGAAGTCGCGCGAAGTGACGTAGCCGAGACCCATCACCGGCGAGCTCGTGGCGCGGTAGCGCAGCTCGTACACCATGTTGTTCTGGAATCCACCGGCGAGGCAGATGTCGGTTGCGCTCGGCACGGTGGTCGCCGCGCCCGGCCCGTCGGGACAGCGGGCGAACGACCATTCTGAGTCGGGCACCAGCGTGCCGGCCGGGATGCGCGGCGAGGGCGGTCGCGGCGAATCCGACGGGCGCCGGCGCAACTCGGCCTCGGCGATGCGCTTGTCGGTGGAAACCGCGGCGTAGCTCTTGAACGCGGCGCCGCCGGACAACGGCAGCGTGAACGGCGTGAGCCCGCCGAAGTTGCGGTCGGAGAATTCGGTCAGGATCCGCTCGGTGACCGGCTCGCCGCTCTTGCGCTTCGCAATCGGGAAATTGACCGTGAGACGATCGCCGCCGGGGGCGATATCGCCGCCCCAGCCCACCCACGCGACGACGTATCCCTGACGCATCAGGAAGCCGTTGCCGAAGTCCGCGGCGGTGACCGGCCGATTGTTCGGCGTGCCGGGAGGCGTGTCCTGCATCATCTGGAACGAGATCTTGTTGCCGCGATTGTTCACCTCGAAGTAGAGCCGGCCATTTCCCTTGCGCATGTCAGCCGGCTTGAGGATGACCGCGTCGGCGGAGAACTCGACCTTGCCGCGTGCATTGCGGTCCGCCTTGTCCAGATCGAACACCTGCGCGTTGCGGGGATCGTCCGGATCCACTTCGAAATAGGCGGTGCCCGTCAGCCGTTCGTACGGGCCGGTCGATCCGAACGAAGCGCCGTCGGCGACGACCTCCGTGGTGTTGATGACGAGTCGCGTGAGGCGCGCTTCGCTCGGTGGAATCGTCGCCACCGTCGCGAGAGCCCCGATGGCGAGTGTCGTGCCTAGTCTGCGTGTCATGTTGACCCCCCTTGGCTTTGCGCCGCGCGGACCGCGGTCGTAGCGATGCGGGCTCGGCGGTCAGCCGGCCCGTCGTGCACGTTCGACATCACTACACCCACCTACTGCGTGCGTCTTACGCGAAACAGACGACCAAGCGAAGAAAAGTCGGTTTTGCAATAGCGCGCGTCGATTTTTTACATGCACCGGCTGTGCTACTTTACGGCGCCCCCGCCGCCATGCCGCGATCGCACCCGCCCGACCTCGCCACGCTCGCGCTCTTCGGCCGCATTGCGGAGACGCGCAGCATCACGAAGGCCGCTGCGCAGTCGCACCTCGCGCTCGCCGCGGCGAGCCGCCGCATCGCCGGGCTCGAGTCGCGCCTCGGGGTGAAGCTCCTCGAGCGGTCCGCGCGCGGCGTCGACCTCACCCCCGCCGGCGCGGCGCTGCTCGGCCACGCGCGGCTCGTCCTCGGCCAGGTGAACCAGCTGCAGGCCGAGCTCGCCGCCTACGCGCAAGGGGGCAAGGGCCTGGTGCGCATCCAGGCCAACTCCTCGGCGCTCGCGCAGTTCCTGCCACAGCAGCTCGCCGCCTTCGCCGCTGCGTTTCCCGACGCGCGCATCGCGCTCCTCGAGCGCCGTAGCGCGAGCATCGTCCGGGCGCTCCGCGAGGGCGACACCGACGTTGGCATCGTGATGTCCGAGACGGCGACCGAGGGGCTCGCCTGCTACGACTACCGCACCGACCGGCTGGTCGCGGTCGTGCCGCGCCGGCATCCGCTGCGCGGGCGGTCGGTGTCGTTTGCGCGCCTACTCGACTTCGACCTCGTCGGCCTCGAGAGCAACACCGCGATGTCCCAGCTCCTCGCGAGCCGCGCCACCGCCGCGGGCAAGCCGCTTCGCCTCCGGGTGCAGGTGAACGGCTTCGACGTGCTGGCGAAGCTCGTCCAGGCCGGGCTCGGCATCGGCGTGCTGCCCGAGCTCGCGGCGCGCGCCTTCGTCCGTCCGCTCGGCCTGCGGCTCGTGCCGATCGCCGACGACTGGGCCCGGCGCCGCATGCTCGTCTGCGTGCGCGACCGCCGGACGCTCCCGCCGCTCGCCGCGCGCCTCGTCGACCACCTCCTCGCCCCCCAGTCGGGCGCCTGACCGAGCCTTCGCGTTTTGCGAAGACCGGTTGCCCAAATGCCGATTCCGGCCGCACGCCGGATGTGCAACAGTCTGCGGCAGCGCAACAACCATCGTTCGCGAAGAGGAGCGTCGAATGAGCCGTGAATTGGAAGTCGCCCGCATCAAGAAGGACTGGTCCGAGAACCCCCGCTGGCAGAGCGTGAAGCGCGGCTACTCCGCGGAGGACGTCTATCGCCTCCGCGGGAGCCTGCAGGTCGAATACACGCTCGCCCGACGCGGCGCGGAGAAGCTGTGGCGCCTCATGCACGAGCGGCCCTACGTGAACTCGCTCGGGGCGCTCACCGGCAACCAGGCCATGCAGCAGGTGAAGGCGGGCGTGCCGGCGATCTACCTCTCGGGCTGGCAGGTCGCGGCCGACGCGAACGACAGCCTCGCGATGTATCCCGACCAGTCGCTCTACGCCACGACCAGCGTCCCCACGGTCGTGAAGCGCATCAACAGCGCGCTGCAGCGCTGCGACCAGATCGACCACGCCGAGGGCAAGAACGGGATCGACTGGTTCGCGCCGATCGTGGCCGACGCCGAGGCGGGTTTCGGCGGCGTGCTGAACGCGTTCGAGCTGATGAAGGCGATGATCGAGGCGGGCGCGGCGGGCGTCCACTTCGAGGACCAGCTCGCTTCGGTGAAGAAGTGCGGCCACATGGGCGGCAAGGTGCTCGTGCCGACGCAGGAAGCGGTGCAGAAGCTCGTCGCCGCGCGGCTCGCGGCCGACGTGCTCGGCGTGCCCACCGTCCTCCTCGCCCGCACCGACGCGGAGGCCGCCGACCTCGTCACCGCCGACGTGGACGAGAACGACCGGCCCTTCCTCACCGGGGAGCGCACGCCCGAGGGCTTCTTCCGCACGCGCAAGGGCTTCGACCAGGCGCTCTCGCGCGGCCTCGCCTACGCGCCGTACGCCGACCTCGTCTGGTGCGAGACCGGCACCCCGGATCTCGCGTTCGCGCGCCGCTTCGCCGAGGGCATCCGCAGGCAGTACCCCGACAAGATGCTCGCCTACAACTGCTCGCCCTCGTTCAACTGGAAGAAAAACCTCGACGACGCCACCATCGCCATGTTCCAGCGCGAGCTCGGCGCGATGGGCTACAAGTTCCAGTTCATCACGCTCGCCGGCTTCCACTCGCTCAACTACGGCATGTTCGAGCTCGCGCACGGCTACGCGCGCGAGGGCATGAGCGCGTTCGTGCGGCTGCAGCAGGCCGAGTTCGCGGCCGCCGAGCAGGGATTCACCGCCGTCAAGCACCAGCGCGAGGTCGGCACCGGCTACTTCGACGACGTGACCCAGGTGATCCAGGCGGGCAGGTCCTCGACCACCGCACTCGCGGGCTCCACCGAGGACGCGCAGTTCTTCGTCGCGCCGACGCCGATCGACGGGCGCTCCCGGCGCGCGGCCGCGGCGGACTGAAAGGAGGCACCGATGAAACGCGACGGCATCCACCCCGGTATCGAGCTTCCATCCAGCCAGTCGAACCTCTTCGACCGCATCCTCACCAAGCCTGCGGTCGGGTTCGTTGCTCACCTCGCGCGCAAGTACGAGAGCCGGCGGCGCGATCTCATGAAGGCGCGCGCCGAGCGCCAGGCGCGGCTCGACGCGGGCGAGGGCTTCGGCTTCCTGCCCGAGACCACCTCGATCCGCGCGTCGAACTGGACCGTGGCCCCGGTCCCCGCCGACCTCCAGGACCGCCGCGTGGAGATCACCGGGCCGGTCGAGCGCAAGATGGTCATCAACGCGCTCAACTCGGGCGCGAGCACGTTCATGGCGGACTTCGAGGACTCGTGCACGCCGAGCTGGGAGAACGTGGTGTGCGGGCAGATCAACCTGCGCCAGGCGGTGGACCGGACGATCAGCCTGACCACCCCGGACGGGAAGCGCTATTCGCTGAACGAGACCACCGCGACCCTGATCGTGCGCCCGCGCGGCTGGCACCTGCTCGAGCGCCACATGCTCGTCGACGGCGAGCCGGTCTCGGCCTCGCTCTTCGACTTCGGCCTCTTCTTCTTCCACAACGCCGAGCGGCTGGTCGAGAAGGGAAGCGGCCCCTACTTCTATCTGCCCAAGATCGAGAGCCACCTCGAGGCGCGCCTTTGGGACCACGTGTTCAACGAGGCCGAGTCGCGCATGAACCTGCCGCGCGGGACGATCAAGGCGACCGTGCTCATCGAGACGCTCCCGGCCGCGTTCGAGATGGACGAGATCCTCTACGAGCTGCGCGACCACTCGGCCGGCCTCAACTGCGGGCGCTGGGACTACATCTTCAGCTGCATCAAGAAGCTGCGCCGCGGCGATCACGTGTTCGCCGACCGGGGGCTCGTCACGATGACGAGCCCGTTCCTGCGCGCCTACTGCCAGCTGCTCGTGCAGACCTGCCACCGCCGCAACGCCCACGCGATCGGCGGGATGGCGGCGCAGATCCCGATCAAGAACGATCCGGCGGCGAACGGGGTAGCGCTCGCCAAGGTGATCGCGGACAAGGAGCGCGAGGCGAACGACGGCTTCGACGGTACCTGGGTCGCACACCCGGGCCTCGTCGCGGTGGCGCGCGAGGTGTTCGACCAGGTGATGCCCGGTCCCAACCAGATCCACCGCAAGCGTGAAGACGTGTGCGTGAAAGCGGCCGATCTCCTCGCTTTCGCGCCACAGGGCCCGATCACCGCGGCGGGACTCCGCACCAACATCAACGTGAGCCTGCAGTACATCGGCTCGTGGCTCGCCGGCAACGGCTGCGTGCCGATCAACAACCTGATGGAGGACGCGGCCACCGCAGAGATCTCGCGCTCGCAGATCTGGCAGTGGATCCGCAGCCCCAAGGGCCTACTCGAGGACGGCCGCAAGGTGACGCTCGAGCTCGTGCGCGCGATGCTCCGCGAGGAGCTCGCCCGGCTCTCCGAAGCCCCGCGCGCCGAGGGCGCGCGCTACGCCGAGGCGGCGTCGCTCTTCGACCAGCTCGTCGCCGCGGACGAGTTCGTCGAGTTCCTCACGGAGCCTGCTTACGCGTACGTGGCCGCGGTGCCGGAGGCACCGGCGGTGGCGGTGCTCCCAGGCGAGTGGCAGGAGGCGGCGGCCGCCTAGCGGAGACGCTGCGGCGACGCTTGGACCTCCCACGAGCTCGCCGGAGGTTTGCAGTCGGACCAGGGATTGTTGTAGAAGCCGCCCTCGGCGGCCGGGTTGCCGAGATAGAAGAGCGACACCGCGCTATCACAGTGGTGGTCGCTGGGATCGGTTGGGGAATTCCGGTCTTGCTGCGCGGAATCGGCCGAACCGGACTTGTCTTCCGCCGAAAACGCCGGCCCCGATACGACTGCAAGGCCCAGCAGGACGGCGATGAGAGTACGCGTGCTCACTTGTAGGACTCCTTCCATCAGTCGAGAGTAACGTTCAGGGATTCCAGTTGTAGATCCGCACATTCGGATCGGGCGGATACTTCGGCGGCGGCAGCGAGCTGCACGCTGCCGCTCCAGCGACCAAGAGTGCGATCAGAAGCGGGAGCTTCCTCACGGTCGTCGATCCTTCGCCTGCAGACGCGCTACCCGGGGCGCATCGCAACCCGGGTACCGCGAGCGCCAATTAATACTGGCCGTGCGGGGATTGGTACTGGTCGCACGCCTCGACCTCTGCGGTCTGGCGCGCGGTGCCATCCACCCGCGTGGTGCACGCGGACTTGCCTTCGACGACCTGCGTGTCGAAAATCGCCGGAGCGGCGAACACGGCGGACGAAGCAGCCGCCAGAACGAGCGCGGCGAGGTGGTTGCGGTTCAACATGTCAAGGCCCTCTCAATTAGCTCGCTCCAAGTCGGAGCGCATGCGAATGGTGGCAACCGCACGTGTCGACACGGTTTCTGCGCCGCGCGCGCGAATTGCGGCTGACACAGCCGGCGTTCCAGCTCCCTCGCGAGCTAAGGAATCACCGACAGCCTGGGGGGGCTCGGGGCGAGATCCTCCGCCGGACGCGGCGCATCGCCGGTCTGCTCGATCCATCCGCCGCCGAGCTGCTGGTACAGATCGACCAGGTTGGTCAGACGATCCAACCGGGCCGTCACCAGCGTTTGCTGCGCGCTATATAGGTTGTTCTGCGCAGTGAGGACGTTGAGATAGCTGTCCACGCCGGTGCGAAAGCGCAGCAGCGACAGCTCGAAAGCCGCCTGGTACGCCGCGACGTAGCGCTGGAGCGAGGCGATCTGGTCGTCGTACGTGCCGCGCGCCGCGAGGCCGTCGGCCACTTCGCGGAACGCCGTCTGGATCGCCTTCTCGTACTGCGCGATGGAGGTTTCCTTCTGCAGCTGGGCGAGATCGAGGTTCGCCCGCAGCCTGCCGCCCTGGAAGATCGGCGTCGTGATCGATGGCACGAAGCTCCATGCGAACGATCCGCCGCCGAACAGCTTCGACAGCTCGACGCTTTCGGTCCCCAGGCTGCCGGTCAGGCTGATCGTCGGAAAGAACGCCGCCCGCGCCGCCCCGATGTTGGCGTTCGCGGCGCGCAAGCTCGCCTCGGCCTCGATGATGTCCGGCCGCCGTGCGAGGAGATCTGATGGCAGATCGGCCGGTATGTCGGCGAGGAACGCCTGCGAGTTGAACGGAACGCCCGGCGGCAGATCGACGGGCAGCGGCTCGCCGACCAGCAGCACGAGCGCGTTCTCGGCCTGAGCCCCGCTGCGCACCCGCGCCGCGTAGCGCGCTTTCTCATTCTCGACGATGGTTTCGGCCTGGCGCACCGCGAGCTCGGTGCCGGTGCCGGCCTGGAATTGCAGCTGCGTCAGCTGGTACGACTCCTGCGCCGTCTCGAGCGTCCGCTGAGTCACCGCCAGGAGCTCGTCGGCGGCAAGCATGGTCAGGTACTGGTCCGCCACTTGCGATACGAGCGCGATGTATGTGGCCTTGCCCGCCTGGGCGGTCGCGAAGTATTGCTGCAGCGCCTGCTCGTTCAGGCTTCGCAGGCGGCCGAAGAAATCGAGCTCCCACGAGGCGGCGACGCCGACCGAATACACGTGCGTCGTGACGTTTCTTCCGGCGCTCGCTAACGGTGCCCGCGATGCGTCCTCGCTGGCGCCCGCGCTGATCTGCGGAAAGAGGTTGGAGCGCTGGATGCGGTATTGCGCCTGGAACTGCGAGATGTTCAGTGCCGCAACGCGCAAGTCGCGATTGTTCGCGAGCGCGATCTCCACGATCCGCTGCAGCCGTGGATCCTTGAGGAAGTCCCGCCAGCCGATGTCGACCGCGGGCTGGGCGGTCCCGGCCGCAGCGGATTCCTTGTACGCCGGACCGGTGGGATACGCGGACGCGACCGGCAGGGGCGGACGCTCATACACGGGCTGCAGCGAGCAGCCCGCGGCGGTCGCCGCGAGCGCCAGGGCCGCGGCGCGGCCGAAGTCTGCAGCGAGGCGCCTCATCGCGCGCCGCCAGTCGGACTCGCCGGCACCGGTGCCGCCGCCGGCGGTGCG